>Ga0316578_10000733_pt1 | contig 11928 bp, 12 predicted proteins | sample J0NA_2_FD_203076 | JGI IMG/M metagenome (GOLD analysis project Ga0316578, IMG submission 203076) | Rhizosphere microbial communities from salt marsh grasses in Alabama, United States - J0-2_160517rDrC | ecosystem: Host-associated > Plants > Roots > Rhizosphere | place: USA: Alabama | collected... | reverse complement strand
GCACCTGCGTCTCGGATAGACAGCAGTCGCGCAGCATCGGCAGTGCGCGGGTGAGACTCGCATCCAGCTCGGACGGCAACGCCGCGAGCTGCGCCGCAAGTCCGGAGCCGAGCATGGCGGCCGCCGCCAGACTCAACACCCGCGACGGCGCCGGCGTCTGCGCCCCGATCGCCGCCGCCGGCACGGCAACCAACAGCACGGCGCCGATGCTGGTGGCCACCTGTGCGACGCGCGCCAGCCAGTGATGGATGCGGAACGTCCAGTCGCCGGCTGCGTCCTGCAGCGCATGGCCCACCTCGTGGGCAGCCGTGGTGGCGGCGGTGAGGCTGCTGCGGTGGAAGTGGGCCCGGTTCAGTCGCACCGCCTTGGCGCGCGGATCGTAATGAGCGCCTAGGTCCGTGACCTCAACGCGCACCAGCGTCAGCCCATGGCGGTCGAGCAGGCGCCGCGCCAGCTCGTCAGCGGGCAGGAAGCTACCGTCCTCGACATCGAACCGGCGCAGCTCGGCCTTCGCCCACAAGCGCGGGCCGAACACGGCACCCAGCACGGGCACGACGATCAGCAACGGATGCATGGGGCGATTCGCGTCCGATTCGACATGTGCTCAAGCATAGAGGCCACGAGCCGCCTTGACCACCGGCAGGAAACGCGTGCCCCGTGTCTGCTAGGCTTCCTGAAAAACCCCATGGGAGACGGAGCAGTGGCAACGAAGAAGGCCGTTGACCTTTTGAAAGCCGGGGACATCGGCGCCTTCAACAGGTGGATCAAGGAACGCCGTAAGAAAGGCAAGGGCGGCGTCGACCTCGATGACAAGGACCTGAGCGGCCTCGGGCTGCGCGAGGCGGATCTGCGCGAGGCCCACCTCAACGGTGCCAACCTGCGCAAGTCGGACCTGCGCGGCGCCGACCTGCACGGCGCGCGGCTTCGCCAGGCGGACCTGCGCGGGAGCGACCTGCGCGAAACGGACCTGAGCGACGCGGATCTCCGCAAAGCCAAGCTCAAGGGCGCGAACCTGAAAGACGCGAAGCTCAAAGGCGCGCGGGGTGTCGACTAATCCAGCATCGCGGTAATTCCAGGCCCGCCTCCGCCCGAAGTCGTAAGCAACGATTCAAAAACAAGGTGAACATACAAGGGTGGATGAGCGCAGCGAAATCCACCGACGGCGATGGTGGATTTCGCTGCGCTCATCCACCCTACCCCCGCCGCATTTCGGTTCTTGTTGCATCGCTTCTTACGCCCATTGTCGTTGTCGTAATCGTGTATCGCACGAGCCCCGGCGACACCACGTTAAGATCCCTCGGCGCTGCCGGTATGCACTCGCTTCCCGGCTCCACGACGGCAAGCTGCCGCGGCTCCGTCACCAGCCCTCGATCGGGCTGAACTCGCGTTCACCGAGCCGCTCTCGATCACGCAAGAGTCCATAAGCATCTCGGATCACCTGGACGCCGTAGTCGCGCTCCAGCCGGCGGACGATGAAGTGCCCGCGGGCGACATCCTGGTAGTGCTGCATGAAAATGATGTTCAACGTCGCGGCGCTGAGCGCGCCCGCCACCGGCACCAGCTGCGCGGCGAGCTTGTCGGAGATCACGACGCCGAAGCGTGCCGCCACGGCGCGCGCCAGCTGCACGGCCGCCGGAATATGCGGACCATCCATCTTGCCGGCGAACTCCAGGATATTCTCGAAGTGCAGACCCAGCGTGATGCGCATGCCGTAGTAGCCGATCTCGGCCTCATTGTCATCCCTGGTGCGCCCGCCAAGTGCGAACACCTGCACGCAGGCGAGCCGCGACTCGCGGCTGCCCATGATGTCCTCGCCCTCACTGCGGGCGATATCGGCGATGGAGCGGAGCATCAGCGCCGTGGCCACGGGCAGCTCCGCGAGCACCGTGAGCGGCCCGAAGAAGCCGCCAATGGCCCCCGTACCGGCCACCAACGCCCGGTGCAGCCAGTCCTTGGACGGAACCGGCTCACGTGTGTCCATGGAACCCATGGCCATCTTCAGCGTGCGGTACATGTTGTGCTCGACACTGCGCTCGAGGCGCTGCTTCCAGCGCCTCGGCAGCAGTTTCACACCCTCCTCGAAGGGCGAGGCCAGCACATCACTGAGCCGTGCGGCGAGTGACGGATGCTCCAGACGCTGGTAGGCCCAGGCGAGCTCCTGCAAGGCATGGTCCGGCAGCCCGGCGGCGACGAGGGCGCTCGCAACGGGTTCGCCGCGGTCCACTGCGACGGATGGATGATCGGTGGTGTTCATGCCCGAAGCTTAGGCGAAATCACTGCCCGGCGACCACCAAAACGGTCTCGGCAAAGCCCGGCGGCGCTCGGGGCATGCCGCCAATCGGCGCTTCGCCCAGCAGCAGGACGATTCCGGGCGCACCGCCAGTCGCAGCCCCTGTCCTTGTCCTTGTCGTTGTCGTAATCGTGATCGTCTCCATCCTCGCCGAAACCCTACAGCGACCGAAGCGACCTTTGATCAGGAGCCCTAACGCCACGATGGCGTGTGGACGGCTTCGGCCGGCGTGCACCATTCCGCTGACGCGGGCAGCCAACGCGCTGCTCTCGCCCTCCCCCGCACTTCCGCTATCCTGAGGGAGAGTGTTCCGAACCGCCCCGAAGCGCAGCAAATCGCCATGACCGCTACCGCCGACAATGCAGCAGAACAGCCCAAGTCCGCGGGCCCCCACTCCCTCGGCCGGCGCCAGTCACTCGCCGCCGAGGAGTTCTTCTACTTCTTCCTGCGGCTACGCAAGAACGAGATCCGCCGAACGGTGCGCCAGCTGGAGGAACAGTACCCGGATGACGACCTGCGCCGGCGCGCCCGACGGCTAGTGGACGCCAAGACCTCACTTGCGGCCATTGGCGGCGGGTTGCTGTACGTGCCGGGGCTGTTCCCGGCCGCCGGGCAGTTCCTGAAGCTCGCCGGTGTCGTCGGCGCGGCGTCCATGTTGACGCGCATGCACCTGTATCTGATCTTGGAGATCGCGCAGGTGTACGGCGAGGACATCGACGACCTCGCCCGGGTACCGGAGATGATCGCCGTCGTCGCCGCCACCGGCATGGGCGGCGCCGCGCCGCAGCTGCTCACCCCCTATAACCTAGCGCCCATGGTCTCCGTGGGTGCCGGGGCCCTGTCTATGGCGGCCGTCACGCGCCTGATCGGCCTGGCGGCGACACGCTTCTACGCGAGCCGGCGCGACGTCGAGGCCGAGCTGTCGCCGCCGCCTGAGCCCGTGCCCGCCTGATGGCGTCAGGCAACTTGGCCCGGCGGTTGAAAAGCAATAGCGCGCCGGTCAACTAGGCGGTCGAGGACCACCTGCCCAAACCCGTGAGCACATGCCCCAGAACAACCCCGAAGCGGCACTTCTGCAACCACTGGATCAGGCCACGGCGGACGCCGTCAACGCCGTCTACCAACTCTACGACCCGCCCTTGTGGCTGGTAACGGCGGCCGCCTCCTCAGCGCCCGGGAGCCAGCGCGCCGGCTGCATCGCCACCTTCGTCGCCCGCGCCTCCATCGTGCGGAACATGCCGCGTATGGTGGCCGGCATCGCTCGCCAACACCACACCTGGCGCATGATCGAGGCCAGCGGCTGCTTCGCCGTTTACTTGTTGCCGGAGTCCGCGCTGGAGCTGGTCTGGCGCTTCGGCCTCGACACGGGCAAGGACGTGGACAAGTATGCCGACCTGCCCGACGCGCGCACCCCGCTCGGCAACCCGCGCGTGGACGGACCCATCGCCTGGCTCGACTGCCGCGTCGAGCGCAGCATGAGCAGCGGCGACCGCAGTATCTACATCGCTGCCGTCAGCGGCGGCGGTGTGCTCGACGAGGCTGCCACGCCGCTGACCACCGGACGGCTCTTGGACCGCGCACCCGCCGACAAGCGCACCGAGCTGGACCGCCTCTACGCCCGCGACGGCGGCATCGACGCCGACGCCATCCGCGCCTGGCGCGCCCGCTGAAGCCCTCCGGAAGTCTCGTCCCGGGTACGCCGACTTCAGTCGCCCCCGCTGGGATCGCCGACTTCAGTCGGCCCATGCAGGGCACGCCGACTTCAGTCGTCTCTTGGCAAGGCGTCGCAGCTCATCGCCCGTCATCGGACGGCAACGCACAACCGCGCCTCCACTCCGCTAACATCGCGGCATCCGCCGGCCCATATCCTCACTCGTCCGGCTCCCCACCTGGCTCCCCGACTATGCAGTACCGCCCCCATAAGACCAAGATCGTCGCCACCATCGGGCCGGCGTCCGATCAGCCCGAGCTGCTGCGGGCACTCATAGAGGCCGGGCTCGACGTGGCCCGGCTCAACTTCTCCCACGGCGACGCCGACTACCACGCCGCCCTGATCGAGCGCATCCGCGCCGCCGCCACGGCGACCGGTCGGCGCGTGGCCATCATGGGCGACCTGCCGGGGCCCAAGATGCGCATCGGGGACCTCGACGACGAGCCGGTGGAGCTGGTGCGCGATCAATGCATCACGCTGACCACCGAGGACTGCACCGGTACGGCCGAGCGCGTCAGCGTGACCTTCCCCGGCTTGCCGGCGGCGGTGCGGCCCGGCGACCGGCTGTTCCTGAACGACGGCTTCATCCTCCTCAAGGTCGTGGAGGTGCGTGGCAACGATGTGATCTGCAACGTGCGCGCCGGCGGAGAGCTCCGCTCGCGCAAGGGCCTCAACCTGCCGGGCATCGATCTGGGCATCAGTGCCTTCACCGACGACGACCGCCGCTGGCTCGCCTTTGCCGCCGCGCATCGCATCGACGCCGTGAGCCAGTCCTTCGTCGCCGGCGGCGGCGACATCGACGCCGTACGCCAGGCGGCGCAGGCGCTCGATTACGACCCCTTCGTCATCGCCAAGATCGAGCGCGCCACCGCGCTGGACAACCTGGAGGCGATCCTCGCCGCCGCCGACGGGCTGATGGTGGCCCGCGGCGACCTCGGCGTCGAGATCCCCATCGAGCGTATCGCCGTCGCTCAGCGGCGCATCACCGAGCTCGCCAATCGCGCCGGCAAGCCCGTCATCACCGCCACACAGATGTTGGAGTCCATGGTGACCATGCGCCGTCCCACCCGCGCCGAGGCCACCGACGTCGCCAACGCCATCCTCGGCGGCACCGACTGCGTCATGCTCTCGGCGGAATCCGCCATGGGCCGCTTCCCAGTGGAGTCGGTACAGATGCTGGCCGGCATCGCCGCCGCCATCGAGCCCGAGCGCAACCTGAGACGCCAGGCCGAGCGCGTCGGCGCCTACGACGCCGACGGCAGCCGCCGCGCCCCGGACCTCATCGCCCGCAGCGTCTACCACACCGCGGAGCGGAGCGAGCCGCGGCTGGTGGTCGTGCCCACGCGCAGCGGCAACACGGCCCGACGCATCGCCCGCTTCCGGTTGCCGTGCCCGCTGGTGGCCTTCACACCCAACCCGGACACCGCCCAGCGACTGTGCTTCAGCTACGGCGTCTACGCGCAGAACACGGATGCGGACCTGGCGGATTGGACCGCGTTCGTGCGCGACTGGCTCGCCGAGCAGCGGATCGATGCGGGCCTGGTGCTGCTCACCCAGGGCCCGTCCGAGGAATACCCTTGCGGCAACCATCGGCTCGAGATCATCGACCTGGACGGCGAACGCTCGCCCACCTGCGCCTGAGCCCGCGAAGCGCGCCACGTCCATGACCGACGATCGGAGCACCGAGACCCACCCACCGCCGCCGCACGACGGCCCGCACGTCATCCGGCTGCCCGATTGGCGCCGCCTCGCCTACGCCGAGTATGGCGCGGCCGGCGGGCAACCGGTGGTCTATTGCCACGGCTTTCCCAGCTCCCGGCGCGAGGCAAGGCTGCTGCATGCCCCGGCCGTCGCCATCGGCGCACGGATCATCGCCCCGGACCGCCCCGGCTATGGCGACTCCGACGACGCCCCCGGACGCAGCCTGGCGGACTGGGCCGACGACTGCGCCGCGCTGGTGGAACAACTCCAGCTCACCCGCTTCGCCATCCTCGGCGTCTCCGGCGGCGGCCCCTACGCACTCGCCTGCGCCCGCCACCTGCCGGGACATCTCCAAGCCCGCCTGCACGCCTGCACGCTCGTCTGCCCCCTCGGTGCCATCTACCGCGATGAGCTGCTGGACCAGATGAACCCGGCTGCCCGCGCCAGCCTCCTGCTCGGCCGCCAGCCCGTCTGGCTTGCCAACCTGGTCTACGGTGCCCCCACCACCGCGATCCTGTCCCGCTGGCCAAACCTCGTCGAGCAGGTCCGCCACATCGCCGCACCGCCCGCCGACCGCGGCGTGCTGCGCGAGGGCGACACCGCCGACATCCTGAACCAGACCATCGCCGATGCGATGCAACACGGGGCCCCAGGCGCCCGCCGCGACCTCCGCCTCTATACCCACGACTGGCGGCTCGACCTCCGCCGTATCACCCGCCCCATCCGCATCTGGCACGGCACCGCCGACGGCACCGTCCCCATCGGCCACGCCCGTTGGCTCGCCGAGCAGCTACCCAACGCCCGGCTCACCGAGCTGCCCGGCGAGGGCCATTACTCGGTGCCCATCCGCTACGCCCGGCCAATCCTGGGCGAGCTGCTCGGCGCCGCGTAAAGCAAGTCACGAGCCCGAGCGCTGGTCCAGCCGGCGCACCCGGAAGCGGCTGTCCACGCCGACCAGCACGGAGGCGGTTACAGGCCTGACGGGCGCGCCCGCTACCGCTCCGTCGCGACGCCGGGGGTAGCGAGCAGGCCGAGCCGATCCTGCTCACGCAGCTGACCGTATCTGCCAGCGCGGCCGACGGCGAGCGAGTCGTTGACCATCCCAACACCACGGGCTATTCTTTTTGGCTTAGGGCGCGTAGCTCAGTGGGAGAGCACTGTCTTCACACGGCAGGGGTCGCTGGTTCGAACCCAGCCGCGCCCACCAAATTTATCAATCACTTAGGCATCAACGCTCCCTGGGGGTCCTCGCTGTGTAAGCTCGATGTAAGCAAACGGGACTGCAAATCTATACCGCACAGTCCTTTTGCTTGGTACGCGGTCGCGGCAGCTATCCGTCGACAACCCTGACATCGTTGCTTGCAACAAGGAACGCGCATCCCACCCGTGTGCCAGCCGCGCCTCGCGGGACGCAACACCGTCGATTTCCCTTGCTGCAGGGTCGGAAAAGCGCACTTCGAGGTCAGTACCCCCAACGACCTTGCCGAGGCCCCCGCTCCATCTTCGCCGAACCCGGCGCGGCGACGACGGACAAGTACTACGACCAGATCGCCTGGTTCGCCGAGATCGACGGTGCCGGTGGCCTGTCGATGGCCTATCGCCGCGGCGGCTTCGTCGATTTTCTGCCGTACGTCTATACGGACACGGATCTGACCCGCAACGAGATCTCCTGGCGCGTCTCGGATCCCTATCCGCTCTGGGCGGAGTTCGCGATCTTAGCCAGGCGTACCCCGGCCACGGTGACCGCTTCAGGGCTCTGCGAAGCCCCCGCGTTCGGCTTACCGATACCGCCGCATCTGCCCCACCAAGACACCCTGGATCTGCACCTCGTCCGGGTGATACTCCATCGCCTGCATGGCGCTGTTCTCCGGGCAAAGCAGCACGCGGCCGGGCTCCTGCACGATGCGCTTGAGCGTGACCTCTTCGCCCTGGATCAAGGCGACGACGATCTCGCCGTCGCGGGCATGGTCCCGCTGCTCGATGACGACATAGTCGCCGTCGAGGATGCCGGCCTCGCACAGCGAATCGCCGGCGACCTGCAACACGTAGCAGGGTCGACTGGTGCGCAGGTGCTCGGGCACTGCGATCTGCTCAGGCTGTGCGACAGCCTCGATGGGCCTGCCCGCCGCGATCCTGCCCAGCAGCGGCAGGAGATCGTCGCGCTCCGGCTCTGATTCGGGCTCGAAAACCGGCACCAACCGCACGCCCCGATGCTGGCCGTGAAACGGTTCGACCAAGCCGGCCGTCACCAGCGCCTGGATATGCTTGTGCAGGGAGCCGCGCGAGCGCAGCCCCAGCCATGCGCAGAGCTCGTCCAAGGTCGGCGGCGGTTCGCCCTCGGCTTCGCGCAAGCGGAGCTGGTCGAGGATCTCTTGCTGTCGTCGCGTCAGGGCCATGTTGACGTTTCCTGTTCGTTCTCCACGTCTATGCTACCCTGATGGAGAACTAAGGGAGAACATTTCCAAATGGACCTGTCCTCCACCCTGAGGCCCGCGCCATGCAGACCGTCACCTACCTCTCCCCGAAACGCAGCCATCCGACCTGGAACCCAGCGCTGGAACCGCTGGACCTGGAAGTGGACACCGGCGTCGAGCTGCCGCTCCTCGGCTATGTCACCGCCGGGCTGCCCATTGAGACACCGGAGGATCGCGAGACCATCCGTGTCCCACGGCACCTGCTGCACCGGCGGGTCGTCAAGAACAGCTATGCCCTTCGGGTGCGCGGGCACTCGATGATCGATGATCAGATCCAGGACGGCGACATCATCATCGTGGAACAGCGGCAGACCGCTGAGAATGGCGAATCCGTGGTCGCCATGATCAACGGCGAGCGGGTGACACTGAAGCGCTTCTATGTCGAGTCAGACGGTATCCGGCTGCAGCCGGCCAACCCGGACATGGAACCCATCTATCTGCGCCATGAGGAGCTACAGATCCTCGGTATCGTCGCTGGCGTGATCCGCCAAGGGTGATCGCCTGCCGCTGACGAACAGGGGCCCTCAGCGTTCAGGCCGCGCCGAGATACCGCAGCACCCGCTTCACATAGGTCCGGGTCTCCCGGTACGGCGGGATCCGGTTGCCGTACTTGGCCACCGCCCCCTCACCGGCGTTGTAGGCGGCCAGCGCCAGGCGGATGTCGCCGTCGAACCGATGCTGGAGAAAGCGCAGGTAGGCGACGCCGCCTTCGATGTTCTGCTCGGGGTCCCAGATGTCCCGCACACCGAACCGCTTGGCCGTCGCCGGCATCAGCTGCATCAGACCGCGGGCGCCAGCATGGGACTCCGCCCGAGGCCTATAAGCGGACTCAGCCCGGATGACCGCGTGGACAAGGTTTGGGTCCACGCCGTGTCGCGTTGCCGCCGCCGTAATGAGGTGCTCATAGCGATCGCGACGCCCAGCCATAGCGCCGGAGACAGGCGCGAGTCGCCAGTGTTTCGACGGCGGAATGGCTTGATCGGTGATTCGCCGAATCTGCGGCGCCGGTCTCGGCTCGTTGGCCGATTTCGGTAAAGCGGGATCCCTCGAGCCGGTCTGTCGATGCCAGGCCCGCAGCAGTTGGCGTTCGTTGAGCGAGCGCTCGAATCCGAGTCCGTCGAGGCGATGCTCCGGTGCTGCGACTGCAGGGGTCCCCAGCGTTGTTGCAAGACAGAGCAGTGGCAAAACGCGGAAAGCCGAAGGAACGCTCACGCGGCGCATCCTCGCCCCTGGTGACCAACGAGCAGGATTCGCCGGCCTTCGAGCCGCACCTGCCCGTCCTCGGCGAGCCGGGATAGCGCCCTGCTGATGGTGACGCGGGTGCAGCCGACACGCTGGGCCAGCACTTCACGCGGGACCCTCACCAGCGTGCCATCCGGATGGGACATGGCGGAAGGCCAAGTGGCAGCCTCATGCAACGCCTCGATCACGAGATCGTCGGTGGTGACGTAGATGCACTGGTGCAGGCGCTCGGCGAGCTCGGCCCAGCGGCGTGCGACGGATTGGGACAGTTCCCGTTTCAGGGCGGCCTTCAGTGGCGCGAGGTCGCCGTCGAGCAGTCCACTCAGACGGTCGGGCCTCAGTGTCAGCACCCGCGCGAAGCGACTCGCCCGGTAGGTCAGTTTCCGGGGCGATGTCCCGAGCAGCAGGTTGTTCTCGCCGAACCAGTCGCCGGGCAGCAACATCCCGATGGTGCTTTCATCATCGCCGTCCTGCCAGGTCATGGTGATCTGGCCGCAGAGGATGAAGCCGACGCTCCGCGCAGCCAGGTTGGCGTCCAGCGTGTCGCCCACCATCAACTCCGTGACGGTGCCGAGCGGCTCGAGCCTCCGCTGGACCAGGGACAGCCCATCACGGCGAATCGGCGTCACACGACTGTCGGTCGCCACGACCGTCATCCGCGATCCTCCGAAGGCTCGTCGGCGAAGACCAGCAGTTGTGATTGACTGCCGTCGCCATGGCGGCGCAGCACGCCTGCTCGCACGAACCCATTGGTGAGGGCGCGCACGGTGCCGACAGTGAGACCCGTGCACGCCACTAGGTCGTCCACCGCGATCCCACCGGCACCACCGTCCAAGACCGCCAGCAGCACGAGCTTTTCTGTGGGCGAGCGACGAGCGGCCCAGATCCACTGCCGCCATCGGTCATCCGGACCACTCGCCATCAGCGTCCGCAGGGCATTGCCCTGAATGTCCAACTCGACGGCGATCCGGGGCAGCAGGGCTGGATCTAACTCAGCGTCACCGGTCTCGATCCCCGAGATCGCCGATTGCGGCAGCCCCTCCCGCTCGCCAAGCTCGCGCTGCGTGAGGCCACTGGCCTCTCGTGCACGGCGAATCAGCCGGCTCCTACGGTGCCTTGGGCTGGTAAAGCCCAAACCATCGTCAACGATCGCGCCATCCACTCGTCTACGCCCCCAGCATCACAGGTTCAAACTGAACATATCAGGGTTATTCCCGATGGATGCAGTTAAATGATGGCAATTTCTCGGTAACTTTCGCGACGTGGGCTGCGTCCGGTGGACCGAGCCAGCAGGTCTTTAGGGACACCGAATCACTGTCTTCGAGGCCGCCTTTCTCGGCTGTCGCGCGGTCCGCACCGCCCTACCCTGGCCATTTGGCATCCGCTCGGAGACCCCCGCATGGCCAAGACCCCCACGTCGCACAAGCGCGCCTTCTCGAAGCCGGTCCTGGATCAGACCTTCACGATCCACAGCCAGAACGCGCAGTATGTGCTGCAACGCGGGCATTCGTTCCTGCTGGTCGTGCGGGCGCTGTACGCGATCTCGGTAGTGCTGCGCATCATCGGTGAGGAGTCGGACATGGATCAGATCGAGGATCTGGTGTCCGACCGGATCGACGCGGTCGCCAAGCGCCTGGAGGAGGAGCATGCTCGACTCAAGAAGCTCGCCGACGACGAGGGAGGCGTGCCAGTGCCGCGCTACACCAACCCGCGCGAGGTGACGCTGCAACTCTCCTCGCCCCAGCTTGCGCATTATGTCCGCCTAATCCTGCTGCTGGACCAAACCCTGATGCTACTCGACGGTCTCTGGTTCGCCGGCATCCTGACGAACAAGCAGCGCAAGGACGCGACGCACGATCTGCGGCGGCTGGTCTATGGACTCGGGCGGGAGATCATTGATCTGGAGCGACGGGCCCGGGAGTCGGCGGCGCGGGCTGGCAAGAGCGAACTGATGCAGGAAGCGGATGGGGAGACCCGCGCTTTGGTGCTGGCAACCGGTTCGCTGGTCGATGCAGACGACGCCGTCACCGCAGAAGACCGTAACGAGGTGGCTGAGACGACCGGTCCGCCGGCAGCCGACGACTGACGTCGCGCCGCACGCGGTTGTTGCGGATCTCCGTTGGACCTCGGGCGCAGCGGGATCATTCCCGCAAGAACCGTCGACGACTTCCTGCACGCCGCTATCGCCCGCCTTGGCGGTTTGGGACCGCGCTCGGCACAGCGCCGCACATTGCGGGCGGGACCCCAGCCCAACGACGCGCGCCGGACTGGGTGTTCCTTCGTCTCCGGCGGTCACTAGCAGTGCATCCTTGAGCTCAGCAAAGCGACTGAAGCAGGGTTCGTCTCTTCAATCTATCAGCAATGCCCCGGCCCAATCGCCCGTTTGACACTGCGTTTTTGACCGATAGGTGCCGGCCAACAATCTCCGAGCGCTGGGCTGGTTCGCGTTGTACAGCGGACGACCCCGGGTGACAGGGTTAATGACCGCAGATGTTAAGGGTTATCCGACG
>Ga0316578_10000732_pt1 | contig 11930 bp, 12 predicted proteins | sample J0NA_2_FD_203076 | JGI IMG/M metagenome (GOLD analysis project Ga0316578, IMG submission 203076) | Rhizosphere microbial communities from salt marsh grasses in Alabama, United States - J0-2_160517rDrC | ecosystem: Host-associated > Plants > Roots > Rhizosphere | place: USA: Alabama | collected... | reverse complement strand
TGATTGCCGCTATCATGTTGATGGCCGGCACAGTAGCGGAAATACTGGAACTGTTGAGCGGATTTCCGGCCGGGATAAAAGAGCTTGTTTATGCCCTGCCCATTGCCGTAAACGAAATGGTGCTTGCGCTGTGGCTGATCGTGAAGGGCTTCAATCCCGCTGCCCTTGAGCCCACTCATGAAGATAGAAGCGACGTGGGTGTGCCGGTAGCCGACTTAAGCTAACGCTGATTGAATTACGAATGAAGCAAAAATGGCAAGGTATCCAGGAATGCAAACAATGACCACGAAAGTAATGATAACCGCAGCAAAGAATCATCGCGTCGTCGTGACGGAGCATGGTGGCCCGGACGTCTTGCAGATGATCGAAGAAGAGCTGCCCGAACCCAAGACCGGCGAAGTGCGGATCAAGGTTCTGGCCGCTGGTGTTTCCGCCTACGATCTCATGTTCCGCAGCACGGGAGCGGTCCCTGGGACGCCAAAGGTGCCTTTCACCCTGGGTACGGATGCTGTCGGCGTAGTTGACAAGCTGGGCGATGGCGTCACAAGCGTCGAGCCGGGACAAAAGGTCGCCGGAGCAACCTTCTGTTTTAACGGCCTAGGCGGCTATACAGAGTATATCTGCCTGCCCGCCAGCGAAGTCGTGCCCATGCCCGACGGCGTCGATCCCGCCCAGGCCGTCTGCCTGGTAGCCAATTACCTGACCGCCTACATGGCCATGCATGAAGTAGCCCGCGTGCAGGCCGGCGAACGCATTCTCGTTCAAGGCGCGGCCGGCGGCGTTGGCACGGCCCTGCTCGAATTGGGCAGACTGGCCGGGCTGGAGATGTTGGGCACGGCCTCCGCGCCCAAGCATGGCATTGTATCTGCCCTCGGAGCCACGCCCATTGATTACCGCACGGAAGACGTTGTGGCGCGTATTCACGCGCTAACGGGCGATGGCGTGGATGTTGTTTTCGATCCCATCGGCGGTGCGAGGCAGCTCTGGCGCTCAAATCAAACCCTGAGTAAAGGCGGCCGGTTGGTATGGTTCGGTGTTGCCTCGGCTAAGAAAGACGGTGTCCGTGTCATCCCCATCACTCTGCTGACCGTAAGCTTGCTTAAGATCCTGCCTGACGGCAAAAAACTGCTCATGACCCCTGATCTGGGGAAGGACAATGAATGGTTCCAGGCGACGCTGGCCAAACTCCTGGACCTGCTTGCTGCAGGTGAAATCAATCCTATCGTTTCCGATCGCGTCCCCCTAGTTGAATCCGCTCGTGCGCACGAACTGCTCGAAAGCGGCCGGTATGCAGGCAGAATCGTCCTCGTCACAGATGCTTACGCCACGGTTTGAAAAAGGACACAGAAAACACGGATTTTCAAAGTCTTACACTGCAATAGCATAAGCTACCGCACACCCCGGGCCCTGGCGGCGATGCGTACCAAACAACCGGGTTTAACCATCATCAACTGCGATGCCGGGCACTTGGCCAGTTCAACTTTTGCGAATTTTTACATATAATGATTATGGTACAGACGGGTGCAGGAACGTTTGGTCTTGTTAATGGATTGAATTGGTCAGTTTTTGAGAGACAAGTTTCTCTGCAATAAGGATGGGTTATTATGAGTGGAGTAGTATGCGCCATCCGTGGGGGGCCTCACAGCCAGCCGACCATAGACAAAGCAATTTCTCTGGCCGGGGAAACGGGCCTACCCCTCTATTTTCTGTACATCGTCAATCTTGATTTCCTGGCGCATACGCTGAGCACGCGCACGCACACCATCAATCAAGAGATGGAGCAGATGGGGGAGTTCATCCTGCTGGCAGCACAACGGAGGGCAGCGGATCAAGGAATAACGGCCGAAACCGTAGTCAGGCATGGCAACGTCGGCGAGGAAATCGTCAAGCTGTGTCAGGAATTGAGCGCGGATTATCTGGTCCTGGGACGGCCGCAGTTGGATGATGAAGAGGCAAACGTCTTCACCAATGCCCGGCTGAGATTATTCGTCGAGCTGGTCAAAGCGGAATCCGGCACCGATGTAATTCTGCTTGAAGGATACGAAAGATGAGCGGCCGAGCCTACGCCACTCTGGCCGCGGTCTTACTGGTCTTGCTGGCCGGCTTAATCATCTCCTTCACCCACGGAACCGCCCTGGCCCAGGAATCGCAGCCGGACGGCCGTTCAGAAATGGTCTTTCTCGTAACCGGCACGATTGTCGATCGGCAGAACCTGCCGGTTAAGAACGCGCTGGTAACCCTCATCGACGGGGCGACAAACGAGACGCTTGCTGAAGGCATCACCCAGCCTGACGGCCGCTACGCCATGAATCTGGACAGGCCTGTTCCTGACCAAATTATTATGCACATCGAACGGCCGCATTTTCACGAAACGGACATCGAACTGGGAAAAGAAGCCATTCAAACTTTGCACCTCGGACAGCCTGTGGGAGTCCCCGAAGTAGTTCTTGCGCGTAAAGTCACCCCTGCGTTCTGGATCGCCACGCTCGTATTCGTGGGCGTACTGGTACTCATCGCTACCGGAACCCTTCATAACACCCTGGCCGCTTTATTGGGCATGGCTGTCGTGCTCGGTGTCAGCTACCTGGGCGAACCGATCAACAACGGCCTGTTTATCTTCTATTTTCAAGGGGCGCTTGCCTACGTGGACTGGAACGTCATCTTTTTGATCATGGGCATGATGATGGTCATTGCCGTGGTTGAGAGAACCGGCATTTTCCAATGGATGGCTTTCATGGCCTATCGCACCTCGGGAGGACGGACCTGGCTGCTCGTGATCATCTTAATGCTTATTACCGGCATTGCCTCCGCCTTTCTAGACAACGTGACCACCATGCTCCTGATGACCCCGATTAGCGTTCAAATCGCCCTGGCCCTGGGCATCATGCCACTGGCACTCATTATTCCAGAGGTATTTGCATCCAACGTGGTTGGCATCAGCACTCTGATCGGGACCCCGACAAATATCCTGATCGGATCCTATGCCCATATCACATTCACTGACTTCCTGATCAATCTGACACCCGGTGTACTAATGGCTCTTCTGGGACTGATTATTTACTCTCTGCTGGTGTACCGGGAGGACCTTTCAACCGACGGCGGTCACGGGACTTCAGACGTACTTTTAGATAAGTTGGCCGAAAGGGCACAGATTACCGAACCTGAACATCTGCGCAAAGCCGCCTGGGTTGGGGCGGGAATGCTCTTCCTCTTCGTTTTTGGCGAACATATTCACCTTATCCCGGCGGTGACGGCGATCATCGGCGCCACGGCCTTGCTAATCTGGATACGGCCGAATATCGATGAAATGATCGAGGCCGTAGACTGGACCACGCTGGTCTTTTTTATCGCCCTATTCATCATCGTCGGTGCAGTTCAGGAGGTCGGACTGATCAGCTTCATCGCCGAGCTTATCGGTCAGGCGGTGGGCGACAACCTGCTATTGGCCATGCTGGCCGTGATCTGGTTGAGCGCGCTCCTCTCCACCGTCATCGCCAATATCCCTTTTACAGCGGCGATGCTGCCCGTCGTGGCATTTCTAACGGCGACCATCCCCGGCGCGAGCAACAAAGCATTATTTTTCTGCTTATCAGTTGGTTCAGCTATGGGCGGCAACGGTTCCTTGATTGGCGCTTCAGCCAATATGGTTACGGCAGGCATCGCCGATCGCGCCGGTTTCCCGATCACCTATGCTTACTTTTTCCGCAAAGGCTTTCCGGCCTTGCTGATTACTGTGGGGTTGGCAACAATCTGGCTGCTAATCCGCTTTCTACTGCTGCCCAGCTGAAATGCTGAAATGCTGACCAGCTAATATGATATGAATGAAATGAAACCCAAGCACATTGTCTGCGCGGTCCGCGGTGGGCCGGAAAGCAGGGATACGGTAAGCCGGGCGATTGATTTAGCCCTGGCCTACCAGGCCCAGCTCACCTTTCTGCATATCCTGGATGCCGAGTTCCTGGAATATGCCATCATCGGCCCACTGAGCGTCGTCTACCGCGAACTCAATGAGATGGCCACATTCACCATGTTGATCCTGGCCGACCGCGCCACGCGACGCGGCGTTGAGCAGGTAGACTATGTCTTACCCGAGGGCAGTATTCATGATGAATTGATTCGCTATGTCAACGAGACGCATGCCGAGATGATGATCATCGGCCGTCCGACACGCAGTCCCGGCCGGAATGTCTTTAAGATCGATGAATTTGATGATTTCGTGGCTGAATTGGAACGGGAAGGGAATCTGATGATCATCAAAGTCCCGGCTGAAGCATAAATTTATAAGCTTTATCCCCTGTCATCTAAAATCGAGTTAAAAAACAAGGTCATGAAACGATTAAATTTCCCGAAGCTGAATCTTCAAGATCACCTATCCGTGCGAAATGTCAATGACATTTTGGAGGAACAGGCATCTGTCGGCGAACGGGCCTCAGATTGGATAGCAAAGGTCGTCGGTTCCTGGCATTTTATCATTTCCCAAAGCATTTTTCTGGTGATATGGGTCATCTTAAATATCACGGCCTGGGTTAACCACTGGGACCCCTATCCTTTTATTCTGATGAACCTCTTCCTGTCTATGGAAGCAGCCTTCACGGCGCCGATCATCATGATGAGCCAAAACCGGCAGGCTTCGCGTGACCGGCTGGAAGCGCACTATGATTTTTTAGTGAATCAGAAAGCCGAAGAGGAAATAAGGACTATTCTGGAACAACTCAACGCCCAAAACGAAGCGTTATCAGAAATACACCGCGTATTGAATCAGCTCCAAGAGAATGGGAGCGATACGCCGTAGATGGAAGCCGCCCTTCTAACTTAAACTTTCGCCCGCGCCCTTTTCTCCCATCAGCTGCAAAAAACGGCCTATGATCTCATTTTCCAGACGGCCGGCATCCTGGCCGGCTAAGGCTATCTGCCCTCCGGCCATCGTGCCATGACCACCCGCCTTTCCAGGGGGGATGACGATCTCCTGAACCAACAAGCCGGCATCTCTACTCATGGGTTTTGTGCGGATGGAGAGATAAAGCTTCTGATCGTGGATACCCAGGCAAAGCACGGCCCGGGCTTTATCCATGCGGATCAGCAGATCGGCCATTTCCGCCGGCAGATCCGGATAATGTACAAAGCCCAGGTTAGCAACGATTGAATGCTCATGAATTCTGGCAGCCTGTAATCCACGACTGAAGGCTTGAAAATATTCCTGAGGCAGTCCGGCTTGCTCTATCTGAACGAGCTTGCTGTGGTCGATCTGCTCTAAGAGACCCAGGTAAAGGGAAATATCGGCCGCAGTCGTGCCCCGTGACAGGCCCCGCGTATCCGTCTTGAGGCCATAGAACATGGCCGTTGCCAGATCTGAATCGATGTCAATACCTGCAGCTTCCAAATAGGTGGCCAGCAAGGTGACGGCGGCCCCTTTTTCAGGCTGCACATCCGCGAAGGGCACAGGGATCAGAGCGTCACGCAGCGGGTGGTGGTGGTCAATCACTATCTGGGGGATGATATTTTCTGGCAGCCGGTTATTTCCCGCTCCCGGCTGCGTGTCTACCAGGGCGACGGCCGAATAACCACTCAAATCAGCCGGCATACTGCCGTATTGCCACTCGGGTGTTAACAGGTTGAGTAAGGCGCGATTTTCCGCCCGTAAGACCAACCCCTGGTATAAAAGTTGACTGGGGACGTTCCAGGCTGATTGGAGCAAGGTCGCCAGAGCCTTACCGGAAGCCAGCGCATCCGGATCGGGATTTGCATGGGTCAGAATCAGCACCGGCCCTGCGCCGGCCGTTTCTCTTAATTGCTCTAGGCGATTTTGTTCAGAGGAGTTAGCTGCCATCTCATAAACCTCATTATGGCCATAACCGGCATCTGATTTGTGGCGATAGGTAGAAACAGGGTTCGCACTTATCTACGCGGCGCGTATCACCACGATATGCATTTTAGACAAGCCTATCCTTTTTTTCCAGGGGAACAAATCCTTCTCCGAAAGCACGCTGGCCAATGCTGATGGTAACGAAAGCCTGGGGATCAACCGCGGCAACAAGATCCTGCACGTCGCGCATTTGCGAACGGTAGATGGTACAGGTGACCATGTATCGCGTCTGGCCTGTGTAACCACCGGTGACCGGCCAGTAGCTCACACCACGGCCGAAACCCTGGATCAGGGCCTCAGATATATCCTGGGGATGGTTGGTGACGATATTGGCCACGCGCGTTATGCTGGCTCCTTCGAGGATGAAATCGGCCGTCAACCCGTTAATGATCAGGATCAGCAGGCCGTAGAGTGTCGTCTGCCAGCCAAATACAAAACCCATGGCGATTAAGATCAAGCCGTCGGTGTAAATGAATGATTGGCTGAGCGGCAGCCCGGTACGGCTTTGAATCAAACGGCCGGTAATCGTCGTGCCGCCCGTCGTACTCCCCGTGCGGAAGACGAGGCCCGAACCAACGCCGCCCAGCAGTCCGCCGTAGATGGCGCTGAGCAGAATATCATCCGTGGGTGGAAAGGGATGCAGGAACTGCGGCATGAGCCAGGTGAACAGATCGATGAAGAGGGAAAACAAGGCCACGGCAATGAACGTGCGCCACACAAACGGCCAACGGCCGAGTTCGCGAAAGCCAAGTACAATAAGCGGCAGGTTGAGGATCAGAAAGAGGGTGCCCACGGGCCAGCCCGTGAAGTGGTTAATGATCAAGCCAATGCCGGTTAAACCGCCGGCCGACAAGTTATAGGGAGCCTGGAAAACGGCAAAGCCAAAGGCGGCGATGAGCGTACCCAAAATGAGCAGCGGCAGCTGCTTGAGTTCTCCGCGGATAAATTGGGGCGTGATATTGAAATTATGCATAGTTATTCAGATTGATCGAGATCGTCAAGCGAAGCGATTCCTTCGCGCAGGGCATACAAGGCGGCCTGGGTGCGATTGGCCAAATGCAGCTTGGCCAGGATGTTGCTGACATGCGCCCTGACTGTGCGCTCGCTGACCACCAGACGGTCGGCAATTTCCTGATTGGTTAATCCTTCAGCGACCAGTTTCAAAATTTCCATTTCCCGCAGGGTCAACGGCTCATCCGTCAGCGGGTGTCTGGCCGGCTGATGCAGCTCCTGCATCACTTTTTGGGCAACGAACGGATCCAGGGCTAACTGGCCGTTATATACGTCCCGGATTGCCTTCAAAAGCGCCTGTGGTGAAGAATCCTTCAGCAAGTAACCCGACGCCCCCGACTTGATCGCCGGGAACACATCCTCATCACTGGCAAAACTGGTCAGAACCAAGATACGCGCCTCGGGAAGCGCTTCTTTGATCTCCGAGATCGCCTCGACGCCGCTTTTCTCAGGCATGTGTAAATCGAGCAAAATGACATCCGGGTGTAAGGCAAGCACTTTCTCGACCGCCTCAGCACCGCTTCCGGCCTCCCCCACGAGGTCCATGTCCGCCTCCGTAAGCAACAGGCCGCGCACACCCCCGCGCACCAGGGCATGGTCATCTGCATGGAAAACCGTAATCCGAGCCATAAATTTCACAAATTTTTCCCGGAAACTTATTTTCCTCTTGGACCGGATCATTTACCGATCAGTTTCCGGGAAATTAAATTAGCGATTGAAATTGGACCAATCTAATTCAATCCTCTTCTTCGACGATCTGCTTCAGATCCAACCGCACCTGTATTCTACTACCACCGCCGATCTCACTGTCAATTATGAGATTTCCGCCCAGCGAATCAACCCGTTCGCGCATGCTGGTCAGTCCCAGGCCGCCGCTATCGTCAATCTCTAACAATCGGAACCCTTTACCATTATCAGCAACCGTTAGGAATATTTTTCCTTCTTGTTGGCTAAGCTGCAAGCCGATCCTTGTGGCCGCGGCATGTTTAAGCGCATTGTTAAGCGCTTCCTGCACAATATGATACAAAGCCTCTTCGACTTTGGGCGGCAGGTTGATTTCTCCCCGCACCTGGTAATCGACTTCAACCCCCACCCGTTTTTCTACGGCGTCAAATCTTTGTTTAATGGCCTGGATCAGGCCTAGCTGCTCCAGGACGGCCGGCCGCAAATTATGCAGCAGGAGCCGCATCTCACGCAGCGCCTGCTGCGCCGTCCCGGCCACCTGTTCCAGATATTCTATGGCCAGCGCCGGTTGGTTCGCGCGCGAGAAACGCAGGCTGGTTTCAGCATACAAAGTCAAGCTGTACAGGGACTGCGTAACCGCATCATGCAGTTCTCGCGCCAGGCGGTTGCGCTCTTCAACGATCAACAACTGCTCATTTTCCAGGCGCAGCCGGTCATTTTCAACGGCCGTGCCGATTTGATCGGCAACGGAATCAAGAAGCGAGATATCCTCTTCGCTGTACGGCCGTTTCGACTGCCGGAACACACTCAATATGCCCAGCGTTTTGCCACGCGTCATCATCGGGACGCCCGCATAAGTCCTGAATCCACTTTGCCGGATCAGCTCCGGTGTTCGCTGATCGGCTAGGATATCGGTTAAGATCAATGTTTTCTGCTGTCGAACAGCCCAGGCATATTGGTCATCGGCGGCGGAAACCAGCCGCAGCCGGCCGGCCAGGGCCTTATCAAGTCCTTGATTAACGGCCAGCAGCAGAGATTCCCCTTGATCGTCTAACAAGTGAATCGCACCGGCCTGGGCGTGAACAGCATCCAGCACGCGCTGTAAAGATTCGTCAAGTTTAACCTTCAGATCGACGGGTTCTCCGGCAACAGTCATGACATCATAAAGCGCGGATAACTTCTGCGTCCTGTCAACCACCTTACGCTCTAGAATCTGGCGCGACAAGACCCGCTCCGTTACATCGGCCACGACCAGCAAAAAGCCCGTGATGTCTTCGTCTTCGACCCAGGGCACAAATGCTGCGTCCCAGTAAAACACATTGTTGTTGCTGCTCAACCGCAGCCCGTCCGCGGCCGTCATCGATCCCTCTAGGGTGCTGTCGATGAGTGGTTGCATATCGCTTTCAGTCCCCGGCAGGAGATGGTAGAGATGAACGCCCGGCTTTACCGCTATTTGAGTCAGACCTTCAACATAGTTCAGCCACGTGGGATTATAGCGGCGCAGTACCAACTCCTGATCGAACAGGGCCGTGCTCATCGGTAGTCTCTGAAAGAAGATATCTAAAGGGGTCCCATCAGACTTCATAAACCGATTATCTGACTTTACCAGGCGCGGATCAATAGCCAGCAGCTAATTGCCAACAGCTAATAGGTTAGAAAACAGGAGGTAGGTTTTGAAAAATCGACTTGACTTGGGGGGAATAGGCACAAATGCGTTTATTCAGCAGTCTGCCGGGACCATGATGCCATGAGTCCGGCAGCCTGCTGAAAGATTAGGATTGCACGAATAGACGTAAAAGCCTTTCCTGAGCAGTTGGAGAAGACTGCCCCCGTTTAGCGAAATCCATGATGGGAACGATTCCGTGGATTATCATACTCCTCGCTTTCCCACGGATCCTCGTTTGCCCAATAGAACTGGAGGGGACGAAGAGATACGACTTCAAGGGTTTCATTACATTCCGGGCATACGACAAGTTGGCGTTCTTTGAGCGGCCGGTGGAATCGAAGTGTAGCGCTGCATTCGGGGCAATTAGCCACCGACACATCTGACATAGTAGACATCTCCAACTCCTCCTCACTCTCGCTACCATCCATATCTACGGATAGATCTTCGTCGGCATCTCTTCGCTTGCTTGTTTTCGTATGACCAGCGACCGGATGATTCCCATTAGCCAGAACCAGTTCAAGAGGTTTGCGATCAAAAACGATTAAGGCTGACCCACAGCGGCGGCATGTTAATTTTTGCCCTATTTTCAATTTTCCGCTTAGCTTTATCAGACCTTCACATTCGGGACAAAGAGCAACGTTCCCGGATTTCTGTTGCGCCATCATTTTCTCCAATTAAATTCTGCTCAAAAATCGCAGCCCATGTTTGACTGGCCGGACGGCCGTCTAGTCATCATAACTGTCCATGAAATCGTCATCGTAATCATCGTCGTCGTAATCGTCATCGTCATTCCACTCATCCTGCCAATCATCATCGTCGTCAATATCGGCCGACCAATCAAGGGTCAGGGGAGAGAGGCTTACTACCTCAACCAGGTCCCCACACTGTGGACAGGTGACAAACTCACCGAGTTGGGGAGGCCGGTAAAAGGAGATTTCATTACTACATCCGGGACATAGTGCAACAATTCTACCTACTTTTGGGGTTGCCATGATTCTAAATCCTTATTTTGAGAATTTTCTTCTTGCTTACAAAATTTACCTATCACGCCATCATGCCTGTATGCCTTCAGCCAGGAAACATAATTCAAATACGGCCAAGAGCCATCAGCGTAATGACGGCATTTCACACTAAGTCATTTGACGTAACTACTATTTCATCATTTAAGGGAAGGGGCCGTACCAATTACGGCCCCTTCAAAGCCGGCCGGTTGGAAAGGCCAGCACAACGGTTTAGCCCAGGAGTCCAATTACCTTGTGCAGCCGGCCTCATTGCAACGACCACCGGTTAGATCGGGCACCCAGGCCACTTCAGCTCTTGCGAGCCGCCGTTCCGCTATTGGATTTGGGGCATGGGAAAATCATAAAACAGGCGCCGGACGTTCGCATCGGTCAAATGACTTAATTCTAAAAGGGCAATGCCACGATTTGGCAAGTCGTGCTATAGGAAAACCACGATTGGGCTAATCATGCTGCAAGGGCAAGTACGTCATTTGTCGCAGTTCAGATTGATCATCTTGCCAATGTAACCGTTTCGAGGGTGGCGCATAATTGAATTTTAGTTTTAGTAATAACTTTTCGAAGGATAGGAATGCAAATGCACATTGCCTTAATCGCCAATCTACAAAAGAACGCACCCACCTGGCCCGGCATATCGGCCGATTACTGGGACGATCTTGATTCGCAAGAAACCATCGACGCCATAACGACCGCTCTGGAAAGCGGCGGCCATCAAGTCGATTTCATGGAGGGAGATGCGTCCCTTTATGATCGCCTGCGAGATAACCGGCCTGATATCTGCTTCAACATCGCTGAAGGTCATTTTGGTGATTCGCGTGAAGCCCAAGTACCGGCCCTGTTGGAAATGTTGCGCCTCCCTTATACCGGGTCCAGCGTCCTAACCCTAGCTCTGACCCTGGACAAGCCTATGACCAAGCGCGTGCTCAGCCATCATAACCTGCCCACACCACCCTTCCAAGTCTTCGAACGCATCGGTGAACCGCTTGATCCGGACCTGCAGTTCCCATTGTTTGTCAAACCAAGCCGCGAAGGAACGGGCATGGGGATCAGCGCCGAGTCCATTGTCAACGATGAAAAACAATTACGAAAACAGCTGGAGGCACTTTTTGATCGCTACGATCAACCCGTCCTGGCCGAACGCTTTATTGATGGGCGGGAGATCACCGTCGGCGTTGTCGGCAATTTAACAAGCCCTGTTGCCTGGCGCCTGCCGGAAGATGAAGCCGCGGCGCGCATCTCACGCGGCCTGCACTTCTTCCCGCCGCTGGAAATAGACATGAGCCGCTATCCAGCCGAGGAAGCCGGCATTTACACCAGTAACATCAAGACGACGCTGGTGCACGATTTCCATTATCTATGCCCGGCCCCCTTAAGCGACGATCAAATTGAAGAACTGAACTGGCTGACCGCGGCAACTTTTCGTATTACCGGCTGCCGGGACGTCGCCCGCGTGGACTTCCGCCTTGACGCCAACGACAACAACAAGCCCTACATCCTGGAAATCAACCCCCTACCCGGCTTGAATCCCGAATATTCCGATCTGGTCATTGAAGCCCGCGCCGCCGGCTGGCGTTACGAAAAATTGGTCAACCGCATTCTCCACGAAGCAATTGAACGGCAGGGAGTGCTGGAACAAGAATCCTTTTCACCTTTATAGCTGCCCAATAAGAAACTCTTTCATAACGAA
>Ga0316578_10000730_pt1 | contig 11951 bp, 8 predicted proteins | sample J0NA_2_FD_203076 | JGI IMG/M metagenome (GOLD analysis project Ga0316578, IMG submission 203076) | Rhizosphere microbial communities from salt marsh grasses in Alabama, United States - J0-2_160517rDrC | ecosystem: Host-associated > Plants > Roots > Rhizosphere | place: USA: Alabama | collected... | reverse complement strand
CGGGCCCGGAGCGCCAGGAGTAAGCGCCAGGAGTATTGGATGGTGTCCCCAGGGACCCTAACCGTTTAAGATTGAGTCACACCCTGACCCGATCCAGCTCTGGAATCGATTCGTATGAGCGAACATATCCCTCCTCTGATTCACAAGAATGACTCCAGATTGCCGGCGTATTCCCCGCCCGGTGCAGTCACGAGTCCGTATCTGGCCGGGTTCGGCGATGACGAGGAAGACGGCCGGCCGCAGCTGCTCCGATTGCTGAAGGGAGTCCTTCGGTACAAGTGGATTCTCGTCCTCTCCGCCGTCCTGGGCGTGGGGGCAGCCGGGTATTCGTATCGAAGCATCCAGCCTCAGTATCGGGCGGACGGGGCCATCTGGGTGAATCTGGAGGACCGAGATCCGAGGTCCGGGCCCATCTCCCAGGGCGGCCTCCTGGAGCAGGGCGCCTGGATCGACCTGCTCAAGTCCTTCGCGGTCCTCGAACCCGTGGTAGAGAACGAGCATCTTTACGTCTCCACCAGTGACCGGTACCGCCCCCTATTTCAGCGCTTCGCGCTGGCGGAGAGCTTCCTCCCGGGGCTGTTCGAGCTGAGTGTCTCGGATGCTGGGGACCTTTGGACCCTGAGGACCGCGGACGGAGTAGGGTTGGGGACGGGCGTTCCCGGAGATTCCATCGGAGTGGCGGTGGGGTTCCGCTGGGCGCCACCCCTCGAGGCCTTCCAACCCGGAAGCTCCATACAGTTCCGGGTCGTGAACCCCAGAGATGCGGCACGAGCTCTGTCGGATCAGCTTCAGGCCAATATGGACCGGCAGGGGAACTTCATCCGCCTCAGCCTCACTGGAACCAACCCGGAGAGACTCGCCCGAACCCTGCGAGAGGTCATGGTGCAGCACGTCGCGGTGGCGGCGGAGCTGAAGAAGGGGAAGCTCGACGAGCTGACCCTGATCCTGGACGAGCAGCTCTCACAGGTCCAGCGGGAGCTATCCGGGGCCGAAAACCAGCTGGAATCCTTCAAGGTGCAGACCATCACGCTCCCCTCTGAAGAGTCCGGAGCCATCGCACCCGGTCTTCAGCAAACCCGGGATCCGGTGTTTTCTGAGTACTTCAGCCGGCGGCTGGAGCTGGAAACCATCTCCCGGGATCTCCAGCGCCTCGGGTCGATTCTGGATTCTCTGCCGTCGGGAGAGGTCCGGGTGGAGTCCTTCGAGCTCGTCCCGGCCGTCAAGAACTCCTCGCAGCTCCAGCGTGCGCTGGCGGACCTCACGGACGGGAGGGCGGAGCTTCGATCTCTCCTCCAACGGTATACCGAAGACTACCAGCCGGTGAGAGATCTGCAGAACGTCATCGAGAACCTGGAAACCGTCACGCTCCCGCAACTCACCCGGTCACTGATGGTGGAGCTGCAGTCCAGGGCGAACGAGCTGGGCATGATCCTGGACGAAAGGGCAGCCGAGTTGGAAGCCATCCCGCCACGGGCCATCGAGGAAGCGCGCCTCTCCAGACGGGTGGAGATCGCCGACCGCCTCTATACGGACCTCCGGCAACGGTACGAGACAGCCCGCCTGGCCTCTGCCAGCAGCATTCCCGATATCCGGATCCTGGACGAGCCGAGGGTACCCAGCGTCCCGGCCTCCGACAATCGGATCCGGATGGCGGGAATGATCTTCTTCGGGTTCCTGGGGGCCGGGATCGCCATCGCCTTGCTCCTGGACCGAGCAGATCCGCGGTTCCGCTACCTGTCGGATGTGAGCGGTGGCCTCGGGCTGGAGATCCTCGGTGTCGTCCCCCGCCTGGAGACGGGGCGAAAGGAGAACTCCACGCAGGTTTTCGAGGCTTTTCGGGACATCCGCATGCGATGCGAGTTCGCCCACGGGACGGCCCGCCCCATCGTCATCGCGGTCACCAGCCCGGACAAGGGGGAGGGGAAGACCTTCATTTCGGCGAACCTGGCCATCTCCTTCGCCCATCTTGGTCGCGCGACCCTGCTGGTGGACGCCGACACCCGCCGGGGAGACCTGCACGATCTCTTCGACCAGGACCGGAAGCCCGGTCTCATCGAGCTCCTCGAGGGCAGGGTGCCCACCTCCGTCATCCGCAGGACCCGGCATGAGAATCTGGACCTACTTCCATGCGGTTCGCGACGGGCCGCGTCCCCGGAGCTCCTGAGCTCCAGTCGAATGCAGGAGATGCTGGCAACGCTGAAACCCCGCTATGACGTCATTATCCTGGACTGTCCTCCCATGGCTGCGGGCAGCGATGCGTTCGTTCTGGGTGCCCACGCCGGCAACGTGGTGCTGGTCCTCCGATCGGGTAGCACCCACAAGGACCTCGCCAAGGGGAAGATGGAGACCTTCGGGCGCCTGCCGGTCCGGATCCTGGGAGGGGTACTGAACGACATCAAGGAAGGGGAGGGCGACTTCGGTACCTACAAGTACTACTCCTACTACCTGCCTGATTACGTGACCCGGGAAGACGAGACGGATCTGCTCGAAGAGGTGAACGAACCCTATCTGGAGGCTTGAAGCCGGGTCGTCCGACTTGGGAAGCTACCCCCCTCATGGGGGAGATTATCCGTCGCTGGAAGGGGATTCTGGGCGTCGACCGTGTTCGGTCGGCGCCCTCAATTCATCTGCTCCTGGACGTACACCGGCGGACCGTCAGGAGAGGACTGGGCGCGCCTGAGGGCTTCCGTGACCCGATTCAGGAGGTCCAGAGGTGTGACAGGGTCCTTCTTCGCGCCCCGGGCGGAGAAGACACCCGCCCGCAATGACAGCTGTTCGGGAATCACGGAGCCCAGGAGCCGATCGGCGAGGACCGCGGCGCCAGTCGTGTCAGTCCCCGGAGCAACCACCACGAACTCTGCGGGACCCACCCGGGCCACCGCGTCGGAGAGACGGGTCACCTTCCCCAGGGCCTGTCCCACCATCCGGGTGATTTTCTCCTCGTCCTTGTCGGTCCCCGGAGCACTCGAGGAGGGCAGCCCCACGGCCACGAAGGAGATGAATCGCTCGTTCCTGGAGGCATCGGACACCAGCTCGTCGATCCGGCGCAACAGTCCGTTAAAGTTGTACAGCCCCGTGAGGGGATCCACCATCCCCTGGTCCCGGGCACGGTCCACGTCCCTCTTGGCCTCGATCCACGTGTTGAACCGGAGGGTGAGCTCGGAGGGATGGAAGGGGGGCGTGAGGACATCCCAGGCGCCCTCCTCCAGCACGGACATACGGTCGGCCCGGCTCACCGGATTGGTGGAGATCAAGACCCTCGGCGTGGATGGCCATACCGTGGGAATCTCCTTGAGCTGCCGGAGCACCTGGGTGCCGGTCATGTCCGGCAGGTGGCAGTCCACCAGGATCAGGTCGGGAATGACTCGCCTGAGAATGTCCAGGCCCTGGTGTCCTGTGTAGGCCTTGAAGACGGCGCATCCGTTGGGACCGAGGATGCTCTCAAGTGACCGTGCGGTCCATTCCTGATCCTCGATGAGGAGGACGATGGGTACGAATGGAGAGTTGGTCCAGGTCATGGTCAGGGCGCTAGAGAAACGATGATCTCGGCTCGAAGTAACATCAATTCCCTTGGATTTGCAAGAATCATGCTTCGAATGTCCCGCCTTTCCCGAAGGTGGACAAAGCCCTAATCTCAGTCTCGAGATTCCCCCGGATCCATGTTCTCGATTCCTGTCTGGGCGAGATTCTGTGACGAAACCAGGCAACCTTTTTGCAGGCCTGAGGGGTATGTCTCTTCAGCACGGATGCTCCGTTCCGACTATCGACAGGTGAAACTCGGCCCATGAGGCTCCTCGCAAAGCTCTGTCTGATCCTCCCAGCCTTCCTCCTCTATGGCCCGCTCCATGCCCAGGTCCCGCCCGGCTGGGACGCCACCGAGTTCCAGGTCTCCAGGGCGGAGTTACAGGAGCTCCTCGCTCGTTACGAGGCTGTGATGAGCTCGCCTGGCTACAGCGGCGGGTTGAAGGAGGATGCTCGCCGATCCGCCGACCTCATCCGGTCCCGGTTGACGGAGGGGGACTTCAGGGCGGGAGATCGAATCACGGTGCGTCTGGCGGGTGCGCCGGAGGACTTCCCCGACACGCTCCTGGTGGAGCGGGGAGCCGTGGTGGATCTGCCCGGGATGGGGCGGATCTCCGTCGCCGGTGTCCTGCGTTCCGAGCTCCAGGAACACCTCTCGAGGGAGATCGGGCGGTTCATCAGGAACCCGGATCTGACGGTCCAGTCCCTGGTTCGCCTGTCGATCCAGGGAGCCGTACGGTCCCCGGGGTTCTACGTCTTTCCTGCCGAGATGCTCCTGGGCGACGTCCTCATGGCCGCCGGCGGGCCCCAGCAGGACTCCAGGCTGGAAGCCATCCGAATCCGCCGGGGGGAGGATGTCCTCTTACAGGACGAAGATGTGCAGACCGCCCTGGACGAGGGTCGGTCCATCGATCAGCTCGGCCTTCGGGCCGGGGACGAGATCAATATTCCCCAACGGACCCCTTCCGCGTTGGGCTGGAGCACCATCCTCCGGTGGGGGGCCATCGCCGCATCCACCCTTCTCCTGGGCATCCGAATCTTCTGACCGACTGGGAAGGAAAAGGGCCGACATCCTCCTGTCGGCCCCGCCAGCTCGGTCTTTTGTTGTGAAGAGCCATCACCCTGCGGGCACGGTCGCCACACCCACGCCACTGGTAAAGAGATCACCGCCGGTGTTCCCTGAGAAGACGACCCGGACCAGCTGAAGCTGCCCTTCTCCCAACCCGGCCTGAGTGGCGCTGATCCCGATCCCGGCGTTACTCCGAACCGAGGAATCCACCACCTGCCCCGTCAGGTCCCCCGCCCCGTATTCTTCCATGAAGACCCCGTCTGCGCCGGCCCCGGTGGCTGTGAGCTGTGTGAAGCTCACGGTGAGACTTCCGCTTCCCTCAGTCAGGGTCTCTTTGGCGTCCTTGTCCTCCGTGAGGGTGATGTTCTCCTCGTCGTTTCCCGTAACCGTGACGGTCTCGAGAGTCACCGAAACTCCACCCGACCCCTCCTCCTCCAGCCCGAGCCCCCGCGCATAGTTGTTCCTGACGAAACTCTCCAGCACACGAATCCGGACCTCTCCCGGGCCGTCCTCCGTAATGTCCAGTCCATCCTCGGGGTCATCCGTGTTCTGGGGCTGACGTCCATTGCCGTCGATCTGGCTGCCCTGGATGTTCACCTTCACCGCTCCCAGCCCGGATTCGGCCAATTGGATCCCGTCCCCGGCATTGTTCAGCACGAGGGAGCCGACGAGCCGTAGGTCGATATCTCCAAGTCCCCCTTCGTCAATCCGGATGCCATCCCGGTCCGTCACGTCCACCCGAAACCCGTTCCCCTGGATGGTGGATCCCTGGACATCCAGAAGGACCCCCGCCGCCGAGTTCGCTCCGGCCCCGGAGCCGACAACGGGGGCGAGATCGTCGATGAACACCCCATGGAGACCGTTGTTCTCCACGAGAACCTGCTCCAGGCTGAGGTTCACCACGCCTTCCGCATCCTCGTGGACGGCGACGAAGAGCCCGTTCCCTTCGAGATTCCTGAGGATCAGGTTCCTGAGGGTGAGGTCCCCACCTCCCGTCACCACCAAACCGTCCCCAGCCGCGTCCTCGATGCTGACTCCCTGGAGAACCACGTCCCCGGAGCCTGAGATCAGGAGCGCGTCGCCATCACAGTCTTGCGCATCGATGAGGCCACCCTGTGCGGTGATGCGGAGATCCTGGGATCCGGAGTACTCCAGAGTGCTCTCGATCTCGATGGCCTGGACTCCGGACTCGAAAAGGACATCGGTGATCCCGTCGTCCTGGCTCGCAGATTCCAGCGCTGCCCTGAGGGATCCGAAGCCCGCGTCCTCACTGTTCCTCACCAGGACCGTCGTGGTTCCGTCGTCACCCTCAGTGACGGAGACCCCTTCCGTCTCCACCGGGAAGCCGCTGTTGCCCTCCGTGGTCACCCGGATCAGATGCAGGCTGCCTCTACCCGTCCCCCCCTGGAACGCCGCCAGGCCGTGTCCTTCATTCCCGCTGAAGTCGGAATCCTGAACCTGAGCTGTCAGGTCCCCGGCTCCGATCTCTTCCAGTAGAGCCCCGTCATCGTCCCCGTTTTGAACCGTCAGTCCGGAGAGGGTCACGGTCATGCCGCCGGCCCCGGGGACGGCGCCGCCCCGGGCGTCCACATCCTCGCTGAGCCAGATGTTCTGTCCACCATTGCCGGAAGACGTGAGGTCCGTCATCGCTCCGCGGAAGTCACCGACTCCTCCCTCTTCGAGACGGATCCCCGAGGCGGCGTTCCCGCTCATCACGGAGGAGACGAACCGGACGTCCATGCTCCCGGAGCCCGCTTCCCTCGCATCGAAACCGTCCTCCGGGGCACTCAGATTCTGAGGTTGATCACCGTTCTCGCTGAAGTCGGCGTTCCGGACGTCGATGAAGAGGTCCCCGGTTCCCGTCTCCCTCAGGTCGATCCCGTCCCCGGCGTTGCCCTGGGCGTCCGTATCCCGGGCCACGAAGGTCAGGTCTCCCGTATTCCCCTCGTCCACCCTCACCCCGTCATAGTCCGATACACCCTGCTGTCCCCCGTTGCCCAGGATCCTGGACGAAACCAGCTCGAGGTGGATCCCCGCCGGGGAGTCTCCGTCGTCCACATGGACTCCGTGGAGACCATTGCTCCCCACTGTCACTCCAGACAACCGGATTTCCAGCGTGCCGGATTGGCCGGATGGGGCGATGGCATAGAGGCCCTTCGCTCCATTCCTGAGGGTGATGTCCACGAGCTCCAGATTCGCGCCGCCGATGGAGACGAGGAGGTCACAACCGCAAGCGCCCCCGTCCACCGCTACACCGTTCCCCACGATCCGGAGGGCCTGGGTACCCGTGTAGGTCAGGGACGTGGCCAGCGCGACGGTCTCCACCCCCGGCTCCACCTGAATCGTGCTGACAAGGGGGTCGGTGTTCGCGGCCTCGATGGCGGCCCTGAGGGATCCTTCCCCCTCGTCGGCGCCCGTCTCGACCAGATACACCGCGCCAGATTCGTCGATCACGAGGATGTCGGATCCGTCCTCGCAGGCAGCGAACACGGCACTGAGAGCGATCAGGCAAAGAAGGGAAAGACGTCGCACGCGAGCCTCCGGCCCATGGATCTGAGCGGAATCAGGACGAAACACCTGCACGGACCCAGAATCTAAATGATCTAAGGCCGCCGGCCAGTCAGCAAGCCTCCGCGGCATTCCTTCGCCCCGTGAGAGCCCCTTGCAGCCCGCCACCTTCCTTCGCAGCACGACGCTCCCTTCAGCACGTCCCCGCCAGGAGCTTCGAGAGGCCCGTCAGATCCCTCTCGTCCACGAGCCGATGGGTGGGGAACGTCACCAGGTGCTCTGCCAGCAGCCTCGAACCGGGATAATCGGTGAGTTGAGGTGCCAGGTGAAGCGCCTTTCCTTCCGGGAGATCCACGAGGGGGCGGGGATACCCTCTCAGGATACCCAGGGACCGAGCGTCCTTGGACTGTCCGAGGAGACGCGAAACCCCGAAATCGAGAACCGGGAAGCGTAGGAAGCCGGCCTCTCCCCCGTGAAGCGGGGATGGAATCCGCAGCTTCTCGGAGACCACACACCTCGAAAGCAGCCCCCGGAGCCGCTGGGCATTCCGGCGGCGGACCCCCACTTCCTGCGTGGCGTTCTCAGTGGCCATGAAAGCCAGCGCCGCGGAGAAGGTCGGGATGTCCGTCGGGGGGCGGGGCTCCCTGAAGCGGGTCTCCCCCAGGCCCAGACCCGGAACCATGGAAGGTAGCCAGTAGAGGGAGGGTCTTCCGAAGAGCCACTGGAGGGTGGACATCAGGGCCGACCTGGGGCTGGCCCCGAAGGGGGCCGGACGGAGGCGGAACCGGCTGACGGTGGAAGCCACATCCTCTCGCCGAATCAGGAGCGCCCCTCCCCCCCCGCCTGCCCACCCCTTGCCCCGTCCAAACGAAAGCACGGTCATGTCCCCGAATGAGCCTCCGGGAGATTCGCCCCAGCTACTCCCCAATCCCTGCGCGAAGTCCTCCACGACCATCACACCGGCATCGCGGCAGAGGTCTCCAATGCTCCGCCAGGGTAACGGGAACCCGTAGAGGTTCCCCACCACCACCGTTTCTGCACCCCGATGGATGGCGGCCTCCAGGGAGTCCAGATCCGGGGAGAGCGTATCGGGGTCCAGGTCGTAGAACAGGACCGGGGATTCCGATCCGATGGCCGCGGAGATCAGGTCGTAGCAGGAGTAAGCCGGCAACGCCACCGCCCGGACCTCGCCCTTGGGCCCCCGGCAGGAGCGAAGCGCCAGCTCCAGGGCCTCGGTTCCACTCCCGGTGGGGATCGCCTTCCCGCAGCCGAACCGTGAGCGGAGGAGGGCGGAGAGGGACTCCGCGAAGTGGCCACGATTCCACGTCGACTGGAGAGCGGCCAAAAGGATCTCCCCAAACGACACGGGAGAGAAGGCGGGCAGCTGGAACCTGGTCATGAAGATCCGGGCGAGGAAAAGTCCTTCGGGACCCAGGCCCTCACCAGGCTCTTTGCCCGCTCGAGACCGTGGAGGATCTGACGAACGTCCCCCAGGTCGTCAGGCCAGGCGAAGCGAGGAAGCCGGAAGGGAGACAGGCGTGAGATCTCTGCCGTGACGTGGCCGGGGACCGCAGTCACGGCCCCACTCAAGCCGGCCTCCACCATTGCCCTCCCCGCACCCTCCGGACAATCCTCCGCTCGGCCGAAAGGAAAGCAAAAGACCGGTGTCCCGGCGTCGGTCTCGGCCTGGATTCGCTCCCAAGATCGGGAGATCTCCCACTCCAGCTCGTGCCTGTCCAGAAGGGCCATGTTCGGGTGTGTGACTGAATGGGGGCCGAACGTGACGCCCCGCTTTCCATCTTCCCTGACTTCATCCCAGGACATGGGCTGGAATTCGGGCAACGGCTCCCCAGGAACCTCCACCCGAAGTCGATCCTCCAGCTCCTCCAGGGCTGTCGTTCGCCGGTCCGGGGTCATACCACTCAGTAGCCAGGTCAGATTCTGAAAGGCGGCTCCACGGGACCCTCGACTCTTCCATTCCAACGCTCTCGTCTCCCCGACCGCCTCCAGCTCCACAGAGTCCACGGGGGTATGCATCATCATGAACCGGACCCGGTCAGGCCAGAGCCAAGCCCCATCGTCCAGGAACTCCGTCGCCAGGAACACGGTCACCGGGCACCCATGATGGGCGAAGACGGGCGCGCCGACGTGGTGGAAGTCCGCGTAGCCGTCGTCCACCGTGAACGCCACGAGTCCCGACGGATCCCCTTCTTCTCTCGCGGTCAGCAGGATCTCCTCGGCGGATACGGTCCTGAATCCCTCCCTCCGGATGGCGGTAAGAGCTTCGTCCAACATCCCTGGGTCGTGGCCCTCTACTCCCAGCTCCCGGTCCCGGAACCGGTGGAGCATGAAGATGGTGGACCGGCCCGCCATCAACGGCCGGAACAGGCGGGACACAGGACCCGAAGTGGCCAGAAGTCGGAGTGCGTTCTTCAGTCGGTGCTTCAACCGCTCGCTCCCTCGTCGAGATTCCCGACGCTTCGATTCGCTCCCCCCGGCGTCACGGCAAACCTCGGGAGAGTATGGGGCCAACCCGATTGGCCAACCCCAGGGGGAGCTTCTTCCAGACCGCGGTCGCCAGTCTGATCAATCTGCCGCTGTCGGGGTTCGGGGTCGCCGTGACCTCCCCAGGCGACCACTGAGCCCAGGGGAGGGGGTGATCCTCACCTCCCCATTGCCGCTTGAAGCGGTGGGTCCCCGAATCGGGAGAGCACCGCCCGAAGTTGAAGGTGTGGGCGCCCCTCCCCAGGGCCTCCTCCATCAGGGCCCAGTAGAGGAGCATATTGGGTGCCATTCGACTGTGTCTTCTCAGAGCGCCCGCCCAGGTGACCTCGAACTCCCCGTTCCACAGGAACCCGCAGCCCGCCGCCACCGGGACCCCCTTCCACTCCACGACGCAGAAGAGCACCTGCTGGGACAATCCCTCCCGTATGGCCTGAAAGAACCTCCGAGGAAGGACAGGGGTTCCCAGATCCCTCATGGTCTCGGAGAACACCCGGTAGAAGGCATCCATCCGGTCGGGTCCCGTTCGGGTCTCCATTCCCTCCTTGAGGGGACGCCGGATCTGGCTTCGGACCTTGGCCTTCAGGTGGTCTTTCCAGAGGACATCCCGGGACTCCGGTAGCTCCAGGAGGACGGTGACCTTACGGTGAGACGTCCTCAGCTCCCCGGGGATCGGCACCCTGGACCTGAGCTCAAGAAGGTCCACCTTCAGACTCGCGGCTTCCTCCACCGCGTGCCTGCTCAGGAAGCCACGGGCTTCCCGGGTGCCCAACGGGCCGCCATAGCTCAGGAAGGGCATGGAGAGGAGGTAGCTCCCGAACAGGCGGCTACGTACCTGCACCATGGGCAGAAGGCCCACCGTCGCTCCCTCCCCATCCCTGGCCACCCGATAGTGCACCTCGTGTCCGAAAACCTCCGTCATGATCCCGCGCCACGCCCCCAGGTGGCAGAAGGTACTCCCCTCGAACCCCCCCACCATGGAATCCCACTCCTCGTCGGAACCGTCGAAGGGAACGGCGGCAAGCCCTTCGGTGCCGCTCCTGGTGGACGGATCGTTCGGAGAGCCCATCAGCCACCTCCTCCCGACTCTTCTCCCAGGAGCTCCAGGGCGGTCTCTCGCATGGGCCGGAAGGCTGATCCGGTGAGGATCGAGGCGATCTTCCGCCGTACCGATCGGATCCCGCCACGCATCCGAAGCTGGGTGAGAAGGGGCGCTCTGAACCTTGGCATCTCCACGTCCATCTCCCAGGGATGCACGTAGAGGGTGGCCGGTGCCCCCCGCCGGCGGGCGGACCCCATGGCCCGCTTCAGTAGCGCCACTGGGAAGAACCGGAGGTAGGCGCCGCCGGCAGCCGGGAGAAGAAGAGAGCCCACCCGCAACGTCGCCGGGGGAATCTCGACCAGTCTCCCTCCATCGCGGTGCAGAATATGGGGATCAGGCTCGACGGACGGGTAACCGTAGCCGGGGTGGACCTTGATGGGAAACATGCTCGAGTCGTAGAGGAATCCCTCCTCCAGGAGAACGTCCAGGGCCCACTCGGTCCCGGGGACGATGGAGAAGCTGGGTGCCCGATATCCGACGACCGGTTCCCCGGTCAGGTCCTCCAGAGTCTCCCGGGACCTGCGAAGGTCATCCCTGAAAGCCTCGGCGCCGAGGGTGTTCACCCTCTGGTGGCCCCAGCCGTGCGAGGCGATCTCATGACCCGCACCGGCGATGGCACGGACCGTTTCCGGCTCTCTCTTCGCCAGCCAACCAAGGGTGAAGAAGGTGCCTCGGACACCTCTCCCGTGGAGGATCTCCAGGATCCGCGGGATCAAGACGCCGGACCTCCGGGGAAGGAGATCCCACTCCGATCGAGGGATCCAGCCTTCGAGGGCCGTGGGGTGGAAATACTCCTCCACGTCGATGGTGAGGTGGTGCGTTTGGATCACCAGCCTGGCTCCGTCAAGAGAGAAAGCTCGTTCAGGCACCGGTCGATGCGGTCGAACGCGGCTTCAAAATCTCCCTGGGGACGACCCCAGGGATCCGGCACCTCCCGACGCCTGGGAAGGGCTGGGTCCAGGTCTCCCAGGAGGAGGATTCGCCGGCCGTCGGCCCGGAACTCGTCCCGGCATATCTTTGCATGACTTCGCTCCATCACCAACAGGAGATCTGCCCAGCCCACGAGCTCTTCCGAGAGGAGCTGCGATCGGTGGCCTTGGAGATCCAGCCCTCTTGCCCGGGCGACCTCCACTGCCTCCGGTGGCGGAGATCGTCCCGAGGGTCCCATCCAACCGGCGGATCGGACCTCCCACCTCGGTGCGTCCCCACCACTCTCCCTCGCCTTCACCTCCGCGTACGGACTCCGGC
>Ga0316578_10000729_pt1 | contig 11962 bp, 9 predicted proteins | sample J0NA_2_FD_203076 | JGI IMG/M metagenome (GOLD analysis project Ga0316578, IMG submission 203076) | Rhizosphere microbial communities from salt marsh grasses in Alabama, United States - J0-2_160517rDrC | ecosystem: Host-associated > Plants > Roots > Rhizosphere | place: USA: Alabama | collected... | reverse complement strand
ACCTGCCGTCCGTCGCGCCGGCGAGCAGCGAGCACGTCCACGAGCCGGACGAGGGCGTCGAGGTCGAGGCCACCGCCCTCACGGCTCGTCAGCGACGACGAGCCGACCTTGACGACGAGCCGTCGGCCCTGGGCGACGGCACGCCGGTGGAGCGCGGCGCCCTCGGTCACCCCGGCCCGTCCTCGTCGTCGGCGGACGCCCAATGGCCGGCCCGACGCTCCGCGGCCAGCTCCTCGCGTGCTGCGCTCTGCGCGTCCTTGCGGGCGTGGAACTCCTCACGCCGTTCGGCGTTGGACCGGCGGCGGTGGTCCTCGAACCGCTGGTCCGTGCCCCGGGGGCCGGCGAGCAGCTCGGCGCCGCTCGTCATCGTCGGCTCCCAGTCGAAGACGACGGCGTCGTCCTCGGGACCCACGAGCACGGTGGATCCCGCGACCGCGCCGGCCTCCAGGAGGGCCTCCTCGACGCCGAGCCGGTTCAGCCGGTCGGCGAGGTAGCCGACCGCCTCGTCGTTCCCGAAGTCGGTCTGGCGCACCCATCGTGTGGGCCGTTCTCCGATGACCCGGAAGACCTCGCCCTCGGGCGTGTTCTCCCTGCGGACGTGGAACCCGCTGTCGTCGACCGCCTTCGGGCGGATGACCACCCGGGGCGCGGCAACCACGGACTCCTCCTGCTCCGCGCGGGCCGCGGCGACATGCCTCGCGAGCGCGAAGGTGAGCGCCTTGAGCCCGGTGTGGGCCACGGCGGAGACGATGTGCACCTCGAGCCCGCGCTCCTCGAGCATGGGCCGGACCATCTCGGCCAGCTCACGCGCCTCGGGGACGTCGGCCTTGTTGAGCACGACGACGCGGGTGCGCTCCGACAGCGGCCGACCACCGAGGCGGTCGCCCGGCACGTAGGCCGCCAGCTCGGCCTCGATGACGTCGAGGTCGCTCAGCGGGTCGCGCCCGGGCTCGAGGGTCGCGCAGTCGACGACGTGCACGAGCACCGAGCACCGCTCGACGTGGCGGAGAAACTCCAACCCGAGGCCCTTGCCCTCGCTGGCACCCGGGATGAGCCCCGGGACGTCGGCCACGGTGAACCGCTCGGTGCCGGCGGTCACGACGCCGAGGTTCGGCACCAGCGTCGTGAAGGGGTAGTCGGCGATCTTGGGCCTGGCCGCGGAGAGCACGGAGACGAGCGAGGACTTCCCCGAGCTCGGGAAGCCGACGAGCGCGACGTCGGCGAGCGACTTCAGCTCGAGGACCACGTCACGCGTCTCCCCCGGCTCACCCAGCAGTGCGAAGCCCGGCGCCTTGCGGCGCGGGCTGGCGAGCGCCTTGTTGCCGAGGCCGCCACGCCCACCGCGGGCGACGACGTAGCTGTTCCCCACCCCCACGAGGTCGGCGAGGACGGTGCCGTCGAGCGCGGTGACGACCGTGCCCTCGGGCACGGCCAGGACGAGGTCGGCGCCGTCGGCACCGCTGCGCTCGTCACCAGCGCCGGGCTGCCCCTTCTCGGCCCGGCGGTGCGGCCGGTGGTGGTAGTCGAGGAGCGTCGTCGCCTGCGGGTCGACGACGAGCACCACCGATCCCCCACGGCCCCCGTTACCGCCGTCGGGACCACCGAGCGGCTTGAACTTCTCGCGCCGCACGGATGCGACACCGTTCCCGCCGTCGCCCGCAGCGGCGTGCAGGACGACCCGGTCGACGAAGGTCGTCATGGACCTGCTCCTGTCGGTGGGGTGAAGGTGCGGGGATGACACGAGGGGCGGGCCGTACCCGGCCCGCCCCTTCGGTTCGTGGTGGCCGGCGTCGGAGCCGGCCGCGACGTCACTCGGCGGCCGCGGCCGCCGGGACGACGTTGACGACCTTGCGGCCGCGCTTGGTGCCGAACTCCACCGAGCCCGCCACGAGCGCGAACAGCGTGTCGTCGCCGCCGCGACCGACACCGTCGCCCGGGTGGAAGTGGGTGCCGCGCTGACGGACGAGGATCTCGCCGGCCTTGACGACCTGGCCGCCGTAGCGCTTGACGCCGAGGTACTGCGCGTTCGAGTCGCGACCGTTCCGGGTCGAGGACGCGCCCTTCTTGTGTGCCATGTCTGTGGGTCCTGTTCGTGAGGTCCGAGCGTGGGCTCAGGCGTCGATCGCGGTGATCTTGACCTGGGTGAGCGGCTGACGGTGGCCCTGGCGCTTCCGGTAGCCGGTCTTGTTCTTGTACTTCAGGATCGTGATCTTCGGGCCCTTCGCGGCCTTGACGACCTCCGCGGTGACCTTCACCTTGGCCAGCTTCCCCGCGTCGCTGGTGACGGTCCCGCCGTCGACGACGAGCAGGGGCTGCAGCTCGATGGTGTCACCGGCGACACCGGTCTGCTTGTCGATGAGCAGGGTGTCGCCCACGGAGACCTTCTCCTGGCGACCGCCTGCGCGCACAATCGCGTACACGTTCGTACTCACTTCCTCGAATCGGGAGCGCTCGCTCGTGACCGTCCGGTAGCGACCCCGTGGAACGGGACACCGGAGCGGTGGGCGCACCGACCCGCCAGTCTAGCGACGGGCCGGCACGCCCTCCAAATCATCACTCCGTCGCGGTCTCTCCCACGACGGTGGGGTCGGCGCCGGGCGGAGGGCCCGCCGGGGCCACGACCCGGCCGCGCTTGCGGCGCGCCCGTGGAGCGGGGGCCTCCGGAGCGGGCTGCTCGTCCGCCGGCGACGTGGGTTCCTGCTCGTGCGATGCGGTCGGCTCCGTCGCTGCGGTGTCGTCGCCTCCGGTGGACGGGGCGTCACCCGCCACCTCGGCCACCTCCGCCGCCACCTCGGCGGCCACGTCGGGCTGCTCGGTGTGCCGGAGCGCCGCCGCGTGGGCCGCAGCGGCGATCTGGGCCGCGGTAGGCCCGCTCGGGGTGCGCTGCTCGGTCGACGAGGCGCCGTTCCCGTCGCCGCCACCGGAGCCGCCGCGTCGTCCGCGACCGGACCGGGACGAGCCGCTCCGGTCGCCTTGGCCTCCCCGCTCGACGGGCTCGGTGTGCACGATGATGCCCCGGCCCCCGCAGTGCTCGCAGGGTTCCGAGAAGACCTCGATGAGCCCGGAGCCCACGCGCTTGCGGGTCATCTGCACGAGGCCGAGCGAGGTCACCTCCGCCACCTGGTGCTTGGTCCGGTCACGGCCGAGGCACTCCAGGAGGCGGCGCACGACGAGGTCGCGGTTGGACTCCAGGACCATGTCGATGAAGTCGATGACGATGATCCCGCCGATGTCGCGCAGGCGGAGCTGACGGACGATCTCCTCGGCCGCCTCGAGGTTGTTCTTCGTCACCGTCTCCTCGAGGTTCCCGCCCGAGCCGACGAACTTGCCCGTGTTGACGTCGACCACGGTCATCGCCTCGGTGCGGTCGATGACGAGAGAGCCACCCGAGGGGAGCCAGACCTTGCGGTCCATGGCCTTGGCGAGCTGCTCGTCGATGCGGTGTGCCGCGAACACGTCCTGCTCGTCGGTCCACCGGGTCACCCGGGCGGCGAGGTCGGGGGCGACGTCCTCGACGTACTCGCTGACCTCCGACCAGGCCTTCTCGCCCGAGACGACCAGAGAGGCGAAGTCCTCGGTGAAGACGTCCCGGATGACCCGGATCGTCAGGTCCGGCTCGCCGTGGAGCAGCACCGGCGCTCCCCCGCTGCCGGACTTCTTCGTCATGGCCTTGTCGGCCTTGGCGCGGATCCGCTCCCACTGCTTGCTCAGCCGCTCGACGTCGGCGCGCAGCTCCTCCTCGGAGGCGCCCTCGGCCGCGGTGCGGACGATGACGCCGGCGGAGTCGGGGACGATGGCCTTGAGGATGCCCTTGAGCCGGGCCCGCTCGGTGTCGGGGAGCTTGCGCGAGATGCCCGTCATCTGGCCCTCGGGCACGAAGACGAGGTACCGCCCCGGGAGCGAGATCTGCGAGGTGAGGCGGGCCCCCTTGTGACCGATGGGGTCCTTGGTGACCTGGACGAGCACGGTGTCGCCGGACGACAGCGCGTTCTCGATGCGCTTGGACTGGTTCACCTCGAGACCCGCCGCGTCCCAGTTCACCTCGCCGGCGTAGAGGACGGCGTTGCGGCCCTTGCCGATGTCGACGAACGCGGCCTCCATCGACGGGAGGACGTTCTGCACCCGGCCGAGGTAGACGTTGCCGGCCATCGAGGCGGTGGTCTCACGGGAGACGTAGTGCTCGACGAGCACCCCGTCCTCGAGGACACCGATCTGGGTCCGGCCCTCGCGCCCCCGCACGACCATCGTGCGCTCCACGCTCTCGCGACGGGCCAGGAACTCGGCCTCGGTGATGATCGTGCGGCGACGGCCGGCCTCGCGCCCCTCCCGGCGGCGCTGCTTCTTCGCCTCGAGCCGCGTGGACCCCTTGACGGCGGTGGGCTCGTCGCGCTCGGCCCGCGGCTCCCGCACCTTGGTGACGGTCCCGGGCGGGTCGTCGCCGTCCGAGCCGGACGAGCCGCTGCGGCGGCGGCGCCGGCGGCGCCGGCTCGACGAGGACTCGCCGCTCTCGCCGTCGCCCGACGCCGCGCGGTCGTCGTCGTCGTCGTCCTGCTCGCCCGACTCGGCATCGGACTGCGTGCCGGATCCCGACGTGGCGCCGTCCGTCGAGCCCTTCGTGCTCGTGGGCCCCTTGCCCTTGCCGCCGCCGGAGTCGGCGGTCTCGGCACTGTCGGTCGAGTCCTCGCCCTTGCCCCGGCCACGGCGGCCCCGCCCGCCGCGGCGGCGGCGGCGCGACCCGCCGTCGCCGTCCTCGCGGTCCTCGCGGTCCTCGCTGTCGTCCGATCGCTCTCCGGCCTCCCCCTGCGCGCCGTCCGTGGGGGAACCGGCCGCAGCGGGGGCGTCAGCCGGCTCCGACCTGGACCGGCGTGGGACGACGGTGGGCTCGGGCGCCTGGAACAGCACGCCGAACGCAGGCCCCCCGGGCGCTGCCTCGGCAACCTCCGCCTCCGGAGCGGCCGCGCGTGAGCTGCGTCGCCGCTTCGGCTTCTCCGCAGCTGCGGGGTCGGACCCCTCGGCCGTCCCGTCGCCGGGCTTGGCGCCGGAGCCCTCAGCGCTCGTGGCAGCCGGGTCACCGGCCGACGCCTTCGCCTTCTTCTTCTTCTTGTCGCCGGCCTTCTTCTTCCCGCCGGACGGCGAGTCCTTGGACGCCTTCGCGGGTTTCGTCGACGTGGCCCCGTCGTCCCCACTCGGGGCCCGGTCGGCCGTCGTGGCCGTGCCGGGCGCGGAGTCGGTGTCGACGGCCGGTGTCGTGTCGCTGTCAGAAGCCATGACGGCCCCTCTCCTCACCACGGGCCGGCGACCACACCGGGCCGGCCCGTCCGGGCGGCCACTCGCCGACCGCCTGGTGCGCGGTCGCATCGCGCCGGGCTCACCCGACGCGGAAGTCGTCAGCTGCCCCGGGCCGGCTCGCGCGGCTCGCGCGTCCCCCGTCCGGGGCCGGCGACGTCCTTGTCGGCGGCCAGTGGATCGGCCACCCCGGCAGCCGCGTCGAGCAGCGGGCCCTGGGCCAGCCGGGTCACCCTCGGGGGGACCGGCGGCGCGAACCCTGTGACGTCACGCAGTGCGGTCAGGATGTCGTCGGGGCGTACGGTCGGTGTGGTGTGCCGTACGACCATCCGCAGTATCGCACACCCCTCGTCGTTGACCCCGGTCACCGCCATCGTCCGCACGGGCTCGCGCGTGTCGATCGTCCTCGGGCCCTTCTTCAGCAGCCGCGTGGTCTCCGCCCGGTCCGTCGCGAGGTAGGCGGCCACCGCCCGCTCGACCGCCGGGCGTTCGACCCCGCACAGCGAGACCTGCCACACGCTGGCCTCGAGCCTGTCCGCGAGGGTCCCCGGCCCCGCCTCCACCACCTCGAGCACATCGAGGCCCGGCGGCAACGCCTCGTCCAGGGCCGCCCGGACGGCGTCGGGGTCCACCCGCTCGCTGACCCGGAGCTCGAAGTACTCCGCCTCGCTCGCCGTCCCGGTCGGGGCGGCCCCGGCGTACGAGATGAGCGGGTGCGGGTGGAACCCCGCCGAGAACGCCATGGGCACGCCCGCGCGGCGCAGGGCGCGCTCGAGCGCGCGGGCGAAGTCGCGGGTGGACGAGAACCGGAGCCGGCCCCGGCGGGCGTAGCGGACGCGGAGACGCTGCACGGGCGGTGGCGGCGGCGGTCCCTCAGGGGTGCGCTGGCGGGCCATGATCGCCCAGCGTAGGAGCGGCCGTCCGGTCCGCCCAATCTCCTGGCCGCGCCGGTAGGACCACCGGACCACTGATTCCGGAGGTTCGCAGACACTTCCCCTTCGATATCGGTCGGTCTAACCTCGGGCCATGACCGATATCGACCATTCCCGGCTCCGGGCACTGCTGGCAGCCGAGCAGGCGGAGTACACCGCTGGGCACCCTCGGAGCCGGGAGCTGTTCCACAGCGCCACGCACCTGTTCGGCCGGGTGCCGATGACGTGGATGAACATGTGGAGCGGAGGCTTTCCCCTCTATCTCGACCGCGCGGGGGGCAACCGGGTCACCGACGTGGACGGCCACACGTACATCGACTTCGCCCTGGGCGACACCGGTGCCATGGCCGGCCACTCCCCCGCCGCCACGCGCGCGGCGGTGACCCGCCGCGCCGTCGAGCTCGGCGGCCTGACGACGATGCTGCCGACCGAGGACGCCGAGTGGGTCGGCGCCGAGCTGTCGCGGCGGTTCGGCCTGCCATTGTGGAGCTTCACGCTCTCGGCGACCGATGCGAACCGGTGGGCGGTCCGCCTCGCGCGCCTGGCGACGGGACGACCCAAGGTGCTCGTCTTCGCCTACTGCTACCACGGCTCGGTGGACGAGGCCTTCGCCGTGCCGGGTCCCGACGGGAACGCGGTCTCGCGGCCCGGCAACGTCGCCCCGCCGGTGCCACTCGACCTCACCACCCGGGTCGCGACGTGGAACGACCTCGCGTCGGTCGAGCGCGAGCTGGCCCACGGCGACGTCGCCGCCGTCCTCACGGAGCCGGCGCTGACCAACATCGGCATCGTCCTGCCCGAGCCGGGGTTCCTCGAGGGTGTCCGCGAGCTCGCGACGCGGTACGGCGCCCTGCTCATGATCGACGAGACGCACACGTTCTCCGCGGGGTGGGGTGGCGCCACCCGGGCCTGGGGGCTTCAGCCGGACGTCTTCGTCATCGGCAAGTCGATCGGTGGCGGCATCCCGTGCGGTGCGTACGGCCTCTCCGACGACGTCGCCGCGGCGGTCACCCGTCACACCGACGCCGGTGACGCCGACATCGTCGACGTCGGCGGGGTCGGGGGCACCCTGGCGGGGAACGCACTGTCCACGGCGGCGATGCGGGCCACGCTGGGCGAGGTCCTCACCGACGCGGCGTTCACGCACATGACGACGCTCGCGACCGCCTTCACCGAGGGGGTGCAGGCCACCCTGGACGAGCTCGACGTGCCGTGGTCCATCGCACAGCTCGGTGCCCGGGCGGAGTACCGGTTCGTCCGGCCGGCGCCGCGCAGCGGTGAGGAGTCTGCCGCCGCTGCCGACGAGGAGCTCGACGCCTACCTGCACCTCGGCGCGGCCAACCGCGGCATCCTCATGACGCCGTTCCACAACATGGCGCTGATGTGTCCGGAGACCAGCCGGGACGACGTGGACCGCCACACCGAGGTCTTCCGCGAGCTCGTCGGCGCCCTCTACACCTGACTCGCGGCCCCTCCCCCACCGCATCGAGGGTGCGCGACATGCCGAGCGCGGCCGCCGACCATCGGCATGTCGCGAACTCTCGAGGGAGGGAGGTCAGTCGCCGAAGCGCTCGCGGATGCGGACCAGGTCGAGCGCGTGGGCGTCCAGGGCGCGGTCCTCGTCGCTGACCGGCTCCCAGTGCGGCGTGGGCACCGCCCTGCGGTGCTCGTCGATGCCGACGAACACCGTGCGGCAGTACGTCGTCAGCTCGAGCGCGTCGGCTCCCTCGGACGGGTCGCCCGAGCGGACGTGCACCCCGAAGTGCATCGACGTGCGCCCGGTGTGCAGCAGCCGGGACTCGACCTCGACGAGATGTCCGATCCGCAACGGCCGGTAGAAGCGCACTCCGCCGGTGAAGATCGCGACGTTGCTCGCGCTGCCGCTCCACCGCGTCGCGAGGACGTGCGCCGCCTCGTCGATCCAGCGCATGACGATGCCGCCGTGGACCTTGCCGCCCCAGTTGACGTCCGTCGGGGCGGCGAGGAACCGCATCGTGACCCGCGGTGCCGTGCCGGCGTCGGAGTACACCTGTCCGCGCATCGCCTCCTCCACCTCGGCCCGCAGATCGGCCCTGCGTCGGGCCCACTGCTGCTGCAGCTCGTCGCCGAGGGTCGAGGGTACGAGCTCGGGAACGGGTGTCGAGCGACCGTCCTCCCCCACGGCGACGAAGACGATCAGGCAGCGGGTGGCGGGCTCGAGTGTCCGCGTGCGGGGCTGCCCGGCGGCGACGTCGACGGTGATGTGCATCGAGGTCCGGCCGGTGTGCACCACCCGGGCCGTCACCTCGACGAGCTCACCCACCTCGACCGGCCGGGTGAACCTCACGTTGCCGACGTAGGCCGTGACGCAGTAGGTGCCGCTCCAGCCGGCCGCCGCGGCGTAGCCGGCCTTGTCGATCCACTCCAGGACCCGGCCGGCCGACACCGAGCCCGAGTGCCCCGCGTCGGTCGGGGCCGCGAGGAAGCGCAGGGTGATCTCCGCGGGCGGCTGCCCTCGATGGGCCTCCACGTGGCTCCTCCTAGCGCGCCGCGGCGGACCGCAGCGCGTCGACCTGCTCGGGGTTGCCGAAGACGATGAGGGTGGTCCCGGGGGACAGCGCGGTCTCCGGTGGCGGGGTGGGGATGAACGGTCCCTTGCGCGCGTGCCGTACCGCGAGCAGCTGGCACCCGGACAGTCCCGGGACGTCGACCTCACCGACGCTCCGCCCGACCAGCGGGCTGTGGTCGCCGAGCCGCACCTGCTCGATGCGGAAGTCCAGGTCATCCTCGTGCATCACCTCGTCGAGGAACTCGGCGACGTCGGCATGAAGGGCGAAGGAGGCCATCCGCCGACCTCCGATGAGCTGCGGGTTCACCGCGCGCGTCGCCCCCGCCAGGACGAGCTTGTCCTTGGACTCCTCGGTCCGGGCCCGGGAGATGATGACGAGGTCGGGCCGCAGCGAGCGAGCCGAGAGGGTCGTGTACACCGTGTCGGCGTCGGTGTCGAGGGCGCAGATGAGGGCCCGCGCGTGCTCGACCCCGGCCTCCCGGAGGGTTTCGTCGCTCGACGCGTCCCCGAGGACGTGCAGCTCGACGAGGCCCTCGAGCCGCTCGGGGTCGACGTCGACGACAACGACCCGGTGGCCGGTGTCGAGGAGCTGCCGGGTCGCGGAACGGCCGACCCGTCCGTACCCGCAGACGATGACGTGGTCGCGGAGGTGCGCGATGTCCCGATCCATGCGACGCCTTTCGAGGTGCTGGCGCAGGTGACCCTCGGTGACCGCCTCGAGGAGGACGCCGAGGTTGTAGAGGACCGTCCCGACGCCCACGATGATGAGCAGCACGGTGAAGAACTGGCCGACCGGCCCGAGGGGGTGCACCTCGCGGAAGCCGACCGTCGCCACGGTGGTGACCGTCTGGTACAGGGCCTCGAGCGGACCGAAACCGAGGACGACGTAGCCCAGGGTGCCGACGACCGTGACGGCGAGCAGCGCACCGACGGCGACCCCCAGCCGGCGAGCGGTCTCCCGGCCGGACGCCGTTCCCATGAGCAGGGTACGACGCCTGCTGCTGGTGCTCGCCGTGGCCACGGCGTCATCCTGTCACCGGGCGGGTGGGCGGCCCCTGTGGTTGCGGGCGAGGACACACCGACCCGGCCGACCGGCCACCGGCCGAGCACGCCCGGCGCGTGCCGGCGAGGGCTCAGTCGGCCCGGGCGACCGGCTCGGCCACCCGCTCACGGCCGGAGCCGAGGACGGTGAGGGGCAGCAAGGTCTTGCCCGTGGGGCCGATCTCGATCTCGGTGCCCATCTGCGGGCAGACGCCGCAGTCGAAGCACGGGGTCCACCGGCAGTCCTCGACCTCGGTCTCGTCGAGGGCGTCGAGCCAGTCCTGCCAGAGCCACTCCTTGTCGAGTCCGGAGTCGATGTGGTCCCACGGCAGGACCTCCGACTCCTCGCGCTCGCGGGTGGTGTACCAGTCGACGTCGACGCCGAACGGAGCGAGGGCACCGTCGGCGGCGCCCATCCAGCGCTCGTAGGAGAAGTGCTCGGACCACCCGTCGAAGCGCCCGCCGTCGCGCCACACGGCCTCGATGACCCGCCCGACGCGGCGGTCGCCGCGGGAGAGGAGGCCCTCGACGACACCGGGCTTGCCGTCGTGGTAGCGGAAGCCGATCGACCGGCCGTACCGCTTGTCCGCCCGGATGGCGTCGCGCAGCCGCCCGAGCCTGGCGTCCGTCGCGTCCGCCCCGAGCTGGGCTGCCCACTGGAACGGTGTGTGCGGCTTGGGCACGAACCCGCCGATCGAGACGGTGCACCGGATGTCGCGGCGTCCGCTCACCTCGCGACCGGTCTCGATGACCCGGGCGGCGAGCTCGGCGATCTGGAGCACGTCCTCGTCGGTCTCGGTGGGCAGCCCGCACATGAAGTACAGCTTCACCTGCCGCCACCCGGCGCCGTAGGCCGCGGCCACGGTGCGGATGAGGTCGTCCTCGCTGACCATCTTGTTGATGACCCGGCGGATGCGCTCTGAGCCGCCTTCCGGGGCGAAGGTGAGCCCGGAGCGACGGCCGTTGCGCGTCAGCTCGTTGGCAAGGTCGATGTTGAAGGCGTCCACGCGGGTCGACGGCAGGGACAGGCCGGTGTTGGTGCCCTCGTACCGGTCGGCCAGCCCCTTGGTGACGTCGGCGATCTCGGAGTGGTCGGCGCTCGAGAGGGAGAGCAGGCCGACCTCCTCGAAGCCGGTGGCGGCGAGCCCCTGCTCGACCATCTCCCCGATGCCGGTGATGGAGCGTTCCCGGACCGGCCGCGTGATCATCCCGGCCTGGCAGAACCGGCAGCCGCGCGTGCAACCGCGGAAGATCTCGACGGACATCCGCTCGTGCACGGACTCGGCCAGCGGGACGAGCGGCTGCTTCGGGTAGGGCCACGCGTCGAGGTCCATGACGGTGTGCTTGCTCACCCGCCACGGGACGCCCGGCCGGTTCGGTGCCACGCGCTGGATCCGGCCGTCGGGCAGGTACGTCACGTCGTAGAAACGGGGGACGTAGACCCCGCCGGTCCGCGCGAGGCGCAGCAGCAGCTCGTCGCGGCCGCCGGGGCGACCCTCACGCTTCCAGTCGGCGACGAGGTCGGTGACGGCGAGCACCGCCTCCTCACCGTCGCCGACGACGGCGGCGTCGACGAAGTCGGCGACCGGCTCGGGGTTGAATGCGGCGTGGCCGCCGGCCACGACGAGGGGGTGTCTGTCGTCGCGGTCCTGCGCATGGAGCGGGATCCCCGCCAGGTCGAGGGCCGTCAGCAGGTTGGTGTAGCCGAGCTCGGTGGAGAAGGAGACACCGAGCAGGTCGAAGTCGCCCACCGACCGGTGCCCGTCGACGGTGAACTGCGGTACCGCGTGCTCGCGCATCAGCGCCTCGAGGTCGGGCCACACGGCGTACGTGCGCTCCGCGAGGGCGTCAGGACGCTCGTTGAGCAGCTCGTAGAGGATCATCACCCCCTGGTTGGGCACGCCGACCTCGTAGGCGTCGGGGTACATCAGGGCCCAGCGGACGGTGGCCTCCCCGGCCACGTCCCAGGCCTTGACCGTCGAGTTCAGCTCCCCGCCGACGTACTGGATGGGCTTGCTCACCCGCTCGAGCAGAGGCTCGAGATCGGGGAAGACGGAGCGACCGGACATCCCCCCAGGGTAGGTCGGTGGTCCTGAAGGGCCCAATCGGGCGGGGGGCGGGGCCCGGGCTGGGAGACTGACTCCATGGACGCCCG
>Ga0316578_10000728_pt1 | contig 11964 bp, 7 predicted proteins | sample J0NA_2_FD_203076 | JGI IMG/M metagenome (GOLD analysis project Ga0316578, IMG submission 203076) | Rhizosphere microbial communities from salt marsh grasses in Alabama, United States - J0-2_160517rDrC | ecosystem: Host-associated > Plants > Roots > Rhizosphere | place: USA: Alabama | collected... | reverse complement strand
CCCACCGGGATTTCCCGCATCGAGGCCCTGTCCAACCATGTGCACCGGGAGAACAGCGCCGTAAAGATCGACATCCGGCGTGAAGGCGTCGATCGACGCGTGGTGTGCGAAGTGCTGGGCTTTCAGAACAGTCCTTTCGTCGGGTTCGCCGAGTGGAAGGTCATCGGGGGGATCATCGATGTCGTGCGCAGCGCCGCCGGACCCGATTGGTGCCCGGCCGAGATCACCTTCGTCTCGCGGGGTCGGCCCTCGGACGCGGCGCTGGAGGCATACGGCAACGCCCGCATCCTGACCGGCCAGCCGTGCGGTTCGGTACTTGTGGCGGCGGCAGATATGGCGCGGCCCTGCATCGACCGGCGGTCAACCTTCGATACCGTCAGCGATCCGCTGATGCCCCCGCACACCCCATCCGGCCTGGGCGACGCCTGGGACTTCGTGACCGCCCTGCGCGCGATCATCCGTCCCTATCTCGCGCAGGGTCATCCGCACGTGTCGTTGGTGGCCGAGATCGTCGGTATGAGCGAGCGCACCTTGCAGCGTCGGCTGGCGCAGAGCGGCTCGACCTATTCCGACATTGTCCAGGAGGCCCGTTTCTCGATCGCGTCTGACCTAATGGCTGATTCCGACCTGAACATCGCCGACATTGCGCTTGCCGCCGGCTACGAGAACGCGCCGCATTTTTCCAGGGCGTTCAAGCGGCTGACCGGCATGACACCCCGCGACTACCGCTGCGGTTTGGCCTGAAGTATCGACGACGGGCATGATGCCCAGGGCAAGGCCTTCGGCGCCGTTCTGAGCGCATACTCGAAGCGCGCGGCATTGGCCAGCTGCATCAGATTCTGCCCCTTCTCCGAGTCTGCGGCGCACGGCGCAGCTGTTGCCGCAGCATCAGCCAAACCTGTGTTGCTCAGCGCCATTTGGTAGAGCACGCCTTCAACGCGCTCGGCATAGCTCATCGAGTCCTTCGCTTCCGTCTCCAGTAGTGCCTTGGTTAGACAGCCATGCAGCTTCGCGTTGGCGTCCTCGATCGGTCGCTGGAGCAGGGCGGAAGGCCAGTCGGGCCGGACCACGAAATCGCGAGCTTTGTTTCCGTCTCCACAGTCTTTTTTTTCGGACTGACCTGTTTCCGTCGCAGAGCGGCTACACTGCGTGAAAAAGGCGAGTGTCGGCTCCGAATCGACATTGGCCTGTCCGTTGATCCAGGCCGACTGTCTGAAAACTGCCTAGGGCGGTGACTCGGAATCGACGGCTTGCGAGTGGTCAGGACGGACTCTCTGGATCTCGCGAGCGATCCGGTAGATGTGCCGTTTCCGCAACAACACGGGATGCTCGATTGATCCGCTAGGTCCGTTGTTGGCCGAATCCTGCCAGTCGGGAGGCAGCCTCTGGCGGTCAGCTTTATGTCGCACTGCGGTCGCCGTCCCGGCTGGCGTCCGGAGGCAGCACCCAACCCCAACTAGCCATGGGCGATGGCCGTGGCAATCGCCCACAAGGTTTGGTAGCACTCACGCGGGAAGGCTCGTCACGCAGTCCGCAACGAGCCCGGAAAATGCCGCGATCAAGGTCGACCAGGCTACCGAGTGTCATGCCGATGCTTGGTCCGGCGGCACAAACCCGATAGATGATGGCGACGCTCTACCAAATGGCGCGACCGAAATAGCGACCAAGCTTCCAACAGGCAAACCGCAATGGCTATACAGCATGCAGCTCGCGAGACTCTGATCTGGATCGCCCTTTTTCTTACCTCCAGCTTAACGGCCGTTTCGGCTTCGGCCGAGGGCCGCATTGAAGGCAGGGTCGAGGGCGGTGGCGGCCCCATCGCCAAGGCCAACGTCAGCCTTTGGGTGGCCCGATCAGCCGCTCCCGGAAAGCTTGCAGAGACACAGACGGCCGACGACGGTCGCTTCGAACTCACGACTACCGGCAAAAAGGATGACGCCGGAGTGCTTTACTTGATTGCTGAGGGAGGCTTGCCAAAGGCGGGGACTGGCACGGAGCCGAATCCCGCGATCAGATTTATGGCCACATTGGGGACTGAGCCCCCGGAGCAGGTCACCATCAATGAGCTGACCACCGTGGCTTCGGCATGGACCGGAGCGCAATTTCTGAATGGCAGCGCGTTGAGTGGTAACCCCCTGGGCCTGCGGATCGCCGCCGGCAACGTAACGAACCTGGTTGAGCTAAAAACCGGCGGCCTGGGACCGGTCATCATGGACCCCCTGAACGCCCCGCGGACCACCACCCTGGCCAAGATGAACACCCTGGGCCTCGTGCTGTCCGGTTGCGTCACGGCGATCCCCGGGGCCTGCGACAAGCTCTTCGACGCGACTACGCCGCCAGGCGGGACGACCCCGGCGAACACGCTGCAGGCGGCTCAGAACATTGCCCGCCACCCCTGGCACAATGCGAAGGAGATCTTCGGGCTGCTGGACGCGTTCTATCCGGTTCCGGAAGGCAAGCGTTACCGCGACGTGGCGCTGATCCCCTACCTCTTCTATGCGCCCAGCTCATGGACCCTGTCCTTGGTCTATGGCGGAGGTGGCTATTACGCGGTGGGCGGCGCCGCCATCGACGTCGAGGGCAACTTCTGGACCAACAACAACTGGATGCCCGGTTCGCAGACCACGATCTACCGGCAGTTCGGTGGCGGCAGCGGAAAATTCGCGCCGAACGGCAAGCCGTTGTCGCCGATGATCACGGGCTTCAGAGGCGGCGGCCTCGACAGCCCCGGTTGGGGTATCGCTTTCTCGACCGATGACAAGGTTTGGCTCACCAACCTGATCGGCCGCACGATTTCCGTGCTGGACCGCAAGACCGGCGAGCCGCTGTCGCCAGAGACCGGCTACAACTTCGACGGCAAGCTCGGGCAGATGCAGGGCATCCTCGTTGCCCCGAACGGCGATATCTGGACCGTCGACAACGGCAACAGCCAGATCGTCCACATCCCCGGAGGCGATCCGTCGGAAGGCCGCATTCTGGGCCAGACGGTGGACGGCAAGCCCGTCGATGGCACCCTGCGGGTCAAGGGGCCCTTCGGCATCGCCATCGACCAGCAGGACCGGATTTGGATCACCAACAGCAGCTCCAACACCGTGACCCGCTTTCCCGCCTCGGATCCTGGCAACGCCGAGGAGATCGAGGTCGGCTACAGCCCGCACGCCATTGCCATCGACAGCCGCGGCAATGCCTGGGTCGGCAACCTCATCGGGCATCCCGGTACGAGAGAAAAGCTGGACCTGGTCAAGCAGGCGCTCGAGGCCAAGCTCGAGGCGCGGGAAGGGACGATGTCGGCAGATGCTATCGCGGCGAACATGTGGGCCAATCTGTGGCGCATTGTCAGTGAGTATCCGGGCGGCGATCTCTCGATGATCTCCCCCGACGGTACGGTCCACGGTCCATTCAATGCAGGAGGCGCCATCACCGGCCCTTGGGGTGTTGCCATCGACGGCAACGACAACGTCTGGGTCGCGAGTTCCACCAGTCAATCCGTCACCCAGTTGTGCGGCGTGCAAACGGAGACCTGTCCGCGGAGGCTGAAGACCGGCGATCCGATCACCCCCTCCGAGGGCTACATCGGCGGACTGCAGACGATTGCGCCCATCGCGATCGATCCCGCCGGCAATGCCTGGGTCGGCAATGGCTTTCACGACACGGAAACGGGCTTCAGCAAGGACCCGCGCGAGGCGCACTCCACACAGTTCGGCGCCCACACCATCGTGGTCTTCTTCGGCGTGGCCAAGCCCGTGCGCACGCCGCTGATCGGGCCGGTCGAGGCGCAATAGATCGCCACAGTACTGAACCCACGATGCGCTCGGGGTTTGTCAGCGGACGCCTCGGCGGTCTTTGCCGGCCGGGATCTAGCGGGGTTGGCGCGTCTGCTGTGCGATAGCGCTTGCCCGCATGACGTCCGGTTTGTTGAATACTGCCGCCGATCGTAATCACCATTGCGACGTCTCTTGTTGGCCGGGTCCGGCAGCTCGCCATCCGGGCGGCTCGGTTCTCCCTTGGGTGGATGGTAGCCCCGACCCCTACCGTAGGTTGGTGTCCGCTTCCTGCGGGCCTGTCCATGCCCTCCTGGCGCCGGTCGGTGACCGCAATGCGCGTTCAGCTGCCGCTTCTGCAGGCGACAGCGGAAGTCCGCAAAGCGCGTGGTGGCGCCCCTCGACGTGCCGAGCTTCAGCGGTAGGTCAGGATGCATTGTGGCCTCCCCCAGAAGTGGCTCCACCTCGAGGAAGGCACCGAGGAACTCCTCGTCGTACATGCACCTTCCCCCGCTACGCGCCAGGCAGGGCGAATCGAATCCGCGTGGCCGCCGGTAGACTTAGGCGCGGGCGTGTAGCGGCAGTAATTGCGAAGGGGCGAGAGACCCCCAGCCGGCAGAGGCAACATGCAGAGCGCATCCGAGACGCCGTCAAGCCATTCGCGAAGCTAGTGGCGAAACCGGCCCCAAAAGGGGCATACTGGGGGAACAAAGGCTGTCGCCAAGGAGTGAGTCCGTGCAGCGGCAGGAGCCCCCGGACGAATTCACGAGCGAAATGCGCCGCTCCTGCTTTTCCTGAACCAAGCCGGTCCAGCCCTCGTCATCGGGACTGTAGGGAGTGTCCAGGGTATCGTAGGGAACGATGCAGCTCTCCAGCGAGCCGCTTGACGACGAAATAAGTCGGCTCATCGGGTAGAAGTTGACCAAGGTCAGCGAGGGAGTTGAAATAACGCATGGGCTTTCTCAGAGAAGAGCCCGCCGAAGCGGGTTGGACGTCATTTAGATATCTCTAAATAGATATCTAAATGGTTGGTTGGGCAAAAATACGATGCGCTGAACGCGGGTATTGGAATAGCGGCTATGGGGGCAGAATTTGCGAACGAGGAAACTGGGACGGGTAACGTGAGTGCATAGCGGCTGCGCTTCAGAGCTAAGAAAGGGGAACGCCTTGGATAAATTCAATATATAGGCTGGCTCGAGCGCTACCGAGAATGTCCCAGACTCTTTTGGATTAGTTTTTCTGGCTAGACTGCTGCTTCGCGTTTAGTGATTAGCCTTCTGACTCAGCTGGGTTGGCACCGGCCCCACCGCACATGGGAATCGCTACCCGCCCGAGGCATCCAAGTTCCGAGTGCTCCTTGGTGTCGTACCAAGGCTTCCCCGGCAACTCACTCCCAAGCGGGCAGCTGAGCTAGTCACTTCGCGCTTTGTCGGCTGTAAAGACGATAGACTCGGCCGCGAGAACAATGGTATTCATTCTTCATTTTAGGACGGCTCGTCTCGTATGGCTCCCGCTTCGTGTCATACGGCGGTTGCCGGCGCTGCGTAAGATCTTGATCCGCTTTCTCTACGGCCTGCCGCTCTCTACCAAGAAGTTCATCCCTGGCCCCCGGTCGGTGGTTCTTCGCGAGGTCCGCGACGGGCAGGCGGTTGCCGTCAAGTACTACATCCGAGACGCGATAGGTGAGGCCTGCCTGGCCGGCGAGCGCCTGGCGCACACGGTCTTCGCCAACCGCGAGTGGAAGGTTCCTGTCGTGAGCTGGCACCGACGGGGTCTCGCCATTCCGTGGGCGGAGGAGACGCTCTACACTCTCGCGCCGAGGCTCGCCGAGGCTGAGCGGATGGAGGCAGCGCAGTGGTGCCTGGACGTACTGCTTGACATGTATCTCGCGGGGTACGCTTACTGCGACATGCATGCGGCCAACGTTCTTGTTATCGACGGGAAGTACTACTGCTACGACTTCGAGACTCTGACGGCAAGGCGCGCGGTACCCTTCCCGGAGTCCTACGACATCACGGGCACCGACCCGCCCCATCTGAGCCCGATCCCTACGACTATCGGGTGCTGGTGGGACCGTGAGGATGACGCCGAGGCCCTCAAGAACGTCCTTGGCGTGACTTCCGAAGACGCCATGCTCGAGTACCTCCGCCGCGCGGAGGCAAAGCAGTGCGACCCTGAGGTCGTAGCGAAGGTCGGTGCCCTCGGCGTGGCCAAGCCCGCCTGACTATCGCTTTTGCTCGCAGGCCCGGTGCCGCGAGGCGCAGGCAGCCTTTCGCCTGTAATTCCGCGAGAGACTGCAATGCGCGTCTATGTGTAAATGGAGCGACTCGGCTGGGTGGCAGGTATTCTCCGGAATTGCGCGCAGCCCACCACCGGGGCGAATGACGCCTTGCTGACGCCACGGCAGCCCTTCACCGAGGAACTGTAACAACCACTATGTAATTAGAGTTTCCCGGCTCCGGGGTCCGCGGTCTGCTCGATGCTCCCCCACTCCCCGCCGAAGAAGTCCCGGACCTCCTCCAGCTCGCGGGTTCGGCGCATGGGGGGAAGGCTGTCGAGGAAGCTGTGTCCGTAGGACCGCCCCAGCAGGCGGGGGTCGCAGACGACCAGGACGCCTCGGTCCTCCGCCCCGCGGATGAGTCTCCCCGCCCCCTGTTTGAGGGCGATCACCGCCTGGGGAAGCTGTATCTCCCGAAAGGGATTCCCACCGCGCCGGCGCAGGGCCTCGATGCGGGCGGCGAGCACCGGGTCCCCGGGGGAGGCGAAGGGCAGACGATCGATCACCACGCAGGACAGGGCCTCCCCGCGCACGTCCACCCCTTCCCAGAAGCTCGCCGTGCCGAGGAGCACCGCGTTGCCCAGCCTCCGGAAGCGCTCCAGGAGCTCGGCGCGGGGGGCGCTACCCTGCACCAGGACCGGGTACTCCACCCGGCCCTCCAGACCCTCCGCCACCTGCCGCAAGGCCCGGTAGCTGGTGAAGAGCAGGAAGGCGCGGCCCCGGCTATATCCGATCAGCTCACGGGCCAGCTCCAGCACCCGCGCGTTGTACTGCGTGTCAGACGGGTCGGGCATGCCCCGCGGGACGAACCACAGGGCCTGATGCGCATAGTCGAAGGGGCTGTCCCAGCGCTCGGTCCGGGCCGCCTCGATTCCCAACTGGGTGGCGAAGTGATCGAACCGCCCGCCCACGGCGAGGGTGGCCGACGTGAAGATCCAGGCGGCCCGCCCGCGCGCCCGCTGGTCCCGGAAGACCTGTGCCACCTGCAGGGGGGTCTGGTGCAGGCGAAAGCCCCGCCCCTGGGTCTCGAACCAGCGCACCTGCTCCGGGGAGTCGTCCCCCACGAGCAGGGCGAGGCGCGCGGCCAGGTCATCGCCCCGTGCCCGACAGGCGTCCAGGCCCTTTCCCCTCCCCTCCAGGGCCTTGAGTCCCGCGGCCAGGGCGGCGAGGCGCCGCGCCAGCGCCTCGAGCGCGCTGACGACCGCCGCATCGGACTGCAGCTCCTGCCAGGGGCCGCGCCGATCGCCCTCGCCGAGCCCCAGCCGCAGGTCCTGCACCGCCCGACGCAGTCCCGCCGCCCGCTCCGGGAGCTCGGGCACATCCCCCGCCTCCCGACGGTACTCCAGCTCCGTGTCCCGCACCAGGTCCAGGAGCTGGCGTGCGCTGACGGCGGTGCCGAAGAAGCTGCTCGCGACCTCCGGAAGCTGGTGGGCCTCGTCGAGGATGAAGCAGTCCGCACCGGGCAGGATCTCGCCGAATCCCTCGTCCCGCAGGGCCAGATCCGCGCAGAAGAGGTGATGGTTGACCACCACCAGGTCCGCCGCCTGAGCCTCCCGACGGGCCTCGACCAGGTGACAGTCCTGCCAGTCCGGACAGCTCGGGCCCAAGCAGTTGTCGCTGGTGGAAGTCACCAGGGGCCATACCGGGGCATCCTCGGGAATCGCGAGCTCGGCGCAGTCACCCCGGCGCGTCGCTTTGGACCATTCCTGGACCTGGCGCAGCTCGCCGCGGAGCTGGGGGTCCGAGCGCCCCGGCTCCTCCAGGGCGAGCCGGAGACGATGTCGGCACAGATAGTTGGCGCGGCCCTTGAGCAGGGCCACCCGCACCGGAACGCCGAGGGCCTTCCGCACCAGCGGCAGGTCACGGTGGAAGAGCTGATCCTGGAGGTTCTTGGTGCCGGTCGAGATCAGCACCTTGCGGCCTGAAAGGAGCGCCGGCACCAGATAGGCGAAGGTCTTGCCGGTCCCGGTTCCAGCCTCGCAGACCAGGGTACCAGCCCCACGGATGACCTGGGCGATGCACTCCCCCATGGCCTGCTGCTGGGACCGATGGGCATAGCCCTGCAGCTGGCGCGCGAGGAGTCCGTGGGGACCGAAGACGTCCGCGAGATCGTCCATGCCTGGGGAGCTAGGCCCGTGTCTTGCGGAGTCCACCGCCCCGGTGCCGGGGTTTCCCGGGACCGAGACGGACGAGTCCCGGGATCAACCCCCGCTCGCCCGCTTCTCGGCCTCGCTGGCGCCGGTCGTATCGCCGGCCCTCCGGCGAGATTCGGCGATGATCCGCCAGTTATCCCGCTTGATGGTCGTCTGGCTGCCCGCCAGGTCGTTGGAGCGAGCCGCCAGCTGACCCGCCTGGGCGGCCAGCCCCTGCTCCATGCGGACCCGCGCCAGGCGATTCCAGAGGTAGGCCTCCCGTGGGGCGATCCGCAGGGAGCGCTCCAAGGTCGCCGCGGCGCCCGCGTAGTCCCCCTGCTGGCGCTGCTGCTCCGCCTGGCGTGCCAGGCCATCGGCCGCTGGCGGGAGCGTCGGGGTCAGCGGCTTGTCCACCGGCGCCGGTGGTGCGGGCGGGGGGGCAGATGCCACCTGGGTCTCCGGTCGGGGTGCCGGGGCCGGCGGCGGCGCCGCTGGGGGCGGCGCGGATGCGGCCTGGCCGCCGATCGCGGGCGGCTTGGCCGCGGGCCTTGGAGCGGCCTTCGGCTCGGCGGCCGGTGCGGGGGTCGACGGGGGCTTCTGGGCGACCGTGGCGGGCTTCTGGGGAGCCGCCGGCGGCTGAGCGGCCTGTTGGACCGGAGCGGTCTCCGGAATGGCCTCGGCCTCGGGCTCGGTCCCCGGCTCCCGATAGGCGTAAGTCCGCGTCTCCTTCTTCTGCGGTGCCACGGGCTTGGGCTTGGGGGTAGCCTCCACCGGCGCCGTCTCGGCCGGCGGGGGGGCCTGACGCGGTGTGACGCTGACCACAGGTGCCGGCGGACCGTCCCGCGGCCCCGTGGCGCAGGCCCCCAGGACGAGCGTCACGCATGCCAGGGAAACCAGCCTCGAAATCGGAAGTCTGGGAGGCTCGATCATGGCTCAGAGATCCAAAAAGAGGTTCTTTCGCTTGGGGTTCGCCTCGGCGGTGGACTTCGCAGGGCGCTCGGGGCGCTTCGCCCCCGACGCCTCGGGCGGGGCCGGCGCCCCGTCCTCCTCGGACGCCGCCGTCCTGGGCGATTTGGAGCCACCGCCGCTTCCCTTGCCGCCACCGCAGTCGGCAGCGCTGCTCCCGATATAGGGGATGTCGGAGCGCCCGCAGGCCCCCAACACCACCCCCTCGGGGGGATCCTGCACCAGGGGCTCGTTGGGCATGGCGAGCATGAACTCACCCCAGACGCGGAGCGCGCCGGACCCTCCGGCCAGGCCCATGGGCTTGTAGTCGTCCCGCCCGACCCAAACCACCGCCACCTTGTCACCGCTGAATCCGGCGAACCAGCTATCACGCATGTCGTCGGTGGTACCGGTCTTGCCGGCCATGGTCACCCCCTCCGGGAGGCGCGCACCCAGCCATTTGGCCGTGCCCTGGCGGACCACCTGTTGCATTGCCCAGGTGGTGAGATAGGCCGCCGCCGGATCCACCGCCGCCTCCACGGCCAGGGGATAGCGGTTCAGGGGGCGCCCGTTCTGGTCCATGACCTCCCGGATCGCGCGAAGCGGGGCCCGATAGCCTCCGGCGGCGATGGTCTGGTACATCTGGGCCACCTCCAGGGGTGACAGGGACACGGCGCCGAGCAGGATCGCCGGCACCGTCTGGATCCGACGCTGGGCCCCGAGACGATAGAGGGTCTCGGTCACGCGCTTCACCCCCAGGCTCATCCCCAGGTTGACGGTGGCCAGGTTGAGGGAGCTCGACAGCCCCCGATACAGGGGGATGTAGCCGTTGACCGAATGGTCGTAGTTCTTGGGCGCCCAGATCTTGTCCCCCACGCGCATGGAGAAGGGCTGATCCGGGATGCTGGTGGTCAGGCTGTAGCGCTCGGGATCCGAGAGGGCCGTCAGATAGACCGCCGGCTTGACCAGGGAGCCGATGGAGCGCACCGCGTCCAGCGCCCGATTGAAGCCCGCGTAGCCGCCCTTCCGCCCGCCGGCCAGGGCCAGGACCTCCCCCTGGGCAACCGAGGTCACAACGGCGGAGGTCTCCAGGGTTCCTGGGCGCATGCGCCGGGACTCTTCCAACTCGCTCAGCTTCTTGGGCAAGGCCTTCTCGACCGTGTCCTGGATCACCGGGTCAAGGGTGGTGAACACCCGCAGGCCCTCTGAGCGCAGGTCCTCGTCGCGATAGTCCCGCTGGAGCTGGCGACGCACCAGCTGGATGAAATCCGGATAGTCGCCCGCCGCGCGGCCGCCCCCCTCCCGCAGGCCCAGGGGCGCCTCCTTGGCCTTCTGACCTTGCTGGTCCGTGATGACGCCGTCGCGGACCATGAGATCCAGCACCAGGTTGCGGCGCTGCAGGGCCGCGTCGGGGGAGCGTCTCGGATCGTATTTCGCCGGGGCCTGGACCAGACCCACCAGCAGCGCGGTCTCCGGGATGCCCAGCTCGTTCAGGGGCCGGTTGAAAAAGAAGCCGCTCGCCAGTCCGAAGCCGTGGATGGCCCGGCTGCCGTCCTGTCCCAGGTAGATCTCGTTGCCATAGGCCTCCAGGATCTCGTCCTTGCTGTAGCGCCGCTCGAGCAGCAGCGCCATGTAGGCCTCGTTGAGCTTGCGCTTGAAGGTGCGATCCGATGACAGGTAGAAGTTCTTGACCAGCTGCTGGGTCAGGGTGCTGGCACCCTCCACGACGCCACCGGCCCGGAGGTTGTGGACGAGCGCCCGCAGGATGCCGCGAGGGTCCACGCCTCCATGGCTGAAGAAGCTCCGGTCCTCCACCGCCAGCAGCGTCTTGACGAGCAGATCCGGCAGGTCCTTGCGCCGCACCAGCACCCGGTCCTCGTTGTGGGCCGGATAGATGCTCGCGATCAGCACCGGGTCCAGGCGCGCGAGCGGCGGATCCGCCCCGCCCCCGCCGTCCTTGAGGGACGTCACCTGCCCCCCCGCGAGATCCAGGTCCAGCAGGCGCTGCGGCTCCTCCCCATCCCAGAATCGGAAGGCCCGGGTGTGCACCAGGAACCGGTCCCCGTCCCGGTGGTAGGAGCCCGGGACCTTGGGCTGGGCCAGCGGCCGATAGCTCAGACGGTCAAGCTCGCCCTGGACCTGCTCCGCCGTCAGGGGCCGATTGGCGTAGAGCTCGAGGGGGCGGGCGTAGACGCGGGCCGGCAGGGCCCAGCGCTGACCCTCGAACTTGCCACGGACCACCCGGTCCAGGTGGACGCCATACAGGATGCCGGCGAGTCCCACCGCCAGCGCGATCACCAGCAGGAGGCGCACGATCACGCCCCCGCGGCTGCGGCGCCGGGGGGGAGGTCCGTTGCGGCGGAGTTGTCGGGGCCCTACCCGGGGCGGCACGGCCACGATCAGGAGCGGCCCGCGCACGGGAAAGATTTGGCGTCAGCCGTCTGGCAAACGCGGCTCGGTCTTGATCTCATTGAGCGACTTGGCGGGGGTTCTAACGCGATACGACTGACCTATGGTCCCATTTGCGGCCTTGGCGCACAACCAGGGGCCACGACTTCCCACCGCGGCTGGGTCGTCGAAACCGCACATGGCCCCCTCGAGCACCGGACGCCCCCTGCGGTCTCCATTACCCTCAGGTCCACCCCGGGGGACCACCGTCGAGGTGCCACATCACCCGCTTCCTTCAGGCCGAATGGAAAATATCTGATTGAATCACTGCCTTGCTACGCTAGAAGCGAGATCCGGTTCATCGCGGGCGGGGTCGGCGTGTTGCGCAAGACCCTCCCGAGCGAAGAGCAGGTTGCCGCGCTTCCGGCGAGCCCCGTCGAGCGCATCTTCGCGTCCCGAG
>Ga0316578_10000727_pt1 | contig 11965 bp, 6 predicted proteins | sample J0NA_2_FD_203076 | JGI IMG/M metagenome (GOLD analysis project Ga0316578, IMG submission 203076) | Rhizosphere microbial communities from salt marsh grasses in Alabama, United States - J0-2_160517rDrC | ecosystem: Host-associated > Plants > Roots > Rhizosphere | place: USA: Alabama | collected... | reverse complement strand
GACGGCGACGGCCGCTCTCTCCATCGAGGTGACCGCATCGGACCCCGACTGAGGACGCCGCTGTCCGGGCTCGGGACCTGTCCCGAGTCCGGATACGGGTCTCTCCAGCAGGAAGCTGCCCCGCAAGGACCGCGTCCTTGCGGGGCTCGGCTTTCCGTCTCCTCCCACGGTGTTTCTGGGAGATCCCACTGGCGGTCCTGGTGAGCATGCGTGTCGGACCCGCCTTCACCAGCCAGGGGCAGGCTCCAGGCCCCCTCAGTCCCCCGGCAACGGAACCTTGAGAAGGAGATGGGAACCCGGCGTGAGGGTGAAGCTCTGACTGGAGAGGTCCAGGCCCCCTTCGGGGTGAATGAAGATCTCCGCGGTGCGCCTCTCCCCGGCAAGCCAGTCGGGGATATCGAGGGTCCGCTCCTGGGTTGGCGGCACCGTCCCGATTCGCGTGTCGAAGCGGCTACCCTCGATCAGGACGGTCACCTCGACGGGACGGTTGTTTTCCACGGTCAGGGTGGTGGTGCCCTTCCCCGGGTTTGGAGTCAGCTCAGGAGACTGTCGCGGGATGTACCCGACATCGTTGGTTGGAACGAGGATGTCCAGGTTCTTTCCCTTGTTCACGGTAAAGGCAGGCGTGGCCAGGTCCGTCCCGCCCTCCGGGTGGACGAACACCATCACGTTCTCTCCCTCCCGCAAGAATGAAGGAAGCTCCAGGGTCCGCGTCCCATGGGCTCCCACCGTGCCCAAGCGGATGTCGAACTCGCCCCGATCCAGGTACACGACCACCGGCTCCTTCCGGGTGTTTCTTACGGTGATTGTCGTGGATTCCTCTTTCCGCTGCTGGGCTGCGGCGGGGCCGAAAGCAACAGACGCAAGCGTCGCGGCCATGGCCACCATCACCACCCCTCTGGTCGCAGTCTTCATGGATCCTCCTGGTCAATGCCGCGCGACCCGTTCGCGCCGCATTTCCAGGGGAAGGCATCACCCGTGCCAGCCGGAGAGCCCCTTCAGAAGGCGAAGAAATCGGGTCCTAGCCCTCGTTCAGCGGCTCAATTCAGCCACTCCGGACTATCTGGGCCGCCAGGTCCCGGAGTCGGTGAGGGAGACCACCTCATCTCAACCCAGGACCCTCTTCAGCCAGGACTTCACCGGCCCCTCGTAACGCTTGACGATGAGAACGGAGGCAGGGGAGTATCGGGCCACCTTTTCAGGAATCTCTCCCACCAAAATCCTCCGGAAGAAGGGCTCCTTCGCAGCCCCCACCACCACCAGATCGAAATCCCGACTGGCCAGGGCCAACCCTCCCGCCACGGATTTGGCGGGGATCAACTCCCGCTCCAGCTCCACCGTTTCGCCGACGTGGATGAGGGTCTTCTCCATCCATCGCTCGGCAGCCAGCTCTTCCTCCTCAGACGCGTCGGGCGGGACGACATAGCCTGCCGTCACCTTCATGTCGAAGGCGTCGGCCAGGATCGTGAGGAAGTCCGTGGCCAGTCTGGCGTTCGGGCCTCCGGCCGTGGGGAAGAGGCAGCGGTGGAGTCGTCTGCTTCCCGCGATCTTGAGGACCATCAGGTCGCAGGGAGCTTGACGAATGATACGATCGGCCACCTCACCGAAGAGGCGTTCCCTCGTGTTGGTGAAACCCTTCCATCCCATCATGATCAGGTCTGCCCGGTGCCGTTGGGCCGCCTCGAGGATGCCGTCGGAGACATGGTGAGCCACCACAAGATCCGTCTCCAGAACCACGTTCTGCCGGGCTGCGTACTCGCGGGCCTGCTTGAGCAACGATTCCCGATGATGGGAAAACCGCAGGCCTTCGTGAATCGGCAGCTGCCGTGGGACCTTCACGACGGTGATGGCCACCACGCGACCGTTCCGGGCCCGGGCGATGGGCCCCGCGAAATCCAGGAGCACGCCTACGTTCTCCGGGTTGTGGAGGGGCACGACTACCGTGTACGCGGATCCCGGGGCGACGGCTCGTCCCGGCACCAGCACCTGCGGCCGTTCCTCCGCCGACAGCTTCTCGAAGTAGGCGAAGTAGATGAGGAGACCAAAGAGGATCCACCCTGCCGTCACATACCAGGCGATGGGCTGAAACTTGAACTGATAGACGGCCAGGAAGACGTTGAGGCCGATGCCCAGGATCGGCGTCACCGGATAGAAGGGAACCCGATACTTCCGGGGGATCTCCGGGGCCTTCCTGCGGAGTACGATGACGGCCAGGTTCACCAGGGCAAAGGTGAGGAGAAAGATGAGGCTCGCGGCGGAGCCAACGGCCTCGATGGGAAGGGTTACCGCGATTCCGATGAGAATGAGGCCCGTGACGATGATCGCCACGTGGGGCGTCCGTCGCCGGGGGTGGATCTCCGACATGGCCTTCGGGAGCCAGTTGTCTCGGCTCATGGAGAACGCCACGCGAGAGGAGGCCAACACGGTGGCGTTCAGGGCAGACATGGTGGAAAGGAGCCCACCAAACACGATGACGGCCACACCGAAGGCCGGCATGAAATCCTCCGCGGCCCGGACGATGGCCGTCTCCTTGTACTCCCCCAGGAACTGCCAGGATGAGCCCTCGGCCGGGACTACCGCCGCCAGGGACACGAAGAGGATGAGCAGGTACATCGTCACGGTGATACCCAGGGCGATGAAGGTGGCCCTGGGGATGTTCTTCTCCGGTTCCTTGATCTCCTCCGCCACGGTAGCGATGAGGTCGTAGCCCTCGAAGGCGATGAACGTGAGTCCCATGGCGACGAGCACCCCTCCCAACCCCTGCGGGAGAAAGGGTGAGAAGCTCTCCGCCACCTGCCCCGGCTCATGCAGGATTCGGCCGAGTCCATAGACGATGAAGACCCCCAGGACCAGGATCTTGGACACGGTGAGGACGTTCTCGGCCCGTCCCGTCACCGCCGCCCCCTGGACGTTAAGGCGAATGAAGACGACCCCGACGATGACGGTCAGGAGGAGCCCCGCCCCATGCTGCCCCACGACGCCATACACCACGTCGGCGAGCCCCGGAACGTACTTCAGGAAGAATTCCCAGAAGTAGCCGGCGAAGCCGAGCGCGTAGAGGCTGCAGGCCACGGTGTACGCGAACCACAGCATCCAGCCTGCCGTGAAGCCCACCGCTCCAGGAAAGGCCCGTCGAACGAAGGAGTAACCACCTCCCGCCCGGGGAATGGCGGAAGCCAGCTCGGCATAGGCAAAGGCCGTAAAGAGGGTTACTCCCCCGTTCAGCGCGAACGCCAGGATGGAGGCGGGTCCGGCCTCCCCTGCGGCAATCCCCGTCAGGACGAAGATCCCTGCCCCGATCATGGCACCGACGCCGATCATGGTGGCATCGAAAAGACCCAGATCACGGGCGAAGGTGGTTTGATCGCCTTCAGGCCGAGCAGGCATGAGGTCGCTCCGTCAACTGCCGGGAATCATGGATCGTGGACGAGACCTTCGTTCGCTCATGGAACCCTCACCCCGCCCCCACCGCCCGGTTCCAGACCAGCAGGACCGACGTAGGAGCCTCCTCGGCGATCTTCTGAGCTCTGCTGGAGAAGATGGCTTTCATCAACCCCGGCCGACGGGAAGGTCCCACGATCATCAGGTCATACTCCGCCGCTGTCTCTACGATGGCCTCGACGGGGTCTTGAGAAGCCACGACAATCAAGGGCCCGATGGAGGCCACGCCTCTTTCTTCTAGACGCCCTTCGATGCGCCGTCTCGCTTCATCCATCGAGGCGCCGGACTCCACCACGTGCAGGAAGGTCAGGGAGGTTTCAGCCGCCCGGCCGAGAGCGCGGCACAAGAGCCCCGTGACCTGAAGGGGGGCATCGGCCGCCACAGGGACCAGGATCCGTCCCATCCCTTCCCTGCGGAACTTGGCCACCACGGTGTCTGTGGTCCCTTTACGCGCCACTCGGTGCATGGTCCGGTCAAAACGCTCCTCCGTGCCACCGTCGTCGGCCTCAGTTTCGGCCTCCGAGTAGCCCACCAGGATCATCTCCGCGTGGTGGCTGTCCGCGGCGGCCAGGAGTCCCTCGTCTACGCTTCGGGCGACCTCCACGAGAGCGCCGACATCCATCCCGGTTGCCTCCGCGCGACTCAGAACCTCCTGGAGGAGATCCCGGGCTCTGACGACCTCGGTTGAGGATCGACCGGTGGTCAGGCTGATCTGGTTGGCCACCGTCACCACGTGGGTCAGGAGGATCTTCCAGTGGCCGGCTTCGGCCAACTTGGCGGAGAGCCGTACGAGCTCCTCGACAGTGGCAGGATTGGAGATTCCCACCAGAAGGGTGGCGGGGCCGACCCCGCCGCGTGCTGCGCTCATGGCTTCCTCCGGGCCTCCAGGGATGCCTCCAGGTGGGCTCTCACCAGCGCCAGGGAGCAATCGGTCACTGGAGCGAGACGCCCCACGGCCTCTTGCACGCTCCCGGTGCCCAAACCGGACACACCCATCACCAGCAGGTCTTGTCGGTGCGACTCCTCCAGGAGAGCCTCTCCTGGCGAAGCCGCAGGAATGGCTCTCACCCTCGCCCGGACGGAGACGCCCAGCTCCGCGTCCAACTCGTCCTCCACCCGGATACGCTCCTCCTCGTCCGCGTCGGGGGGAATCACGGTGGCCACGGTCAGATCGGCCTCCCACGCAAAGGTGAGGCGCGAAGCCACCAGGAGAGCCAGCTGTCCATGAGGGGTGTCGTCAACAAGGGCCAGTAGGCGCCTGGCCGGCAGCGGCCCTGCTTCCCGGAAGAGGACGAGATGGGCCCTCAAGTGGCGGTCAAGGGACCAGGCCAGGGCTTCCTCGGCTTCCCCGGGTCCGTGCGCTGGCCATCCGGCAAGAAGGAGGGTAGCTCGGGTGGTCTCTGCCGCGCTCACCAGGCCTCGGAACGCCGTGGTGGCCACCAGGACGTGGGAGTCCACGGTGGCCCCAGCCTCTCTCACCAGTGCGGCCTCGGCCTTGAGGGCCCGATTCCTCTCCTCGATGGCTTCGTAGTACGATTGGACGGAAGCGTCGTCGAGGCGTTCCGCGAGTCGATAGACGCTCACCACGGACACGTTCCCCCGGTTGGGCCCCATGAGGGCGCCAGCGAGGCGCAAGCGGGCCCGCTCCCGCTCCGGGTAAGCCACGGCCACGATGGCCGTGGGGATCTCGTCGGGAAGCGCCCCCCGTTTCTCGACCCACTCCAGGCCCGGCTCCAGTACCCCCCTGCGGAGAAAATACGGCCATTCTCCCTTGAGATCCGTCGCGCGTCTCCCCCAGAGCACATAGTGTCCCAGGGCGAAAGCCATGATGCCCACTCCCAGGACGATGGTCACGGGCTCCATGAAGAAGATCACTCCGAAACACCCAAGAGCCCCAACCAGGGGCACCAGCGGAAAGAGAGGCGTCCGAAAGGCCGGTCGATAGGCGGCGGGCCGCGCACCCCGAAGGATGATGCAGGCCAGGCTCATGAGGCCGTACAGGAGCAGGTGGAGGAGTCCGGCAGCTTCTGCCAGGAGCTCGATATCTCCCACCAGGACGATCGTGACCGTCAAGGCTCCAGTGACAAGAATGGCCCGGTGGGGTACCCGGAACCGAGCGTGAACCTCGTTCAACCATTCCCAGATGAGGGAATCCCGACCCATGGCGAAGCTGATGCGGGACGCCGACATGATGCTGGCGTTGGCCGAGCTCACGGTGGCCAGAACCGCACCCAGAAGGATGGCGGCTCGCCCAAGGGGCCCCATGAGATCGCTGGCCAGGTCCGCCACCAGAGTGGGCCCGGTCAGCTCCGTCCAGGGCTTGAGGAGCAGACACACCACGAGGATGAGGCAGTAGAGAACGGTCACTGAGACCACCGAACCCAGGAGGGCCCGGGGAAGGTTCTTCCCGGGGTTCCGGATCTCCTCCGCCATGGACGCGATTTCCCCGAAGCCGGCGTAGGTGACGAACAGGGTGGCGGTCCCGGCCAGGATGGCCCCGAGTCCGAACGGGGCAAAGGTGGATCGGAAGAGGAGAGGGGGCTCGGCGCTGGCAGCGCCCCTTCCGATGAAGAGCAACAGGACCAGCACCAGTACCACCACGATGAGGTTCTGGAGCTGTCCGGCAGCCTTGGAACCCATGAGGTTCAGCCCCGTGAGGATGACCGTCATTCCAATGGCATAGACCACTACCGGCAAGCCAACCACCGAGTGCACGTACTCCCCGAAGCCCACCATGTAGAACGCCGACGCGAAGACGAGGCCGAAGAGGCTTCCCCACCCGAGCATCGCACCCCAAAGGGGACCGAGAGCTCGGGAGATGAAGTAGTAGCCTCCTCCCGACTTGGGCATCCCGGTGGCCACCTCTGCAGCGGCCATGGCATTGAGGAGGGCGATCAGTCCGCCCAGGAGAAACGAGAGGACGGCAGCGGGACCCACCTCGGCCACGATGAAGCCGGGGAGCACGAAGATCCCCGCGCCAATCATCGTGCCGACCCCGATCGTGAGGGCCTCCGAAAGGCCCAGGGATTGCGCCAGCTCGACCTCGACGGCCTTCGCTACTCCCTCTCGTTCAGCGACCCTCGCTCCCGGGTCAGGGGGGGCCATTCTTCCTCCTGATGGGTTGTTGGCGTTCGCTCTTTCCGGGGGTTCGGCTCGTGGCAAACTCAACCCTTGGAAGCCGGCGGGTCAAGTTTCTCCCCCCGCAGCACCTTCCGTCGTTCGGCCTGAAGGAGCCCCTACCGAATAAAAACCGAATGGATTATCTTCCCACCTGACCCCAACCCCTACGTCACCGAGACCTGTGTCCGCTCCGTCCACGTCCGTTCGTGTCCTTCTCCTGGCAGACTCCCATCTGGGTTTCGACTTACCGGCCCACCCCCGGGTGACACGCCGACGGCGGGGTCACGATTTCCAGGCGAGCTACGAGCGGGCCCTGGCACCGGCCAGGGCGGGAGAGGTGGACCTGGTGGTCCACGGCGGGGATGTCTTCCACCGCTCCCGGGTCCCCCCTTCCCTGGTTTTCCAGGGGTTTCGTCCCTTGCTCGGAATCGCCGAGGCGGGTGTGCCGGTCTTTGTCGTGCCGGGAAACCACGAGCGGTCCCGAATTCCCCACGAACGGTTTTCGAAGCATCCGAACCTGCATGTCTTCCAACGCCCCCGAACGAAATCCGTGGAGGTCCGGTCCCTGCGGGTGGCCGTCTCCGGATTTCCCTACCAGCGGCACCAGATCCGCCAGCGGTTCCCCACTGTCCTCGAGGAGACGGATTGGCGTCGGGAGGGGGCCCACCTTCGACTCCTCTGCATGCACCAGTGCGTGGAGGGAGCCACCGTGGGTCCCGCCGACTACACCTTTCGACGGGCCCCGGACGTGATCCGGTGTTCCGATCTTCCCACGGACTTCGCTGCCGTGCTCTCGGGACATATCCACCGCCACCAGATCCTCCAGCGGGACCTCAGGGGGTGTCCGCTGCCGACTCCGGTGCTGTACCCAGGCTCGGTGGAACGGACCGCCTTCGCCGAGATGGGCGAGGAAAAGGGGGTGGTGCTGGCGGAGCTGCGCGGAGGGGGAGAGGGCTCCGGCCTCGTTCGGCACGACTTCGTTCGCCTTCCCACCCGGCCCATGCTGGTGCGGGACCTCCACCCGACGCCAAAGACCGGTGGTGCCTGGCTACGGGACGACCTGGAGGCACGGATCGAGGCGGTCCTGAAAGAGGTGCCCACTGACGCGGTTCTTCGGATTCGGGTTCATGGCCGGGTCTCCCGTGAGGCTTCCTCGGCCGTGGCCGCGCCCCGTCTCCGTCGCGTGGCGCCATCCGAGATGAACGTTCAGGTGATCATCACCGACAGCGGGGAAGAGCCTCGGTCAGGAAGAGCCGAGGGGGGGATCGGCGCCGGCCTTCCTCTCTTTCCCGGAGAGGCTTGACCGAGAGTCGGATCGGGACCCAAGGGGAGAGGGCTGCTCCCTTCGAGTACCCCCGATGCGCCTCTTGCTCGGAAGATGGGGGTCGACGAGGTTGCGATTGGTTGGAGTCTCGGAGCTTGCGCGGCGTGGAGCCGGGCAACCCAAAACCCCTGGAGGCGAGGCCTTCCCATGATGAGCGCTGCAGGAAGATCTCCGGTATTCTTCACTCTGGCGGCTCTGGCCGTGGCTGGATGCGGTGAACCGGAGAGTGGGAGGGGAGGTTCCGAGCTTCCCTTTGACCAATGGGCGTCGGACACCGTGACGGTGGAGTGGGCCAGAGCGGTGGCGGACGCCGTGGGCCCGTCCGTCCTTTTCGATCGGGTGTCCCTTCCCTACCCTGCCCTCACGGACTTCTTCGGCGTGCAGATCCTCAAGCCCCTCACCCCGGAGGAGGTCCTTCTTGACCTGGTGCCTCTGTACGCCGACCTCGTGGGACAGACCTCCTACGCGCTCACCTTGCGCTTCGGGCCGGAGCTGGAGGTTGTCTTCCGCTTCAACACCGTGCTTTACCTGGATGGTAACGCGCTGGGGGTGCCGTACGCCCGAGTGGAGCTCGGTGACCCTGCCACCTATCCCCAACAGACGACGGCGTTCAGACAAATCCTGGTGGACGCGGGCCTGGGGGACCGATACCTGGTTCCCAATCCCTATTTCGCCGCGGAGCAGATAGCGTGGGACCGCATGCTGGAGCCGGAGCGCCTGGAGGCTGTCCCGGTGCGCACCGACACGACGGCTTTCGGGGAGATGGATCGGGCGGTGTTCCTGGTGGGGGAGGCCCACGGCGGGACCGAGGCCTTCGAGCTGGCGGAGGCAATGGTGCTCTCGCCCGTGTCCGACTGGCTGGCCCTGGAAATGCTCCCGGAAGATCTCCAGCCGCTTCTGGACCGATACCTGGCCTCCGTGGACGGATCCGAGGGATGGGAGGATGCTCGCGCCGCGCTGCTCCGGTTCTACTCCCGAAACTGGAACACTCGCGGGCATGAGATCACCGAGGACCCGGCCGACAATCCCTATTTCCGACTCATCGACCTGGCGCGCTCTGCCGGAAAGCAGGTCATCGCCATGGACGCCTCGGAGCTCTACGTGACGTTCCGCTTCGGGGAGTTCCCCCTGGGCTCAGCCACCCGGGACTACGTGTGGGCCTCCAAGCTCCCGGACTGGGGTAGGGGAGTGGTCTACGGTGGCTCCTCCCATTTCTCCCCGGACCGCCGGCCCAACATGCTGACCTTTCTGCGGGAACGGTTCCCGGATGTGGAGGTCTTCGAGGCGCCGAGGGACGGGTAGGGAGTACCGCGATCCATGGAAGCGCGGTGAACGAACCGGGATTTCACCGGCCGCTGGGCGGGCGCATCACCCCGACCAGTAAGAGGCCCCCAGACGCTTTGAGCTCAGAGTCCCCGGGCTCTGGCCTCCAGCGCGTGCCACTGCTCCATGACGCCCTGGTATCGAGACCGGGCCTCGTCACAGGCCGCCACCTGTCTCGCGGTGGGTGCCACGTCCGCCTCCTGCATAGCCATGGCAGCCGTCATCAACTCCTGGCTCACACCGTCGAGGGTCGGGGGGCCCGACGGAGCTCCACGCCCGAAACGCCTCCCACCGAAGCCGCCCCCTCGGGGCGCAGGAGCCAGTTCCTCCAACTGGGACCTCAACTCAGCAGCCTCTCGGGTCGCCTCCCCCTCCAGAGCCGCCACCAGCTCCCGGGCCCGTTCGTAAGCCTCATGGGCAGCGACTGCCCCGTCGTACATCTCCAGCGATAGCGAGGCGAGACGGTCCAGGTCCGCCGCAGACGTCTTCACGCGGGGGTCCAGGCGTAGCGTGAGAGGTTGCCTCCACTCCTCCCCGTTCACGGTGAGGCGCACCGTGTACTGGCCTGGGGGTGCCCACGGTGCTTCCACCCTGGGATAGGTGTGGCCCGGTACCGCGCCGGTGGCACCCCCTCCGGCACGGGGCTCCTCACCGATGGGGTCGTAGTGGAGGTCCCAGGAGAACCGATGCATCCCCTTGCGGGGAGAGAGAACCATCTGCGGCGCCGGCCAATACAGGGGGACCCTGCAGTTGGGCGCCGTGGGATCCTCCCGGCAGATTCGGTCGTACCCTTGCGGATCCAGCGCCGGGTCGGGTTCCAGGACCGGGTCGTCGCTGGAAAGGGAGCGGACCACTCTTCCATCGGGAGTCAGGATGTCCAGGGTAACGGGCCCCACGGCATCGGCGGCCAGGTAGTAGTCGATGATCCCCCCGGGGAGCGGGTTCTCGCCATGGGGAAGCTCCGGTGTCCACTCCGTGGGATCGTTCATTCCGAACCGCACTCGGACCGCCGTGGCCGGCTCGAAGAGGTACGCGGAGGCAGCCGCCTGCGCCTCCGCCACCTGCCGCAACGGCGTGAGGTTGTCCAGGATCCAGAACCCTCGTCCGTGTGTTCCGGCCACCAGATCGGAGCACAGGCAGGTACTATCGTCCTTCACCTTGATCTCCCGAACGGAGACCGCGGGCATGTCCAGCCTCAGCGAATGCCACTGGTCGCCGTCGTCGAAGGAGACCCACACCTGCGTTTCCGTGGCGGCATACAGGAGCCCCTGCTTTCGGGGGTCTTCCCGGATGGAGTTGGCCACGGCACCAGGCGAAAGACCGTTGTTGATCTCCGTCCACGTCTGACCGCCGTCGTGCGTGCGCCAGAAGTGGGGGTTCATGTCGTCGATCCGCATCGTGTTGGCGGCAGCGTATGCCGTGCCTTCGTCGAAATGCCCAGCCTCGATATTGAAGATGCGGGTCCAGGCCTTGATCTCAGGAGGGGTCACGTTGCTCCAATGGTCGCCGCCGTCCGTGGTCACCTGGATATTTCCATCGTCCGTGCCGGCCCACAGCACGTCCACGTCCAGGGGTGAAGCCGACAGAGCGGTGATGGTCCCCTGGGGGCTCGGCGTGACATCGGCAGCGTACTTGCCGGCGGAGGCCGGTACCTCCCAGCTCTGCCTGGCGAGGTCGGGGCTGATTCGGGTCCACGAGTGCCCCCGGTCCAGGGACTTCCATACCACGTTGGATGTGTAGAAGAGGAGGTCCGGATTCACCGGCGACCACAGGATCGGCATGGTGCGGACGTCCCGGTTGAATGGCCCGCCCCGGGGGCCCATGTCTGGACCCACGTTGGTGCTCTGGCCGGTCCTCCGGTTGTAGAGCGACACGTCCGTCCGGGCGCTCCCGAAGACCAGGTCGGGGTCTCGGGGGTCGGGCGCTGCGATGCCGTACTCCTGGATGTTCACCGGGTGCCAGTCGTGGAAGGTGATCATGCCGTCGTCGGAGCGGCTCTTCACACAAGCGGAGCCCGAGTCTTGTTGGCCAGCGCAGACCCGGTAGGGAAAGTCGTTGTCGGTGGTGGCGTGGAACATGGCCCCGGTGGGCTGGGTGTACCAGTTGCTCCAGGACTCGCCCCGGTTGGCCGAGATGACCGCGCCCTGATCGGAGACGGTCAGGATGATGTTCGGGTTGTTGGGATTGATCCAGATCTTCTGGTAGTCGTCTCCCCCGTAGGCGCCCCGCACCGCCGACCAATGGACGCCCCCATCCTCACTGCGCCACATCACCACTGTGGCGCTGTAGATGACGTTCTCGTCTTTGGGGTCCACGGTCACGGTGGGCAGGTCTCCCCCACCGATCCTTGCCAGAGGCCGCGTATCCACGTGGGGCGTGGCGCTACCTACAGGACCCTCTGGAACGTCCACCGGGGTCCAGTGCTCCCCGGCGTCGCTGGACTTGTAGAAGCCGACAGTTCCCGTGGTTCCTCCTCCCTGGCCCGGACCCGCCCCCGGGGCCGCCTGAGGAACGCCCGCTACCATGGCATAGAGGAGTCGCGGATTGCTGGGGGCGATGGCCAGGTTGGCTTCGATGACCCTGGGGAGTCCCTGGGTGAGGGGTCTCCAGGTCGTGCCCCCATCGGTGGACTTGAATATCCCTTCCCCTGCACCTCCGAACTCCGAGCTCTCCCGGAAGCCCTGCTGTTGCTGCCAGAGGGCAGCGTAGACGGTGTTGGGATCAGAAGGGTCCAGGGCGACGTCGTTTCCGCTGGTG
>Ga0316578_10000726_pt1 | contig 11977 bp, 10 predicted proteins | sample J0NA_2_FD_203076 | JGI IMG/M metagenome (GOLD analysis project Ga0316578, IMG submission 203076) | Rhizosphere microbial communities from salt marsh grasses in Alabama, United States - J0-2_160517rDrC | ecosystem: Host-associated > Plants > Roots > Rhizosphere | place: USA: Alabama | collected... | reverse complement strand
ATCCACCCGTGCCGATTTGTCCTGTTTGGCGCGCCCGGCAGGACTCGAACCTGCGACCCACGGCTTAGAAGGCCGTTGCTCTATCCAACTGAGCTACGAGCGCTGATTACGGGCGCATCGAGGCCGGTGCTGGGCGCGAGCCGCCTGGCCGGGCAGTTGGTCGGGGTAGAGGGATTCGAACCCCCGACATCCTGCTCCCAAAGCAGGCGCGCTACCAGGCTGCGCTATACCCCGGTTTCGGAATCCGCCCCGAAATCGAAGACGCGAGACTATACGCCTCATCCGACACCGCGTCAATTCAAGGCCGCACCTCCGAGATCCGCGCCGCGTTTCAATCCGTCACGGGCATCGCTATGATGCCGCCGGAGCCGGTCACACCATGGGATCACAATGAGCGCACAGATTCTAGACGGTAAGACCATTGCAGCGGAGACCCGGGGGGAGGTCCACAAACGGGTCGACCGCATCCTCGCCGCAGGCGGTCGACCGCCTGGCCTGGCGGTCGTCCTCGTCGGGGATAACCACGCCTCCCAGGTCTACGTGCGCAACAAGCGCAAGGCCTGCGCCGAGGTCGGTTTCTACTCGGAGCTGCATGAGCTCCCGGGTCCGACCAGCCAGGCGGCACTCTTGGAGCTGATCGACCGTCTCAATGCAGACCCGCTGATCGACGGCATCCTGGTTCAGCTCCCGCTGCCGGATCAGATCGACGAGGCCACCGTGACCGAGCGCATCCTGCCAACCAAGGACGTCGACGGTTTCCATCCGGACAACGTCGGCCGCCTGGTCCTGCGCCGTCCCCTCCTGAGGCCATGCACGCCCAAGGGCGTGATGACCCTGCTGGCCCATACCGGCCGAGATCTCGAGGGGCTGGATGCATTGGTCATCGGGCAGTCCAACATCGTGGGACGCCCGATGGCCCTGGAGCTGCTCGCTGCCCGCTGCACCATCACCGTCTGTCACAGCAGGACCAAAGGGCTCGCCGAGAAGGCACGCGGCGCCGATCTCCTGGTCGCCGCGCTTGGGCGGCCCCACTTCGTCCCGGGCAGCTGGGTCAAGGAAGGCGCGATCCTGATCGATGTGGGGATCAACCGGATGGATGATGGCAGATTGGTGGGCGACCTGGATTTCGCCACCTGCGCCGAGCGCGCGTCCTGGATCACACCGGTGCCGGGTGGTGTGGGCCCCATGACGATTGCAAGCCTGCTCGAGAACACGCTCCAGGCCGCGGAGCTTCACGCCAAGCTCGCCTCGGCGCCGGTCGGCCACGAGCAGAGACGCATGTAGAGGGGTGAGAGGGACCCTCCCCTACCTGGGCGGGACCCGATCGTGCACCGCTCACCATAGCCAAAGCCAAGCGACCGCCAATCCGCCCGCCGCGCTGGCCAAGAGCGGCAGCCCGACACGGATTCCGATCTCCCGCCCACCGACGGCGGTCGCCATCACACCCTTGGCCAGACTGTTGACCGCCGCGGCGATCACCACGCCCATCGCCGCCACCGGCAGCGCCAGACCGCCCTCCGTCATGCGCGCCAACGACAGCGTAATTGCGTCCACATCGGCAAGACCCGAGGCGGCTGCCAGGCCCAATACCCCGGCATCGCCGAACCAGGTCTCAAGCGCCTTTCCAAGCAGCATCACCAGTCCGAGCAGGGCACCGAAGGTCAGGGCCGACTTGAGCTCCAAGGGGTTCCTCAGGGTCGAGCCCATGTCCGTCTGCTCGTCGCCGCGCAGGCGCCAATAGAAACCTGCGGGCACATAGACGAGCAGCGCCATGACCAGCGCCGGGACGAGCAAGGGCCGGAGCAGGTCCGGATTGAGTGCGCTGGCCACCACCAGCATACGTGGAAACATGGTGCCGCAAGCCAGCAGGATTCCGATCGCAAGCATCGGCGTCGCCCTCGGCTGGCGGCGGGACGCCCGTGAGAAGTGCAGCGTGAGGGCGGTCGAGGATGCCAGTCCGCCGAACACACCGGTAAAGGCGGCGCCACGCCCAGCACCTCCGATCTTGATGGAGAAATAGCCGATGAACGAGATCGCCGCGATCAGCACCACCATCCACCAGATCGCGTAGGGATTCAGGACCTGCCAAGGCCCATAACCCTGATTCGGGAGGATGGGCAATAGGACGACCGACATCAGCAGCAACTGAATGCCGGCGCGCAGCTCTCTTCCCTCCAAAGCCCGCAGCCAGCGGTGGAGCGTCGACTTGGAGCTCAGCAGCCAAGTGGCAACGACGGCGGAGGCTGCCGCAACGGCGACCTCGCCTACGGCCGCCAACGCGCCGAGACCGAAGGTCAGCAGCTGCGCGACGAGGCTGGTGATCCCGATGTCCTCCGCCCGGCCGAGGCTCCAAACGTGCGCAGTGACCAGAACGCCGGCCAAACCGATAAACACCAAGCCGGTCGCCAATGGCCCGACATGGATCGAGAGGAGACCCGCAGCCCCGCCCAAAAGGCCGATCAGGCCGTAGGTCCGAACGCCCGCGATACGCTCGCCCTCTTTGGCCTCGCGCTCCTTCCAGCCGCGTTCGACACCGAGCAGAAGCCCAATCGCGAGACCGACGCCCAAACGGTAAAAGGTGACGAATTCCCCGCTCATCAAGTCGGTCATGCCCCGCCTGTCTGTGGGAAAATGGGTGATGGAGAATAGGAACAACCCGGACATGGGAACTGTCCTGCAACGCGCTCCGTGAGGAACCCTTCGGGACCAGGCTGCAAGAGCGCGACCCGCCCCTGCCCATCGCCGACCGGCTGGGTGTTGTCGGTCGCCTCGCGGAATCCGATCGGCCCGTCCGGAGATCAGGGCCGTCACCAGGATGGGCAAGGCGATCCTTCCGTCCACGGCCTTCTGATGCTGGCTCGCTTGCCGCAAGACCCGGTTGTGACGGGTCTAAGTTGCCTTTCCGCTTGGGCTTGGTCAGGGTGAGCGGTGCCGGGCTGAGCAGAGGGGCCGGGCAAACGATCGGGGCCTGGCCCGGATCACCGGCTCGCAGGCCGGGGGCAGAAGCTGGCGAGGGGCACCGCGCGCGCCGGCCTTTGTCCGCCGACCGATCCCAAGCAGGCACCCACCATTGAACATCGAATCGATCGGACTGGCGTTCGCATTGACCCTGCTGGCAGGCCTCGCCACGGCGGTGGGCAGCGCAATCGCTTTCTTCGCCCGCCGCACCAACGTGCGCTTCCTGGCGATGTCGCTGGGCTTTTCGGCGGGAGTCATGATCTATGTCTCGTTTGCAGAGCTGCTGCCGGCGGGGACGGCCGCGTTGCAGGCGACAATGGAGCAAGGCGGACGAACGGCAGCGGTCGCGGCCTTGTTCGTCGGCATACTTCTGGTGGCCGCGATCGATCGACTGGTTCCTTTGGGCTACAACCCCCACGAGATGCGAATGCTGGAGGACGAAAACGTCGCCGCCGACGCCCCAAGATCGCAGGAGCTGATGCGCGCCGGGCTGGTCACGGCCGTCGCCATTACAGTACACAACTTCCCAGAGGGACTCGCCACCTTCATGTCCTCGGTTGAGGACCTCCGTCTGGGACTCCCGGTGGCAATCGCCGTAGCCATCCACAATATTCCCGAGGGCATCGCCGTGTCGGTGCCCCTCTACTATGCAACGGGCAATCGGCGCCTTGCCTTCCTGCTGTCGGCTCTTTCCGGCCTCGCCGAGCCCCTCGGGGCGGCGTTGGGATTCGCCCTGCTGGCCGGGTTCTGGTCCGAGACCATCCTGGGTCTCTCCCTCGCAGCAGTGGCCGGGATCATGATTTTCATCTCTTTTGACGTCCTACTCCCCTCCGCGGAGGCCTACGGCGAGCATCACCCCACGGTCTACGCCCTCATCGGTGGCATGGCCGTGATGGCGCTCAGCCTGCTGCTGCTGTGAGATCCACCCGCCGAAGGGGCCACTCCAGTGGAGCCAGTCGGATTTGAGGCTGATGGACTGCGCTGGGCGGGAGCGGTCCATATTCGCCGAGCGTCCCGTGACACCGACCCGCTATGCGCCTTAATCTTGGCTAGATCCGTCCACGTCGGTCCTCCTCCCCCTTGCTGCCGATCCGCACAATGATCTCCACGGGCTCCGGCTGCAGGGTGACGTGGGCGATGCCGAAGCGCTCGGCGAGCAGCTCTTGCAGCTGGCCGAGGACCGCCCTCCAGCCGTCGATGCGCTGCAGGACCACGTGGGCCGACAGGACCGTTGTCTCGCCGGTGAGCGACCAGATGTGCAGATCGTGCACCGAGAGTACGCCCTCGACTCCGGCCATGGCGCGACCTACCTCCTGCAGATTCAGATGCTTGGGTACGCCTTCGAGCAGGGTGTGCAGCACCTCGCGCAACAGACGCAGGGTGGAGACGAGGATCAGCACGACGATGACGAGCGACAGGAGGGGATCGATTGGTCTCCATCCCGTGTAAAGAATCACCACTCCGGAGACGAGGGCTGCAATCGATCCCAGGAGGTCACCGAACACATGAAGAAGCGCTGCCCGCACATTGAGGTTGTCACGCCCGCCCATGAGCAACCAGGCCGCGGCGATGTTGACCAAGAGTCCGAGAAACGCGACCCAGGTGACGACGCCGCCCCTGACCGGCGGTGGCGCGCGCAGCCGCTCGAGCGCCGCTGCGCTGATGGCGATCACCAGGATCACCATGAGCAGGACATTGAACAGGGCGGCGAGAGTCTCCAGACGCCCGAGTCCGTAAGAATGCCTGTGCGAGGGAGGGTGCCGCGCCATCCAGGCGGCTATCGCCGCGAGGCCCAGGGCGGTGCTGTCGGTCAGCATATGGCCGGCGTCGCTGAGCAGGGCCAGGGAGCCTGACAGCCAGCCACCCACTGCCTCGACGATCGCGTAGCCCAGCGTCAGCCCGACCGCCAGCGTCAGGATGCGGCGGGAGTCGACCCGATGATAGTCATGGCAGTGGGCCTGGTCTTGCATGAAGCGTCATTGTAGCCCGCAGCACACGCGCTTCCAGCCTGTTCCTGAGTCCTGAGGCGCTGCGCTATGAGTCCCGGGAAAACCAACCGGCCAACCACCATGACCACAGCAGCGGTCACGCCGACGCCGACCACCATCGCGCAAGGCGGACGAGATCCGCTACGTCCTGCTCCCCTGGGACAAGAAGAAAATGGCCCGCCGCACCGCCGAGGGGCGCCGAACGTAGGAGGTCCTGGCCGACGAGAAGGCCGAGCTGGCTTGGGAGATCCGTGATAAGAGCGGCGCAGTGGCCATGGGTCAGGGACGGGATCAACGAGGGCCCGGCGCTTGCGGAGGCGGACGTCGGCAGCGCAGATCGAGAGGTTCGGTCTGTCGCGAGATCGTTCGGGTCTGTCAAATGGCGGAGAGGGAGTCCGCTCACAGGGGTTCTAGCAGGGGCTAAGGCAGTCCTTGATCATATTGTTTTTACTCGATAAATGTTCCGTTAGCGTCCGTTAGAATCTACACTAAGCCGACATCAAGTGGGGGACCAAGTGGGGGACCGCCACAAGGCATAGAGGCTTAGATGGGCAAGCTCACCAACACCGCAGTCAAAGCGGCTGCACCTGGCAAGTATGAGGATGGCCAAGGCCTACGGATGGTCGTCACCAAGACCGGCAGCAGGAAATGGGTTCTCCGGTATCAACTACAGGGGCGGCGGCGCGAGATGGGACTCGGCAGCTATCCCGCGGTCAGCCTCAAGCTGGCGCGCGACAAAGCCGCACAGGCACGCTCACAAGCTGCGGCGGGCATCGATCCAATCTCAGCTCGGGCAAAGGTCCAGACCGCAACACCGACCTTCACAGAGGTCGCGGCGCGGTTCATCCGTGCGAAGCGGCACGAGTGGTCGAATCGGAAACATGCTCGGCAGTGGACAGCCACCCTCAAGACCTATGCCCGTCCGGTCATCGGCTCGACGCCAGTCGACAGCCTCACCACCGAGGATGTGCTCGCCATCCTTAAGCCGATCTGGACCACCAAGCCCGAGACAGCAAAGCGGGTCCAAGGTCGCATCGAGAATATTCTCGACTACGCCAGTGCGATGAAATGGACCGATACCAGCAACCCGGCACGCTGGCGCGGGCACCCGAACAAGCTCCTATCCTCTCCCGTCAGGATTAAGCGGCAAGCGAACGGCGGCACCACCCGGCACCATCCAGCAATGCCCTACTCAGCCGTGCCTGGCTTCATGATCGAGCTGCAACAGCTCAGCTCCGTCTCAGCACTGGCGCTGCAGTTCACCATCCTGACAGCCACCCGCACCAGTGAGGTTCTGCAGGCCACATGGTCAGAGGTCGACCTAGAAGCCGCTGAATGGCTGATACCGGCGCCGCGGATGAAGGCGAAGCGTCCGCACAGGGTACCACTCAGTCCGGCAGCGCTGGCAGTCCTAGAGCGCGTCCCGCGTCTCTCGGGCAACCCGTACATCTTCACCGGCGCTCGGCAGGGTCGTCCGCTCAGCAACATGGCGATGCTGCAGGTCATGCGCGGACTCGGCTATGGCGTCGGCGGCGGCCGTGGCAACTATGTACCGCATGGGTTCCGGTCATCGTTTCGAGATTGGGCGGGCGAGGTGTCGTCATTCCCAAGAGAAGTCTGCGAGATGGCGCTTGCCCACGTCATCGAAAACAAGGCGGAGGCCGCCTATGCGCGTGGCGATCTATTCACAAAGCGGCTAAAGATGATGGCTGAGTGGGCGCAATGGTGCGGCAAAAGCGCGGCAGATAACCTGGTCGACCCTCACCTGCAGCTGTAAGCAGCTGATGGCTCAACAAAAGAGGGTCAATGACCTAGGAGACCATGCTGCATCAATGGCTATTGGCGGCGGCGCAGGCGGCATCAATCACCGTATCGGAGAGAAAATAGCCGGCACCTTTCAGGTCAAGCAACGTGTTCCGCAACTCATCAGCGAGCAAGCCGCGCCGATGGGCTTCGACCAAGAGCCCGGCGGTTCCTTTGACCGGTAGCCCATAGATCCTGTGCGCGATCTTGCGCCCACGTTTTTCGTCGATGATTGTCAGACAGGGTGCCAGGCTGCGAGCCAGTGTTATCACGGCCGCCTCGCCGGGATCGAGTTCGGCCACCAACAAGGGGTCGGACTCGGGCGATGGCCGAACATGGGCGGCCCAGCGGTCGCCAGCCAGGGTTTCCGCACCTGGCCGCCCCACCCCGGCGACGGTGACTTCATCAAAGACCCGTTGCGGAATCCAGAATTCGCTAAACAAGGCCGGCAACAGGTCTAATCGCCCTGCGAGCGACAACGCGACCAGCGGACCAGCATTGATCACAGCACGTTCGGCAAGCATCAGGCGAACTCGTCGACCAGGTCATCACCCTCTAAATCGACGACCGGCACGCCTGATCGGCTCGCGGCCAGCAAAAACTCAACACGACCCATGTTGCACAGTCGGCCGGCTTTTCCCGATGAGATGCGGCCTTGCTCAAAGAGCTTAACGGCAAGCAAAAAACGCGCTTCGTCGGCAAAATTAGCCGGAAGCTCGGCAGCCGAGGGTAGCCCGGCGACGGGAAGTTCTATCGTCAGCGTGTTTGGCATTGCAGTTTCCTTGACGGCAGGGTTAAAGGCTTCAGGTTGATCCTGTTGACAACGGTCGGCTGAAGCGCAGGTCGAACGACAACGCTGTCCAGTGACGCATCCTAGCCTTCATCGGCCTTGCTTGGGGTTCCGTGCACAACCTTCAAGCAAGCGGCCAAGAGCCAATAGACATGCGCTCCCAGTCTAGACATTCTGCCGTCTTGCCGCCGCATAAGCCGCCTCCATGATCATGCGTTCAATCACGCTTGGCGTGCGTCAGCGTCATCGAGTTCGTCATCCGGCAGACTCACCGCGTAGACATTCGTATTCTTACCCTGAATCTTGCGCTGCAGCCGATGCTTATCACCGCTGCCCTTGACCAGCCGGCCGGCCCTGGCCAGGGGGATCAAGCCGCGCTTCAGATCCTGCCCGCTCAGGGCCTCGCGCAGGCCGCTGGCGAGAAAGAGATAGGTCACCTGCCCAGTCGCTGGGTCCTCCTCGGTATAACCGGCTCGCTCGCGGATCGGGTGCGCTGAGGTCGCATGGCGCGGTGCGAAGCGGCTCTCACCATGGCGCTCGATGAAGCTGCGCACCGACTCTAGGATCTGCCGATCCTCGGCCTGTCTGCTGCCCTGCTCGCTCTGCCACAGCTGGTAGGCATCCAGCACCGCGTCAGCCGCGATGCCCGCCGGCCAGCCGGTGATGCCTGCCGCCGTCGCCCACTCACCGGCGGTGCCGATCAGGGCTAGCTGCTTGGCAACCCGCGCAGCCTGTCCATGGGTGACCGACATGCCCTCCATCAGATGCAGCACGGCCTTGGACAGGGTCTGATCCGGCTGCTGACCGACCAGCCCGTGCAAAAAGGCGCGTCCGGCCGTGCCATGCAGGCGCTGAGTCGCGGCACTCAGGGCATCGGCAAAGGCAGCGCCGTCTGCGGCACCGTGGATCTGATCAAAGGCCCCATAGGCGCGCTCCCCCGCCGGCAGATTGATCAGACGCACCGCCTGACCCGCCTGATAGCGTCCGCCATCGGCCTGCATGTGGGCGTTGACGGTGCGCTCGCCACTGGAGAGGATCACGGTGCGCCAGTGCGCGCGTCGTCGGGTGCCGCCCTGGACGTTGGCGCGTCCTTTACCGCGACCATTGGCCAACTGATAGATCACCGCGCCCACATCACGTCCGTCGGCCTGGCCCAGCTCATCGAGCGCAAGTAGGGTATCGTTCGATTCGGCCGCCGCGGCCTCCATGCCGTTCGCGGTGGCCTGCCAACTGCGTAGCATGGCCGGACTGCCCCAGACCGAGACGGCGGCGCGGAGGGCGGTGCTCTTGCCGCCGCTGCTGTCGCCATAGAGATGCAGGCCGGCGTGATCGGCCTGCATCAGAGCCAATAGCGGTCCAGCAAACGCGGCCGAGATCGCTAACACCAGCACCAGGTTCCCGACCGCCGCGGCGGCGACCTGCTCGCGCCACTGCGCTAGGGTCCCGGATTGGGCGTAGTCGAGCGGTTGCGTGGCCTCGGACTCGAAGCGGATCTCGCCGCCACCAATCACAGTGTCCGGCAAGACGAAGCGCCCCTCGTGCCAACCCAGGGTCGGCACCTGCAGGATCTGGCGCTTGGGCACCTGGTGCATCAGGTACTGCACCAGACGCTGCCGCTGCCTGGGCTCGAATAACAGGCCCCTGGCCAATAAAGCGCCGCGCAGTTCCAGGCCTTCGCCACGCAAGAGCGGCATCGGCATGATCCACTCACGACTCCGCCCAAGGACATCCGGGAAGCGCAACAAGCGTCCGAAGGCCTCACCACGCGCATCGACTGAGATGGCCTCAACGGTCAGCGGACTGCAGATCCAGTCATCCGATCGGCGGCGCTGGCCGTCCTTGCCCTCTCGTACGGCGTGATACCAGACCCCGGCGCGGCGCAGGCGTTTGCCGTCGTGCCAGGACTTGAGGTAGACCCGCCAACAGGGACAGACATCCAGGCTCGGCGGTGCGCTGGCGATGAGGCGGTGCGCCTGCTCATCGGTCTCGGAGCGAGCGCTGCCCTCATGGTTGGGTAGCACCAGCCGTCTCTCAGGTGCTCCCGAGGTAGCACTCGGAATCTTCCTCACATTCAATGCGGTAGCACGGTTAGCACCGGTAGCACGGTAAAACACGGACCTTTGGTCGTCTGCGACCGATGCTGCTTGTTCAGACGGCGTTACCTCCGTGCGAGCTGAGCCTTGGCAGTCCATCATGATGTCACCCCGTTGGTACCTGACCAGGCGTGGCCATGGTCCACATCGGGGCTGCGATCGATCCCTAACCAAGGGGTGTAGAGCGACGACCGAGCGTTGCTGGTTGGCTTCGTCATGGCGACCACCTCCGTCACTGACCACGCGCAGCGTGCAGTTGGTTGACGAGGGCGTGCATCTCTTCGGGTGTCGCGCCGGCCGTGAGGGCGCTGATGACGGCGTCGATCTCATGGCTGGGCCAAGCGACGGCGCGTTGGCCGATCTTGACCGGGCGTGGCAGCACGCCGGCAGCGATATCGGCATAGACACTGGCGCGGGACCGGCCAATGCGGCGTTCAACTTCGGGGCGACGTAGGAGAGAGAGGGTGTGGGGCATCGTTCGGCATCCTGGTTGTGGAGATCAGTGCTGGGGGGGATCGGTCCCGCGCCTAGCGTGCTGTCTTCAGTACTCAGGAAGCGCCGCCGGTGCTCAATACCGGCCTTGGCCTAGCGGCGGTTCAGGCTCCGAAATGCTTTGGCGGGCTGCCTGGCGCTGAAGACCTTGCTAGCATCCACTCAAGCCGACTTCGCCCGCGATAGTAAAAGATCATCGATTTCGGCACGTTTTGCAACGCAGTGGTCCGTGCTGGTCTCGACAGACAGGAATTGTCTTCGTTGTTGTTGGCTGGGGAACGCTCTGAATCGAGCAACTGCGCTGGCGTTTCTCATCCTGGTCTGCGGCAACGCGAGGGGATATGCAGAAGCTGCAGAATCAACCTAGCCTGGTTTCGTCTCGATGCTAGTCAGTGTCTGCAATCGGCCATCGCGGTCACTGACGGATGTCGCTTCGGCGACCGAACTGGTACGAAGCCGACGGTGGGCTCCCGGGCGCGTGGCATCCGATCAGCACCTGATCAACATCAATCGCGACCCGCGGTCCCTTCGTGAACGCATCCTACGCGCTGCCGACCCGTCGGCGTCCTGCTCGACCATCGGGCGCGCCGGCCGACCCCAATCAGGGTTGAGAGGTCCAAGTCATGACCCCGGCTCTACGCACTGGCTTCACGTAAGACGTGATCAGCCCTTTCATCGCGACTGCCGAGTCGCTGCGTCCGTGCTCCCCGATGAACCAGACCAGGCTTGAATGGAGATCTTGTCACGTCGACTGCTTACCGCGGAAACATCAACTGGACCTGCGCGCGGATTTGCCAGTCGGCGCCGAAATCGGGGGTCATGGCATTGTAGTAACCCGAGAGCTGCATGTTCACCGGCAGTTTGCCGACGTGGAAGATCTTGCCCACGCCGCCGCCGACCGGAATGGTCCAGCGGTTGTCACTGTCGGCGGTCCAATCGGCGGTGATGATCGGCGCCGAGGTCAGGTATAGGCCGCCTTTGAAGTTGTAGTTGAGGAACGGCTGAATCAGCCCGTTGTTGTAGTAGCCGCCCTGCTGGTTACTGGTGAGCGACCAGATGTTATTGGCCAGAGCGCCATAGACCCAGGGATTGCCATGCTCCATGTGCAACAGCACAAAGGAGGGGCCGAGCCCCCAGTTGCCGTTGCCCAACTCGTCGCTGCTGTTGGTCGGGGCCTGGACCACAGGTCCTGCCCCCCAGATCCATTTGCCGGGATTGGCCGGCGACAGGAAGGCCGTGAAAACGGTGTCCCCGATGCCAGTGGTGCTGCCGATCCCCTCTCCGAGCGACGGCATCCAGATCACCGGCAGGATGGTCCGCGTGATGATGTTCCAGTCTTTGTTGATCGAGATCGGGATCACCGGCTGGATGTTGAGGATGTTCTGCGTGCCTTGCTCCGGCCCGTAGTTCAGATTGGTGTTGTTCTGAAACGGGACGCTGATGAGATTGCCGACCGGGTTCTGCGCGAGCTTGGCGAGTTCCTCGGCGCTCATCTCGGCCATCGCCGGCGCGCACACCAGCCATGTGATGGCCAAAGCCCAGACCCTGACCCATCCCCGCTACCGCCCCGCATTGAATGATTTTTTCATGAACTCAGCCTTCGGATAGAGGCAATGGGTGCCTTTCATCGAAGGCAAAAATCCGATTCCAGTCGTTCTTCATGCTGATGACGATCCAGCCCTGCTTCTGCGCCTCGTCGTACAGCGCCTGGGGGAAGGTGCCGACCCGGGTGTCGGGGAGCCCCTGCGCCGGCCCGTAGGCGTACTCGCGCTTGGCGTCGTCGTGCAGCAAAATCATCGACAATCGCGCGCCGTCACCGGCCTTGGTGTATTCCAGCATCTGACGGTCGCCGG
>Ga0316578_10000725_pt1 | contig 11980 bp, 10 predicted proteins | sample J0NA_2_FD_203076 | JGI IMG/M metagenome (GOLD analysis project Ga0316578, IMG submission 203076) | Rhizosphere microbial communities from salt marsh grasses in Alabama, United States - J0-2_160517rDrC | ecosystem: Host-associated > Plants > Roots > Rhizosphere | place: USA: Alabama | collected... | reverse complement strand
TAGAAAATAATTATATAGTAATGCTCAACGAGTTCACTGCTCAGCTTAATCAGGAGGTTTCCAATGCTCGAAGCAATCGCTGTGGCCGCACTGCTGATCGGCGGTGTCCAGACCGCCTTCATCGTCTCCGACAACGGTGACGCGTCCGCAAACGACAACAGCACCCCTGTTGTCGAGGTGCAGAAGGTCGAGACGGTCAAGACTGTCGACGAATAACCACGACCGCAACCCCGCGGCGGCCCCTTGGCCGCGCGCGGACTGGGCGGGGCCTTGCGCCCCGCCCTTTTTGTTTCCGCCCTTGGACTTCGGCAACGGACGATACCGCTGCCTGGGCGAGTCCTCCGGTATCCGTATCGTTTCCGATACCGATACCGATACCGATACCGATACCGCGAGCTTAGGCGAGCCGCTCCACGCGCACTGTCGTGATCAGCGACTCGGGCTCGCCCTCTCCCTTGAAGCTGTGTCGAAAGCCCGGCAGATCGCCGGCATCGCGGCCGACCGCGACGCGGATGTAACTGTCGTCGGCCAGCAGACCCTTCGCGGGATCGAAGCCGCGCCAGCCGCCGCCCGGGATCAGGACTTCCATCCAGCTGTGCACCGCCTGCGGACGTGGCGGGGCGTCCGGCTCGTCATCATCGCGATCGAAATAGGCGGCATCGAGATAACCCACCACGAAGCGCGCGGGCATGGACCAGCCGCGCACGATGCTGATCAGCAGATGAGAAAGATCGGCCGCGCTACCGGAACGGGTGCCCAACAGGCTGTCGAGAGATGCCCCGGACGCGTCTGCGTCCGGGTCGTGGCTGAACTCGCCGCTGATCCAGGCCATTGCCTCCTGCACCTGGACCAGCAGCGGCGCAGCCGCATGCCAAGGGGGCGGCGCCGGTGCTTCGGCCGACGCCCCGTCGCGGTCGGGCCCAGCGTCCCCGCTGATGTGGACGGACGCCAGGTCCGGGGTCAGCGCGCTGCGATGCAGTACGAAATCCCACAACCGCGGCGCCTGGCGGAGGCTGTCGCGGATCCAGTCCGGCTCGCGGCCCGCGGGCACCGGCTCCAGCTCGAACGGGTTGTCCAGCAGGGTCTGGACCTCGGCCGTCATTTGCACGGTCAGCGCGTCGTGGGCCGCCAGTAGCGCGGTGCGGTGAACCTGGTTGCCGAAGCAGTCGCGGTGAGAGGCGATGGGCGCTGCATCGCTGGCGTCCACCCGCAGCTCCAGAAGCCGCTGGCCGGTATCGTCCCAGGGCGCCACCCGCAGCTCTGCGTGGTGCTCGCGCACCTGCCTTGTGAACCTGATGCAGTCGCTGCGCTCGATGCGATATCTCATGGCGCCGCTCCGGCGATCGCCGCGGCCGCCACGTCGTGGAGCTGGCCGTCAGCCATGTGCGCCTCGAAGTAGTCGGCCTGAAGCGCCGTGGTCAGGTCGGCGAGCCGGGCCAGGAAGTCGTCCAGGTATTCGTGCAGGCCCCGGTCGAGCACGGCCCGCGGCGACGTGTCGTCGAGCTGGGCGCGCAGCGCCGCCATGCCCTCGGCAACGGTGCCGCCCCTCACCAGACCGATGCGATCGAGCGCGCGACCGAGGCCGTCGATGCAATAGCGCAGCGAACGCGGGAAGTCCGGGTCCAGCAGCACGAACTCCACCACGTCGATGGGGCGAATGCCGCCGTGGTACTTGCGCCGGTAGGCCTCGAAGCCGGACAGGGACTTGAGCAGCGCGCCCCACTGGTAGTAGTCCAGCGGCGAGCCCACCAGGGTCAGGTCCGGCAGCAGCAGGTGGTAGCGCACGTCGAGGATGCGCGCGGTCATGTCGGCGCGCTCCTGCAGGCTGCCGAGCTGGGTGAAGCCGTAGGCCTCGCCGCGCATCATCGTGCTCTGCGCGAGGCCGAAGAACAGCGCAACCTCGCGGTGAACATAGGCATAGAACTCCGCCGCCCGCCAAGGCTGGAGCTTGGTCTTCAGGTGGCGGTCGGTGGACAGCCAGAACTCGTTCATGGCCTCCCACATCTCCTGGGAGATCCGGTCGCGCACGACGCGGGCGTTCTCACGGGCGAGGCGGAGGCTGTTGTACAGGGAGCCGCCGTAATCCTTGTCCTGGGTCAGCAGGTTGATCACCCGCTGCACCGTGACCCGGCCGTCGGGATGGCGCTCGAGGTACGTCTCGTCGGCACCGACGATGGACAACAGCGGCGTCCACTGCATCTCCTCGGTAGCGCCCTCGTCGGCCTCGAGCATGAAGACGACATTGATGTCGAGGATGCGCGCGGTATCGTCCGCGCGCTCCAGGTTCCTCGCCATCCAATAGAGCGATTCCGCGATTCTGCTCAGCATCCGACCAGGCTCGGGTTTGCGACCATTTGCGTCTGTTTGCTTACGTTTGCGCCATTTGCGGCCAGCTTCACTGCGATGCCGAAACCGTGTAGTCAGTCCGCGAGCACCCAGGTGTCCTTGCTGCCGCCGCCCTGGGACGAGTTGACGACGAGGGACCCCTTGGTCATGGCGACACGGGTAAGGCCGCCGGGGACCACGTCGATGCCGTCGCCGTAGATGATGAAGGGCCGCAGGTCCAGGTGGCGGGACTCCAGCTCGCCGTCCAGGTAGCAGATGTGGCGGGAGAGCTGCACCACGGGCTGGGCGATGTAGTTGCGCGGGTCGGCGTCGATCTTGCGCGCGAACTCGGCCCGCTGGGCCGGCGTGGAGCTCGGCCCCATGAGCATGCCGTAGCCGCCGGACTCGGCCACCGCCTTGACGACCATGCGCTCCAGGTTGTCCAGCACGTATGCCCGGTCATTAGGGTTGGTCATCTGGTAGGTGGGCACGTTCTGGAGGATCGGCGCCTCGCCCAGATAGTAGCGGATGATATCCGGAACATAGCAATACACCGCCTTGTCGTCGGCGATGCCGGCGCCGGGGGCATTGACCAGGGCCACGTTGCCGGCACGCCAGGCGTTGATGACGCCGGCGACGCCCAGCACCGAATCGTTGCGGAAGACCAGCGGGTCCAGGAAGTCGTCATCGACCCGCCGGTAGATGACATCCACCTGTCTCAGCCCGTGCGTGGTCTTCAGATAGACCTTGTCGTTGCGGCAGACCAGATCGCGGCCCTCGGCCAGTTCTACGCCCATCTCCTTGGCCAGGAAGGTGTGCTCGAAATAGGCCGAGTTATAGATTCCGGGCGTCAGCACGACGATGTTGGCCCGCTCCTTTCCCCGGGGCGATAGGTGCCGCAGGGCCTGCAGCAGCAGCGCCGGATAATGCTCCACCCGGCGCACACGGTAGCGGGCGAAGAACTCCGGCAGGATGCGGCGCTCGACAACGCGGTTCTCGATCATATACGAGACGCCGGAAGGGGTGCGCAGGTTGTCCTCCAGTACCAGGTAGCGCCCGTCCTCGTCGCGGATCAGGTCCACCCCGCTGATGTGGGTGTAGATGTCGTGCGGGGCGTCGATGTCCATGATCTCGCGGCGAAAGTCCTTGCCGCGATAGATCAGCTCCGGCGGAATCACGCCGTCCTTGAGGATGCGCTGGCCATGGTAGAGGTCTTTCAGGAAGAGGTTCAGCGCACGGATGCGTTGCTTCAACCCGGCCTCGATATGCGCCCATTCGGCGGCGATGATGATGCGCGGCAGGATATCGAAGGGCCAAACCCGCTCGATACCCTCGTCCTGGTTGGAATAGACGGTGAAGGTCACGCCCTCGGTATGCAGCGTCAGGTGCGCCTCCCGCGCCTTGTCGCCAAGCAGGTGCTGGCCGGTCTTCTGGATGTGCTCCCACATCGGCAGATAGTGCTCCCGCGGGCGGAAGTCGTCCTGGTAGAACTCGTGGTAGGCCATGGCCTGGCCACCACCGGCGCGCCCGGCGGACTCGCCGCTGCCCGGCATGCGCTGGAACTGACTGCGCTGGAAGGGACCACCCTGGGACTGGAACTGATACGTCATCATCGACGCGCGGTCGACCGTCGGCAACTGTACGACGCGTCAAGCAGCTTTCGCGCCAGATCGTGCCGGCACCTGGCATCAGCCAGACGGAACTGCGGAGCCCGCAGCCGCCCGCCTAGGGACCGGGGCGCCTGCCGCACCGACACTGTGCAGCGCCGCGCCGACTGCTCCAGACCTGTGCGCAGTCACGTCCGAACTGCTTCATGCCAGTGCATGGGGACCTCACGCCGGGCTCGCCAGCATCACCCGGGACTCGGCGGCCGGAAACCAATGGGCAGCAGAAACGTGCGCCCGCCCCTCAGGCACCTTGGCGCTCCAGCCCTCGGCAGCGGCAGGTGCTCGGGCACGGACGGCCGGGTTACCTCTCTATTTGCGTCCGGTTGCTCTGCGTTCGCGTCCGTGTCGGGTTGATTGGCGTTACCACACCCAGTCGGCGATGAAGACATTGGTCTCGCCGCGGACCTTGTTGTTGCGATTTGAGGCGAACACCAGCTTGCTTCCGTCGTGGGAGAACATCGGGAAGCCGTCGAAGCCGGGGAAATGGGTCACCCGCTCGACCTCCTTGGTCTGGACGTCGATCATGTACAGGTCGAAATCGCGGCCGCTGGGATCATCCATGTTGGAGGCGAAGATGACGTGGCGGCCGTCCGGATGCCAGTAGGGCCCGAAGTTGGCAGCGCCATTGTCGGTGATCCGGATCGGTTTGCGGTCCTTGAGGCTCATGATGTACAGCTCCAGCCGGCCCGGACGCACCAGGCCCTTGTCCAGCAGCGCCTTGTAGTCGGCCAGGGCCTCGCCTTCGGGCCGGGATGCCCGCCAGACGATCCACTGCCCGTCGCGGGAGAAAAAGGCGCCGCCGTCGTAGCCGGGAGTGTCGGTCAGCTGCTCGACGCCGGAGCCGTCGGGGTTCATCAGGTACAGCTCCAGGTCGCCGCTGCGCACCGACGTGAAGACGATCTTGTCACCCTCGGGCGAGTAGACGCCTTCGGCATCGTAGCCCGGAGTATTGGTGAGGCGGACCAGGTTGCCGCCCTCCGGGCCGGCGCGGAAGATGTCGTACCCCTCGTAGAGGGGCCAGACATAGCCCTCGGACATGTCCGGCTTGGGCGGGCACTCCCGGCCGGCCAGGTGGGTGGACGCATAGATGATGGATTTGCCGTCCGGCGCGATGAAGGAGCAGGTGGTCGTACCCTCACCGGACGAGACCTGCCGCACGTTGGAGCCGTCGGCATCCATGCGATAGATGGCGTCGCATTGACGCTCGCCGCGGGTGGACTGGAAGATCAACTCGCTGGCGTCGAAGGAAAAGTACGCCTCGGCGTTCTGGCCGCCGAAGGTGAGCTGGCGGACATTGGCCAGATGGCGTTCGCCGGGATAGTGGACGCGGCCCGGCTCGCCCTCGCCGGCGGCATTGGCCGCCGCGACCGGCAGCACCGCCAGCAGGGCCGCGCCCAGGATCTTGTGCATGGTCATGTATTTCTCTCCCCTCAGCGTTCGACGGCCTGCGTCTCCACACGGCGGGTCTCACCGTCGCGCAGGTATTGGATCTCGACCCGGTCGCCCGGCGCCAGCGCGCGCAGGGCCTCGGCATAGGCGCGCAGGCCGGCCACCGAGCGGCCGTTTACGGCCAGCACCACGTCGCCCTCGCGCAGCCCGGCGCCGGCGGCCGGCGACTCCGGCATAACGCCGGACAGGCGGACGCCCTCGCCATCGAAGGCGAAGTCCGGCACGGTGCCCAGCGCCGCCCGGCGCGGCGAGGAGGCGCGAGTGCCGGATTCCGCGGCAGATTCCGCGGCGGCGCCACCAGCGGCGGGCGTCAGCCGGGCATCGCGGCCCGCAAGATAATCGATGGCCTCCCCCGCCACGGAAGCGACCCGGACCAAGCCATCGGCATCGACCTTGTCCAGGGTGTCCGTGGGCCGGTGATAGTCGGCATGGGCCCCGCTGAACAACTGTACGGCCGGAATGCCGGCGGCAATGAAGCTGGTCTGGTCACTCGAGTCCAGCGGCTCGTCCACGACCTCGACCCCGACGCCGGTGACATAGCCGGCTCCGCGCAGGATGTGAACCCACTGGCCGGCGGAGCCGGCGCCAAGCGCATACAGCGGACCATCGCCCAAGCGGCCCACGGTGTCGAGGTTGAGCATGCCGAAGATGCGGGTGCCTGCGGCGGACGCTTGCTCGACGAAATGCCGCGAGCCGAGCCGACCGGCCTCCTCGCCGGTGAAGGCGACGAACAGGATCGGGCGCTCCGGCGGTGCCCCTGCTGAGAGCGTACGCGCCAGTTCCAGCAGCACGGCTACGCCGCTGCCGTTGTCGTCGGCCCCCGGGTGCACCTTGCCGGCATTGCCCTCGCGCACATCGGGCCAGCCCAGACCCAGGTGGTCGTAGTGGGCACCGATCACCAGGGGCCGGTCGGCCAGGGCCGGGTCCCTGCCAGGCAAAAGTCCGACGACGTTGCGCAACCTCACGTCCCGCTCCGGAGAGCCGCTGCGGACCCGCCAGGACTGATACCAGCCGCCCTCGCCATCGCCGGCGGGGGACAGGCCGGCGGCCTCGAACTGCGCAGCGATATAGCTGCCGGCGGCATCCAGACCGGCGCTGCCGAGGCCGCGCCCCTTGAGGGCGGGATCGGCCAGCTGGCGCACGTCGTCCATCATTCGGTCCGCCGAGAATGCAGGCGGCAGCTCGGCCAGCGGCTGCCGGGCCGGGAGCACCATCGGCGGCGACGTCTCGCCGGCCAGGGCCACCGACAGCGGCGACTGCTGCGCCGGCCACTGGCCCTTCAGCACATTGTCGGGGCCGTCTCCGGCGAAGCCCAGGTAGCTGTACTTGCCATAGTGTGGCAGCTTGCGGGCTAGCCCCGGCATTGCGGCGACGTCGTCAGTTGCTAGCCAGCCGAGGGCCTGATCCGGATTGCCTGGATGGCGGGCGAGGACGACGACACTGTTGTCGGCGCGGGTCAGGGTCTTGCCGGCCACGCGCACACCATCGGGCACCGCGGCGATGTCGTAACCGGACAGCGCCTCGTCCAGGACCGGGCGGAAACGGTTCTCCCAGCCCAGCAGCCAGACGGCGCGGTCATCGGGCATTCGCTTCAGCTCGTCGTCGCGGAGGACCTCCATCTGCGCGGGGCGGCCGCGCTGCCAGGCCTCCGCAAGCCGGCGGTAGGTGTCGCGCAACGGCCCCGGCGCCGCCGCGGGCAGCACGATCAGCACCCGCTCGGCGCCCAGGGCCTGACTGATGGCCGGCGGGACTTCCTCGCGGTACAGGCGCCGGAATAGGTCGAAGTCCGGGTCCACGGCCAGCCGAAGCGGGCGCGCCGGCAGGTCCAGTTCGAACCCCTGCTCGCGGCCGTCCATTGCGATGGTCTGCACAAGGGCCTGGTCCCGGTCGTCCAACATCACGGCCAGGGGTACCTGGAGATCGTAGGCCGGCCCGTCCTGGGTCTGCTCGACGACGCCGCGCAGCCGGTAGCCGTCCGCAGCCCTGTCGACGGCGACGTCTCGCAGCCGCAGCTCCGGCGCACCGGGGCGCTCGATCCACTCGGCGAAGAAGGCGTCCAGGGGCGCACCGGCAGCGGCATCGAAGGCGGCCGCGACGTCAGACCACGCCGCGACCTGGAAACGATGGCCGGCGTAGAGCCGGCGCAGCCCGGCGATGAAGGCCTCGTCACCGAGTTGACGGCGCAGCATGTGGAAGACCATCAACGTCTTGCCGTAGCCGACGGCCTCGGTGACCGAGTCGTGGCGGCCGCGGAACTCGGTGAGCGGGAAGTCCCCGTGACCACCGACGTAATCGCCGTATTTCTGCAGCGCCTCGCGCCGGTAGTCGGCGCCGAGGCCGCGCTGCTCCTTCAGCAGGTGGTCGGCCAGGTAGCTGGTCAGGCCCTCGGACCAGTTGCCGGACGCGAAGTCCACGTAGACGCCGTTGCCCCACCAGTTGTGGAGGATCTCGTGCGGATAGGAGGTGTATGGGATGAACGGCAGCCGGATCACCCGCGGCCCTAGCAGCGTGAACGATGGCATGCCATAGCCGGTCTCCCAGAAGTTCTCCACCAGCGCGAACTTGGCATAGGGATAGTCCCCGATCAGGCCCTGGTACATGGCCAGGTAGCGGCCGGTCAGGTCCAGATAGCGGCCGGCCAGGGCCTGGTCGGGCTCGCGCAGGAAGACGACCGCGTCGGCGGCGGCACCGGGCCGCCGGTATTCGTTGAAGCGCCCGGCGATCAGATAGACCTCCTCCTGGGGATGACCCTCGACCCAGATCTCCCGCACCGGCCCTTCCCCCACGTCCCGCGCCGTTCGCCGGCCCTGGCTGACAGAGCGCCAGTCGCCCGGCAGGCTGACGGTCATCTCGAAGGTCAGGTAGGGCCGGTCCGCGAACGCCGGCAGCCAGTGGCTCGACCCGCCGAGGAAGACGCCGTCGGGACCGATCAATCCCGGCGAGACGCTGAAGCTGCGGGCATACTCCTCGCCAAGCTCGGCGACCGGGTGATGGATCTCGCCAGAATAGGCCAGCGTCACCTGCCGGACGCCGGGCTCGAGCTCGAGCCCCCAGGTCTCCACCGGTACGGCCCCGTCCCGGCCGCGGCCGGCCGGCGCCAGCTCGGCGCCGCCGCCGACCACGCGCGGCCCAAGGCCGGCGTGGAGGCCGAAGGTCAGGGTCCGCGGGACGCCGTCGGGCAGGGTGATGCGGTCCTCGACCGCGAGGCGCCGGCCATCCGGGTCCAGCCGCACGTCGATGTCATGGTGCACCGGCTCGGTCCCGACGGCCGCCGCGGCCGGAACCATCAACAGGAGGGGCAGCAGAAGGCGGCAGACAGCAAGCATCGGCAGAGGCACCTCACGTCGTTGTTTCAATGTTGCGCCCGGGCCGCGCATCCCTACTCCTCGCTGCCCGGCGCGGATCGCAGTGGTCGCAGAGACCGCCGACGGGACTGTCGGTTCCGGCCTGCCGCCTGGTTGGCCGCCCGCGACGAGGCCACGGTGGACGCATGGCTGCACCGTGCCGACGCGAGCCTTTACGCGGGCAAGCGCGGGGGCAGGCCGTAGTGCTGGCAAATTCGGCCTGGGGCACGCCGGTGAGTCGGATGCGATAATGGCGGCGCCGGATCGCCGCGGTGCCGGCCACGGACACCCGCTCCGCCGGGTGCCTAACCTTTCTCCGCGACATCGCCGACACTCCCGGAGGCCCTTCATGCCCGATCGCCTGCGTAAGCTGGTGGGCATCCTACTCATGCTCGCGGCCATCGGTGTCGCCTCCTCGCAGGCGCTGCTGGTGTCCTGCTCCTCCCCGGCCGACGCCGCGGTCGCACCGGCAGGAGAGATCATGCCGTGAAGCGCCTGCTCCTGCTCCTCATCCTCATCCTGGCCGCCGCGGCGCTGCTGTCGCTGTTGTGGCGGCGGCTGGCGGGTGCCGGGCCCCGACCGCACCCCGAGCCGGCGCCGGCGACCGGCGCTTGGCTGCTGTTCCTGTTGCCTTTGCCGGTTGCCGCCGCCGCCGTGGTCGCGCTGGCGCGCGGGCAGTTCCTGCACCTGCTTGGCGACAGCCTCGGCTACGGGCTGCTCCTGGGCGGCGCACTGCTGGTCCGGCGCGCCCTCGAGGCCGGCCGCAGCCTTTCCGACAGCCGGTCGTGGAAGCCCCTGGGCTGCGCCCTGGTCGGCCTGGGTACCGGCGTCACGGCATGGCTCGGAGCCGGCCATGGGCCGGCCATTGGCGCCGCCTTCGCCGTCATCGCCGCGGCCGGCTGCGGCCTCACCTACGGCTTCGACCTGGCGGAACTGCGACGCCCGCGGCGCGGCCACGACCTCGGCCAGCCTGCGCGCACGGCGCTGCAACAGGCCGCCCGCTCCATCACCGCCATCGAGCAGGCCAGCGGGGACATCCGCCAGCCGGAGCTCGACGCCCGGCTGACGCGAATCGCCGGGCTGGGCCGGGAGATCCTGGCGCGACTGCGGGAGGACCCGCGGGATCTCCGGCGCGCGCGCAAGTTCCTCAACGTCTACCTGGACGGGGTCCAGCGCATCGTCGAAGGCTATGCGAAGACCCATGGCCGCGCCGAGGCGCCGCAGCTCGACGAGCGTTTCCGCAAGGCCCTGGTCACAGTCGAGGACGCCTTCCGCAAGCAGCAGCAGGTGCTGCTGGAGCGGGACGTCGAGGACCTGGACGTGCAGATCGAGGTACTGACCCGGCAGTTGGAGCGGGAGGGGATCCTGTAGCCGTGTGGGGCTTGGTTTCGATTGTGTCGCGAGACTGGTAGCGAGACCGATTATGGTGGGGAGACAGAATCGGTGGCTCGCTTGCCCGGCGATCAGTCCTTGCCCAACTCCACCAGTCGGAGGATGACAGCCTCGGCTTCGGCGGGGCCGATGCTGCCGCAATGGTTCGCCTCCCGGTGCTCGCGCTGGCCGGTCGCAAAGTCGCCGATTTGCTTGCGCAGGTAGGCCGGGTACTGGTTCACCAGCGGCGGCGCACCTTGCTCGGCGTTGCCGCGGCCGTCGGCGCCGTGGCATTGGCTGCACCGGTCGTGATAGATGGCGCCGCCGGCATCGGCCAAGGCAGCGCGGGACGCGTACGCGGCCAGGGCGTCGGAGGACGGCTCATAGGGCCAAAGCCCCAGGTCCGGCGAGCTCATTGCGGCGATGTGGGCGGACACCAGGTCGATGACCTCGGCATCGAACCTGTGATGCTTGAAGATCGGGATCATCGGCTTGTTGACCCGGCGCCGCGCCTTGAAATCGTGCAGCTGCTTGTCGATGTACGCCTGCGGAAGGCCGGCGATGCGCGGATATTTGCCGCCATCGCCCCCCGCGCCGCGCTTGCCGTGGCAGGACTCGCAGTATTGGTATACCGCCTCGCCGGTGATTTCCGGCTCCTCGTCGGCGGCGGCCGCGACGGCAGCGGTGAGCAGACCGCCGGCGACCAGGCCGCTCAGGAAAGTTCCGGAGACAGGGCTTCTTCGGGAGTGATACGACATTGGAACAGACCCCTGTTGGCAGATCCTCGGCGCGGGATGTTAGCAGCGTGGCCCCGCGAATGCCGGTCCGCCGGGCGCCCCGGCAAGCCGTCCCGCGGTCCACGACCGTGGCGGCGCCTTGACCATGGACAACGCACAACCCCGGCGAGCGTGCTTGAATCGGACATTTTCCCGAGCCACGACGAGCACACCACCCATGTCCAAGCGCTTCGTGATCCTCGCCGCCGCCCTGATTCCGCTGGCCCTGCTGGTCATGGCACTGGTGGCACCGGATACGACCGACTACAGGGTCGTCGGCAAGGGTGACGGCTACGAGCTGCGCCAGTACGCACCCTCCGTGGTCGCCGAGACCAAAGCCAGCGGCGCCTTCGACCAGGCCGACGACGACGCCTTCGGCACACTCGTGGACTATATCCAGGGCGCCAACGAAGGCGGTCGCAACCTTCCGATGACGGCGCCGGTGATTCAGCAGCGGCTAGAGGGCGGCGATCAGCGCTCCGACGCCGGCTGGGTCTTCCAGTTCATGATTTCGCCGGAGTACCTGCTGTCGATGCTGCCACGGCCGGCCAATGCGGACGTGACGCTGCGCCAGTTACCGCAGCGTACGGTCGCGGCCCGCCGCTATCGCGGCGACTGGAGCGAGGACCATTACCGCGGCGAGGCCCAGGCACTGCTTGCGGCGCTGCGTGAGGCCGGCGTCGAGACCATCGGCAGCCCCGCCTTTGCGCGCTACAATGCCGTGTTCGTACCAGGGTTTCTGCGCCGCAACGAGGTCATCGTGGAAGTAGGCCGCCCCTGATGCACGATCGGCGGCGGCTGCCGGGCCCTCCGTACGCCGCGGCCTCCCGCAGGCCAGGCTCATCGCGACACGACCTTGCCGGGCAGAACCCAGATGCCACCGCGCTGCCCGGACCGCGGGCGAGCACGCGGTCGCCGTTGCAGGCCCGGAACATCCTTTCAACCGGCACCGCGCGCCCCAACACCGGGAACAAGCCAGCGGTCGACCGCAGCCGAACCGCATCGACGAGGTAACAGACGATGGAGATCCAATCCGCAGGCAAGACCG
>Ga0316578_10000724_pt1 | contig 11983 bp, 3 predicted proteins | sample J0NA_2_FD_203076 | JGI IMG/M metagenome (GOLD analysis project Ga0316578, IMG submission 203076) | Rhizosphere microbial communities from salt marsh grasses in Alabama, United States - J0-2_160517rDrC | ecosystem: Host-associated > Plants > Roots > Rhizosphere | place: USA: Alabama | collected... | reverse complement strand
GCCCATGTTGATGGCGATGGAGACCTCCGGCACGCCGTCGAATACGGACGCCGCATTGGGAAAGCCGTGGAAGTGCACGGTGTGGGGGTCGAAGAGGTCCGGGCGCATGGTGGTGCCCACGTTGGTGAGCGAAAGGTAGAACTCCTCGCCCTCTTCGAGCTCGATGGTGGGCCCGGGCCATTCGTTGTTCAGGATGCCGGCGCCGATCACCTGGGTGGGGTCGGTGCCGGTCTGGTCTCCGAAGCCGAAGGTGTAGAGCTCGGAGGCGTCGGACATCACCGCAAAGCCGTCACCGGCGATCAGGTGCATGCAGCGGGTGCCCTCAGGCTGCACCTCGGCGATGCCGTCGACCACGTCGTCCCAGTCGGCATCTCCATTGAGATCGCCCGGACATTGGACGTTGACGATCGCTTGACTGTTACCCAAGCCCCCAAGCAGCGCCAGCGCGACGGCTGCCTGCAGGGCACGCTTTTGAAAGGAACCATTCATTGCCCGTAATCCTCGTTGTTGTGCCTGCCGCAGTGTCCGGGCCCCCAAGGCCCGCGGCATCCGCCACGGGCCTCCGGAGACGCCGGATCCCTTCTCTCCCTTAGGGCGCGATTTCGTCTGCGCCAATGTCCGCTGCAGTTCCGATCGGACGGGTTTGGTTATCGAAGTCCAGGCGTTGGCGGGCGTCCGCGTCCGCCGCCCCGTTCGGGAAGCCCACGGTCCGGCTCAGGATGGTGAGGACCGGTCCGGCAGCGTCCACCGCGGGTGACCCGGAACCGAGGTGATAGTCGTAGAGGGTGCGGGTTGCCTCATCCTGGACCAGGGTCAAGGGGCCGAAGGTGACCTGAATGAAGTTGCCGCCCTCATCGAAGGCCCCGGCGGTCTGCAGCGTCGTGAACTCGGGGATGTTCAGATTGTCGCGGGGCCCATTGAAGTAGGGCAGCACGAAGAGCGGATCGGCCGAGATGTTGCTCAGCGGGTACCCCGTGGTGTCGGTCAGCAGGGAGTACACCGGGATCAGCTGACCGCCCACGCCCAGCACCGCCAGATCATCGAAGGCCCAGCTCTCCGATTCGGCGGCCGCGATGCAGGTCGCCGGGTCTGGAAGGGGCGGAGGCTCTGAGTAGCAGGTCGCGGGGAAGATCCCAACCTCGATCTCGGGGGTCGCCGGATCGTCATAGTTCAGCCAGAAGAAAGACCGATTGTGGTAGACGATGTCACCGCGCAGCTCCGGGTTGGAGAAGAGCTCCTGGTTCCTCCCGAGGACATTGGTCACCGCCGAATAGCCCATCAGACGGGCGAAGTCACCCGAATGGGCACGCGAGACGATGCCCGCCGGCTGTGGCAGGGTCAGGTTCGGATCGCCGGTGGCAAAGGCCAGGGCCGTGGTGGCGGTCGCGTCGTTGTTGGCGATGGTGTTGTAACGGACCATCGCCTTGACCGAGTTCTCGATAGAGACGCCGCCACCGGCCAGGCCCGCCACGTTGTTCGTGATCATGTTGTTGAACAGATACACGATGTCCCAAGTCGCAGCGTTGTCGAGATTCCCGAGGATATCCTCTCCGTTGACGTTCTCGATCCGGATTCCGCCCCCGTCGCCGGCCCCGGCGAGGTTGCCCCGGATCAGGTTGGCATCGACGCGCACCGTCCCCGTGCCGGGTGAGACCAGGACGGTCGAGCCCGGATCGTCCGGCAGGGCCTGGATCGACTGGAGCCCGGGCTGGCCGCCGATATAGATGCCACCGCCCGCCTCGGCGCCCGCCTGCTTGAATGACTCGTTGAAGACGATGGCGTTGTCCTCGATCAGGCCGTTGTCCGAGAAGCCGAGGTGGCCGATGCCGGCGCCGCTGCCGTTGCTGAAGTTGCCGCACACCCAGTTCTTCTGGACCCGATAGTCGTCGGACCCGGTATTGAGGCTGATACCGGCGCCGGCGCCGCCGGGGTCCGTATTGCCGTTCTTGATGATCAGGTTGCGCTGGATGCGCACGTTGTCATTCGCGGCGTCGTCATAGACCAGCAGGTCCCCCTCCTGGTGGCTCAGGATCGGATGCCCCAGCCGCACGCCGCCACCATAGAAGCCGGAGTTGGCAAACAGTCGGTTATTGCCGATGTTCAGGTACCCGGCATAGCCGTTGACGACGATGGCCCCGCCCTGGCTCGCCCCGACGATGGTGATGCCGTCGATTCGGGCACCGCGGTTGCGCAAGATGGCGAACGAATTGACGGTGGAGCCGCTGGTGCCAGCGACGAAGATGCCAGCCCCCTCCTCGGTCGGGAACAGGGGCGCACCGAGGGCCACGAAGCCCGCCGGAGCCAGCTCCTGTCCCGGCAGCAGGTCGATCAGGCCTGCGGTCACCAGATCTTCCACCTTGGTGCGCCAGAGATCGATCTTCTCGGTGGGCACCTGGCGGGCGTTCAGGATCACGCTACCCGCGCCCCAGCCCTGGAGCTTGACCGGCTTCCACAGGATGACCAGCTCGTCGTAGCTGCCGGGGCCCAGCAGGACGAGGTCGCCAGGACTCGCAAAGTCGATGGCGTCCTGGATGGGGGTTGCGGGAAAGGCCGCCGGCACTACGGTATGCACGGCGTAGAGCTCGTTGGCCTGGTAGCCGTTCGACGGATCGGCATTCGGGCGCACCCCACACTCACCGGCGGGACCACCGTTGCCGACGGGGCAATCGGACTCTGCCACGCCAACCGTCAGGGTCACACCAATGGGGGACTCCACCGGGTAGCCACCGTCGGCGCGGGTCACGATCACCTGGTAGTCCCCCGGGGTCAGGGTACTGGGGACATTCGCGACGATGGCGTCGGTGCTCCAGCTCGTCACCGCGAGCAAGGTGCGAGCGCCGCTGGCGCCCTCGACCTGAACCAGTGAAGACCCTTGCACCAGGCTCCCGAAGCCGTAGTCACGGGTGATGTTCTTGGGGGAGGCGACGGTACCGTCCCAATCCGGACTCGGTACCGAGGTCAGACCAAGGGACTGGATGAGGATGTCCTGCCCGCCGATGACGAAGGGACCCACCGGGCTGCCGCTGCGCTCCACCGACTTCACCATCGGCGTATTGGGCGGCTGCTCGCAATCCACTGGGAAGGTGGACGGATTGGCGAAGGCCGCGATCGACTGGACCGGGGTGTCCAGGTAGGTCGTCGCACCCGCCATGTACTGGAAGGTGTAACAGAACTGGCTGTAGGACGGGTCGAAGTAGGGGTCGATGATGAGGCCGTCACCATTGGGGTCGGGGATCGGCCCGGCGTCGTTCATACAAGAAACGAGCATATTGGGCGAGAAGCCCGAGGGCATGGGTAGATTGGCCGAGTAGCTCGAGGGAAGCGCGGCGTTATAACGGCCGTACTCATCCGCGTAGACCCTGGCGACCTGCTCTCCGGCCCAGTCGTAGAAGGCGACGGGCACATAGGGCGGGGCGAACTTCTCTCCGAAGCTCGGGGCGTTCGGGTTGAACTCGTTGGCGAGGTCGTTCAGCACCACGCCCGTCGCATTGGCAGCGATCGGGACATCGGTGAAGAAGAAGAAGTTCGTCGCCGCGTTTTGGGCAGCCGCCAGCGTCACCGCCTTGCGGTCGCACAGGGGGCGGCTCGCCAGTGCGAAGGGGGCGGCAACATCGGCTGCGTCATAGCCGGGGCTGAGCTGATCCAGGGCACCGCTGCTGTCCATGGTCGCGAAGGTCATGAGCGGTGGCACCTGGTGCAGATCACCGACGCAAGCCAGATCGATCGCCTGGGGCGTCGGCACGAACTCGTCGCCGAAGTCGACGTTCTTGTCCTCCTCCTTCACCAGCTTGTAGCCGGGGGGAGTGGCGGCCTCGACGATGTAGTCTCCCGGGATGATCCAGGTCTCGGGGAGGCGATCGCCGAGCGTGAGGTTCGACCCCTGTCCCAGTGCACGTGAACGGATGGCACCGTAGAAGGCGTCGAGCTTGTTTGCGATCAGCTGGGGAAGGTGACCCAGGTCATAGTCCGCGAAGGCCCAACCGCCGTCGAAGGCGCCGGGGCGGATCTGGTTGAAGTTGCGCAGGCCGTCGAAGCAGCGGCTGTTCTCCTCATCGGAGATCAGCCCGTCGAGGTCGACGTCGATCAGGTTCTGGCTCTGGCAGCCCGTGGGGGGATTGTCGTCCCAACTATCGGACCAGGCGACCTGGAGGGCATCGCCCAGGTCGAAGATCCCGTTGCCGTTGCGATCGACGTCCTCCGGACCCGCAGCGGCGATGCCCTCGGACCAGCCGAAGGGGTAGTTGTCTACGTCCGCGAGGTCGTAGAGGTTCCCATCGCCGTCATCGTCGATGCCGTCGACCGAATCGATGATGCCGTCGTTGGCCTGGCGCACACCGTCCCCGTTCCAGTCGATGTCGCAGGGTCCGTCTGGCCAGGCACCGGCCCCGGGGTTGGTGTCGCAGTCGATGTCGCCGTCGGCATAGAGGGCCACCTGCACACGTGGGATTCCGGGCTCCCAGGTGTCCGCCACGGCGTGGCGCGGGTCGTTCTCGGCGCGGGTGGTGGCGTAGTGCGCGACGCCGGAGATGCCGCCATTCTCCCCCACGTAGGTCCACTGGAAGGGCAAGGTGCCCGCGGACCTGTCGTAGTCGATGTACTCGGCCTTGCCGAACTGCATGACGCTGACCTGGCCGAGGAAGCCCTGGGTCGCCTGGGTGAGGAGCGGGCCGACCTCGGTACGGGAGAGGTTGTCGCCGGTGTTGGGGTTGATCAGGGGCACGCCGACGGTGCATCCGAACTCTGCCGCCTGGGCCGGGGTGCAGACCTGGGGCTGGGGCGCCAGTTCGCCATAGGCGGGGAAGCCGTCGCTGCCGGTGTCCACGAACCCGCCCGCGTCCACCACGAAGGTGGCGCCGGTGGCCTTCTTGCTGGAGAAGCCGACCTCCGCGATGAGCCAGTGGAAGAAGGGGAAGACTTCATCGAAGGGGGCAAAGCCCTCCGTGTCGGTCGGGAAGCTCTGGTAGACGGTGCCGTTCGGCCAGCGCAGCGACACGGGCCCCGCCTCGGGTCCGACCGGGGCTTCACCCGCATCCCAGAAGCCGTTCTGATTCACATCGTTGAAGATGGCGGTATTGAGGCGCGTGAACCAGTTGAAGATCGGGATCTCCCCGAGCGCACAGGGGCCGCCGTTGCAGCTGCCACCAGCCACGGTGAGGGGCTGCATCGCGATGACCGCGTCGAGATTGGCGTCGAAGATCTCAATCGTGTAGTCACCGTCCGGGACGCCCGGGATGCTGAAGGCGCTGTCGCCGTTGCAGGGACCGACCCAGAGGGTGCGGCCCGGGGCGACGGTCCCCTCGTTGAGCGCGACCCAGCACTGCGGAAACAGGCGGCCGGGATAGAAGGTGAAGTCCGGCGGGCGGGACATGTGCATATCGCCGATGGCGCCCGTGACCTCGGTGGCGCCGGTCAGCAGGTCGGTCGCGACCCGGTCGGTGCGCACGAATCCCAGGAAGACGTGGGGCCCGGGGAGTCCGAACTCGACGAAGAAGGGGGGCTCGTTGGCCTTGACCCAGGCGTCGATGACGATGGTGCCCTCGATGGTGGAGGTCTGCCGCCAGGCCGGACTGCTGAGGGGGGGATTGATGATCACCCCGTACTTGCCAGGGGCCAGGTTCTGGACCAGGAGGTAGCCGTTCTCGTCCGGGTGGAGAGTCCCGTCGCCAAGGGTGGCGATGCTGCCGTCCGGGTTGTACGTCGTTCCCAGGGGGTTGCCGAAGGCGTCCTGGAGCACCGGTCCTCCGTTCTGCCCATAGATCCCCGCCGGCTCCTCCAGGATGACGCTGAATTGGGTCCAGTCCACTGGACCGAGGTCGTCCGCGCCCAGGGTGCCAGGGGCGGGATTCTCCTCCTCGGGCAGGTCCGGGGTGCCGTTTAGGGGATAGTTGTCCTCGAACACGAAGATGGCGATCTGGGCCGTGGGAATAGGATGCTGGGCGACCGTCACAGTCACTGCGGCATCGCCGCCGCTCACCGACACCTGCTGGCCGCTCATGGAATACCCGGAGTACGGGAGCACCGACACGTAATAGTCGCCGTCAGGGACGTCCGTGAGGACGGTGCTCGACACCCCGGCCCCGGAATGGCCCGACAGTGGCTCGGCCGCCGTGGAGAGGGCCGGTGGATGGTTGCTGCGGTGAAAGTTGAAGGAGAGCATCTCATCGCGCGGCGGCGGCATGCTCGGATCGACCTTGTAGGTAGTGTCCTGCTGGACCAGATACTTGAAGCCGCTCACCGGGGCCCCGCCGCCGTCCACCACATTGATGGTCAGACTGGCGGCCTGGGCCCCGAGGCCGAATGTCAGGACCGCCAGCCCCGCGGCAAGGCGGCTCATGGCGGCTCGCGGCCACCGTCGCTTCATCAGTCTCATCGCTTCGCTCACTCTTCTTCGGTTATTGACGCCGGGTTTCTCGGCACAACGACTTTGCCCCTGGATGGGCCCCTCCCGCCGCTATCGCTCCCTGCATCCGGGTCCGCGGGGAACCGGCCTAGTCGCGGACAACTCGGCACACACTTGGCTCGATTCCTTCTTGCCTACGCCATTGATCTGTGGCGGTCCAATTGCCCATAGACCGTGGTGAAGCCACCCCGCCAAGGAAACGCTCATTCATTGCGTTTCCCGTCCGGGCCAGGAATGGCACGACATTTTCGAGCACGATAACCGATTGAAAATGGAGCGCTTCGAGGGTTGCACCTCGCGAAGTGCGAGCTAATCAAACGCCGCGGTGGCGTTTGATTAGCATCTCCCTCCATTGTGAATACGGACGCCACACTGCCCGTCCGTCAATGGGCGAGCAGGCAACTTGGTGCTCTATCGCTAAATGACTCGAAAACCGCCTTGACGGCGATTGATCGGCGTCCCTTGAGATGCGTCCCTGTTCTATTAGGTCAATGCGCGCTTCCGTCTGATGCGCACGCCTTGGTGGTACTCGCGTCTACTGTATCTTCTGTGTATTTCGACCGAGGGGCGCTACAGCGGATGCTCATTATCCGAACACCGGCGTCGCGCGGTCTTTACATTAACTTCGATTAAGAAAACGAAACCCATGGCGACCCTACCTTGACCCAGCGTCAAAGTCAGGTTAGCTCCGACGAAAGGTGTAATTATTGGAGTGGACGGACGACGCCCCAGCGTCCAACCCAGTCTCGGCACGGGGGATGCGTCCGTTGAAGTGCTAGTGTCGCGGGCGTGACAGGGCCGCGCCCCCGGACAGAGCGCGGCCGACGTCAATCGCTTGTTCGGCCGAGGTGGTGGGCCTTCCGAGATCCCAACGCGGGTTCAGGCCCCGAGGATCTCCGAACCGCCCATGTAGGGCCGCAGGACCTGGGGGATCGCGATGCGCCCGTCCACGCGCTGGTAATTCTCCAGCACCGCCACCAGGGTGCGCCCCACGGCCAAGCCGGATCCGTTGAGGGTATGGAGAAGCTCCGGCTTGCCCGTTTCGGGATTGCGCCAGCGGGCCTGCAGCCGGCGGGCCTGGAAGTCCCCGAAGTTGCTGCAGGAGGAGATCTCCCGGTAGGTCTGCTGGGCGGGCAGCCAGACCTCCAGGTCATAGGTCTTGCGGGAGGAGAAGCCCAGGTCGCCGGTGCACAGACTGACCACCCGGTAGGGCAGTCCCAATCGCTGCAGGATGACCTCGGCATGGGCCGTGAGCTCCTCCAGGGCCTGGAACGAGTCATCGGGCCGCACCGCCTGGACCAGCTCCACCTTCTCGAACTGGTGCTGGCGGATCATGCCCCGGGTATCCTTTCCATGGGAGCCGGCCTCGCTCCTGAAACAGGGGGTGTGGGCGACCCATCGCCGCGGCAGGGAGTCGGCATCGACGATGACATCCCGCACCAGATTGGTGACCGGCACCTCTGCGGTGGGGATCAGGTAGAAGTCGCGCCCACCGGACCCGCCTAGTGGCACCTTGAACAGGTCTGCTTCGAACTTGGGGAGCTGACCGGTGCCATAGAGACTGTCCGCGTTGACGAGATAAGGGACATAGGACTCGGTGTAGCCGTGCTCCTCGGTGTGGATGTCCAGCATGAGCTGGATCAGGGCCCGGTGGAGCCGCGCCAGCGGTCCGGATAGGACCACGAAGCGGGACCCGGTGAGCTTGGCGGCGGCGTCGAAGTCCATCCCACCCAGGGCGGCACCCAGGTCCACGTGATCCTTGGGGCTGAAGTCGAAGCGGGTGGGCTCCCCCCAGCGCCGCTCCTCCCGGTTGTGGTTTTCATCCGCCCCGTCCGGCACGCTCTCGTGAGGCAGATTGGGGAGGCTCAGGGCAATCTCGGTCAGCTCACTTTGGACGGCGTCGAGTCGCTCCTCGGCGGCCTTCAACCGATCCCCTAGGTCCGCCACCTCGGCCAGGAGCGGTGCGACATCCTGGCCCGCCGCCTTGGCCTTCCCGATGGTCCTGGAGCTCGTGTTGCGGCGATTCTGGAGCTCCTGCACCGCGACCTGCAGCTCCTTGCGCTCGGTCTCCAAGGTCTCGAGACGGGTCCGGTCCAGGGTGACCCCGCGGCGGGCGATCTGGGCGGCGACCCCGTCGAGGTCGGTCCGTAGGAGGCGTGGGTCTAGCATGGCAGGTCCTCGATCTCGACGCTGGGGGTCTGGGGGAGCACCCCGACTTCGATCGCCGGGGCGCGTCGATTCTACACCGGGGGCGTAGATCACCGGCGGTGCCGGGCGGTTGTCAGGCGCAGGCGCTGCGCAGGCCGCGCATCTTGCCGGGGTGACACCCTTGGCGGGTCGGGGAGTCGCGGCAGATCAGGCGCGAAGCAGACAGAGGGGCACCAGCATCTCGGACCCGGTGAGCCCACCGTGCTGGCCGATCAGCTCGTGGCGCTCCTCGAAGGGCAGCCACTGGCGGATCACCCGATGGCCCCTGGGCAGCAGGCAATAGTCGCCGATGCGCTCCTCGAAGCGGGGATGCGCGGGACCCGGACCGAACAGGCCGGCGGCCCGCAGCAGCGGACTCGGCCGCACCTCCACCAGCTCGGCGAGTGGCCCTGCGCAATAGTCGAAAAAGGCCGATTCCCGTCCGGACTTGAGGTAGACGAAGGCGGCACGGCCCTCCCCGCACAAGGGCAGGGCCAGGCAATCGGCGAGCCTCGGGTGGTCGCCAAGGTCGATCAGGTCGCCCTCCCCTGCGTCCACCTGGCCGTGGTCGGCACACACGACCACCAGGGTGTCGGTGCCCGCGACGCGGTCCAAGAGCTCCTCGAGGGCCGCCTCCAGCAGACCCAGGTGGTCGACCGCGGCCTGGCTCTCCATGCCCTCGCGATGACCGATGGAATCCAACTCCGGCCAATAGACGTAGACATACTTCGGCTCTCGGTGCCGACGCAGGAGCCGAGCAGTGAGACCCACGAGCCCCTGGAGGCCCTCGTAGCCCACCAGCTGGGCGGTGCCCAAGTGGGCAAGATTGAAGTCCGACCGGGCGATCCGCTCAGGAGTGACCACCCAGGAACGGGTTGCGATGCGGTCGAACAGGGATCGACGGCCGAATAACCGTGCCGTGTCGACACCTGCCGCCCGGTAGGGGACGCCACCGAATCGTGGGGTCCCGGGCAGCACCGTCATCACACAGCCGAGCTCCCCCATCCAGGTGTGCCAGCCCGTCAGTCCGTGCCGAAGCGGGGCGTCGCCGGTGAGGTAGGTCGTGATGGCGGTGGTGGTGGTGGAAGGGAAGACTGAGGTGATGGCCCCAAGCCGATGGCGGGAGAGGAGCCCAAAGGGAGAGCGCCGCGCCAGCCATTGATCCCCTAGGCCGTCGATCACCACCAAGACCAGGTTGGTCGTGGAAACGAGCGCGGCGGGTGCAAGCACGCTCAGGGGGGGGTGCTCCGCCTGTCCCCCACGGGCCTCGATAAGGGTTGCGACCAGGTTGAGGACGCCGCCCCCTTGATAATCCGGCTCGACTCCGGATGGCGACCGGGAAATTCCAGGACCGTACTGAGTTGGCATCTCCTCAGGCGGACTCCGAATCGAGGGCCCCTGGCTCGGACCCGGTCAAGCCGCGAGACTTGGCGCTGGTCCCCTTTGGACGTCGGGTAGCGCGTGCCGTGGGAGCCGCCTTTGTCTGAGACGCCTTGGCTGCTGGTACCCCGCCGGCCCTCGTCTTCCGAGCAGTGGACGCCCCGGGGGCGGGTGAGCCCGGGTCAGCGACCCGCTTCGCCGTGGTCGTCTTGCGGGCTGGTCTCTTCTTCTTTCGCGGCTCACCCGAACCTGGAGCCTGAGTATCGGGGGACGCCACTGTCTCGGGCTCATCCACCGGGGGAGCCTTCGCAAACCGCGCCCCGTCCAACCCGTCAGCCGCGAATGACGGCAACCGAACCGCGTCAGACATCCTTGCCTGGACTCCACCCAGGACATGGGGCGACGGGCTCGATGCGCCGGAGACCGGTGCACCAGCAGCCGGGGATGGCGAGCCGTTGGTAGGCCCATTGTCCTGGGCCGAGGGATCAGGCCCACCCCGACGCCGGCGGACCCAGAGCCTCTTGAACGAGCTCGGAAGTCCGTTCAGGGCGCCGATCACCCAGAACAGCCCGGAGACCAGGAGGCCCCAGACCCACAGGACGGCGCGCAGCCAGAGGGGTGTGGGCTTGGGGCCTCGGACGGCGGTGGACGCAGTCTCCACCGTGGGTCCGACCAGTCCCTTCGGCGGTGGGGCTCCCACCTCGGTCTCGAAGTAACGCTGAGAGAGCTCGATCTCGCCGGTCTCCGTCTCCACCATATAGAAGCGTCGGCGCATGGAGATACAGCCGAGCGGGATCACGATCACCGCAAGGAAGGTCCCCACGGAGGCGCCGAAGAAGACCGACACCGCCATGCCCTGGAAGATGGGGTCGAACATCAGGGTCCAGGCACCGCCGATCGTGGTGAGAGAGGTGATCAGGATGGGCCGCATGCGGATCTCGGCCCCAGTCAGGGCCGCGTCCGTCACGTTGCGGCCCTTGGCGACCTCGATCTTGACGAACTCCACGATCAGGATCGATTGGCGCACGATGATGCCACCCAGCGCGATCAGCCCGATCATGGACGTGGCGGTGAACTCGGCCCCCATGATCCAGTGGCCTGGGATGATGCCGACGAGGGTCAGCGGGATCGGGGCCATGATGAGGCCGCTGAGCGCCAGATCCCGGAACTGCCAGACGATGAGGCCATAGATGAGGAGGAGTGCCGCCATGAAGGCGAGCCCCATATCCCGGAAGGTCTCGTAGGTCACCGTCCACTCGCCGGTCCACTCGAAGCCGGAGACCGAGTCGTCCTTCGGGGGCCCAATAAGACCCCACGGCATGCCCGCGATCTGGACCCCGTCCGCAGTCCTGTAGTCCTTCAGCCTGTCCTCGACGCCGAACATGCCGTAGATGGGTGCGCCCAGGAAGCCCTCCATCTCGCCGACCACGTACTCCATGGGACGCAGGTCCTTGTGGTAGATGAGCGCGTCCTCCGGCACCTGGACGAAGCGGCCCAACTCCGCAAGGGGTACGATCTCACCGCTGGGGGTGGCGACGGGCAGGCTGCCGAGGCTCGAGAGTTGGGCACGGTTGGCAAGCGGCGCCTGGAGCACGATGTAAGTGGGCTCGAGAACGGTGCCTCGCTTGACGTCGCCGAGCCGAAAGCCACCCATGGCCATGGCGACGTTCTGATTGACTGCGTCCACCGAGACGCCGCGGCGAACCGCCTTCTCCGTGTCCACGTCGAAGCGCCAGTAGTCGTGGGGCTCTGCCATGTAGGTGTCCACGTCCACGATGTTCGGGACCTCCTCGAAGATCCCCCTGAGATCCCGCGCGGTCTGTCGACGTACCTCGGCCGTCGGCCCATAGACCTCCGCCACCACGGTCTGGAGCACCGGCGGCCCAGGCGGCATCTCCACCACCGCCATGCGCGCCCCGAGGGCTTCGGCGACTGGGGTCAATAGGGCGCGGGCCTCGGCCGCGATGGCATGACTGCCCCGCTCCCGCTCCTTCTTGTCCTTGAGCATCACCAGCA
>Ga0316578_10000723_pt1 | contig 12002 bp, 10 predicted proteins | sample J0NA_2_FD_203076 | JGI IMG/M metagenome (GOLD analysis project Ga0316578, IMG submission 203076) | Rhizosphere microbial communities from salt marsh grasses in Alabama, United States - J0-2_160517rDrC | ecosystem: Host-associated > Plants > Roots > Rhizosphere | place: USA: Alabama | collected... | reverse complement strand
CGGTCAGGTGGAGCTGCGCTCGGTGCCGATGGACCTGGCCGAGAGCATCCGCGACGCGGTGGCGCAGGCGCGCTCGGCCATCGATGCGGGTGTCGGGCACTTCGATCTCGACCTGCCGCAGGCGCCGCTGCCGGTGGAGGGTGACCGCGAGCGCCTAACCCAGATCTTGACCAACCTGCTGGTGAACGCCGCCCGCTACGCCGGCAAGGATGGCACCGTCGCCCTGTCCGCGGAGCTCGCCGGGGACCGGATTCTGGTCCGGGTCCGGGACACCGGCATCGGCATTGCGACGGCAGACCTGCCGCGGCTGTTCGAGCCATTCACCCGCCTCGCCACGGCCCGGGATCGCGATGAAGGCGGCCTTGGCCTCGGTCTGGCGCTGGCGCGGCAGCTGGCGGAGCTGCACGGAGGCACACTGGAGGTGCACAGTGACGGACCGGGCCAGGGCAGCGAGTTCACGCTGGGCCTGCCCCTGCTGTCCGGCGGCAGCGCAGGGTCCGTCGAGGCGGCGCCGAAGCATGCTGCTTCCTCGGAGTTGCCCCGGCGGCGCATCCTGGTGGCCGAGGACGATCCTGCCGTCGGCGAGGCGATGGTCATGCTGCTGGAGCGGATGGGGCAGGACGTGCGGCTCCTCACCCGGGGAGCCGAGGTGCCGGCGGCCGTCGAGTCGTTTCGACCGAAGCTGGTGCTTCTCGACATCGGGCTTCCCGATGTGGGCGGAGACGAGGTCGCGCGTCGGCTGCGGGAGCGCCACGGGCAGGCGTTCCGGATCGTTGCCCTGACCGGCTACGCGCAGGAGACCGCCGAGCCGTCCCAGCTCACGGGCTTCGACCGCTATCTGTTGAAGCCGGCGACGGTGGAACAGATCGAGACGCTCCTGCGCGGGGACTGAGCAGGTCGATGCCGGCGCCGGCGGGCCTCAGTCGGCGCCTTCGAGGATCCGGTCCAGCCGTTCGGACAGCCCCTCCGGCTCCAGGCCGAGGTGCTGCTCGTCGTCGATCGCCAGCACCGGCGCATGGTCGCAGGCGCCGAGACACTGCGCCGTCAACAGTGTGTAGCGGCCGTCCGCCGTGGTGCCGCCGAGATCGATGCCGAGCCGCCCCCGGAGCGCGGCGCACAAGGCGTCGCTGCCCATGATCCAGCAGCTCACCGAGTCGCAGACGCGGATCAGATGGCGCCCGACCGGCCGTCGGTGCAGGCGGTTGTAGAAGGTGGCCAGGGAATCGAGCTCGTGCACGCTCGACCCCAGGAACGGGGCCAGGTCGGCCAGCGCCTCGTCTGACAGCCAGCCGCGGCTCTCCTGGAGCCGCATCAGACAGTCGATGCTCGCCGCCCGGCGGTTGGGATAGCGGGCCAGCTCCCGGGTCAGGGTCTCCTGCTCCTCCTCGCTCAGCATTGCTCGCTCCCCTTATTCGCGCTCATTTGCGTTCATTCGGGGACCTCTTCTCCTGAAAGGTCGGCCGCCGTCACCGATCGACGTCCGCCATCACGAAGTCGATGCTGCCGAGGATCGCGATCAAGTCCGCGACCGTGTGCCCGCGTGCAATGGCCGGGATCATCTGCAGGTGCGGAAACGATGGCGTGCGGATGCGCGTGCGATAGGACATGTTGCCTCCGTCGGAGGTCAGGTAATAGCTGTTGATCCCCTTGGTCGCCTCCACCGCGACACAGGCCTCGCCGGCCGGGATCACGGGGCCCCAGCCGATCTGGACGAAGTGATGGATCAGGGTCTCGATGTCGTGCATGGTGCCGGCCTGCATCTGGTCCTTCAGGGGCGGCGTGGTCAGCGGGTGACGGGCCTTGTGCTCGCCCGTCGGCATCTGCTCCAGGCACTGGCGGACGATCCGCAGGCTCTGGCGCATCTCCTCGATGCGCACCGCGGTGCGGTCGAAGCAGTCGCCGCGGACACCTACCGGGATCTCGAACTCGAAGCGGTCGTAGCCGCTGTAGGGGCGGACCTTGCGCAGGTCCCAGCCGAGGCCGGTGGCCCGCAGTCCTGGACCGGTGACGCCCCAGTCCAGGGCCGCGGCCGTGTCGTAGGCGCCGATGCCGCGGGTGCGGGCACGAAAGATCCGATTGCGCAGCACCATGCGCTCGTACTCGTCGAGCCGGGCGCCCTGGTGATCCACGAGCTCGCGCACGAGGCGGTCCCAGCCCGTCGGCAGGTCCTGCGCCAGGCCGCCGATGCGAAACCAGGCCGGGTGCATGCGCGCGCCGGTGATGGCCTCGACGATGTCGTAGACCCGCTGGCGGTCGCTGAAGGCATAGAACACCGGGGACAACTGCCCCAGGTCCTGGGCCATGGTGCCCAGGAACAGCAGGTGGCTCGTGATCCGGAAGAGTTCGCAGAGCATCACGCGGACGACCTCGACCCGCTCCGGCACCCGGATGCCCCCCAGCTGCTCGAGCGCGAGCACATAGGGCAGGTTGTTCATGACCCCACCCAGATAGTCGATGCGGTCGGTGTAGGGGATGTAGCCGTGCCAGGTCTGGCGCTCGCCCATCTTCTCGGCGCCCCGGTGGTGGAAGCCGATCTCCGGCACGCAGTCGACGATCTCCTCGCCGTCGAGCTGGAGCACGATCCGGAAGACGCCGTGCACGCTCGGGTGGTTCGGACCCAGGTTCAGGAACATGAAGTCGGTGCCCGCGTGGGCGCGGCGCATGCCCCAGTCTTCGGGGCGGAAGCGCAGGGCCTCCTGCTCCCGCTCCTCACGCTCCTCGGTCAGCACGTAAGGCCCGAGCTCGGTGGCGCGGGCCGGATGGTCCTTGCGCAGGGGGTGGCCCTCCCAGGTGGGCGGCATCAGGATGCGCTTCAGGTGGGGGTGCCCGTCGAACCGGATGCCGAACATGTCCCAGACCTCCCGCTCGTACCAATCCGCGCTCGGATAGATCGGGCGGATGCTCGGTAGGGCAGGGTCGGCGTCGTCCAGGGGCACCTTGAGCCGCAGGTCCCGATCGCGGTGTGGGGAGAGCAGATGGTAGACGGCCGTGAAAGGGGGCGACGGCATCCCGTCGGCCTCCACCGCCTGGGGCCGGCGCCGCGCGCGCTCGTCGACGGCGGTCAGGTCGTAGAGCATCGGATAGGGCCGCTCGAGGCCCCCCTTCAGGTGTCGCAGCAGGTCCGGCAGGGCGGCTCGATCGACCCACAGGGTCGGCATGCCGTCCGCCGTGCGCTGCTGGGCAATGACGCTGTGCTCGCCACAGGCGCGGCGCAGCTCCGCGGCCAGGCCGTCGCCGCCCGTGACCGGCGGGGGGGGTATCCAGGCATCGGGCCGAGCCGCTCCGTCGTCCGGGTCCAGCGGCGCAGGCCGCCGGGGGTCAAACATGCTCCGGCTCCCGCAGCAGGGTCGCTCCCACGCGCTGCTCGCGCTTGCGCTCCCGCTGGCTCGTGAGCCGGGCACGTTCATCGGATGCGAGCTGAGGCCGCACCACACCCTGGTCGCCGATGACCCAGGAGAGCGGGCGCCGCTCCGCACCGATCGCCTGCTGCAGGAGCAGGAGTCCCTCCAGCAGGGCCTCTGGCCGCGGCGGGCACCCCGGGACGTAGACGTCCACGGGCAGGAAGCTGTCCACACCCTGGACGACGCTGTAGATGTCGTACATGCCGCCGGAGTTGGCGCAGGAGCCCATCGAGATGACCCAGCGCGGCTCCATCATCTGTTGGTAGAGGCGCTCGATCACCGGTGCGACCTTCCGGAACACGGTCCCGGAGATGATGATCAGGTCCGCCTCCCGCGGGGTGGCGCGGATCACCTCTGCGCCGAAGCGCGCGAGGTCGTGGGGCGGTGTGAGCGCAGTCGCCATCTCCACGTAGCAGCAGGAAAGGCCGAAGTTGAAGGGCCAGATGGAGTGCTTGCGGCCCCAGGCGACCAGGTCGGCGAGCCGGGCCGTGACGACGTTGCGGCGCACCGCGTGCTCGGCCGAGCCGGAGGCGGCCGGTGATGTGGCCGGCCTTGAACCGGCGCCTTGGTCGACCGCGCGGCCCGGGGAGTCCGGCTCGCTCAGCTGCCAGCGCATGTCAGCGCGCATCCTTGCCGGGGCCGCGATGCCAGTCCAGGGCGCCGACGCGCCACAGGTAGACCAGCGCGGCGGCGAGCACGCCGATGAAGACCAGGATCTCGATGTAGCCGGCCCAACCCGCCTCGCGGGCCGCGACCGCCCAGGCGAAGACGTAGATGGCCTCGAGGTCGAAGATCACGAACATGACCGCGAGCAGGTAGAAGCGCACCGGAATGCGTAGCCTTCCGCTCCCGATATGGACGATCCCGGACTCGAAGGGTTGGCCGGCGGCAGGCTCGCGATGGCGCTGCCCGAGTAGGGAGGACAGCCCGAGCAGACCGCCGACACAGAGAAGGACCAGGGCGCTGTAGGTGGCCAGTGGAAGGAGCGGGTCGCTGGGCATGATGTCGGTCTCGGGGGCGGGTTTGCAGTGCTGCAGGCACCGGCTGTGCCAGAAGCCCGGGAGTCGCGGTCGAGTGGTGTGCCTGGCGGTGGGCCTTCACAGCGAGGACTGCATCCAGTCGGCCGCTGCGGCTCGCGGTCTTGAAACATTGGGCGATGGATCCGGCGTCTTCGGGCGAAAACAACCAGGGAGCGGGTCATATGCCCCGGTGCACGCGTTGCTTTGGATGCCGGCGCCGCACACCGACGGTGGGTGCCCGGCTGTCCAATGCCGTCGAGCGGCATGGTCGGCCTTATGCATTGGATCCGCGCAGACCCCCGAGCCGGTTGGTGACTACCCGTCGATCCCTTGGGCTCGCTGATCACGACGTTCGGGAGCCGAGTGGAGCTACGGCGGGTCCCGGTTGGCGTCCCGTCGACGTGCGTGGATTGCGTGTCCGTGCCCTTAAGAGGAGATGTCGTATGGCGCCGTCAATCGAAGACTATGCCCTGATCGGAAACACGCGGTCCGCCGCCCTGGTGGGCCGCGACGGCTCCCTCGACTGGCTGTGCCTGCCGCGGTTCGATTCGCCGGCCTGCTTCTGCGCCTTGCTCGGGGACCCAGAGAACGGCCGCTGGCTGATCGCCCCCCGGGATGAGGTCCGACGGACGACGCGCCGTTACCGCGACGGGTCCCTGGTGCTGGACACGGAGCTGCAGACCGACACCGGACGGGTGTTGATCACCGACTGCATGCCCCATTGGGAGGGTCGCTCCGACGTCGTGCGGGTCGTCAGGGGGCTCGACGGTCGCGTGGGGATGCGTATGGAGCTGATCATGCGGTTCGACTATGGCGACGTCGTGCCCTGGGTGCATTCCGCCGATGGTGGCATCATCGCAACCGCCGGACCCGATTCACTCGAGCTCCGTACCCAGATTCCACTCGAAGGAAAGGACTTCCGGACGCTGTGCGAGTTCGATGTCGGCGCTGGACAGACCGCCTCCTTCGTGCTGACGCACTTTCCGTCCGAGCGGACCCCGCCGCTTCCGATCGACCCGCTGTCCGCCTGCGACATGACCGAGGGCTGGTGGCGGGACTGGAGCCGGCGCTCGACCTACGAGGGCGACTATGCCGACGCCGTGGAGCGCTCGCTGCTAACCCTGAAGGCCCTGACCTACTCCCCCACTGGCGGAATCATCGCCGCGCCCACCATGGCGCTTCCGGAGAGCTGGTCGGGCGGGCGCAACTTCGACTTCCGTTACTGCTGGTTGCGGGACGCCACCTTCACCCTGTACGCCTTCCTGATCTCCGGCTTTGTGGAGGAGGCCCGCCAGTGGCGGGAGTGGCTGCTGCGGGTGGCCGCCGGGCGGCCCGAGGATCTGCAGATCCTCTACGGGGTCGCCGGCGAGCGAAGGCTCAGCGAGACCCGGCTGGACTGGCTGCCCGGGTACCAGGACATCGGACCGGTGCTCATCGGGAATGCCGCCCATTCCCAGCACCAGCTTGACGTCTACGGCGAGATCTTCGACGCCCTGCACCTGACGCGCCGGGCCGGGGTCGAGCCGGAGGAGCCGGTCTGGGCGCTCCAGCGCGTGCTGCTGGACTTCCTCGAGTCGTCCTGGCCCGAGCCGGACGACGGAATCTGGGAGATTCGGGGTCCGCGCCGGCAGTTCACCCATTCCAAGGTCATGGCGTGGGTCGCATTCGACCGCGCCGTGAAGGCGGTCGAGCGATTTGGCCGCTCGGGGCCGGTGGGGCATTGGGCCGGCATCCGGGACCGGATCCACGAGGAGGTCTGCTTGCGCGGTGTCGATCCCGAGCGCGGCGCCTTTGTCCAGGAGTATGGCGGCAAGGCTCTGGACGCGAGCCTACTGCTGGTACCCCTGGTGGGCTTTCTCCCGCCCGACGACCCGCGGGTCCGGGCCACCCTGGAGGCCGTCGAGCACGAGCTGACCCAGGACGGATTTGTCATGCGCTATGCCAGGGGCTCCGAGGTGGACGGGTTGGGCATCGGGGAGGGGACCTTCCTGCCGTGCTCGTTCTGGCTCGTCGACAACCTGGCGATGGTCGGGCGTGAGCAGGATGCCCGCCGGCTCTTCGAGCGGCTGCTGGACGTGCGCAACGACGTCGGGTTGCTCTCCGAGGAGTACGACCCGCGGCAGGGGCGGCTGATGGGCAACTTCCCACTGGCCTTCACGCACGTGGCCTTGATCAACAGCGCGCGCAATCTGACGCGCCGCGCGGGTGGACCGGGCGAGCACCGCTCGTCGGATGCGGACCACGGCGACGGTCCAAGCTGATGTCACGCCGCGGACCACCTATTCGTCGAGCTTGTCGCTCGGATGCCCGAGCGGCACCAAGTGTAGACAGGGTGGCACCGAGAAGGCGTGCCCAGTCGCAGCCGTGACATCCAGATACGGATCGAGAACATTGGAGGTCCCATGGCCGACAACAGATTCGAAGCCAGCCGCCGAGGCTACGGTAGCTCGAAGGCAGACCCCTGCTTGATGGTGATCTTCGGGGCCTCGGGCGACCTGGCACGGCGCTCGCTGTTACCCTCCCTGTACGAAGAGACGGGCGTGGTCCGCGACATGCTCCAGAATCATCTGCTCAGCCTGCTGTGCATGGTCGCGCTGGAACCGCCCGTCGACTACGACGCCCGCTCTCTGCGGGATGAGACGGTCAAGGTCCTCCGGGCCATCGTCGATCCCGTCGTTTCCCGGCTGGAGCACGCCAATCCCGACGAGCTTCATGGATACGCGGCGGGCTCCTGGGGACCGGCCGCCGCTGCGACGCTGCTGGAGCGGGATGGGCGTCGCTGGTTGCATCCGTCAGGGGGAGGGCCGACGCCAATGGCAGGATGCCTGAGCCTCAACATGTAGCGTCGGGAGGGACAGGAGGACGGCAAGCAGGCGAGCGAGGTAAAGGATCAGGTACAAGGTCCGTCGCATGGGTGGATGCTTGACGCCAACCTCTGTCTGATTTGCTCGAGTCGCCGCGTCTGGTGGCACGGGCTTCTCGCGAGGAGCGTGAATTCCGTCGCTCCGACCGGGGGCAGGTCCATCCCACCTAATCTGGCTCGTCGTCTCGCCGACGGGGACGGTGGCGGTTTCGTATCAGTCCCTTGATGGGCCCGAACGCCAGGAGGGTCGAGAAATTGAGCAGGGCGACCAGCACCGCGATCTCATAGCGGTGAAAGGCGACCGCGGCGCCGATGGCCCCGGTGCCCCAAATGGCGGCGGCGGTGGCGGTGCCGTGTGCGGTGCCGCCTTCCTTCACGATGGCCGCGCCCCCGATGAAGCCAATCCCGGTCATGAGCCCATAGATCACCCTTGCCAGGGCATCCGGGTTGTCACCGACGACGTCCACGCCGACCAGGACATAGGCGCAGCAACCGGTGGCGACCAACGGAAAGGTTCGCAGGCCGGCGCTGCGGCTCTCGCGCTCGCGGTTGAAGGCGACCGGGATGGCCAGCAGATAGGCGACCAAGAGGTCTCGCAGGTAGGAGATCTCGAGGTCCCAGCCGAGCTCGATCTGCATCGTGGTGCGACTCCCCATGGCGCGGCGAACTCCTGAAACCATAGTAAGCCACGGTCCCGGGTGTTCCCCCGCGGCTCCGGCGCCTGCCGATTCCGAACCCCAAAGCGTCTCTGGTTCTCGGGGTCCGTTGTCCGAGCCCGCCTGCGCCCAAGGGCGAGTCCGCAATGGAAGGCACCGCGGACGTCGATGGTCGCCATCTGGATAGGACTGCGACAACCCAGGTCAATCGGATATCCGCCCCTACCGCAACGGCATCAGTGCCCTCGATCTTCTCGCGCGCGCATGCACTCGTGGGCGTCTGTCTCGCCAGTTCGTATCGCAGGGCAATCCCCCCAGACGAGGCGAGTTCTCTGAAACCACCTCGGGGTAGATAAATTCTGTCAGGCGCGTAGTATGACGAAGAGGCTCGGCCGCTCGGATTCGTGGGATCAGGTCCGATCAAGCGTCGCCAGATCACGACAAGCCGAGCCAATCGCGCCAACGGCGCGTTTGAACGGCGGACCCGCAAGTCCGCAACTCAACAGCACACTCTGGTGCAATCTCGGGTGGTCCCGGCTGGGGCCATCTCCGGGAACCGAAGCGCAGACCCGCTCTGCGGTCAACTAGGTCGTCGCGAATCACGCGTGCACGACTCCGCGACGGCCAAATGCCTCGCGTTGGCGCCTTTGCCGAGTCCCTCGCACGGGGGGCGGGCAGATGGCGGCAAATCAATGCCAAATCGGCGACACGACTGAATCGCCGCCAGCACCACCGGCGGCTCCGCTCACAGGGCGGCAAGGCGTACGCTTGCCTCGCTTGCGTCTTTTGCCACCAAACTCACCCCGCTTGCGGGACAGGAGGTGCCATGAAACACGAGCATGCCGCGCAGGACTTTGGTGACGACCCGCTGGCGGTCCGAGACACCAATCACTACCAGGCCGAATACGTCCAATCCTTCGTCGAGAAGTGGGACGAGTTGATCGACTGGGAAGGACGCGCCCGCAGCGAGGGGGACTTTTTCATCCGCCTCTTGCGCGAGCACGGCGCGCACAAGGTCCTGGACGTTGCCACGGGGACCGGTTTCCACTCCGTACAGCTTCTCAAGGCGGGGTTCGAGGTGACGAGCGCGGACGGCAATCCACAGATGCTGGCCCAGGCCTTCGGAAACGCCCGCGACCACGGGAGCATCCTGCGTACCGTGCAGGCCGATTGGCGCTGGCTCAACCGCGACGTGCACGACTACTACGACGCGGTCATCTGTCTGGGCAATTCCTTCACCCATCTCCATGACGAGAACGATCGGCGCAAGGCCCTGGCCGAGTTCTACGCCACCCTGCGGCACGACGGCATCCTGATACTCGACCAGCGTAACTACGACGCCATCCTCGATCACCAAATCGCGCCAACGCACAACTACTACTACTGCGGCGAGAACGTCCGCGCCCAGCCCGAGCACGTGGACGACTCCCTCGCCCGCTTCTGCTATGAGTTTCCCGGCGGGGATGTTTTCCACCTCAACATGTTCCCCCTGCGCAAGGGGTACGTGCGCCGGCTGTTGCACGAGGTGGGCTTTCAGCGCGTGACCACCTACGGCGACTTCAAGGAGACTTATCGCGACACCGAGCCGGACTTCTTCGTCCATGTCGCCGAGAAGCGCTACGTCGAAGGAGGACAGGGGGAGTGAGCAGCACCTATTCCGAGGTCGTCGAGACCGCGCGCAGCTACTACAACAGCGACGATGCGGACAACTTCTACTTTTATGTCTGGGGTGGGGAGGACATCCACATCGGCCTCTATGAGACTCCGGACGAGGCCATTGCGGACGCCAGCCGCCGTACGGTCGACCGCATGGCGGCTATGGTGCCCGGCCTCGGCCAGGAGACTCGGGTACTCGACATGGGGTCCGGGTACGGGGGTGCCGCCCGTCGGCTCGCCCAACGCTTCGGCTGCGGGGTGACGGCGCTCAACCTCAGCGAGAAGGAGAACGCGCGCAACAGGGACATGAGCGATGCCCAGGGCTTGGGCGGGCTCATCGAGGTGGTGGACGGCAGCTTCGAGTCCGCCCCCGCCGCGGATGCCTCCTTTGATCTGGTGTGGTCGCAGGATGCCATCCTGCACAGTGGGCACCGCGACAAGGTCGTCGGCGAGGCCGCGCGGGTGCTGCGTGCCGGCGGCGACTTCGTCTTTACGGACCCGATGCAGGCCGACAACTGCCCACCGGGTGTGCTCAAGCCGGTGCTGGACCGAATACACCTCGACAGCCTGGGCTCCATCGGCTTCTACCGGGAGGCGGCCGGCCGCCACGGCCTGCAGGTGCGCGAGGTCCTGGACCTGACGGACAACCTAGTCACCCACTACAGGCGCGTGCGCGACGAGCTGGAGGCAGGCCGCGCGGTCCTGGCGGGCAAGGTCTCCGATGCCTACATGGACCGCATGATCGCCGGTCTTGGCCACTGGGTCGATGCCGGCGCCGCGGGATACCTGAACTGGGGCATTCTCCACCTCACCAAGCCGGCCGGTTGAGTCCGCCGGGTCTCGGCGCTTCCCACGGCGCGATCACCCCACTTCCACCCAGTGCGGCCCCAGGCCCGGATGCCCGCACCCAACCAGATTTGAGAGCACGTCGTATGGCACGCGAATACATCGTTTCGTCCGAATCCGTCGGCGAGGGTCACCCGGACAAGGTGGCCGACAATATCTCCGACGCCATCCTTGACGCCCTGCTGACCCAAGACCCGCGCTCACGGGTGGCCTGCGAAACCCTGGTCAACACGGGCATGGCCCTGATCTCCGGCGAGATCACGACCACGGCGACCGTCGATTACACCCAGGTCGTGCGCGACACCATCTGCGACATCGGCTACGACGATGCCGCCATGGGTTTCGACGGGCGCTCCTGTGCCGTCCTGCTGGCGCTGGACAAGCAGTCGCCCGACATCGCCCAAGGCGTGGATGAGGGCTTCGGTCTAGACCTGGACCAGGGCGCCGGCGACCAGGGGTTGATGTACGGCTATGCGACCGATGAGACCCCCGCCCTGATGCCCATGCCCATCCAGCTGGCCCACCTGCTCACCAAGCGTCAGAGCGAGGTGCGCAAGTCCGGCGAGCTGAGCTGGCTGCGCCCCGACTGCAAGTCCCAGGTGTCGGTGCGCTACGAGGGCAGTGTGCCCAAGTCCATCGACGCGGTGGTGCTATCCACACAGCATGCCCCCGAGGTCAGCCACGCGCAGATCGAGGAGGCCGTCATCGAGACCATCGTCAAGCCGGTGATCCCGGCGGGGATGCTCGCGAAGGACGCCAGGTTCTTCATCAACCCCACCGGACGCTTCGTCATCGGTGGCCCCGTGGGCGACTGCGGCCTCACCGGGCGGAAGATCATCGTGGATACCTACGGTGGGGTCGGCCGTCATGGGGGCGGCGCCTTTTCCGGCAAGGACCCGTCGAAGGTCGACCGCTCGGCCGCGTACGCTGCCCGCTATGTGGCCAAGAACATCGTGGCCGCGGGCCTCGCCGCCAAGTGTGAGGTGCAGGTCGCCTACGCCATTGGCGTCGCCCGGCCCGTGTCTATCCACGTGGAGGCTTTCGGTACCGCGAAGATCGACGAGGGACGCATCGAGGACCTGGTGCGGGAGCACTTCGACCTGCGCCCGAAGGGCATCATCCAGATGCTCGACCTGCTCCGGCCCATCTACCGCAAGACCGCCACCAACGGCCATTTCGGCCGTGACGAGCCTGAACTCACCTGGGAACGCACCGATCTCGCGGAGACCCTGCGTACTGGTGCAGGTATCTGAGGCCCGACACCCACGCCGTGGCGCCTGTAGGCGTGGTCGAGCCGGCCCCCGTAGTCGTGTCGCTCCAAAGGAGAGGTCGAGCCTTACCACAGGCGCCTCTGGACGCCTATGAACGACAAGCTGGCAATCGACAGCCTCTATAAGATCTTCGGCCCCGAGCCGACCAAGGCAATGCACCTGCTCGAGCAAGGGCTGTCGAAGGACGAGATCTTTGCCCGCACCCGCACCACCGTGGGTGTCCAGGACGCCAACTTCTCAATCCGGGAGGGCGAGGTATTTGTCGTCATGGGCCTGTCAGGCTCGGGCAA
>Ga0316578_10000721_pt1 | contig 12006 bp, 15 predicted proteins | sample J0NA_2_FD_203076 | JGI IMG/M metagenome (GOLD analysis project Ga0316578, IMG submission 203076) | Rhizosphere microbial communities from salt marsh grasses in Alabama, United States - J0-2_160517rDrC | ecosystem: Host-associated > Plants > Roots > Rhizosphere | place: USA: Alabama | collected... | reverse complement strand
GACGGGCCTGGATCGGGTACGGGTCGCCGCCCACGTGGAGTGCCTGGTCCGTCGCGCCGCCGAGGAACTGGCCGGGGTCCCGGGCCTGCGGCTGCTGCCGAGCCCGGATGCGCCGCGCAGGTCCATCCTCTCCTTCGACATCGACGGCGTTCATCCCCACGACATCGCCCAGCTCGCCGCCGAGCAGGGCGTCGCGCTCCGCGCCGGGCATCACTGCTGCCAGCCGCTGATGCACCGTCTGGGCCTCGCCGCCACCGCCCGGGCCAGCTTCGCGGCCTACAACGACGACGACGACGTGGATGCACTGGTGGCGGCGCTGCACCATGCGCTGCGCATCCTGCGCTGAGCCCGGGTGCCGCCGGCAACCTTACGGAGGTCGAGATCATGCAGACGAACACCCTGTACAAGGAGGTGCTGCTGGACCACTTCCATCATCCCCGCAATAAGGGCGACCTGGACGGGGCCGACATCACCCGGCGCGGCAGCAACCCGCGCTGCGGCGACGAGATCGAGGTGGGCCTCGACGTCGAGGCCGGGCACCTGCACCGGGTGCGCTTCCGCGGCCGCGGCTGCTCGGTCTGTATCGCCTCCGCGTCGCTGATGACCGAGACCGTCGGCGGCCTGGAAACCGGCGCCGCCCGCGTCCTCGCCGACGCCGTCCGCGACTGGCTCGGCAGCGGGGACTCCGGGCACGCTCCTCCGCCGGCGGGACTGGAATCCCTGGCCGCGGTGCGGGCCTATCCGGCCCGCCGCCGCTGTGTGCTGCTGTCCTGGGAGGCCCTGTCCGATGCCATCGACGACCTTTGAGCCGGCGCGGCCGGCCCAGCGGGCTGCCGCGACGGAAACCGTGCTGCTGTTCGTGCTGATCACAGGCCAGGCGCCGCTGCTGCTGCACGGCCTGGGCCTTGGCCGCACCGGCCTGTCCAGCCTGCTGGCTACCCTGGCCTTCGCCGCGGCCGCCGCGGCCGCGGTCCACGGGTCGCGGCGGGCCGGCGCACGGACCCTGCCGATGGTCGTGCACATGCTGGTGTGGGGAAACCTGGGCCTGCTGGCGGGCGCCTGGCTCGATTTCGGCGCCGCCGGTCTCGCCGGCCTGACCCACTGGTGCCATATGCATCCGGGCCTGGCGCCGAGCGACGTGGCCGCGAAGCTCGCCGGCGCGCCCTGGTCCTATGGCCTCATGCTCGCCGGCTGCAACCTGGGCATGGCCGTCGCGGACCGCTGCGGGCGCGGGTGCGGCGCGCGGCCGGCGACGGCGCGTCCCGGCCGGGCCCTGCGCTGCTACGCCGCCTGCAACCTCGGCATGCTCGCCGGCATGCTGCTGGCGGAGGGCCTGATGCCGGGCGGCCATCACGTCCATCACATGGACAGCGCCGCCATCGTCCTCATGCTGGCGGTCATGGCCCTCGGCATGACCGCAGGCATGCTGCTCGGCTGGTGGGCGACGACGACGGGGCCGGGGGGCTGCATTCCGGTCAGCGTCAATAGGCGTGCTGCCAGCGAAATGACGCCGCCACGCGCGGGAGAGCATTCGGCTGCGCAAGGTCACGGATGAACCGGCTCGCCCGCATCGGGGAAACGGGCGCGCCCCTGATTCGAGAGCTGCACCGCGCCCGGAGTTTTGAGTGCTCATCAGGCCCATGCTAGCCTTGTGGGCCGCTTGGCCGAATCGCTGCCATCCCGCCCGCCATGTCCGACGCCGGCTCCGACGACGCACTGCTCGACCAGCTCATCGCCCTGATGCTGCGTCTGACCGAAGAGACCGAGGGCTATCTCGATCGCCAGGACGATCCTCAGCTCTGGTACAACCGCGGCTATGCCAACGGCATGGCTGACGCGTTGCGTGAACTGGGCCATGACGCGCGGGTCGATTCCGCACTGGCCGCCGACCAGTACGACGCGGCCCGTGACCAGGACCATCTGCCCTGGGGCAAGGCCTACGAGCACGGGCGCGACATGGGCCGCAAGGAGACCTTCGAGGTACTGTGATGTCGGGGCCGCTTCAGCCGCGTCGGACTTCGTCGGACCGGCTTCCTAGCGCCAACGAGAGCCTGGTTGTCCCCAGGGCGCGTTTCCACCGGCGCCGCGCAAGGGATGCGCCGAGGCCGCCGCACGCCATCCATGCCGACCTGCCGAGGAATCCCGATCCATGCCCAGATTCGTCTCCTTCAACATCAACGGCATCCGCAGCCGCCCCCACCAGTTGGAGGCACTGAAGCAGCGCCACGACCCGGAGGTCATCGGCATCCAGGAGTCCAAGGTCGCCGATGAGCTGTTCCCGGTGGAGATGATCGAGACCCTGGGCTGGCAGACCGCCTACCACGGCCAGAAGGGTCATTACGGCGTCGCGTTGCTCAGCCGGCAGCCGCCGCGTGACGTCCACAAGGGCTTTCCCACCGACGAGCCCGATGCCCAGCGTCGCGCCATCACCGGCGTCTTTGCGCTGCCGGACGGCCAGGACCTGACCATCGTCAACGGCTACTTTCCCCAGGGCGAGAGCCGGGACCATCCGATCAAGTTCCCCGGCAAGCAGCGCTTCTATGCCGATCTCACCGCCTATCTGCGCGAGCAGTTCCGGCCGGACCAAAATCTGGTGGTCATGGGCGACATGAACGTCGCGCCGCTGGATGCCGACATTGGCATCGGTGAGGACAACGCCAAGCGCTGGCTGCGCACCGGCAAGTGCAGCTTCCTGCCGGAGGAGCGGGAATGGCTCAGGACGCTCACGGACTGGGGCCTGTTCGACGCCTACCGGGTCATCCATCCCGACGACGACAATCACTTCAGCTGGTTCGACTACCGCTCCCGCGGTTTCGAGCGTGAGCCCAAGCGCGGCCTGCGCATCGACCTGATCCTGGTCAGCGCGCCGGTTCGCGAGCGCCTGCGCGGTGCCGGCATCGACTACGACATCCGGGGCCTGGAGCGGCCGTCCGACCATTGTCCGGTCTGGATCGACATCGAGTAGCCCCCTAACTGTCAGCTAATTCCCGATCGCTATCGTCACTTCCACGCGAATATCCGCGTGACTGACGAGAAGGTGATCGACATGAAGACGAAGCTCCATCAGACGGCCGCCGTCACCACCCTGCTGCTGGCCGGCCTCGGCGGCGGCGCCCTTGCCGCCGGCACGGCGCAGAACGACGCGCTCGGCATCAACGATGCCGGCATCAGCCTCACCCAAGCCATCGCGTCCGCGGAACAGCAGATCGGCGGCAAGGCCTCGAAGGCCGAGTACGAGCACGAGGACGGCCGTGCGGTGTTCGAGGTCGAGGTGGTGAAGGGCAACGAGGTCATGGATGTCCAGGTGGACCCGGCGGACGGCAGGGTGCTTGCGTCCGCGCAGGACAAGTCCGACCAGGGCGAGGACGAGGACCACGAGGGGCGGGACGCGGACGATTGATCGCCCGTGAGCGCCGTCCGGGGCGGCCACAACGCCCCGGACGGGTGAGCCCGCCGGCCGGGCCCGCCGGGCCCGGTCGCGCGTGTCCTCTCTTCCGAGGAGTCCTGAGACCATGAAATCCACTGCTGAAGCGGCCCTGAGCAAGGTGCCCGAAGTCACCCTGCTCTTTTGGGTCATCAAGATCGCTGCCACCACCTTGGGCGAGACCGGCGGCGACGCCGTGTCCATGTCCATGAACCTCGGCTACCTGGCGGGCACCGCCATCTTCGCCGCCGTCTTCGCCGTCGCCGTCGCCGCCCAGATCAAGGCACGGGGGTTCCATCCCTGGCTGTATTGGACGACCATCATTGCGACGACCACGGTGGGCACGACGCTGGCCGATTTCGCCGATCGCTCGCTCGGCATCGGCTATGCCGGCGGCAGCGCGCTGCTGTTGGGCCTGCTGCTCGCGTCGCTGGCCGTCTGGTACCGAACGCTCGGCACCGTGTCGGTGGCATCCATCAGCTCGCCGAAGGCCGAGGTCTTCTACTGGCTGACCATCATGTTTTCGCAGACCCTTGGCACGGCGCTGGGGGACTGGACCGCCGACACGGCGGGGCTCGGCTACGAGGGCGGCGCACTGATCTTCGGGGCGATGCTGGCGGTGCTCGCCCTGGCCTACTATCGGACGCGGATCTCCCGGACGCTGCTGTTCTGGCTCGCCTTCGTGCTGACGCGGCCGTTGGGCGCGGTGCTCGGCGACCTGCTGGACAAGCCGCTCAGTGCCGGCGGGCTGGCGCTGAGCCGATATTCGGCGTCGCTGGCCCTGGTGGTCTTCATCATCGCCTGCCTGCTGCTGTTCCGGCAGCGCGCGGCCGAGACGGCCCATTGACCATCCTGCGGGGCAGCGGATGCCCCTGCAGGGCCCCGACTCGAACGTCCCGACGGCCCTCGGGGCCCGACCTGCTCACCAGGAGCCCTTGATGCGCATTCTGCTGGTCGAAGACGACCCGATGATCGGCGAGGCGGTGTGTGTGGCGCTGAAGGACGCCGCCTATGCCGTGGACTGGGTCCGGGACGGCGACACCGCCGCCGGCGTGCTGCGCGACGGCGATCACCAGGCGGTGCTGCTGGACCTGGGCCTGCCCGGCCGTGACGGCCTGGATGTGCTGCGGCGGCTGCGCCGGGGCGGCAGCCGCATCCCCGTGGTCGTCATCACGGCGCGGGACGCGGTGCAGGACCGCATTCAGGGGCTGGACCTCGGCGCCGACGACTATCTGGTGAAGCCCTTCGATGTGAACGAGCTGCTCGCCCGGCTGCGGGCCGTCGTCCGCCGCCAGGGCGGCCAGGCGGCACCGCTGCTCGGCAACGGCCGCGTGAGCCTGGACCCGGCGACCGGCGAGGCTTCCCACGGCGAGGTCAGGGTGACCCTGAGCACCCGCGAGCGCGCCCTGCTGCATGCCTTGCTGCTGCATCCCGGCCGCATCCTCAGCCGTTCGGAGCTGGAGACCCACATCTACGGCTGGGGCCAGGAGGTGGAGAGCAATGCCGTGGATTTCCTGATCCATGGCGTGCGCCGCAAGCTCGGCGCCGACGTCATCCGCAATGTCCGCGGCGCCGGCTGGCGGGTGGAGCCGCCCGGATGAGCCGCTCCATCCAGCGGCGGCTGACGCGGATGCTGGGGGGCACGATCCTGCTCGCCGCGGTCGCGGCCACGCTGGCCGCCTTCCTGCTGGCTTACCGCGAGGCCGCCGAGCTCCAGGACGGCCTGCTGCGCCAGATCGCGATGCTCGCGGACCGCGGCGTCCTGGCCGACCCGTCCCGTCCGGCCGGTCCGGCAGCGGCGCTGGCCGACCCCGAATCGCGCATCGGCGTCCTCCGGCTGCCGGCCGATCCGCCGCCCGCCTGGCTCCCCGCCGGGCTCCCGCCCGGCTTCCACCGGCTTTCGGACCAGGCCGAGCCGCAGCGGGTCTTCGTGCGTGCCGCGGCGAATGGCGGCGGACAGGTCGTCGTCTTTCAGCCCACCGAGACCCGCGACGAGACCGCGCTCAGCAGCGCGTTGTTCACGCTGGTGCCGCTGCTGCTGTTGCTGCCGGTGATCGCCTGGCTCATCGTGCGTATCGTGCGCCAGGAGCTGGCGCCCATCCGCCGCCTCGCCGCCCAGCTCGACGCCCAACCGGCCGATCACCCCGGCCCCATGGCCGATGCCGCTGTGCCGGAGGAGATCCGCCCCTTCGTGGAGGCGATCAACCGGCTGCTGGTGCGGGTCGGCGATCTGCTGCAACAGCAGCGGCGCTTCATCGCCGACGCCGCCCACGAGATGCGCAGCCCGCTGACCGCCCTGTCGGTGCAGGCCCGCAACCTCGGCCAGGCGCGGTCGCTGGAGGCGGCACGCGAGCGCCTGCTGCCGCTCGCTGCCGGCATCGAGCGGGCGCGGCGGCTCACCGAGCAGTTGCTCGGCCTGGCGCGGCTTCAGGCCGGAACCGAGCCGGCGGCCGAGGTCGATGTCTCCGCACTGGCCCGCGATCTGATCGCCGAGCACCTGAACGGCGCCGAGGCCAGGGGGATCGACCTGGGCCTGGACGAGATCGCCAGCGTGCGGTTCCCGGCGACGCCCGAGACCCTGCGGCTGATCCTGCGCAACGGGCTCGAGAACGCGCTGCGCCATGCACCCGACGGCGGTGAGGTGACGCTCAGGGTCGCCGCGGACGCGACCGAGGCCGTCATCGAGGTCATCGACGATGGCCCCGGCATCCCCACCGCCGAGCGTGTCCGCGTTCTGGAGCCCTTCCATCGCCTGGATCGGGGCGCCGGCGACGGCAGCGGATTGGGCCTCAGCATCGCCCGCGAGGCGGCCGAGCGGCTGGGGGGCGCCCTGGAGCTCGCCGACGGCCCCGGCGGGCGGGGGCTGACATTCCGCTACCGGCAGGGTCTGGCACGCTGACCGGGCCGAGGCCAGCGGCATCCGGCGCTCGATTCACGAGACCGCAACCGATCCGGGCAGAGGCACAGCCCGCCGCGACCGCGCGTCTGACGCGCGGCCGGATCACGGTCTGAGCGCCGCCGGGGCCTGGGCATCAGTCAGACAGTTTCGCCGTGCCGAATCTGTACGGGTCCGCCAGCAGCCGCTTGCGCAGGGCAAAGACCTGCCAGCGATAGGCGAATGTGATCAGCGCGAGCTAAGGACGGAACCGGTCGACTGCGAGCACTGTGCGGACCGATGCCGACAGCGGCGCAGTCGCCCGCTGGCGGTTCTGCGCCGCGCTCCTTTGACTGGGCGGCCGGGAGACCTCGTCTGCGTTGCCGATACGGCAACAGTCTTTGCCGGAGTTGGCCATCGAACAATCTCGGACCCGCCGCCAGAATAGGTGCCCTCAGAAACCCTGGCCGCGGAGGTCGCCATGATCACCATCCGTCCCGCCGCCGAGCGCGGCCGCGCCGAATTCGGCTGGCTCGACAGCCGGCATACGTTCTCGTTCGGGGACTATTACGATCCCGCCCACATGGGGGTGTCGAACCTGCGTGTCATCAACGATGACCGCGTCCAGCCGGGCGCCGGCTTTCCGACCCACGGCCACCGGGACATGGAGATCGTCACCGTCGTGCTCGAAGGCGCCCTGGAGCACAAGGACAGCCTGGGCAACGGCTCCATCATCCGTCCAGGGGATGTGCAGCGCATGAGCGCGGGCACCGGGGTGCGCCACAGCGAGTACAACCCGTCGGCGGCGGAGCCCGTGCACTTGCTCCAAATCTGGCTGGTACCGAATCGCCTCGGTGTTGAGCCGGGCTATGCCCAGCAGCATTTTCCCGATGCCGCCTGGCGTAACCACCTGGTGCTGCTGGTGTCTCCGGACGGCCGGCACGAGTCCATCGCGGCGCACCAGGATGCGCTGCTCTATGGCACGCGGCTCGATGAGGGGGCGCAGGTTACGCATCGGCTCGCCGCCGGGCGCCCGGGCTGGGTGCAGGCGGCGCGCGGGCGGGCCCGGATCAACGGCCGCGAGCTGGCGGCCGGCGACGGCGCCTTGATCGCGGCTGGGTCGGCAGTAGAGATCACGGGCGTCGAGGACGCTGAGCTGCTGCTGTTCGACCTGCCCTGAGACGGGTGCGCCGGTTCTGGCCCGTCCGCCGCCGGCGGCGGGCCGCGGCGGGCGGTGTCCGCGCGAGACCAATTTTCCCATCCCCTGCAACAACGGAGCCCTCCGATGAGCGACAAGACCATCTACGACTATCCCGGCCAGGAGATCGACGTGCACTGGGACGAGCGCCTGTGCATCCACGTCGGCGAATGCGGCAGCGCCGCCAATGCGCTGTTCGTTGCCGGACGCGAGCCTTGGTGCGTGCCGGACGAGGTCGGCCGGGCCGAGGTGCGCGAGGTCTGCGAGCGCTGCCCGAGCGGCGCCCTGACCTATACCGACAAGTCCGGCGAGCCGGAGGGCGCGCCCGCCGAGAATACCGTCTCCGTGGTCTACAACGGCCCGCTGTACCTGACTGGGGAACTGGATATCCAAGGCGCGCCGCTGGACATGGCCGGCGTTCGCTTCCGCGCCGCGCTCTGCCGCTGCGGGGCCTCGAAGAACAAGCCCTTCTGCGACAACAGCCACCTGAAGGCCGGCTTCGAAGACTTCGGGGCCGTCGGCGAGCAGGGGCCGGGTCTGACGGCGGCCGGCGGGCCGCTCAAGGTCAAGCCGATTCCGGATGGGCCGCTGCAGATGGAAGGAAATCTCAGCATCCGTGCCGGCAGCGGCCGTGTCGCCTGGCAAGGGGAGAAGACCTGGCTGTGCCGCTGCGGGGCCTCGAAGAACAAGCCCTTCTGCGATGGCAGCCACAAGGCCGCCGGCTTCAAGAGCGAAGACTGAGCCGGGACGGGCTGCGGCGGCCGGCCGCTCAGGAGCCGCCGGTTCACGGCGGGGGAGAGGGGAGCGCCGCAGCGCACCCCCGCGAAGGCCCGGATCGGTTATCCTCTGCGCCCCGCCGAGATAACGACAAGGGGAGCGATGGATTCCACCAGCAGCCTCTGCCGCAGCCGTAGACCCGCTTGGATCGGGCTTTCGCTTCTGCTGCTTTTGGGCGCGGGCCTGCCGCAGGACGATGCCGCCGCCGATCAAGGCTGCCTGAAGATGGTGTTCAACCGCTATTGTCTCGGCGGCGACATAGAGCGCCTGGCGCAGCAGTTGCCCGGGGTGCGCTACGAGGACGGGGAGCGCACCGCGCTGCTGTATTTCGAGGGCGGCGAGCAGGACTACGTGCTGGCCTGGCGCGGACGCATCTACAAGGTGCTGCGCCAATACCGCATCTCATCCCAGCTGCGCTATGAAGAGCTTTACGGGCTGCTCCGTGACAAGTATGGCAGCGGCAAGGATCAGAGCCGTTTTCCCGCCTATGCGAATCGGCCGGGGAGCCGGCAGATCGCCATCCGCCGCGGCGAGGGCCGCGCCGCCCACGTCTGGCGCACCGACGGCGGCTGGCACATCGAGCTGAGCTGGACGCGTGAGCTGGGGCTGTCGCTCGCCTACCTCGCCGACGAACTGGAGCGTGAGCAGGAGGCCGCCCGGCAGGGAGGACTCTGACGCGGGACCGGGGCTTCAGGCGCGGGCGGCCGCTGAAGGCCCGGGGCGACGACGGTCCTTGTCGTCGGCGCTTGTCGTGCTCAGCACTCGCCCTTCTTGGCGTGGCCGGGCGGGCAGAACCGGCTCCGTTGGCGCGGCGCGTACCAGTCTCCATGATGGTCTCGCTCGTGGTACTCGTACCTGACGCGCTCGCGGGGCCGCGGCTCGTTCGTCGTGACCGCGGTCATCGCCGCGGCGCCCAGCGCGCCGCCGACGATGGCCCCGTCGCGGCCCCCCAGCTCATTGCCCACCAGTGCGCCGAGGCCGCCGCCCACGGCGCCGCCCAACGCGGCATTGAGGCGCTGGTCGTCGGCCGCGACGGTGCCGCCGGCGAGGGTGAGGAGGGCGGCGGCTGCCAGGTGTCGGTTCATCATTTCATGCTCCGGAATCGTCATGGATGGACTGCTCTGCCGGCAGCTCTCGAACGACGGCTCAGGCCCCGGACCCCGCCATAGGCGGTGGCCTCAAGGGCAGCTGTCCTTGTCGCCGGGTATGCTGCCGGTCATCTCCAGGAAGGCGTTGAACGGTCCCATCACGCCCATCGCCTCCATCTTCGGACCGCTGAACTTGAGTTTGCCGGTGGTCATGGCGCCCATGGCGCCACAGCCGAAGGCGCCCTCGCCCATGCAGGTCCAGTCGTCATCTTCGGCGTGCATCAGATAGTCCACGTCGTAGTCGGGGGACTTGTTCTGGACCGCGCCGCCATAGGTGCAGATCGCCTTGCCGTCCTGGTTGGCGATCTTCAGCTCTACTTTGCTGCCGAGGCCGCAGCCGTCCCGGTACATGTGGATGGTCTTGTAGCCCCGCCCGGCATCGTTGCCGGCCCAGGAATCGCCGCCGAGCTTGTTGGTCAGCGTCGCATTGGCGTTCCATGCCTTGCACAGCTGGGCCGCCCAGGCCGCATCCATGAAGGTCGCGGCCTCGGCGCCGAGGCTCAGGCCGCCCAGGGTCAGGGCGGCGATGGTCATTGTCGTTCTCATACTCGTCTCCTCCTCGCGGTGGGGGCCGTGGCGGCCGGTTGATCCGGCCATCGGCGCGGCCTGTTTTCTTGCACATGGGGAGCGCGTGTCCGGTAACGGACATCGGGCGGGCGACAGCTTAACCTCTGGCTCACCGGGGGCCAAGCCGCCGCCGTTATCCAGCGCCCGAGCGGGCGGGCTGCGGCGGGGGCAGCGTCAGGTTGGTGAACCGCCGGTCAGACGCGCCTCGGCCTCGGCATACTTGGCCGCCGTCTTGTCGATGATCTCCTGTGGCAGCTTTGGGCCGGGCGGGCTCTTGTCCCAGTCCAGGGTATCCAGGTAGTCGCGCACGAACTGTTTGTCGAAGCTCGGCGGGCTGATGCCGGTGCGGTACTGGTCCGCGGGCCAGAAGCGGGACGAATCCGGGGTCAGCACCTCGTCGATGAGGTGCAGCGTGCCGTGCTCGTCGAGGCCGAATTCGAACTTGGTGTCGGCGATGATGATGCCGCGGCCGGCCGCGTACTCCGCCGCTTCGCGGTAGATACGCAGGCTGAGCTCTCGGACCTGCGCGGCCAGTTCGGCGCCGAGCAGCTCGACGGTCTGCTCGAAGGGGATGTTCTCGTCGTGGTCGCCGATGGCGGCCTTGGTGGCCGGTGTGTAGATGGGCTCCGGCAGCCGCTCGGCCTGGCGCAGGCCGGGCGGCAGCGCGATGCCGCAGACCGCACCGCTGCGCTGGTAGTCCTTCCAACCGGAGCCGATGATGTAGCCGCGCACCACCGCCTCCACCGGCAGCGCCTCGAGCCGGCGCACGACGACGGCCCGCTCCCCGAGCGCTGCGCGCTCGGTCGCGTCGGCGACCACGTCGGCGGTCGGGATTCCGGTCAGGTGATTGGGCACCAGCGCCGTCGTACGGCCGAACCAGAAGCTCGACACCCGCGTCAGCACCTCGCCCTTTCCGGGGATCGGCTGCGGCAGCACCACGTCGAACGCGGACAGGCGGTCGGTGGTGACGATCAGCATGTGGGCATCGTCGATGGCGTAGATGTCGCGGACCTTGCCGCGGTTCAGCAGGCGCAGGCCCGTCAGGTCGGACTGGTACAGGGCGGGCATTGGTGTAGCATGTCGGGTTGGACTGGGACGACTATACCAATTGGCGTGGGCCCCTGGTGGCGGCGCGGACGTGCAGGCTGTGAGCCTGACGACATCAGAAGCCGCTGATGGCGCAAACGGAAGAGCAAATTTGCGCAAATGGATCAGGCCCTTGAGCAGAGGTCTTGCGCCCTCGGCACTCACTCCTCGGGTGATGGAGTGCGAAGCCGCAAGTACCTGACTGACGCCTGACTTTGGGCTCGCTCCGCGGCTGGAATGTCGGATCTAGGTTTCAGCACGGCATGCGACGGCCTGATCCGTGCCGCCGAGCCTGAGCCTTCCGCACTGCGCACTACGCAAACCGAACTCCGTACAAAAAATGACCGGGGATTTCCTGACCAGTTTTCGCGGCAGCTTCACGTCCGCGCTGCGCTGGCCGCAGCTCGACGATCTTTGGGCCCGCGTCCGAGAGCGTGCCGATGCCGGCTGGTACCTCTATGCCATCGGCGAGCCGCCGCCGCAGTCGACGTCGGACGCCGGACAAGTGGAACGCTTCGTTGCTGAGATCGACGGCCTGCTGCGGCGGGAGCACGACGAGGACTTCTGCGGCATCGTCTATGCCGACGACCCCAAGGCCCCGTCGATGATCAAGATCTACGACCCGAACAATCTTGGCGTCGTCTGCGGCTACAGCGACAATCCGCCGCTGCCGGGCTGGGTCATGAGCCTGCTCCCGCCGGTGGACCTGCCGGCCGCACAGCCGCCGAAGGGCAGGAGACGGTGGTGGCAGCGGGTGTTCGGCGGCTGAGAGCGTCCGCTATCGTTGACCGCTCCGCCCCCGTTGCCGTAGCTTCGTGCCGTTCTTCCAATAGCGCGGAGGCCCCATGGGCAAGCAGATCATTCAGACCGACCAGGCGCCGGAGGCCATTGGTACCTATTCCCAGGCGGTGCGGGTCGGCGATACCGTGTA
>Ga0316578_10000720_pt1 | contig 12009 bp, 4 predicted proteins | sample J0NA_2_FD_203076 | JGI IMG/M metagenome (GOLD analysis project Ga0316578, IMG submission 203076) | Rhizosphere microbial communities from salt marsh grasses in Alabama, United States - J0-2_160517rDrC | ecosystem: Host-associated > Plants > Roots > Rhizosphere | place: USA: Alabama | collected... | reverse complement strand
CATGGGGGGCCACCAAGGAGGGATCCCAGGAGGCATGGCAGGCGACCAAGGAGGGCTCGCGCAAGGCATGGGAGGCTACCAAAGAAGGATCGCATGAGATCTGGGGGGCCACCAAGGAGGGCTCACGAGATGCTTGGGAGGCTACCAAGGACGGCTCCCAGCGCGCCTGGGATGCCACCAAGGATGGGTCTGAGAAGGCATGGGACAAGACCAAGGAATTCGGTGAATAGGCCCGGGACTGCGCCAGCGCCGCGGTTGCTCATTGCGAAGCGGGTATGTCCCGGGAGCCGGCGTGCTCATCGAAGGCGACCGGATCGAGCTGATCGGCAGAGAAGCCGATCGGCGGGAGATGGGGGACCTGATGCCAATCAAACCGCAGCACCTGGGCCGCGCCAACACGTCAAGCTTCCCAAACCTGCCGGGCGTGCATTCGGCGCTATTGGGTGGTCGAAGGCGGGTATCGCTTCGCGAATTGCCTGCTAGACTCCGGGCTAGCGGTAACAGCTTGACGGATCTATCGGCAGGCTGCTGTCGAAAATGGACGCCGATGCCCGATCGGGACCAGTCGCCCCCGGGGATGGTGCCGGCCGCAGCGCGAGGCGACCGCCATGTCGGATGCGAGACTCTTCATCAGCTATAGCCACAAGGATAAGCACTGGCTGCAGCTGCTTCAGACCCAGTTCGCCATTCTGAGCAAGCAGGGCCAGGTCACGGCCTGGAGCGACGAGCACATCCGTCCCGGAGACTCCTGGAACGCCGAGATCCAGGAGGCGATGCTGGGCGCGGATGTCGCCATTCTGCTGGTGACGGACAATTTCCTTGCCTCCAGGTTCATCATGGACGTGGAGCTGCCGACGCTGATCGATCTCCTCGACGGTCGACGCACGGGTCGGCTGCGTCGCGTCATGCCGCTGATCGTCGAGCCCTGCCTGTGGAAGCTGGTGCCGGCCCTCAAGGCAATGGAAGTGCGCCCCAAGGGGCGCGAACTCGCCGAGGGTAACGAGTACCAGCGTAAGCGGGACCTGGCCGACTTCGCCATGGAGGTGGCCAAGATCCTGTTCGAGACCCCCGCGCCTGAGCCTGCGCGTGACGACCATGAGAAAGACGACCAAGGGGCCGTTGTCCTCACGGACAAGAGCTACGCCACCTTGGAGATCCGACTTTCCCATTGCGAATGGAGCCACTACAAGTCCGAGCTCAGCTTCACCTGGTCCGGGGACCGCAAGTGGGATTTCGTGCACCGTTACCCCGTGAATCTGGACCTGGAGACACTTGCGGGCTTGGAGGAGGTTGCCGCCTATGCCAGTGCCCTCGCACGGTCGCTCTTCCCGGACGAGCCCGCGCGCGAGAAGCTCGAGCTCGCCAAGGCGCGGGCGGAGGAGAAGCGGGTACCCCTGCGGGTGCGGGTGTGCATCGAGCCGAGCGCGCGCGAGCTGCACACGGTGAATTGGGAGAGCCTGACCATCGGCGGAGGTGCCGAGCGCCTGTTCTCGCCGGGCGCCACCTGTTTCGCGCGCTACACCCTGGCCCTCGGAGCCGACCTGCATCCGGTGCAGGTGCGTTGCCGCAGCGAGCCCGAGGCGCTGGTGCTGGGTCTCGCGGCGCGTGCATCGGCGGCCGTCTCGATGCCGGGGCCCGAGCATCTCGACGCCATTGCCGCGGCCCTGAGCGACGCCGGTATTGCAGCCAGGGTGGAGCGGCGTTGGCTGCTCTTGGAGGAGCTGGAGCCGCTTCTGCGCCGACACGATGGGATCGATCTCGTCTTTCTGTGCATGCTCGGTTGCGGGGAGCCTGCCAAGCAGGAGGCGTACTGCGGCCACTCACCCGACGCGGCAGACGTCGCGGGCACGGCACGGCGCATCATCGCCGGCGCCTTCAACACCTTGGAGCGTCTTCCTCGTCTGGTCGCGATCGACAACGCGGCGATTGCCGAGGCGGACGCGAGCGCCTGCTGGCCTTGCTTCGTCTACCTGGCACACGAGCTGACGGAGCAGGGGGTACTCGGAGCCCTGACCCTTCAGGGACACCTGGCCGCGGAGGACTGGACCCGGTTCCTCACGGGCTTCTTCCGCGAGATCAAGGACCACGGCCAGATGGATCGGGCGGCCATGGTGGCGCGCGAGCGGGTGCGCGACTCTGGTGCCCCCTGGGCGCCGGCCATCGTCTCCCGTCTGCGCAGCAGCAAGCTCTGGTACCTGCCCCGCTTCATGGACGAGCGGATCCGCGATGCGACTTGGTCCATCCTGCTCAAAAAGATCGAGCAGGGGCGCTGCCTGCCCATCGTCGGCGCCGGGGTCGACTACCGCGTGGCGCGCTTTCGCCAGGAGGTGGCGATGCGCTGGGCGGACAAGTATCAGTACCCACTCTCCGTGCACGAGCAGGCGAGCCTGTCCCAGGTGGCTCAGTACGTCGCCGCCACCTTCGGGCGCGACCATCTGATGGAAGAGCTCAACGACCAACTGCGCGGCGACGCCCTCCAGCGCTATGGACGCCTGCTCTCGGCGGAGGAACGCTCGCTTCCGCTGGACCGGCTCATTTCCGCCATCGCCGGGCGGTCCAAGGAGGCGGAGCCAACGGACCCCCATTTCACCCTCGCCTCCCTTCCGTTCCGGATGTATGTCACGGCGACATTCAACAGCTTCCTGGCCGATGCACTGCGTGGGCAGGGCCGGAATCCTGAGGAGCGCATCTTCAACGGGATCGATGACGGCGAGCTGGGCGTCGGTCCCGAGGTCGAGCGCCCCCTCGTTTACCACCTGTTCGGCCGCCTCGACGACGAGCAGTCCCTGGTCCTGACCGAGGACGATTACTTCGACTTCCTCATCGACTACTGGAACGACCGCGAGCGCATCCCCAAGGCCTTGAGAGGGGCCTTGGCGGGCTACACCCTGCTGTTCCTCGGCTTCAACCTCAATCATTGGGACTTCCGCGTGCTCTTCCGCAGCCTCCTCAAGGAGGAGGGGCGGGGGCGGCGCAGCCAGACGACCCACGTGGCCGTGCAGATCGTCCCGGACGATGATCAGATCACCGATCCGGATCGGGCGCGGGAGTACCTGGAGAAATACTTCGAGAAGTTCTCCGACGGCAACGTGAGCATCTACTGGGGGTCGTCGGAGGACTTCCTGACGGAGCTGTGGCGGCGTTGGCAGGAGGTGCATCCGTGATCGCGCGCGCCAATCCCTACGTCGGACCCCGGTCCTTCCGCACCGGCGAGCGCCTCCACGGGCGCGATCGGGAGCTGCGCGATCTCACCGATCTGCTGGCCTCCGAGCGCATCCTCCTACTGTACTCACCCTCAGGGGCTGGCAAGACGTCCCTGATTCGCGCTGGCGTCATCCCGGCGATGCGCGCCGAGGGCTATGGGGTGCTGCCGGTCGCCCGGCCCGGTCTGGCCGTCGGCGACGAGGGCCGGTCCCAGTCGGGCAACCCCTATGTCAACCGTATCCTCGAATCCTGGGAGCAGGAGGGCACCCCGGAGGGGGAGCAGCGTCTGCCCTCTGTCGCCGGGATCCCCTTGTCCGGCTATCTGTCTCAGCGTTCCTGGGTACAGTCGGAGGACCGGCTCAAGCTCATCATCCTGGACCAGTTCGAGGAGGTGCTGACCGCGGATCAGGCAGACGTGGAGACCAAGCGGGCGTTCTTCCGAGAGCTGGGGGACGCCCTGCGCGACCCGATGGTGTGGGCGCTGATCGCCATGCGCGAGGAGTACAGCGCCGCCCTGGACGCGTACCGTCATCTGCTGCCTACGCGTCTGGGCAACCGCTTTCGGCTCGACCTGCTCCACCGCGAGGAGGCGGCCGAAGCGATCGCACGGCCCGCGGCCGAGGCGGGTCTCGACCTCGCGCCGGAGACGGTTGCGCGTCTGCTCGACGACCTGGGGACGGTGCGCGAGCGCACCAGCGCGGGTGTCGAGGTGGTCCGCCAGGTCCCGTTCATCGAGCCCCTTTACCTCCAGATCGTCTGTCACCGTCTCTGGAAGGAGCTTCCCGACGACGCGGTGCGCGTCACGCCCGCGATGCTCGATGCCACGGGCGTCGATCAAGTCGCCGACGCACTGGAGCACTACTATGCGTCGGTGGTGGAGGCGGTGGCACGGGAGACGACCTGCTCCGAGCGATCCATCCGCGAGTGGCTCGAGAACGAGCTGGTCACCCCCCAGGGGCTGCGCCGTCAGGTCCTTCGCGGCGAGCGGGAAACCGCAGGCATGGCGAACGCGGTGGTCTTGGCTCTGGAGCGACGATCCCTTCTGCGGGGAGACGCCCGCGCCGGCACGGAGTGGTTCGAGATTACCCACGACCGCCTTGCGGCCGTGGTGCGCGACGGCAATGCCAAGTGGTACGGGGCCAATCTCCAGCCCTTCCAGATCCGCGGGGCGCAGTGGATCCGGTTGCTGCGCTCGGGTATGGATGCCAGCCGGGAGACCCTTTCCGGGGCCGAGCTCAAAGGTGCTCGCGCCTGGGCGCAGGCACACCCGGAGGCGGTCAGCCCGGTGGATCGGGAGTTTCTCACCGCGAGCAAGGCGAGCTGGGTCCGTCGGCGGCGCGAGAAGTGGCTGAAGGCCGCAGTCGCCTTCACAGTGATCGTGGGGGCCGTCTTGTTCGGGCTCTTTCAACGCAACTACGCCGCGCGTCTCGAACGCCAGAGCGCCCGTGAGCACAGCCGCTCGCTCCTGGCCGAGGCGGCCAACCAGCGCTGGGTGCAGTACGACAATGAGCTTGCGGTCCTGCTGGCCTTGCAGTCCCAGCGCTCCGCCAGGCAGTACGGGGTTCGCGAGGACCTCGGCCCCTGGGGAGAGCAGCAGCTGCGCACCATGGTCCAGGCGCGCCCCTTCGCCTTCAGCGTGCGACTGGGGGACGGTGCCTTCGTGCCCGACGGGGAGATCGCGCTCACCCGCTCCGGCCGCTTGGCCGCCCTCCAGACGGACGAGAGGGCGGTTAGGGTGCGCCCCACGGAAGAGGGGCGCGGTTCCGCCTGGTCCCTCGACCTGGACGTGCCCCTTGTGGCGCTGGCCTTCACCTCCGATGACCAGGGATTGGACGTCTACACCGAACGAGGGATGGACCGGTATGCGTCCGAGGGGGGGAGTGACGTGCCCATCTATCGCATCCTGACCGACACACCGCCGCTGGGTGTCGCGTGCGAGACCGAGACGGGCCAGCTCTTCCTAGCGACCCAGCCCGGGGACATCGAGGTCTGGGATCTGGGTACGGATGTGCCGGCGCGCTTGGACGTGCTCGGTGCCGACATCTTGGCAGGGGACCCCGACGCCCGCTTCACGGCCCTGCTTTGCGAGCCCTGCGGGAACTGGCTCGCCTGGGGTACCAACCGCGGCGAGCTCGGTCTGGTGGATCTGCGTGAGGGCCGCCGATCGACGGTCATCCGCTTTCGCAATGTCATCGACGATTGGCCCGAGCCCCTGCGTACCGAGTTCTATTTTCGTCGCGCCTACCTGAGCCATTCCGTCAAGTCCCTCCATCTCCTGCCCGACGGGTACCTGCTGTTTGCCCTCTATGCCCAGGGTCCGCCGCGGATCCTCGACCTGAGCGCCGGGCTCACCGATGCGGTCGCGGCCTATCTGCTCCCCGACGATGACAGCGCCGCCGCGTTGCGCATCGCGCAGGCCGCGGGTCGTGCCACCCGGCAGGTAGCGGATCCCGAGCGCCTGATCAATTCGGATATCAGCAGCGACGGAAAGCGTATCGCCGTGGGCGGGCAACGCTCGACCATTGGCTGGTGGGACATGGACAGCCTGAGCCTGGACCCGAACGATGATCCGCCACTCGGTCCACTCGAGCCGGGTCAAACCCTTTACGCGCGTTATGCGGAGCTCCCGGGATTAGGGGGGGCGCTGCGAACACTGCGACTGACCGACCCCAGAGCCAAGGAGGCGGTTGCGTCTCGGGACACACCCTCGACGCACACCTGGCTCGCGGCAGCAGACCTGAACGCCAACCTGCGCTGGTGGTCTCTCGGCGGGTTCTCCGCCACGGGGGAGGCCGGTTACCGGCCGGAGGTCGCCGGCGTCGTCTACGGCCTCGCCTTCCTGAACCAAGAGGGCACGCGGCTGGCCTACGGCGGGTCCCAGGGCTCGGGCGTCTTGCACATCGATCCGCAGACCGGCAGAGCTGGCCCCGAGAGCGGGATCGCCTTGCCCCACTACACCCGAGCGCTTGCGGTCAGCGGGGATCTACGCCGCATGGTCATCGCGACTGCCGACATCAAGCACTCTACCGGCCGAGGTTGGGTCAAGGAGGACTGGGAGCGCCGGCGCTACTCCTGGCTGCTCGAGCCCCTAACGCCCGCCGAGGGACAAGAGCGCCGCGCCACGGTCCTGGACAGGCTACACACGGCGGGGCAGTGGGCGGCCGGGGCGTCGGCGGACGGCAATCTCCTGCTCACCGCCGGTTGGGACGGCGTTGTAGGCCTCTATGACCACACCGCCGATGCGGCGGGAGACTGGAAGACTTCCGCCCTTGGCCCCTTGAAGAAGCCGGGAAGCGATGCGACCGATCCCATTCGTTCCGCGGCCCTCCGCCCCGACGGGAGACATCTTGCTGCCGGCACTCAACACGGACAGGTCGTGACCTTTCAGGGCCATGGAACCGCCTTTGAGCCCGCCGAGACCCTGCTGCAGACCGGGGTGCGCATCGATGCGCTCGCCTACTCGCCGGACGGCGATTGGATGACCGCGGGGGATCACAACGGTGTGCTCTGGACCTGGCATCGCGAGGGCGGACGCTATGCCCTGGCCGTATCGCTGCAGGCCCACCGCGACGCCATCTACGCCCTGACCTACTCGACCGAGGGGCGCTTGGTCAGCGGCGCGGCAGACGGCGGCGTCTATCTTTGGGAGTCGGGGAAGCCTGATCTCACGCGCCGGTTACGCCTCACCGGGGCGCGCAACGAAGTGCAGTCCGTGGCCGTCTCGGAGCAGGGCAAGCGCCTGGCCGCCGGTACCGCGGGTGGAGAGATCCGCCTCTGGGACCTGGACCTAGAGAACGTCATCGCTCAGGCCTGCGCCGGGATGTTCCGCAACCTGACGTGGGAGGAGTGGCAGCGTTACGTGGGCAAGGAACGTTATCAATGCACCTGCGGCAACTTGCCCCCTGCGCGAGACGTCCCGGAAGGGGCCATCGATCAAGCAACCTGCCCGACGTCCGCGGACGCGATGGCGCGGCCTTGAGGCGTCGCACGGGATGCTGGCGCAGAAGGCGGTAGGGGTATCCTTCTCCCTCGAAATCCTCCGGGGTCTTCGTGTGCGTAGGTTTCTCGATCGTCCGCCTCGCCTGCCAGACGTAAGCGAGCCACCCATGGCGCAGGTCGCCTCGTGCGCGGCCGTTGGGGGCTTCATCCCCTACGACGCCGCCCAGGCAGAGGTCGCGCAATTGCTGCTGGACCTGCATCGCAGACTCGAGGCCGCGCCCCCTGACCCCCCTGGCGGCGGCCTGCTCGGACGACTGCGCACGCGCCTCGCGCGGGCACCCGACCCGGTGCCCGGGATCTATCTCTGGGGCGGGGTAGGGCGGGGCAAGACCTATCTGATGGACTGGTTCGTCGACGAGCTGCCACTGCCGGGCAAGCGCCGGGTGCATTTCCACCACTTCATGCGTGAGGTCCACGACGAGCTCGCGGGGCTGCCACGCCAACCCGATCCACTGGAGCTACTGGCGGAGCGGCGTTGCCGAAAGATGCGGGTGCTGTGCCTGGACGAGTTCGTCGTCACCGACATCACCGACGCCATGCTCCTCTACGGACTGCTGCGCGCCTTTTTTGCGCGCGGCGTGACGCTGGTGACCACCTCCAACACCCAGCCACGGGAGCTGTACCGCAACGGCTTACAGCGCCAGCGTTTCCTACCGGCGATCGATCTTCTTGAGCGGCACACCCGGGTCTTCGAGCTCGACGGCGGCTGCGATTACAGGCTGCGCACCTTGAGCGCGGTGGGGGTCTATTTCGATACCGCGGACCCGGGGGCGGATGCGGCCCTCGCCGACTGTTTCCAGCGCCTCACCGGTGGGCACCACGAGCGCACGGAACTTCTCGAGATCAACGGTCGAGCCGTGCCTGTGCGCAGGCTGGGTACCGACGTGGTCTGGTTCGATTTCGACGTACTCTGCGGCGGTCCTCGGGCGACGGCGGACTACATCGAGATCGCCCGCGAGTTCCACACCCTGCTGCTCTCCGGGGTGCCCCAGCTGGGTCCCGGTCAGGACGCGGCGGCGCGACGCTTCGTGCACCTGGTCGACGAGCTCTACGACCGTCGGGTCAAGCTCATCCTCTCTGCCGCCGCCCCCCTGAACGGCCTGTACGCAGGGGGGCTGCACGACTTCGCCCATGAGCGGCTCCTCAGCCGACTCACCGAGATGCAGTCCCGTGAATACCTGGCCGGCCCCGGCCGCGAGCCCCCGCCAGGTGGCCCGGCGCCCGCGGCGCAGGGCCACGTATAGGGTCGACGGGACGGGATGCTACGGGGACTTCTTGAGCTTCATGATCCCCATGGCGTTCATGAACAATTTTTCGTACACGGGCTCGGAGGTGCCCTTGCGCATCTTGCGCAGGAAGTAGCGCTCAAAGGCAATCTTCGCCATGTGCACCCATTTGCCTTCCGAGAACCAGTTGACGTTGCGCGGCGGGATCTGGGGCAGGGCCACGAAGGCCGCGCCCGTGTCGCCGAAATCGGCGAGACAGACCGCATTCCAAGTGGCTTTGTGCGTCGGCTCCTTGCCTGCCATGGTGTCTCGGATGTTATGGGCCGTTGCCGTCACCATCGACTCGATCATGTAGCCCGTCTTGGGCGCGCCCGTCGGCACTGGCGTGGCCTCAACAGGCGGGATCGCGACGCAGACGCCGACCGAGTAGATGTTTTGGTACTTGGGGTTGCGCTGGTATTCGTCGATGAGGATGAAGCCCCGCGGATTGGTGAGACCCTCGATGCCGAACACCGCATCCACGCCCTTGAAAGCGGGCAGCAACATCGAGTACTTGAAGTCCAGCGTGTGCTCCTTCTTCGGCTGGCCGGCCTCGTCGTGCTCCGTGACGTGCATCTTGCCGGCCTCGATCTTCGTGACCTTGGCGTTGCAGATCCACTTGATGTGGCGCTCGCGCAGGGCCGACTCCAGCATCCCTTTGGAGTCCCCCACTCCGCCCAGCCCCAGGTGCCCGACATAAGGCTCTGCGGTAACGAAGGTCATCGGCACCTGGTCGCGGATCTTCCGCTTGCGCAGGTCGGTGTCCATGATCATGGCGAACTCGTAGGCCGGGCCATAGCAGGATGCGCCCTGCACCGCGCCGACGACCACATGGCCAGGATCCTTGACGAACTCGCGCCAGGCCTTCTCGGCGGTCACGGCGTGGTCGACATGACAGACCGATTGGGTATATCCGTTCGGTCCAAGGCCCTCGACCTCATCGAAGGCCAGCTTGGGTCCCGTGGCAATGATGAGGTAGTCGTAGTCCACCATGCGCCCGTCGTCCAGCTCGACCTGGTTCTTCTCCGGATGCACGCGCTTGGCACCGACGGTGATGCAGTCGATCCCGTGCCGGGCAAAGGTGGGCTCGAGGTCGATCTCGATCTCCGGGGGGGTGCGCCAGTTGACGGCGACCCAGGGATTGGACGGCACAAAATGGAACCGAGGGGTGTTGGTGATGACGGTGACCTTGTCCTGCTTACGCGCAAACTCGCGCATCTCGTAGGCCATCGGCATGCCGCCGAGACCTGCGCCAATGATAACGATGTGGGCCATGGGGCTCCTCTTGGTGGGTTGTGATTGTTGGGCGATCCGATGCCGACGGTGCCGGCCGAACCTCATCGGTGGTGATCCCAGTCGGTGGGGCCATTCTAGTCGCTGAGGATGGTCGCCACCTAGCCGATCAACCGGTGAAGCGGGCCGCCCGGGGGACGGTTACTCCTCGCTGCGCTGATAGGCGTCTGCTAGTTGTTTCTGGATGTTGCCCGGCACGGCCTCGTAGTGGCTGAGCTCGATGGAGTAGGTCCCCTCACCGCCGGTGATGGCCTTGAGACGCTGATCGTAGCCATTGAGCTCGGCCAGGGGCACCTCCCCGTCGATGGCGATGCGTCCACGGGTCTTGGATTCGCTGCCGCTGATTCGTCCGCGGCGACTGGACAGGTCGCCCGCCAGGTCGCCCATGCAGGAGTCGGGGGCGACGACCCGGATCTTGACGATGGGCTCCAGGATCACCGGCCGGGCCTTGTCCACGGCATCCAGGAAGGCCTTGCGCCCGGCGGTGGCGAAGGCGATGTCCTTGGAGTCCACCGGGTGATGCTTGCCGTCGTAGACGGTCACCTTGACGTCCTGCATGGGGTAGCCGGCGACGGCCCCCTCCGCCAGGACCTGGCGCACCCCCTTTTCGATGGAGGGGATGAAGTTGCCCGGGATGGAACCGCCTACGGTGGCGTCCTCGAACTCGAATCCGGCCCCGCGCTCCAGGGGCTCCACCCGCAGGAAGACCTCGCCGAACTGGCCCGCCCCACCAGTCTGCTTCTTGTGCCGATGATGGCCCTCGGCCTTCGCGGTAATGGTCTCCTGGTACGGGATGCTGGGCGGACGGGTCTCCACCTCCGCGTGAAACTGGTCCGAGAGCCGGCGCAGCAGCACCTTGAGGTGCAGCTCCCCGAGGCCGCGCATGACGGTCTCGTTGGTTGCGGCATGGTGCTCTACGTGCAGACAAGGGTCCTCTGATTGGAGCTTGTGCAGGGCGTCGTTGAGCTTCTGCTCGTCGCCGCGCTTGGCCGGGGACACGGCGAGTCCGAACAGGGGCACCGGACACTCGATGCTGCTTAGATGATGATGGTCCTCATCGTGGGAGTCGTGTAGAACGGCGTCGAAGTGGATCTCGTCCACCCGCGCCACTGCCAGGATGTCGCCGGGCACCCCCTCTTCGACCTCGATGAGCTCGTTTCCGTGGAGCCGATAAAGGTGGTTCGCCTTGAAGGACTTGCGCGCATCGCCGATGAAGAGCTGGCCCGCCGGGGTGATGCGTCCCTGATGGATGCGAAAGATGCCGAGCTTGCCCCGAAAGGGGTCGTTTATCACCTTGAAGCAGTGGGCCAGGGCGTGCTTCGAGGGGTCGGGGGCGACGCTCACGGGCTCCATCTCGGCCCCCTCGCCCTTCATGAAGGGCGGTGGGTTGCCCTCGGACGGGTTCGGCATGAGCCGCACCAGAATGTCCAGCAGCTCCGGGATGCCGACACCGGTTTGGGCAGAGCAGTAACAGATGGGGATCAGGTGGGCCTCTCGCAGGGCCGCTTCGAAGGGGTCGTGGAGTTGGGATGGCTCGAGCTCCTGCCCTTGTTCCAGGTAGAGCTCCATCAGGGCCTCGTCCACCTCCACCACCTGATCGATGATCTGACCGTGGGCCTCTTCCACCGACGAGAAGTCGGTCGGCTCGCCACTCGGGTTGAAGAAGCAGTCGATGACCCTGGTCCCCCCGCCCGCCGGCAGGTTGATGGGTAGGCACTCGGCCCCAAAGGCATCGCGGATCTGATTGGTGAGATCCGCCAGGTCCACGCCCTCTGCGTCGATTTGATTCACGATCACGATGCGGCACAGGGCCCGGTGATCGGCTGCCGTCCACATCCGCTGCGTGACGGACTCCAGCCCCGCCTGGGCATTGACGACCAGGGCGGCAGTCTCCACGGCCGGTAAGACCGAGATCGATCGCCCTAGGAAGTCCGGGTAGCCGGGGGTGTCGATCAGGTTGATGTGCTTACCCTGGGCGCTGACGCTGGTGATGGCCGAGTCCAGGGAGTGCTGCAGCTCCTTTTCGAGCGGGTCAAAGTCGCACACCGTGGTGCCCTTGACGACGCTTCCCGGGGCGGGAATCGCGCCCGTTGCCGCGAGCAGGGACTCGACAAGGGTAGTTTTTCCGGAGCCCGCGTGGCCGACAAGGGCGATGTTGCGGACGTCCTCGGCATTGTAATCAGACATCGGGGATCCTTCGGTGAGGAGGGGAAGGCCCTGGGCACCGGCCAGGTGCAGCCCCTGGGTT
>Ga0316578_10000719_pt1 | contig 12011 bp, 9 predicted proteins | sample J0NA_2_FD_203076 | JGI IMG/M metagenome (GOLD analysis project Ga0316578, IMG submission 203076) | Rhizosphere microbial communities from salt marsh grasses in Alabama, United States - J0-2_160517rDrC | ecosystem: Host-associated > Plants > Roots > Rhizosphere | place: USA: Alabama | collected... | reverse complement strand
GCTTCGAAGATAGACGCTTCTGATTGCGGCAAAACAACGAAAAAGATACCCAGAAGAATTAGCGATTCGACTTGGGCAGGATAGTCAAGCAGAATAACAACAACGGCCAGGAGCCCTATGGTTAAGATGGAGGTAACCGCGCCGATTAAGGATGAATTGACTAATAGTTCGCCGGTCTGGCCGGGATTCCGGGAGATCTTACGCGGCAGCAGCATGACAAATCCCCAAGGAGCTATCGCTACGGCAACGGTAGTGAATGATAGGGCTGTGCTGTAATCACCCCATATTTCCCGGCCAAGAATACGAGCGACATACCAGGCTAAGAAAAAAGAAATCCCTCGTTCTAATATGACCAGTGATGAAAGAACTGTTGAGTTTTTTAGTACACGCAGTGCGGGAGGCATGGATTAATCTAAATAACCTAGATTGCGTAACCGGTCGGCTATCACGTTCGCGTCTTCTTCGCTGTTGGTCGATTCATCAATTCTGTCTGGAGGTTCCAGGACAGAAGATGTATCTTCTATCGAAGCGGGTTCAAATCCCGGTAAAAACATTTGATCTAACGTTCGACCATCTAAGTAACTGGGTGCAGCCACACCTAAAGCCGCCAGGATTGTTGGCGCAAGATCTGTTATCCGTGCGTTTTGGATTTGTTGCCCTGAAGCTATGCTAGGTCCCCAGGCAATCAGTATGCCATCTAATGCATGATTGCCGGAATAAGGAGTGGAAGAGGTAAAGACTGGTCCCCCCATGTCTACAGTGCTGTCCAGTACAAAGTTAGATACAGCCTGTGGGTCGTCCCGTTTAGGTTCTATAATCAGGTCCGGTGCATCATCGAGGAATCGGCCGTTATACAATTCTTCGCGTAAGTACACACCTGCTAAAGGAGAGCGGTTTGTTTGAAGCTCTCGTAAGTCCGTCAACGCGATAGATAGATCTTCCCGAAGTTGTTCATACTCTTTCCCCGGCGAGATGATTCCCTGTGGTTCTCGTCCCCTCACGTTCAAACGCAGTCCCCCATCCGGCGAATAGTATACCCGAGTCTTTGACCAATCAATCATCTGGCTAGAAATGATCGCTTTCAAATTGGTTATCCCCCAGTCATCCGGTAAGAAAGCGCGTTTCAAGCGCCGAAACCAGGGGATTGATTTTAGGCCGGATAGTCGATTGACTACAGCGGTCCGCCAATTTTTTTGTTCCCGCAAAATCAACAATCCCTGCTGATGCAGCCAGCGGTTGACATAGAAACGACGCGCGCAGCCGTTGAATCCGTGATCTGACATCACCAGGACAAGCGTGCGCTCCGGAACCTGAGCGATAATTTCAGCTATGGCCTGGTCTAATAAGGCGAAATGCTCGCGCAAGGCGGACCCGAATTTCTGCCTGCTCGCTTCGTTGTGATCGGGATGTTGGGAATCGATGTCTTCCCATAAAAAGTGCTGTAATCGATCGGGACCAGTGAAAACTACGCCCAGCATGTCGAAATCATCAACCTGCCAGAGTAAGCGTATTGTTTCGATTTGCTGCTGTGTATATGCCTGGACGCCGGCAATTAAGGCCTCCTTTTCATGTGCTCGGTCCCCCGCATCCAGAAGATAATTATCAAAATGTTGTAATAAACGAGCTTGTAGTTCCGCTGGGTAGGTAAACTGGGAGTCGGTAGAAGGTGTGAGCATCCCCCCCACCAGGAATCCATTAACAGGGACGGGTGGATAAGTAAATGGAATGTTTAGTAAACCTACGCGTCTCCCTGCCTTGCTTAGAATATCCCAAAATCGAGGGACACGAATGCTGGAGCTATTCGCTAGCTTAAAGCGATAGCTGTTTGGTTCATGATTCACAAACCCGAAAATACCATGCTGCCCAGGATTTACTCCTGTGGCGAAGGAAGACCAGGCTACAGAACTTTCTGGCCGGATGGTTGACCGTAAAGGACCGGAAGCCCCTTCTGCTACAAGACGGGCTAATGTAGGCAAGTAACCTTGCTCTATCCAAGGCTTCAGCAATCGCCAATCAGCACCATCTAAACCGATGACAATGACCTTGTCATAAGCGGTTTCCATCTTCTTATTCAAGATACCCCAATCCGCGTAGCCGGTCCCCTAACTGCATTTCCTCTTCATCCGAATAAGCTGAATCAGATGTGTCAGGTAACAGTTGATCGCGGTCTGCATCGTGGATGCGGACGGGGTGTGCTGCCAGGAAATCAGGATCAAATATCTCAGTGAGAACACGGCCGTCAAAGAAAGATGGAATTGATAAACCCATCATATAGAGGATAGTTGCCGGCACATCAAGCAAGCGCAGACCGTTTAATTCGCCGCCGGATTTCACAGACGGTCCGGCGGAAATAAAGATGCCATCCTGACGATGTTCGCCAGGACGAAATGGTTTATGTTCTTCAGCAAACAAACTCCCGGCCAAAGATTCGGCGCCGATATAATCCGGATCAAAAATTAAGATCACGTCAGGAAAAGATTCCACATACGGGCCACTGTAAATATCCTCACGTCGAGCCGCTTTCTTGATGAGGCACTTCCCTGTTGCCGGATCTATAAATTGTGCGCTGGCCTGTATGATGCGATCGCGTAGAGCTTCGTACTCCTCTCCCGCAGAAACAACCCCCTCGCGTCTTTTTCCTTTAAGATTTATTTCAATGCCGGAGACATGAAAGTAAATTGGCACCCAGTACGCCTGAGTTTTAGACCAATCTATGATATCACTGCTGGATGCTCTGGATGCGGTGGTAACTTTGTGTTGAGTCGACTGGGGCAGCAAGCGGCGTACGAGAGTCTTTAGATGTTTCTGGCGGCTGAGTAAAACCCGCCAGTATTCCAAATCACTAATTCCTTCCCTCCCCCTCTTTTGAAGGAATCCATTCTGTTCTAACCAGATATTGGGATATGCACGACGCGTAGGCGATGGTCCAAATCCATGATCAGACATCATCACTATATGTGCGGATGGTCCGGCAGTTTCTATTAGTTGACCGATGTCATCATCAAGCTCACGGAAATAAGCCAATAGTTCCTGTTTAATTGTTTCCCCTGCTTCATTTCGTGGCGGGTTCTCAGCCAACAAATCTTCCAAATCGTCCCAGAAAAAGTGGGAAACGCGATCGGTACTGGTGAAAACAACCACAAAAAAGTCCCAAGGCTCTTCCTTTAACAAGCGAATGCAGTACTTGGCTCGCGTATGAGACATTTGTCGAATGGAAGGCAGCATCTCCGCCTTTGAAGGAAAACCACTTTGCCGAAAACCTGATTGCCCACGAATGAAATCCACGTCAACTATGTAGTCCTCACCAAGTTTTTGGGCAAATTCAGGCGGGTATGTATATTCGGCTGCCTGAGGGGGCGTTAGCATCCCGGTTACCATGAAGCCATTTACTGGACGTGCAGGATAGGTTAGAGGTACATTGACGACGCCAACTTTCTTTCCTTCATCACTCATGACCTCCCAAATTGTGGTGCCTAATTGGCGAGCATCCACGAAACCGCTGCCTAGAGTATCATAATTAAAACTATCGCGTTTCCGAAAAGATAAAACGCCATGCTGCCCAGGATTTTGTCCGGTTGCCAGAGTACTCCAAGCAGCTGCTGTAAAGGGTGGAATGGTCGAGTCAAGCCTCCCCCAATATCCCTGATCCATTAGCTTCCCTAAATTGGGAAGATAGCCCATATCAACAAGTGGTTGCAGAAGGTCAAAAGTTGCGCCATCCAGGCCGATAACCAAAACCTTCGGGGATTTCGTAACCATAAGCAGCTGCTAATCGGCTGAACACCAGGCGGGATTCTGATCTTTACCAACCTGGTAGGTTAGGCGGGCCGGATTGCTACCATCCACATCTATTAAATATAATTCCCAGTCCTGAGTACGGTTAGATGAAAACGCAATTTGGTCGTTACCTACCCAAGTTGGGGTCGTGTTATCTTGAACACCTTCGGTGAGTTGGACTTCATTGCTGCCATCGGGGTTCATGGTGTAAATATCGTAATCAACTAATCGTTTCCCGGCAAACACAATGCGGGACCCATCTGGTGAGAAGCGGGGGTAAAAATCTACTCCTACATTGTTTGTTAACTGTACAACATCATTTGAGGGCGGGTAATCAGTCGAATAGATTTCCCAATCTCCATCACGGTTACTGGTAAATAGCAGTTTGCTGCCATCGGGGGACCAGCTGGGCATGGCGTTACTGAAAGGACCTCTTTCCAAACAACCTAATTCAGTCCCAGCAGAATCGAGAAAACAGACATTGAAGAGTTGATCCCGGTTATTCTGAAAGGCAATTACATCACCTCCCGGCGACCAGGCCGGCGCCCAGTAATGGACACCCGCTTCAGTCGCGAGTAGTTGGGCAGACTGCTCGCCGCTTTGCACGGTATAAAGCTTGAAGACGTCACTGCCTCCGATCCCGGACGAAAAAGCAATTTTTTGACAATCCGGAGACCAGCTTGGCTCGAAGGCCTGTGAATCAGTTTGAAGCCATTTTTCAATTAGACCATCAGGGCCATTCAATGTATAGATTTGGAAGGGGCCAGTCGCTTCCGAGTTGTAGACGAGTTTGCCCGGGAAACTGGGCGGAGCACTCGGTTCAGCCGTGGCCATGTCTGGTAAGCTTGCTTCTTCAGGCCCGGGATAAGCAGGGGCTGGATAGGCGGGAGCAGGATAAGCTTGGCTGAGTTCTTGTGACTGAGGGGAAGATGAAGGCTGTGCGGTTGCTGAAGGTGACTCAGCCGCACCACATGCTGTCAATAGATAAGCCGAAATTAGCAAGAGGATTAGCACCCATGTGTGCTGAGCAGGCTGTATTCGTTTTGCCATGTTTATAATTGTCTCCTGGTAGTTTTTGTCATTCAGTTTAGCGTGGCGTAATCGGCCGTAATAAACCGACACCTTAATCCATTTACCTAAAGGTACGAATTATACCCAAGATGGGATTCAGCCCGGCTATCTTATGTTGTTATATTTAGAATTACTGGATTAGCAAGGAGGGTTGCGCCAGTAATCCACTGTCTCAGCCGGTGTGTTTACAGACTGCAAGAAATCTATCATTTCTGTGTGTAAATTTCGAGCGATGTCACACTGCGAACCAATCAGATTCGACTGCTGCTTTGGGTCATCGAGTAGATAATATAATTCGCTGGTTGTTCTTCCGGCTCCATCGCAAAGTGTCCAATTCCCATCTGTTATAGTTATACGCTGCTTGGGGTTTGGAGCATTCTTTAACGAGCGAGAAGAGATGGCAGCCGGACGTGGTGACCCACTTTGCCCGTTTATATAGGGCACTAATGAAAACCCATGCATACCGTTAGGGGCCGGCACATCTGTGAAATCAAGAATTGTGGGCATAATATCCGCCGGTTGGGCGAGTGTCTCGAGTCGTTTGGGTGCTACCCCTGGAACACGAACCATCATGGGAATATGAACGAGTTCTTGATACAGCGAATAGGGTTCGTAATATGAATCCGTTGACCATGATTTACCGACCGCATTATGCTCACCAAGCATAAAACCATGGTCAGACATAAGAATGACAACTGTCTTTTCAGATAATCCCAGGGTATCTAGTTCTGACAAAAGCATGCCAAACCAATGATCGACCATAGACACCTCGGCCGCGTATAAGGCACGCATATGATTTAGCTCCTCGGAAGTCATGTAATCAGGAGGTGCATAAGCCGGGTAGATTATTTGCTCACCGCTGTAACCGGGATTATAAAGATCGACATATGATTGGGGTGGGTCCCAAGGCTCATGAGGATCAAAGATATCAATGTGCAGACTAAACGAGCCGTAATCTTTATTGCGGTGTAACCAGCTGATTGCTGATTGAATTGTCTTGGCGGCGAGATAATCCGCTTCACTATTGCGATCGGCCATATTTCGTAAGTATTGTTCGATGACAGTAGATCCGTGACGAAATTTGGCGGGATCGGCCGGTAAGGATGGGTGGGGCGGATTAGCACGATACCGGTCATTTTCCTGGCCGCGAACCCATTCCCATGATTGAAAACCACGATCGAGGAAGAACCCTTCGTCTTTCAAATGCCAGTTGTCGAAGACTAATCCTGTCGTATAACCCGCATCGCTCATAACTTGTGCCGTCACAATAGCATCCTCGGGCAAATCTTCCCAGCCCAAGATGGTATACATGTAGCGTCCGGTAAACAGCTCGGCCCGGTTGAGGACCGTGGGAAAACCACCGGAATATGCCTTGTCAAATACCTGTGATTGGGATGCAAATGCATCTATGCTGGGAGTCTTGATCCAGCTGTTGCCATGATATCCAATATGGTCATAACGCAGCGTATCACACATGACGGTGATAGTGTTGAGTTTGCTTGCATCAGCTTGCCGAAGGATCCGGGGTAGGAAACAAAGCTGGTTTCCTCCAGCTGCTTGAGCCAGCAGGTTGGAACCCAAAACGGCCGACGCTCCCGCTGCCCCCGCCCCTGCTAAGAACTGCCTCCGTGAAATTTTTACATCTCCCATCTTATTGCTCCACTTAATTTTGTGCTAAAGATTAAAAGTAAAAGCCGATTAAAGAGAAAAATTGGCAAAAGAGTACTTTCTCCCTCATAGTCACGCCAGGAGAAGATATAATTGATATTAACACAAATAGATAACTATTTGAAGAGAATATCGAACCAGAGCTTTAGCTTGCTATTTGTTTCCCTTTAAATATGGAGAGTAGGCGGTTAATTAAGAGACCTTTCTTAGTTTTACACTCCAAAATTTCTTAAAACCAAAGCATTTGTTAGAATTAGGGCCGTTAGTTGGCGATAGTTTGGAATTGTCTTCAAAACGCTAGGGATGGGCACGAAGTTCTTGACCGTTTCTAGACGTTTTTTATTGCCATTTTTAAGAGACTTAATATGATAATTCTGTACCTGGGATGATGGGCTGCAATTGAGCATGCCAGGATTTGACATGAGTGGAGAAAAACCTTTCAACAATAGAAAGGTGGAACAGGTACTTGGAAAAGGAAAAACTTAAATTGTTAAATTTAGAACAATCAGCGAAATTGATCGATCCGTATGGCGGTGAACTTGTAGATTTATTGGTGCCGAAAGAGGCGCTAGAGGTGGCTTTTGAATATGCGGGTGGTTTGCCTTCAATTCGCTTGTCTGAGCGTTCATTATGTGATCTTGAACTGCTTGCTGTAGGCGCTTTTTCACCGCTGGATCGTTTCATGTCAGAAGCCGATCACCAGAATGTGTTGGATAATATGCGCCTCACGAATGGCTATATTTTCCCAATTCCAATTCCGCTGCCCATTGATGAAGATGAGAAGGCGGTTATTGAAATTGGCCAGGATGTTGCGCTTAGAAGTCCCAGAAATGAAATATTAGCCATAATGAAGGTTGAAGAAATTTACGAATGGGGTCTTGAAGAAGTCGCCCAAAAAGCCTTCGGGACAACGGATTTGCGGCATCCTCTAGTCGCCGAAATGTATCGTTGGGGTAAGTTCAATATATCCGGTCCCTTACAAGTACTGCGGCTGCCGTCCCATTATGATTTTAGCGATTTGCGGATGACCCCGGCTGAGACGCGGGCGATGCTTTCATCTTTTGGCCATCAAAACGTTATTGCCTTCCAAACACGTAACCCTCTGCACCGTGTCCATGAGGAATTGACCAAACGTGCGACCCAAGATAAGGATGGTGTTCTTCTTCTACACCCGGTTGTAGGTATGACCCGACCAGGTGATGTCGACCACTTCACACGTGTCCGTACTTATCGCGCACTGGCCCAACGTTATTACGATCCTGATCGTATCTTATTGTCGCTCTTACCTCTGGCAATGCGGATGGCCGGTCCGCGCGAAGCTGTCTGGCATGCTCTTATTCGCCGAAATTATGGGGCTAATCATCTGATAGTCGGCCGTGATCACGCGGGTCCGGGAAAGAATTCTAAGGGCGAACCTTTTTATGGGCCGTACGATGCCCAGGAATTGGTTGAGAGCTTAAGCGACGAACTTGGTGTAGAGGTCGTTCCTTTCCGTATGATGGTTTACCTGCCGGATGAAGAACGATATGAAGAAATTTCCAAGGTGGATGAAACAACTCGCACGGCTTCTATTTCCGGCACCCAGGTGCGAGAGGAATACCTTGAAAGCGGCCGCGAGCTGCCTGCTTGGTTTACCCGGCCCGAGGTTGCTGAAATTCTGGCTGAAACCTACCCGCCTCGTTTCCGCCAGGGGGCCTGCATCTGGTTTACCGGACTGCATAATTCCGGCAAATCGACAACGGCATCCGTGCTGACGGCACTGCTCCAGGAGCACGGCCGAACAGTTACTTTGCTGGACGGTGATGTCGTGCGTACGCATTTTTCCGAGGGATTAGGCTTTAGTAAGCGGGATCGAGATGATCATGTGCGGCGCATGGGATACGTCGCCTCGGAGATCATCCGTCACGGCGGCATCGCGATCTGTGCGGCGGTTAGCCCCTATCGAGCGACCCGTAATGATGTGCGCAGTATGCTGGGCAGCGATCATTATGTTGAAGTTTTCGTTGATACGCCACTGGAGGTTTGTGAAAAGCGGGATACAAAGGGTTTATATGCCCGGGCGCGACGGGGCGAGATCGTTGGCTTTACCGGAATTGATGACCCTTATGAGTCGCCGCAAAATCCAGATCTCCGTCTGGATACTCTCGGTCACACTGCTGAAGAAAATGCCCGATCTATACTTTTGCATCTGATCGAGGCGGGTTTTATTCGTCTTGAGAGTGAAGACCAGGCGCCTGCTTAATTAAATTGATCTATCTGGTGACTTGGTAAAAAATTGAAATTGTTTAAAGAGGAACTTATGACTTACGAGAAAAATGGAAATGAGAAGGGTTACGTCGTGTGGATGACAGGCTTGTCCGGAGCTGGAAAAACAACGATTGCCCTGCTCCTTGAGAAAGAGCTCAAAGAACGCGATCAAAAAGTTGAACGGTTGGATGGAGATGTTGTACGTGAGAGCCTGACCCGGGACCTGGGTTTTACGGCCGAAGATCGACGCAAGAATATTGAGCGGGTTACCTTTGTGGCTAAACTCCTCTCACGCAATGGTGTGGGGACAATTTGCTCATTTATCTCACCATACCAATCCGTCCGTCATCATGTTCGCGAAAATACAACGAATTTCCTGGAGGTTTTTATTGACGCACCTCTGGATGTTGTCATGGAACGTGATGTAAAAGGACTTTATAAGAAAGCAATCGCCGGCGAAATACCCAATTTCACCGGTATTTCCGATCCGTTTGAAGCGCCGGAAAACCCCGACATCCACGTTCGGACAGATCTGAGCAGCGCGGAAGAGTGTGCGAATCAGATTCTTGAGGAACTTGAGCGGCTCGGTTACATTCCGGTGGCGGAATCGGCTTGATTGTCTCGCTCTCTGAAACTGGGATAGGACCCAGTAGGTAATTTTTTGTCGAATATGACGATCCAGGAAGCCTGGGCATTTGGTCGCCGCCAACTTGCCCAGGCTTCCTTTACGCCCGATGTGGATGCTCGCTTGCTGTTGGAACATATCCTGCAAATCGAGCATAGTCTTCTCGCTGCCCATGGAGATCGGAATCTGACGCCATCCCAGGAACAGGCGTATCATGATCTCCTGGCACGCGCAGCAAGCAGAGAACCAATCCCCTATTTAACCGGAACTGCTCCATTTTTTGATTTTGACCTGACAGTCAATCCATCGGTCTTAATCCCGCGTCCGGAAACGGAGGAATTGGTCGGCCATGCAGTAGCATGGGCGGGTTCACGTGCCGGATTAACTATCGTTGATGTTGGAACTGGAAGCGGTTCAATCGCAATAGCTTTGGCGCGGAATCTGCCCCCGTCAACCCTGGTCGCTACTGATATTTCATTTTCCGCGCTTCAGGTTGCTTGCTTTAATGCTGAAAAACATGCTAAGCAACCCATACATTTTTTACAGGGGGATCTGTTAAGCCCCCTGGCCGGAATGTTTGACCTAATCATAGCTAATTTACCCTATATTGCTGATGCCGAGTGGACGCAGGTAGACGATGGGGTAAAATTATACGAGCCGTCTGTCGCCCTGAGCGGTGGCAGTGATGGGTTGGATTTGCTCCGCGAATTGTTAGATCAGGCAGCATTAAAGCTCTGCCCTGGGGGCGCCATATTCCTGGAAATAGGGTGGCAACAGGGCGAAGTGATGCGGCAGCTGGCTGGTGATAAATTTCCTCATGCGGAGATAGAAATAATCGCCGACCTCGCAGGCCAGGATCGTATAGTTCAGATTCTTACCAATAAACCGGCATGAACAACACACGGTTTTCAGTGAATGAAAAGAAGGGACCCCCTCGTGGCGGCAGGCATAAGACTGTGACAACCCAACTGTTTGCCGCAAACGATCCACATATGCTCCTGGCTGTTGAAGAAGCTATCCAACGAAGTGAACTCATCATCTTACCGACTGATACCGTTTATGGTGTGGGGGCTAGTGCTTTTGATGAGCAGGCTATCCAATGTTTGTATTTTGTGAAACATCGTTCGCTGGAAAAAGGCATTCCATTACTACTCGCGGATATCTCCGATCTACATAAGGCTACTGCGGCTGTTTCGCACACGGCCGAAAAATTAATCGCCAGATTTTGGCCAGGACCTCTGACCCTGGTTTTGCCAAAGCGAGAAGATTTACCCCCATCCATATCAGAAACAGAGAATGTTGCGGTCCGCATGCCCAACCATGATATAAGTAGAGCGATTATTCGCGCTGCCGGGGGAATGCTGGCGACGACAAGCGCCAACCTGTCCGGACTTGCTCCGGCACGGACTGCGCGAGATGCACTGAATGACCTGACCGGCGCGGTAGCAGTAGTTGTGGATGATGGTCCGAGTGGTGGGGATGTGGCCTCGACAGTAGTCGACTGTACCGGGGAGTCGATCCGCATATTGCGTCCAGGACCGATTTCGTTGGAAGATTTGTTGGAGGTTGAAGGTCTCGAGATATGAGTGCCTATTTCCTCCCCTTGATTCTCGCTGTTGGCGGCTTGATTGCCGCTTTTATGACCTATCGCGGTATACGCCGTGGTGGGGCTCGTTACTACACACTTGAGCGGGAAGCAATGCTCCGCCGGGCGATGCTGACGCTTCTGGTTAGCGCCCTCCTCTTTATTAGTTCGGTAGGACTGCTGATTTATAGAGACCAACAAGCTTCTCAAGATCTGCAAGTAGAACCATCGGCTGATGGCGAAGGCGTGGTTGTGGCTACGATTACACCGACAGTGTTCGTTGAACAGTTCCCACCAACCGCAACGGCAACCTCTTCCGTGATCCAGCCGACAGCGACAGCTACGCCGGTTATTTGCCGGGCTATTGTGGAGGGGACCAGTGGTAATGGCCTGACATTAAGAGATGTGCCGGGTGGTGAGGAGGTTTCCATTCTCCCTGATGGTTCCGTCTTGACTGTTTTGGAAGACGAACCGATGGAGTCGGGTGGTTTTACCTGGCGAAAGGTGCGGCTGGTCGGCGGCGATGAAGGCTGGGTCGCCGAGGAATTCTTAACGATTCGCGCCCCTTGTGACTAGGTATGTTGATCGGCATTGACGCCAGCCGCGCTGTATCGCACCAGCGTACAGGAACTGAAGCGTATGCTTATTTTCTGATCCGGTCACTTATCACAACGACCCAAAACAGCGAACACCATCTTCGTCTATATTTTAACCAGGCGCCACCGGCGGGTCTCTTCCAAGAGCTTCCCCACGTTGAGTTTTGTGTCATTCCATTTCCGCGGTTGTGGACACACGTACGCCTGGCGTATGAGCTACAACGCAGATCGCCGGATGTGTTTTTTACTCCGGCGCATGTTATTCCATTTGTTTATCGTGGCCCCAGCGTCGCGACTGTACACGATCTCGGCTACCATTATTTTCCATCGGCCCATACCAAAAGTCAGGCTGCTTACTTGCAATTGAGTACGCGCGCTAACGGCCGTCTTGCCAGGGAGCTTATCGCCGACTCGGGTATTACCAAGGCAGATTTAATTCGAT
>Ga0316578_10000718_pt1 | contig 12012 bp, 8 predicted proteins | sample J0NA_2_FD_203076 | JGI IMG/M metagenome (GOLD analysis project Ga0316578, IMG submission 203076) | Rhizosphere microbial communities from salt marsh grasses in Alabama, United States - J0-2_160517rDrC | ecosystem: Host-associated > Plants > Roots > Rhizosphere | place: USA: Alabama | collected... | reverse complement strand
CATGTTCGGGAAAAGCGCATAGGATTGGAAGACCATACCAATCTTGCGCTGGTTGGGGGCTTTAAAGGTGATATCTTCACCGTCCACAATAATCGATCCGCTGGAAGGTTGTTCAAAACCCGCCACGATACGCAGCGTGGTCGTCTTACCACACCCGCTGGGTCCGAGGAAGGAAATTAACTCGCCTTTTTCTACCTGCAGATTAAAATCACTTACCGCCCAATTCTCTCCAAAGGCTTTACTAACGTTCCTGATTTCTAAAAATGCCATAATCTGACCTTTATAATTTCTAGTGTGCGCCAGCGATTTGTTCCTGACCTGCACCACGACCGATCCACTGGAGCAGACCAATTGAAGCCCAGGTTAAAAGGAAGCTGACGACAGCCAGGGCCTGTGGTGTATAAGCTCGCATCGCCCCAATCTCTTCCATGTAGGGTCCGAAGGCTGGCCAGGAAAGCAGCGAAGCGAAGGTAAATTCACCCATTACGATCGCGAAGGTGAGGAAGACCCCACTCAGGATTGCCACCCGTAGATTGGGGAAGATCACCTGGAAGAGGATCGTTCGCCAGCCTGCGCCGAGTGAAAGGGCAGCTTCAGTCAAGGTGCGGACATCAATCGATCTCAAACCAGTATCGACCGCCCTGTACATGTAAGGTAAGGAGAGAATGACATATCCCGCGATTAGCAAGACAGGACTACCAATTAAGACGATCGGAGGGCTTCCATACATGCGGATTAAGCCGAAGGTCAATACAACCGCTGGTACGACGAATGGCATCAAGGTGATGAATTCAACAACAGGTCGTAAGCGTGGAGTGCGCCAGTGCACCCAATAGGCAGTTGTGACTACCAATAGGGAGCTGATAATGATCGTTATCACCGCCCACATTATCGAGTAACCAAAATTGGTGTAGAACCTCGGATCCTCAAATGCCACCCGGTATGCTTCGAAGCTGTACTGATCCTTGACCATCCGCAAACTGAATTCGAAAGTGGCAAACAGGGGGACGAAGAAATACAGGATACCGATCAGAAAAATTATCCAAGCCCAAATATTAATTCTCCGCCTCCCCGAGTTATTCGAGCCCCTCCTCCTACCCCGTAAAAATATCGAAGAGGAAAGAGAACGTGATGATTCGCTGCTCATCGTACCCACCTCGCGGATCGTCTCTGCAGTATGGTGTAACCAAGCATTGAAATGGTCATGATAACGATCATTCCCAGGGCTAATGCATTTCCCAGTCCAGGATTATAGAGAACATCCCCTTGAATTTGAGCGCCTATTAAAATCGTCACCAGGTTGATGAAACTTCCCGAGAAAGCATAAGCTGTGGCATAAGCGCCGAAAGCATTTCCGAAAAGCAATACCATCGTACCCAGAATAGAAGGCAGCAGGATCGGCAAGGCCACGTAACGCCAATATTGGAAATTTGAGCCCCCTAGGTTCTCACAGGCTTCGACCCATTCACGCCGTAGACCGTCCAGGGCAGGGGCCATGATCAGCACCATCAATGGGAATTGGAAGTACATGTAAACAATGCTTAATCCCCACATGTTGTAAATGGTAAATCCGGTCTGGTGGATGTCAAATCCAAACAAATTTTCCAGGCCACGGGTGACCAGGCCGGCATTTCCCAGGGTCGCGATGAAGGCGAATGCCAGTGGTACACCAGCAAAATTTGAAGCCACTCCGGAGAAAGTCACCAGGAATACCCGTAATAATCTTGGCAAACCACCCAGGATGACGGCATACGCCAGGAAAAAACCGAAAATACCGCCTGCGAATGCGGTGATCAGGCTGATGCCTAAGCTGGTCTTATAAGCATTGATGATGTCCTGTTCGGTGAACAGGGCGATGATATTATCGAATGTAAACCCACCGCCAACCGCTTCAAAACTGCGGATGAAGATGGAGATTGAAGGCAAAATGAGGAAGAGCAGCGCAAACAAGAAGAAAGGTGCCACACCAACCCAGTCCCAATTAAACCTTTTTCCAGAGGGGCGCGCCAGCGGCGCGCCCCCATTTATACGATTGTCGATCTCAGGCACACTCACGATATGCGCCTCCTCAGAATACTATCCTTCTCCGTAAACAACATTGCGCCAATTCTCTGTGATCTCATTGAATACTGCGGTTAGCATTGGCACAGAAGGGAAGAAGGCTGCTTCGTATGCGTCTGCAGGTGGTAGCTTATCCAGCATTTCTTGCGGGATCACGCCACGCGAAGCCATATCATTAAAGCGAATCGGGTGTGCATAACCCTTCAGATATAGGTTCTGGCCTTCATCCGACATGACGAATTCCCACCACAAGCGAGCGGCGTATGGGTGAGGCCCGTAAGCGCTGATCCCACCCGCGTATGGTCCTGCAAGCACGCCTGATTTGGGCACGCGAATGTCAAGGGCTGGGTTTCCAGCCAGGGCATCTCGGTTGGCAAGCGCCAGGTAATCCCATTCCATAACGATCGGTGTCTCACCCTGGGCGATCTTGCCTTGGTCAGCGATAACGGGAATGAAGTTTCCAGCATCATTCATTTCCTTCCAGAATTGCAGACCAAGGTTTGCTGCTTCAACCGCTTCATCAACAGTTGTTGGGGTCTTGCCATAGCGCGAGAGCCCGGAAGCAAATACCGTCTGAACCGACTGGTTGGATTTGAGCACGTCACCGGCCATGGCGACTTTACCCTTATACTCTGGCTTGAGCAAATCTTCCCAGTCCTCGGGTATTTCACTGAATTCATCTGCAATGACTTCAAACGCCAGCACGCCATAATACTCTGCCCACCAATAACCGTCTGGACTCTTGGCAGAATCAGGGATGGTGGCCCAGTCTGCCACCTTGTATTTTGCGAGCAGAGCATCATTCATCGCGGTCTCGGTATGTCCAACACCGATGTCAATCACGTCTGGCGCCTGGGGACCCTTGCTGTCTTTATTAGCACGGATAGCCTCCAACTCATCGGATGACCCGGCATCCGGGTTCAGCTCGTTTACCTCCATATCAAATTTTGACTTGTAGGTTTCGATGATTTCCCCGTAGTTTGCCCAGTCGTGCGGCAAGGCGATTGTGGTCAGCGATCCTTCTTCCTGAGCCTTGCTCAGCAAGACATCCATTGGAATGCTTTCTCCGCTGGCTAGGTAGTCCATACCAGCTTCTTCGGTGGGTGTAGCCGAGCCGCCGCAGGAAGCCAGGAAGGCAGAAAAACCTGTCATCATGCTTAACTTAAGGAAATCACGGCGGGACAAATTTCTCAAAGGGTGGTCATTTGTAGACATTTTTTCCTCCAATATTTGAAATATGGATATTACATGCGCATGCTTGATATCATTTGAAATCAATCCTCCAAATATTCTCTCCTTTCATTATGCCGAAAATAACAATTCATTCCATATTATGATTAAATGCGTAACTGTGCAAGTCGGAATGCATTCTGAGCTGCATACCAGAAGCTGGAATATATTCGATTTTGAAGATATATAGATTGAAATTCTCTAGAAATGTCATCGGGTCGCAGTTGGTACTCCAATTCACAAGCCAATTAATGACAAGAGCAATCAAAGAATGTTCGACTCCGACTTTCCTTCTGCGAAGATTTTATGAGTTTGCGTAGATTAACAGAAAATAAAAAGGATTTTAGCACCATCACGGTTGGAAGTCAAATGAAGATTGCAAATTAATTCAGATTAATTATCAGAAAAATCTTGTGATTCGGACCATTCATCCAACCTTAAGATTAAATTTCTGTTTGTGGATTCTTTTATTGGTGATGATTATCGCAGACGTGGTATTAAAAAATCTTGTTCTTATCGTTCTGTCCAGGCTTGAGAACGTCTTTCGATTCCTCGGGTTAACAAGGTGAACACTCCCCTGGCTATTAAACCCGTCACGATGATCAGTAGCGACATAGCCATCGCCTGGGCTGTCTCCCCGGCATCATCCAGCAGCATCACGGATAATGAAGCCAGCTCATTTCCCGGCACGAACAGGAAAACCACCACGGATAAGGTTACCATGGCGTTCAGGAACAGGTAGGATGCGATCGAGATGATGGCAGGCAGAGATACCGGGACGATCACGCGCAAGAAAGTCTTATAGAAAGGCGCGTTTAATGACTCGCTGATCGATTCAAACTCAGGGTCGATCTGCTTTAACGCCGTGCTGGCAGTCAGGAACGGTACGGTGTAATAATGGATGATAGTAGATATCACCAGGATAGCCATCGTACCGTACAGGAAATTCAACGGGTTGCTGGGGTTGTTGAAGGTGAAGATATAAGCTAAGCCAAGCACCATACCGGGGATCGCCAGGGAGGTGATCGAAAGAAGGTAGAGTATTGAGCGGGAGGTGGTCAACCCACGTGTTTTGTCGATCAAGTAAGCACTGAAGAAAATGATGATCGTACCCAGCAGGGCAGTCCAGAAAGCCATCTGGACGCTATTCCAAAGCACGACGAATGCGCCGCCCTTGTGCTGGGTGCCAGCTACGTAGAAAGTGAAATTTTTCAGCGTCAAGGATAAATCGTAGGGCCAGTACTGGGTGAAGGCACCCACGATGACAATGGCGTAAATGCTGATGATAAAAACCGCCATGAAAGACATAAAACCAAAGACTCCCCATTGTACCAATGGCTGGTGGGCTTTCGCTTCCATTGGTTTGATGCCCGTAGATACCATTGCGACCTGCTTGCGTTGCACCAGGCGATCCAGGACGAAGGCGATTAATGCCGGTACCAGCAGCAAGGTGCTGATCGTCGCACCCATCTCGAAATTTTGCTGCCCAATGACCTGGTTGTAAATATCCGTTGCCAGAACATCGTAATTGCCGCCGATAACTTTGGGTGCTCCGAAATCCGTGATGGCCAGTGTAAAAACCACAAAACAGGCACTCAGCAAGCCGTACCTGGCACCGGGCAGGGTAATGGTGCTGAACATGCGTGAGCCCCTGGTGCGCAGTGATTCCGCTGCTTCATACAGCCGGGCGTCCGCCAGGGCTAAGGCTGCCGCGATAATGATGAATGCATGTGGAAAGGAGTAATAAACCTCGGATAAGATGATTCCGGTCGGACCATAGATGTGGATATTGATGCCTGTTAGCCGGGTGAAAACACCATTGTTTCCGAAAAAATATATCAAACCCAATGCCTGGACCAGGGATGGCATGAAGATCGGCATCAGCGCGATGGCTCTCAGGGCTTTCTTACCGGGGATGGTGATGCGGGATAAACCGTATGCATAGATGAAAGCCAGCACGACCGTGATGATCATGCTCATGGCAGAGATATAGAGACTGTGCGATAGGGAAGCAGAAGTGGTGCTGGATGAAAAATAATCGATATAATTTTCCAGCCCGATAAATTGGCCAAACTCGTTTTCGAAGCTGCGGCGTAGACTCACAAAGATGGGATAAATCAGGAAAATAAAAAGTCCGACGGCGATCAGGATGAACAATAACCGCCGCAGGTAATCTTCATAACCGAGGCGTTGGCGGACTATTTTGTTTTGAATGCTCTTCAGGTTGCTGGGAGGATCACCAGGATATTCCATGATCGATTTCATCAACTTTGCTGAGCAAGTGTACCCGGATAGACGCGGATGATCTCGGGTGGAAAATGAAGGGATAACTGCGAGCCATTCTCAATGAGCAGTTCTTTCATCAGGTTGCTGGAGACTTCAACCAGCAGATGAGTTTCCTGATCCTCATCCAGGTTGCAGACAAGACGGTTGATCCCACCCAGGAATTCAGATTCGATTACAGTTGCCTGGCACACGTTTTTCGCTTCAGCAGATTGATCTGTGATCTGTATCTCTTCAGGACGAATAGCCAGGGTTACCGTATCACCCGGGTTCAAGCCTTCCGGGATATCCCCGTCAAGAGATATTGATCCCAATTTTAGCTGCTCTGAGCGCTCGCTGATTACTGCAGGTATGAAGTTCATCATGCCGACAAAATTAGCTACGAAAGGTGAAGCTGGTGAGTGGTAAATCTGTTCTGCATTTCCAACCTGCTCAATGGTGCCTTGGTCCATCACAACAATGCGATCAGCCATCACGAGTGCTTCTTCCTGGTCGTGCGTGACGAAGACCGTTGTTATTCCCAGACGATGCTGGAGCTGCTTGATCTCAATCCTGAGGGAAATGCGTACCCGGGCATCCAGCGCGGATAGCGGTTCATCCAGCAGGAGCAAACCTGGTGAAGGGGCAAGGGCGCGTGCAAGGGCGACGCGCTGCTGCTGGCCTCCTGAGAGCTGGGCAGGGTATTTCTTGCCAACATCCGGCAGGCCGATCAATTCCAACAGCTCCGCAACGCGTGACTTGATCTCAGTTTTGGGCATCTTGCGGTTTTCCAGGCCATAGGCGATATTTTCCTCAGCGGTCAGGTTTGGGAACAGGGCATAGGATTGGAAAACGATGCCAAAGTCGCGTTCGCGGGGGGGCCTCTGGGATATATCCACCCCGGCCTGGTATACCTGCCCGACATTCTGCTGTTCCAACCCGGCGATGATGCGCAGCAATGTGGTCTTACCACACCCGCTTGGGCCCAGGAGACAGACAAATTCACCTTCATCCACGGACAGGGAGATATCGTTCAAGGCAACCAACTCACCAAATGTCTTGGTGATATTCTTGATCACCAGATAGGGATCCCTATAATTTTCGTTCGACGGTGGCATGATCTTTTATATGAATCTTGGGGCTCCAGCTAAACCTTGCCTGGATCGCCGGGAGCCCCAAGTAATGTTAAATATTTATTGAAAACCGGGTAAATTATTCTTGCTCAGTCTTTGCTGCGAAGTTGTTCGTCCACTGTTCCAAGATCGCATCCCGGTTCTCAGACGACCATTGGAAATCCATGGGGAAGAGCCGGTCAGCGATGTCAGCTGGAATGCCTTCTGGCACGGGGAAACCCGGCTTAGCAAGCACACCGAAGTATGACGCATACATCTCCATGGCCTCATTGCTGATCGCCCAATCCAGGAACTGCTTGGCACCTTCTTCATTGTCGGTTCCCTTCACAAGGCCGTTGACCTCCATTTCGTATCCTGAACCTTCCTTTGGCAATACGAGCACGAGGGGGGCGCCGGCTTCGATCTGATTGGCTGCAACGAATTCGAAAGAAATGCCAATCGGGTACTCTCCTGCACCAGCCATCTTGCAGGGCTTGGAACCAGATTTTGTATAAATCGCCATATTCTTGTCAAGTTCAGCCAGGTAATCCCAGCCAGCGTCCTCACCAAGACCCTGCAGGACACTCGAAACGAACATGAAACCTGTACCGGAGGATGCGGGGTTGGGCATCACCAGATAGCCTTCATAGACCGGATCGAGCAAATCTTCCCAGGATTCTGGAATTGGCAGTCCATATTCTTCAGCCAGGGCAGTATTGACGCAAAATGCAGTCACATAGGCATCGTCCCCTACCCAGGTGGGGGGATCTGCGGAGTCCTTGAACTGCGGCAGGATCTCATCTGCACCTTCCGGTTTATATGGCACCAGCATGCCTTCTTCGTCAAAGATCATCATGCTGGTTGCAGCCACACCCCAGATCACATCTGCCTGAGGGTTATCCTTCTCGGCTAATAAGCGCGCAGTCAAATCCCCGGTCGAGAGCCTTAGGACTTCCAGTTGCAGGTCAGGCAAAGCCGCTTCAGCGACTGGCAGATACTCCTCGATTTCCTCATTCTCTTTTGCGGTATAGATGACGATCTCTTCTTTCTCAGCCTGTCCGCCCCCACACGCACCAAGCACTAGCGTCAATATCATCGCGAGTGCGAAGATGACAAAAATCTTTCTGTCTTTAAACATCTCGTAATCTCCTTAGATCTACTTCAATAACTTGAGACAGCTGAAGATTGGATCTTAACCAAATCCGATCAGCTGTCAGCCATATATTTATATAATTTTGGCCTGTTCACCTCCTGGGATAAATCAGTATCAGGTTCGTAATTGAAGGTTATCCAATTGAAACCCTTATGAATAAGAGAATTAGCGAGTATGAGTCGCGTTGATCCTTCGTTGCGAGTTTACCTGGTTGATCTTTCCATCCATCAAAATGGTGTACTTAAATAGGTTGCATTGGAAAATATTGAATCAGATTTGGTATGCTTCTGGAAAAATTGTAGCATCTATATTTTTGAGAGTCAAACATGATAGCACGTAGTTTACACAATAAATGAAAAAATCAAGATAGAATTGGGATGGACCAGTTTCGTTCCTCGAATCGCTGGCAAACCTTACAAGATTTATTCAATTGCGGTAAATTCAGAAATTAAAAAACCTGGCAGGATGTGAACCCTACCAGGTTTTATATATAGGTGGATTGCCTATTCGACGGGGATCTCCTTGTAAACCTTGTCGACATCAATACCCTGGCTGCGGCGGTACCAGCTGAAGCCGAGGTAAATTGCCAGTGCAAGGACATAGTTGAAGATCATAAAGAGCATCGAGCTGGAGTTCTGCCAACCGATACCGTAAAGGAAATTGGGATCCCAGAACCATTCGATCAGCAGCCAATCCAGGAAAAGGAAGAAGATGAACCCTGCAAAGGTGATCAGGGGTACATGGTCACCGGCTAGGACACGCTTACCGATGTAATAGATCAGCCACAAAATTACTACTGCGTTGACCACGGTCAAAATTCCGACCACGATACCCATCAACACGGTGAGGCTATCCAGCCCAGCGAGGTTCGTGAGCGCGTTATAGCCATAGACGAAGGATTGGTAAATCATGTATAAGCCACCGACGACGAAGAGCAGCAAACCCAGATAGCCTAGCCAGGAAGGTACTTTGAAATTGGCGATCGGTGATCCTTCATAAACGTCCTTTGAGCGCCAGGGCAGGATCATACCTGCCACCGTGGTACCCAGGAAGGTCATCGCGATGACGAGCGTGGCATCCAGCACCAGGGTTTGGAAGCCCAGATAGTTGTAAGCGAACAGGAAGGCAACGATCATGCCGGGAATCACCATCAAGAGCAGGGCGACAATAGGTGTTCTCGTTCTTGGTTCAACATAGGAAGCTCCTTCCGGCAGCATGCGATCGAATGCTGCGGCGAAAATCACGCGGGTAGAGCTCAGGAAAACCGTTCCGGACCATCCGAACCACCACAGGCTCATCAGGAGGATGACCAGGAACATGACCACTTTGCTCTTGATCATGAAAGCTGCAAAGAGAGCCGGGTAAGGCCAGAAGGGCAGTGGGGGCGGTGTTTCTGTGTAGCCCCAGGTATAGTTCCAAAAAGCTCCGTTGGCGCTGTTATACCAATCCCAACCGAGTGATTTGGAGAACAAAAAGAACAGCAGCAGAGCACCGAGGGCAGTGACAATGACAGCCGAGGTCATGCCCCAGAAGTTGCGCTTGTAATCGGTAGCACCACGGACCTCACCGTATAGGGTGGAACCCCAGTTCGGCCACAGGTTGAAGAATACCATCATGGGTATCAACGCCAGGCTAGCCCCTAATGCAATCTCGTTTAAGGGACCGGCTACTGTGCCAGCTTCCTGCCCTGCGGCTAGGGTCTCTGCATAGAGATCTGTGCTTTCAGTGCCGAACATCTCGGGGACGATGGCATTCAGGTTCGCAGCAAATGTCTCCTGGCTGCCGATCAGGAGCAGGATAACGACCCCTACCAGGCCGACTACGCCACCCCAAAAGCAGAAGCGCTGGACCCGTGCATACCACTTCATCCCGATGGCGATATAGATTCCAACCAGCACGCACAGGAATAAGGCAGCTACCAGGATACCGTTCCCACCCGCAGTGAACCAGAGAGCAGCCTCCTGTGCACCTGCAATGGCAAGCAAGGGTGTGAGCACTTCGTAGCGCAGCATATCTGCGTACAGCGGTACCCACAACCAGAGGATGAACCACCACCCGGTGATCGCCAGCACGAAGCCAATCCCGCGTCCAAGGATGCGGCTCTGCCAGACATAATCGCCACCTGCGCGTGGCATGGCAGAGATCAGGCTGGCATAAACAATTACTTCAAATATGGTGAAGATGCCACCGACAACGACAGCTGTTGCCAGGTTGCCATCGAAGTAATAGCAGTATGAGAAAATGTAAAGACCGAGGGTGATCAGATTGATGGAGAAAGTGGCGTATATGAATGCATCAAACATGGACCAGGAGCGTACCAGACCGCTCGCTTTACGAACGAATAAGGTCACCTCACTCATGGAAATCCTCCTACAAAGATTGGCGTCCACGATCTACCTATTTCGCATAGAAAGTAGACTATTGGATAAAAATATTCAATGATGATGAGTTAGGATTCGATTTGCCACAAAACTTGAATACGAAACCTCCTTCCAGCGCTTGAGATTACGCTAAAATGCTCTCCTTCTAATAATACTCTCAAGGTAATACGCCACAAAGATAATCGACAAAATACCTGGCTGAGATTTAACCAATCCCGCCAATATGGTTAACCCGTGGTCAGGATATAAGTTCCGACTTTGTTTGGTTTCAAATCGACGACTGCGCCGTGCAGGATGCCCTGCTCGTACATGCTTCCAGGATTAATGCACAGGGTGCGTTTATATTTGCGAGTGCCTTTCCCCTCATGGATGTGACCGTGGAGCCCGAGCAGGGGATGGTATTTTTCGATCACATGCAGGACCGCATGGCTTCCGACGGGAATCAAGGCCCGTCCAGCATGTGTCGGGCGTAAATCTTCGGTCAATTCCGGTGCATCATCCAAGCCGCTGCCATATGGGGGCGGGTGGAGGTTGAATATGGCTTTCTCGGGATGTTCCGCCTTAGCAATGATCGCTTCGATGCGGACTTCCAGCTGCTCGTCAGGTTCCTCGCGGTGGGTGTCCCAGGGAGTGGGATTCGACCAACCCGAGCTGATCATCTCGTGGTGCTCGGAGACCTGGAGCACCTTGCCTTCAGCATGCTGCACGGATTTTGAGCTGGCGATTACATCATCCACCTCGAAGATGTCATCATTCCCCGGGCAGACATAACAGCGGATGCCGGTACCAGCCAGCTTTTGATCAGCGTATGCCATCCAGCGTTCCAATGTTTTTGTGACCTCTTTCAGGAACAACTCGTCCGATCGCCCAGGGGTATTCGTGATCTCAGCCACTTCATCTGGATTGGTGACATAGGGATAATATCCGCGGTTCTGGATGGTTGCCGCCATCTCCTTTACGGATTCATCTCCTTCCAGGATTGTCTCCTGTTCCAGCAGGGTAACCTTGTACTTGTTATTTCCCTGGGCAATGATGGGTACGATCGCTTTGCCGGTCATATCACCTCCCAGGATCAGCGTGTCTACTTCGTAGAATTTTCCCCCGCTGATAAATTTTTTCCAGCAGATTTCCGAACCATGGACATCGGTGGCATAGAACAGCTTCATTATTCATCCTTTCAGAGGTTAATTGCAGAACCAGATTCCTGGAGCAATCATTTTTGTTTGTTGGGTACCAACCTTCAGTTTAGCATCAAGATTACCACGGGTAAAGTTAATAATTTAGCTCCACCTCGTAGAGGAAGACAAGGGCCAGGAGCAACATGAGCTAACCATCAGGTCATGAACGTATCCCAAGAGATTGAAATTATTCTTCCTTTGCCACGGCTGCCAGCCATCCTTCGAAATCAGCCGAATCCATCTTCTCTGTTGCTCTTCCCCAACGCTCGATAGCCCAGCCCCAGAAATCAAAATCGATGCTGGATATTTTCGCCTGGATAGCTGCCCATAAACCCCACCCAACATCCGACATGATCATATTTAATTTCATCCGGGCCAGCATGGCCTGACTCAGTTCTCCAAAGTAGGCTGTACACAATCTTTGGATCCTGGTTTCATCAAAGCCTAATTCCTGGCAGGTGTTGCCGAGTTCAAAGGTCGGATCATTATTGCCGCTGTATTCGTAATCGATCAAGCGCAGCATGTTGCCGTCGTCGATATAATTTTCAGCCAACAAATCATTGTTGCAGGGTACCGTTTTTATGGGTTGCATCGACATAGCTTCTTCAATTCGCTTGACCGTCGGCATCCGTTCC
>Ga0316578_10000717_pt1 | contig 12024 bp, 11 predicted proteins | sample J0NA_2_FD_203076 | JGI IMG/M metagenome (GOLD analysis project Ga0316578, IMG submission 203076) | Rhizosphere microbial communities from salt marsh grasses in Alabama, United States - J0-2_160517rDrC | ecosystem: Host-associated > Plants > Roots > Rhizosphere | place: USA: Alabama | collected... | reverse complement strand
CGGATCCCCTCGAATACGGCGGTCCCGTAGTGCAGCGCGTTGGCGTAGTAGTGAACGTGCTGCTGCTCGGATTCGCGAATGTCTCCGTCCCACCAGATGTAGCGCGCGAGCTCCTGACCCTGCGGTCGCGACACGCTCAGCGCGTCGTCCTCGGGAACGTCCATGAAGCCGGGCCACTCGGATTTCAGGGAGGACATGGCGGCCATTATGGGCGTTCGGGATGCCTCAAGGAAGCGGGCGGATGCTCGGGTGGGGTGAGCACACAAGTGGTTAAAGCAGCGACACCACCCAGCCCGCTCCCACCCAAGCGCCGACCGCCGAGCCGAGCGTGACCAGCACCGTCACCAGCAGCACCCGGGTGAAGCGGTTTCGATAGGCTCCGCGCAGCGTCATGACGTCTTCGTTGATGCGCTCGCAATCCTCGACCGTGGGTCGCCGGAGCCAGGCTTCGACCAGCCCGGCCACCATGCCGGCCCCGATGGTGGGATTGAGGGACGTGATCGGAGAGGCGACCAGACCCACGAGCACGGTCAGCGGCTTGGCTCCCGCAATGATCCCTCCCAGGGCTGCAGCAATGGAGTTGGGCAGGACCCAGGCGTACAGCATCTGCCGCAGACCTTCGCCCGCGTGCTCCCGATAGCCCTGGTAGAAGGCGGCCAACACCACCAGCGGGATCACCCACTTCAGCACCGCGGTGACCTTCGATGGCGGCGGCAGCTTGGAGAGGTCCTCGCGGTCCACCGTCTTGCCCAGGTGCGCGAGCATGCCCTCGACGTGCCCCGCCCCGACGACGCCGACCACCTTGCTGCCGGGGGCTTCCTGGATGGTGGACATCAGGTAGCTGTCCCGCTCGTCGATCAGCGGCGTCTTCACCTGCGGCATGATCCGAGCGAACTCTTGCATCATCTCCGAGATGTGGTCCCGATCCTTCAGCTCCTCGACCTGCTCTTCGGTGATCTCCTCCACGGCAAACGGAGCCGAGACCAGCGCGCCCGTGAGCTTGACCTTGTTCCAGAACGACAGGTTGCTCCACGTGCGCTTGAGCGTGGCCTGAATGTCGCGGTCGGCCAGCACCAGCTCGGCCCCGACTTCCTCGGCCTTGCGCACTGCGGCCACGAGCTCGGCTCCAGGCTTCACCCCCAGCCGCTCGCCCAGCTTCCGCTGGTAGGCGGCCAATCCCATGCTGACCAGCAGGAACAGGACTTTCTTCTGCCTGATGACCTGGAAGATGTCGAGCTTGCGCCACTGGCTTTCGTCCACCAGCGCCCGGTAACGCGTCTCGTCCAGCTCCACGCACACCGTCTCCGGGCGTACCTCTTCGATGACACGCTGGACTTCTTCGACACTCTTGGCCGACACGTGCGCCGTGCCGATGATGAACAGGCGCCGACCCTGGTAGTCGACTTCTTCGACGTGTCCGGTAGCGGCCATGTGGTTGGGGCTCGCTCGTGGGCGAGCGACGACGGGGGTGTAGCCGTGAGCCAGGTCACAGCGCAAGTACGAGGTTCGTCCGGCCGATCACCGAGGAGCAAAGTCGGGCCCGCGGGGATCCCCCAGCCATCCAACCGGTGGGACGACTTGCGTCTCCGGCGACGCGCCTGCACGCTCCGGACCGCGCATGTTTTCGCGGCGAAGCTCCGTTCGGCGGGACCCCAACCGTCTGGCTCGAGCCCTGACCGAGCGGCAAGCCGCCGGCCAGCCCCTGCTCGACCTCACCCTCTCCAATCCGACCCGTGCCGGCCTCGAGGACACCTACTCGGACGTGCTCGAAGCCCTGCATGATCCCCGTGCTCTGGTCTACGAGCCCGATCCTCTGGGCCTGCTCTCGGCGCGTCAGGCCATCTCCCGCGATTGGCAAGAGCGTGGGATCGGGGTGCCTGCGGAGCGCATCGTGCTCACGGCCAGCACCAGCGAGGCGTACGGTTTTCTCTTCAAGCTGCTCTGTGATCCCGGGGACCAGGTGCTGGTGCCCCGACCGAGCTACCCGCTGTTCGAGCACCTGGCTCGATTGGACGGTGTGGAGTTGGTCCAGTACCGCCTCGCCTACGATGGAGCCTGGGGCTTGGATCTGGACCACCTGCGAAGCGTTTGCACACCTCGCGCTCGCGCCGTGATCGTGGTGCACCCGAACAACCCCACGGGTAGCTTCATCCAGCACCGCGAGCTCGGCCGTCTCGTCGAGCTCGGTCTTCCCATCATCTCCGACGAAGTCTTCTCGGACTACGGTTTTGCCGAGTCAGCGGATCACCCCGCCACTCTGCTGGAGGCTTCGTCGGCATTGGTCGTTTCGCTGGGGGGCCTCTCGAAGTCCGCCGCCTTGCCGCAGCTGAAGCTCGGCTGGATGAGTCTGGGTGGCCCAGCCGAGTTGGTGGGGAGTGCGCTCGGCCGGCTGGAGCTCATTGCTGACTCGTACCTGTCGGTGGGATCGGCGGTGCAATGGGCCCTGCCGCGGTTACTCGTCGAGCAGAGCCGCACGCGTCGAGCCGTCCGGCACCGCACCGCCGAGAACCTGACTTCCTTGCAGCGGCAATGCGCGGGCACGGTGGTGACACCGCTCCACGTCGAAGGTGGGTGGACGGCCGTCCTGAGGCTGCCCGGCGTTCTGGACGAGGAACAGTGGGTGATCGGGCTCCTGCAGACCCACGGCGTGCTGGTGCAACCCGGCTGGTTCTACGATTTCTTCGAAGAACCTCTGGTGGTGGTGAGCCTACTGACCAGGCGGGATCAGTTCGATGACGGTGTGAGCCGCTTGGTCGAATACGCCCAAGCCGGCAGCGGCAGCTAGCGGGTCCGCCGCCGACGCAACACGAGCCCCAGTCCGAGCACGACCGGCAGGAGCAGCAGGCCGCTGTCCGGGGTGGAAGTTCCGGCAGTGCGACAACCGCAGGCGCCCGGCTTGTCCTCGACCGGGGGCGGGGGTTCCTCTTCGACTTCGGGCCAGAGATCCTCGTTTTCCTCGAGGTCGACCTTCTGTGCGCCGCCGGTGTCCTCTCCGTCTCCTCCGCTCGCTGCTCCGCCTGCGCCTCCGCCCTCTTCGTCCTTCTTCTTCTTTTTCTTATCGTCGCCCGAGGCAAACACCATGCTGCGGCGATCGACCACCTTGTTCTCGCCGTCGAGCACCAACCGGATCTGCTGTCCGATGGGGCTGCCGTTGCGCGCGTCGCGGATCTTCACGGTCCATTCACCCGCTTCGAATCCGTGGGCTCGCGTGATCTTGAACGAGAACTTGGTCCGCTTCTGGATGGTGCCGCTGCCCGGATCCAAAAAGCCCATGTCCACACCTTCGATGATGGGCTGCTTGCCCGGCGTGGGCACCTTCCGAAGCACCGGCGTGTCGCCATGCGCGTCATCCTTGTAGCGCTCGTAGTAGACGTTCTGCTTGAACTCGAACTTGGCCGGGATGGTCGGCAGGTCCGGAGCCCGAGGCATGTGGATCTCGAGCTCGATCTTCCAGGAGCCGCCGCGACTCTCGGTCTCCTTCAGCTTCTTGCTCTTCCACACCACCCGGCCGTAGGCCGCTGCCAGCGATGTGAGCAGCAGCACCGCGAGAAGGCAGGCCCAGGCGGCGAAATGTCGGGGAAATCGGGATGACGCCATGCTCTGCATGCTCTTTTCCTCCGGGTCAGGCTGAAGGCACGCTAACACGTGCTGCCAGACGAGTGGACAGCGTGAAGCGACTGTTTTGGGGTGTGCTCGCGGCGATGCAGCTGGTCGCCTGCGGTGCGAGCCCTCCTGGCCCTGGCATCGAGCCCAGCGGCCGAGGCTCGGGTCCGCCGGTGGCGGCGCCCGAGAGGGGCAGTGCCGCCGCAGCACCGACCCCATCCAGCGCAGGAGCTCTGGCTCCGGGCGAGGCCCGTGACTCCGGCCCCCCCACCAGATGCCGTCCGACCGCTGGGGACGCCGGAGCAGTCGTGCGTTGTGACCCGGACCGCATCGTTCCCGGGGGTCCACTCCTCTTCCATCCCGACCGACCCACGCCGCCGCCGGCTCAGCGTGCCACGCTCGACGCGGTGGCGGACCTGATGCATCGACGCCAGGACATCCTGCTCTTGCGCATCGAGGTGACCAGCCTTTCCCCCGCGCCGGATGCCGCTCGGCGGCGCCGATCCATGCAGCAGGCCCAACGCCGCGCCGACGCGCTGTTCCGCTATCTCTGGCGCCGACGGCGTGTCTCTGCCGAGCGGATGGAAGCCCTGGGGCTCAGCGCTTCGAACCCGGGTGGTCCCGAGGGCGACTATTCCACGCTGCTGCGCATTCTGCAGTGGGCGCCGACCTCTCCAGGTGAGGCTCCGGGCGCGGATGCGGACGCTCCCCGCGGCCAGGCAGCCTCCCCGTAATTATTCAGCTCGACCGGAGGAGTGAGTGCTCAGCGCATCCGGGTTTGGGCCGCCCACGGCCCGGGAGGGTCTGGAGCCGAAGCGCTCCCAGGCCGCCGACCCCGAGCACGCGCCCACCGCGAGAGCAGCGACCAGCAGCCAGGTCGACGTCGCGCTTCCTGGTCCCCATCCAGCGAGCTCCAGCAGACCCAGTGCCACCAGGTGGCCGACGTAGGCGCCCAGGGCATGTCTTCCGAGCAGGAGCAGCCAACCGAGCCGCCGCCAGACGTGTCCGAGGCGGTTCTCGGGGACCAGAAAGAGAGACACGCTCGCAGCCAGTGGGAACATGAGCCCCAGCGCTCCCACAGCCGAATGGTTCCAGAAGGTGACTTCGGTCGTGCTCGTGGGGCCGCCTTCGAGGAGCGCTGACAGGGCGAGCAAGCCCCCGTAGTCGTGGTAGTGGCTCGCATGCACCTCGAGCCAGGACCCGGCGTCCAGCCACGCGATCACCAGCGCGGCGGCAGCGACGCCCGTTGCCAGCAGAAGGCCCTGCCAGCCTCGCCGTTGGTGGCAGAGGGCGAGAAGCGCCCCAGCCGCCGTGAAGGTCACGAGCGGAAGCGTGCCGCCTGGGCCTGCGTTGATGCCGGACACGCTGGCGTCCATTCGCTCGAGCAGGGCGGTCACCAGCCAACCCACGATTCCGACTCCGGCCACGGCGATTGCCGGCCTCGGCGAACACAGCGCCGAGCCGACCAGAGCGATGGCCACCGCGATGGCGGACAGGATCCCCGACGAGAGGACCAAATCCGGCCACTCTAGCCCGAACTGCGGCACGAAGAGCAGCATGCTCAGGACGTAGAGCTTGGCCGCGCGAAGCCAGGTTCTTCGGAGCCAGTGGCGCCCGGTGCCGTGCTTGGTCGCGGACAACACCAAGCTGAAGCCTACGATGAGCAGGAAGCTCGCGGCGATGAACGGCTCGCTCCACATGAACAGCCGCAGAGCGGCCTCACTGGCCCCCTCGTCCGGTGTGGTCGTGGTCTGCAGGCGCCGAGCGTGCACCACGTACATGAGCAGGACCGCGAGCCCGCGATACGCATCCAGCCCCGGATGCGCCCGCTGACGCACGGTGCGTCGAGCGAGGCTCATGCCTCGCACCCACACGCCCCGCCGTCACTCGAGAGCTTCAGACGGCCTACTCCCCGCACTCCTCTGGCGGAGGAGCCGGCACCGTGTCCACGCGACGCGAGCTCGGCGGCTCGTCCTCGGCGTCCGGGATCGTGGTCTGCGAGGCGCGCGCACTGGACGGTGGTGGATCGGAGAACCCGTCGAAATCGACGCAGGGGTGCTCGAGCGTCACCTCGTCGAGCCCGAAGTCAGCCGGGCTGGTGAATGCGGGTAGCTCGACTTGAGTCGGCCGCTCGTCTTCTGGGTCGGGCGAGCCGGAAGTGTGATCCATGGTGTTCTCTGCGGACAGGCCGCCAGCGCGCCCACCGCGCCCCCGCGAGTCACTGCCGCTCCGTAGTGTAGTGCAAAAGTGCACCCAATTGCTGGCAATCTTCCGAGAAGATCGTTGCCGACGTTCCGTCCCGGGCCTGTTGCTCATTCGGGCAGCCAGGCTGGACAAGTGCACCAGAACAGGATTGCTCCCTGCTCGCCCGACACCGCATCCGTGACCCACCCGGACCGTGGCAGCCCCATCGGCTCCCCGACGCAGCAGCGCTGTCCGCCCCGGGTGAGCTCACCGCCCACCAGCCACTGCATCAGGTCCACCTTGGGGGGCAATTCGAGCTCAAGCCGATGGTCTGGGGTCACGTGAACCAGGTACAGCCCGGCTTCGTCGGTTTCCAACAGGGCCTCGACCTGTCCAAAGGCGTGGGGCACGGACCGGGTCGGAAAGTCGCTGCGCCGCCGGCTGACCTCCACCCCGGCGCTGCGGGCTCGCCCGTGCAGCGCCGTTGGCTTGTCCAGCCGAATGCGCACCTGCTCCAGTGCGGGGTGAGCGCCGAACAGCATCGCGCAAAGCTCCTCTGCCGCGACTTCCAGCAGCCGGTAGGCGCGAAACCGGAGGAGCGTTCGGACCTCGTCGGTGACGCGATCGTAGTCGCAGGTGTGCCCGATTCTTCCGGTTCGCCCTGCCTCGGAGAGGCTCAGCCCCAGTCCGATGTCGAGCCGGACCGGCTGCGGTCGACGCCGCTCGAACGGGCGTACCCCGACGATGCAATCGAGCAGCAGTCCGTCAATGTGTATGAAGTCCATGGTCGACCTGGACAGACCAGCAGCGGCGGAGTCACGCCTCCAGCCGGGTGGGGAGCGTCAATGGGTCACGGTCGGCGTGCGCTCGGTCTCGACGAAGTTGATGGGCCAACCGATGGGCTCTCGGTGCCAGTCGGTGCTGCCGGACTGCCGCCAGTCGACGCGAAGCTGGTACTGGTCCGTCACCGGTGGGAACGGCAGCCCCAACGTCCGCGTACGATAGCGCGGGGTCCGAGAAGTATGGGTGAAGGTGTCACTGAACGTTTCCAGTCCGGAGCTCGCGACCATGGCGAACCGGACTTCGAAAGGTTGCGAACGTTCGGTTGGTCCCACCAGGAAGTATGCGTGCACCTCCAGCGGCAGTGCCCGATTCGCCGGGGGAGGCACTCCGGGTGGCAAGTTCACCTGCTCCACCAGATTGAAGAGCGTGACGTTGTTGGAGTGCTGGTCGAGCGACGACCCTCCACACACCGCAAGCAGATAGCAGTTCGGCACGACTGGACCCCTTTACACCCGTGGTGACTGACACGCCACCCCGCCGCCGCGCGGAGTCGTCACCCACCGTCAGACGACCAGCCGAGCAGCCACGACAAGATGAACCTTCGGCTCGTTTCTCCGGCCACCGTTTGGATGGAGTCGACCAGGGGGATGCCCAGAGGGCAGACCTCGACGCAGTTCTGTGCCTTGCCGCAGTCCGCGATCCCGCCTGGACCCATGATGGCCTCCAAGCGTTCGCTCTTCTGCAGCGCACCGGTCGGATGAGCGTTGAACAGCCGCACTTGGCTGATCACCGCCGCTCCGACGAAATCACTGTGGGGACCGTATTGCGGGCAGGCTTCGAGGCAGCAGCCGCAGCTCATGCAGCGGCTCAGAGGGTAGAGCTCCTCTTGCTGCTCCTGGCTCTGTCGTGGCCCGGGCCCCTGGGGATGGGTTCCGTCGATCTCGATCCAGGCTCTGATGCGCTTCAGAGACTCGAAGAGACGGCTGCGGTCGACCATGAGATCCCGCACCAACGGGAACTTGCGCAGCGGCTCCAGGACGATGGGTTTGCCCTTGGGCGAGATCACGTCCACCAGCGCACTGCACGCTTGGCGTACCCGTCCATTGATGAGCATGCTGCAGGCTCCGCAGACTTCCTCGAGACAGCTGCAATCCCAGACGACGGGTGCCACCTCCACGCCCGCGACGGTGACCGGGTGCTTCTGGATCTGTTGCAGGGCGCTGATGACGTTCATCTGTGGGAGGTACTCGACCTCGAAGGTCTCCCACCGTCGCGTTTCGGGTTTGTCCGGGGCGTCCTGTCGGCGGATCTTCAGGCGCACGGGTGGGTGCTTGCCCTGACTCTCGGCCGCTGGGGCGCGGCGCCGATCAGCCTTCTTCTTCGCCATGGCCTCTTTCCGTACGCTCGCTGCGGCTGCCCTGGGCGACGCGGCTCGGTCCGCGGCCGGCGGTGTTTGCTTCACCGGCCTGCTGATAGCGCCGTGCCCTGGGTTGGGTGAGAGAGGTGTCCACCTCGTCCGTCACCCGTAGCGTTCTCCCCGCACACTCGTAGTCGAAGGATCGGATGAACTTGGGCTCCCCGGTTTCGGAGGCCACGGCCAGCGTGGTCCTCAGCCAGTTCTCGTCATCTCGACCCACGGCGCCCGGCGTGACCTCTGGATCACACGCCGGCTTGTAGTGGGCGCCGCGACATTCGTTGCGCTCTAGCGCCCCAGCGGCAATCACGCGCGCCAGCACGAGCATGTTCTGGAAGTGACGCACGAACTGCGCGGTCTGGTTGGCACGCCCGGAGCGATCGACCACTCGGACTCGCTTCGCGCGTTCCCCGAGCTCATCCAGCTTGGCCAGCAATTGCCGCAGCGCCGCGTCGTGCCGCTCGATGGTGCAGTCGCGCAGCATCGCCTCTCCGAGCTCGGCGTGGAGGACATGAGCGTTCTCCGTGCTCTTCTCGCCCTGAGCCCGCTCCATGATGTCGTCGAAACGCTCGCTCTCGCGAGCTTTCTCGCGGTCGAACAGGGACGCGGGAAGATCGGCCGCGCTGCGCGCGAGTGCGGATTGGTAGGCGGATAGGGCCGGTCCTGCGAGCTGCCCCCCATACAGACAGCTGAGCAACGAGTTGGCCCCCAGGCGGTTGGCCCCGTGGTACTGGAAGTCGACTTCCCCCACGGCGTAGAGCCCCGGGATACTCGCAGCATGGTTGCGTGGGGACTGCGCGACCAGGCTGCCATCACCCTGGGTCTCGTAGTCCACCCAGAGCCCCCCCATGCTGTAGTGGACGGCCGGGAAGACTCGCATGGGCTGGGTGTACGGGTCCTCTCCCTCGAACTTCTGATAGATCTCGAGAATCCCAGACAGCTTCTTCTTGAGCAGGATCGGGTCGAGGTGAGTGAGGTCCAGGTAGACCTCGAGCTCGTTCTTGCCCGTGCTGGGATTGAAGATGCCGCGCCCTTCGTGGAAGCCCACCTGAAAGAGAGCGCGCGAGGCAATGTCGCGCGGCACGAGGTTCCCGTAGCCCGGATACAGTCGCTCCAGGAAGTAGTCCCGCTCACCCTCCGGGATGTCAGCGGGTCTGCGGGCGTCGCGCGCATCCCGCGGAACCCAGATGCGGCCGCCCTCGCCGCGAGCACTCTCGCTGATCAAGCGCAGCTTGTCGGCTCCAGGGATGGCCGTTGGATGGACTTGAACGAACTCGCCATTCGCATACACCGCCCCCTGCTGGAACACTGCGGACGCCGCCGTCCCCGTGCAGATCACGCTGTTGGTCGAACGCCCGAAGATCGCACCCGGTCCGCCCGTGGCCAGACAGACGCCATCTCCGCGGAACGCCTCGATTCGCATCGAGCGCAGGTTCTGAGCCACGATACCGATGGCGACGCCATGGTCGTCGCGAACCAGGCTCAGGAAGTCCCAGTACTCGAGCTTGTGCACGAGCTTCTCGCCGGGCACGCTGATGCCGCGGGAGTCGGTCACATCGATGGTCTCGTAGCGACGCACCTGTTCGTCGAGGGCGTAGAGAAGCTGCTGGCCGGTGGTCGCCCCGGCGAAGGCGGTTCGGTGAAACAGTGAGCCACCAAAGCGACGAAAGTCGAGGCGGCCTTCCGGTGTGCGGTTGAACGGCACCCCCATCCGGTCGAGCAAATGGACCAACTCGGGTGCGGCCTGGGCCATTCCTTGCACCGGCGGTTGGTTGGCCAAAAAGTCGCCTGCGTAGACGGTCTCCTCCATGTGGATGGCCGGGCTATCCCCCTCGCCCGCGTTGACCGACGCGTTGATGCCGCCCTGGGCGCAGACCGAGTGAGACCGCTTGACGGGCACCAGACTGACCAGGAGGACCGGAACGTTCGCTTCACACAGCCGGAGGGTCGTCATCAAGCCGGCCAGGCCACCGCCCACCACGATGACGCGGTGGACTCTGCTTCGGGCACTGGTAGGAGCAGTCGTTTCAGCCATGCTCAAGCACTCAAGGTTGGTCGCCCGACTGCGTCGTCCCGAGCGCAGGCCCAGGCTTCGGGCCATCGGCACCGAGGCTGGCTGCGGCGACGTCTCGGCAGGACAGCGCCGGAGGCTCGCTGGCGCTCACCGGGGTCGGCCACATCAATCGGGTGCCCGTCGCAAAGTAGATGACCGTATTCGCACCCAGCACGAACAGGGCCAAACCGAGCAGGCCGAACGCGCCCGAAACGATCCGGGTGGCCCGACGAGAGCGAGTGATGCCCCAGGCGAAGCAGAAACCGTACAGGCCGTTGCTGAAGTGCAACACCGCGGCCGCGACCCCGACCAGGTACACCAGAGCCACCACGGGGATGCCCGGGCCCATCGTTGCGGACATCGAGGAGCAGAGCTCCTGAAAGAAGTCGGCCTTGTCCATCTTGCCCAGAGCGACCTGGATGCGCAGCGCGTACAAGTGGTAGGCGACGAACGCCAAGGTCACCACGCCGCTCAGTCGCTGCAGCAGGTACATCCAGTTGCGGGTGGTGGGATACCGGCTGACGTTGGACCGTGCCATGAGGGTGATCTTGAGCCCTATCGCGGCGTGCAGGAGCAGAGGCACGGCAATGAGCAACACCTCGATCAGAACGAGGTAGGGCAGCCGATTGATCTCGGCCACGGCCTCGTCGAACGCCTGCTTGCCCTGGAGGGCCTGGGCGTTGGTCCACAGGTGGAACAGCAGGAATACGCCCACCGGCACGACGCCCGTCAGCGAGTGCAGCTTTCGCCACACGAAGGGACGGCGGTCCTGGGATGAGAGTTGTCCTCTTGACTCGGTTTGGGACAAAGGGAGAGCCTCGACGGGTGTCCTGGCCCCGAATACTGCGTCAGCGCACCCGAGGCGGGTGCTACGAGAACCCGCCGCTCACGTCAAGCCGTTGGGCCGGCCCGTGGCGCCAAATCGGCCGGGCCTGGCTTCCGCTGACGCTCCTGGCACTGGCCTGTGGGGACCACCAGACCCCAGTTTCGGCACCGCGACCGGTGCTGAGTGATTCGCGCGCCGCGCAACGGGAATTCCGCCCGCTCGAGCAACGCTGGCGACAGGGTGACCGGGAGGAACGTGCCCGCCTCGAGCAGCCGTTGCGCGACTTCATTCGGCGCTACCCACACGACGATCAATCACGCCCCGCTCGAGTCTATCTCGCTTGGATTCTCATGCAGAGGCGGGACCTGGATGCGGCGCTCCGGCAGGTGAGGCGAGCGGAGAAGGGGCCAGCCGGGAGCGCACGAGACTTCGCGACCGTCACCGAGGCGGCCATCTTGATCCGTATGGGTCGACCCGAGCCAGCGCTCGCACTGCTCGGCCCGCTGCAGGGCAAGATCATCGACCCGACGGAGCGACACATCTACGGCGAGCAGTTGGTGCAGGCGGCGCTCGGTGGTCGACGGTGGCGCCGAGCCGTCGGCTACATGGTCGACTGGCTCGCCGAGACCACGCCGGAGTACCGGGACGAGGTTCGGGTCGCGCTGACCCAGCAGCTGTCTCGGATCCCCACTCGCGCTCTGGAGCGCAACCTCGAGTCCCTCGACCAAGATGCGACCGACCCCACTGCAGCCCCGGCGCGCGTGCCAGCCCGCGAGTGGCTCCGCGAGACGGTGCGCGAGTATCTGGCCCGAGTCGCCGTGGATCGAGGTGACGTGGCGCTCGCTCGCCGACTGCTGGCGGCCGCTCCTGCATCCCTGCGACGCGCGGAGACGGGCACGGCCCTGGTTCGTTTGGCGGCGAGCGGCGAGGTGGCAGCTCGGGTCAAAGGGCGAGCCGTCGGGTTGGTGCTGAGCCTCGACACTGCCGAGGCGCGGCGACACTCGGCGGACGTGGTCAAAGGCCTGACGCGCACGTTGGGGCTTCCTGCGGCTGCGGCTGAGCCAGGAGCCGTCCGCTTGCTCACACGGGACGACACGGAAGCCTCCGGCGGGATGGATCGCGCCCTGGCGGAGCTGGCAGGAGACGGTGCGGCGGTGCTCG
>Ga0316578_10000716_pt1 | contig 12028 bp, 9 predicted proteins | sample J0NA_2_FD_203076 | JGI IMG/M metagenome (GOLD analysis project Ga0316578, IMG submission 203076) | Rhizosphere microbial communities from salt marsh grasses in Alabama, United States - J0-2_160517rDrC | ecosystem: Host-associated > Plants > Roots > Rhizosphere | place: USA: Alabama | collected... | reverse complement strand
ACGGGGAGGCCGAGCTCCCGGATCGCCGCCTCGGTGGCGGGGTAGCGCCAGTCGGCGGTGGGCAGCTTTGCGCTGTCGTAGAGTCGCTTGCAGAGCACCTTGTCCATGGCCAGCGCCGAGGCGAGCACCCCCGAGCCGGTGTAAGGGATGCCCATCGCCTCGAGCATCCCCTGCATGCAGCCGTCCTCGCCGTAGCGGCCGTGGAGCGCGACGAAGACCACCTCCACCTTCTCGGCCAGCAGCCGGCCGCAGAGCCCCCGGTCCGCGTCGATCTGCACCGTCTGGTAGCCCCGACGCCGCAGCGCGGCATCCACCGCGGCGCCGGTCTCCAGCGACACTTCCCGCTCGGCAGACATGCCACCGAGCAGGACACCGATTCGCTTGCCTTTGTGATCGCGATCCATCGCGCTAGGTACTCCGGGTCTCGTCCAGTAGGACACCAGCGATCCCACCGCGCAAATTTTTTGCCCCTTTTTCGGGGCTTCCCGCTCGCTCACCCACCGAAGCGATCGATCAGCAGCGTGGCGATCTGCCGCGCCGCCTCCGGCCGGCCGCTGGCCTGCATCGCCCGCGACATCGCCTCGAGCCGCTGCCGGTCTCCGAGCAGCTCGCCCAGCAGCCCGGCCAGCTCGCCCGGGTCAAGGGCCTCCTGGCGCCGCATCAGCGCTCCGCCGGCCTGGACCAGCTCCTCCGCGTTGGCCGCCTGGTGGTCGTCCGCCGCGTGGGGGTAGGGAATGAGCAGTGCCGGCACCCCCGCCGCGCTCAGCTCGGCCAGCGTGGTGGCACCGCTCCGACCGACCACCAGGGTCGCCCGGGCCAGCGCCGGTCCAATCTCATCGATGAAGGCCTCCACCCGGGCGGAAACCCCCGCCGCGCGGTAGGCCCGCTCGACCCACTCCCGGTCCGCCGATCCGGTCTGGTGGTGGACGGTGAGCTGCTCCTGTCCCCGCAGCAGCGGGACCGCCTCGCAGACCAGCCGGTTGACCGCGTGGGCCCCCTGGCTGCCTCCGAGGACCAGCAGCCGGGGTGCGGCCCCGCCCCGCCCCGCCGTGTTGGCGGCGGCCAGGGCACGGAGCAGCCCGGGCCGCACGGGGTTGCCAAGGAGCACGGCCTTGTCCGTTGGCAGGTAGCGCGCCGCGCCCTTGAAGGCGATCACGACCAGCCGCGAGAGCCGCGCCAGCGCCCGGTTGACGGTGCCGGGCACCGCGTTCTGCTCCAGCAGCACCACGGGCAGGCGGAGCGCCGTGGCCGCCAGCGTGACCGGGGCCGAGGCAAAACCACCGACGCCGACGACCACGTTCGGCGCGAACCCGCGGAGCAGCGCCGCGGCCCGCAGCGTCGCCAGGGGCAGGCCGGCCAGCGCCGCCACCCGCGCCCCCGCCGCCACGCCGCGCAGCTTGGCGACCTTCAGCACCTCCAGACGGTGGCCCGCCGCCGGGACCAGCCGCTCCTCCAGCCCGCCCACGCTGCCGACGAACAGCAGCTCCGCGCCCGGGGCGACCTCGCCCAGCGCCTCGGCCAGGGCGAGCGCCGGGAAGACGTGGCCGCCGGTGCCGCCGCCGGCGATCACCGCGCGGAAGGCATCGCTCATTCCGGGGCCACGGCGATGCGCGCCTGCCGCCTCCGGTTGGCCGGCGAGCCGCGCCGCTCGGCGAGCTTGACCGGGGCCGGCGTCGGGTTGCGCGCGGCGATGTTGAGCAGCACGCCCATGCAGAACATCATGGTCACCAGCGCCGAGCCGCCGTAGCTCACCAGGGGCAGCGTGATCCCCTTGGTCGGCACCAGGCCAAGGACGACGGCGATGTGCAGCAGGGCCTGGAAGCCGAAGACCGAGGTGATGCCAAAGGCCAGGTAGGTGCCAAACAGGTCCCGGGCTCGGAGCGCGGCCCGCAGGCCTCGGACCACCACCACCAGGATCAGCGCCACCACCGCGGCCATGCCCACCAGGCCGAGCTCCTCGCCGACGATGGCGAAGACGAAGTCGGTGTGGGCCGCCGGGAGGAAGAAGAGCTTCTGCTTGCCGTCCCCCAGCCCGAGGCCGTACAGGCCGCCCGATCCGATGCTGATCAACGACTCGCTGATCTGGTAGCCCGCGTCCTGGCGGTAGGCCCAGGGGTCGAGGAAAGCGAGCAGCCGACGCAACCGCCAGGGGGTGCCGACGATGAGCTGGTAGGCCAGCGGCGCCGCGGCGAGGAGCGAAACGACGATGTAGGAGAGCTTCGTCCCGGCGACGAACAGCAGCAGCAGCGTCACCAGGCCGAGGATCGCGGCCGTGCCCAGGTCGGGCTGCCGCAGGACCAGGATGCCCATCAGCCCGGCGACGCACAGATGCGGCAGGAAGCCGACGGAGAACAGCTTGACCGAGTCGCGCTTCTTGGCCAACGAGTAGGCCAGGTAGACCACGAGGGCGAACTTGGCGGGCTCGGAGGGCTGGAGCGAGACGCCGGCGATGTGAAACCAACGCGTCGCGCCGTCGACCCGCGTACCGAGCCCGGGGACAAGCAACGCGAGCAGCAGGAGGAAGATGCCGGCGAGCATCGGGTAGCTCACCCGGTGGTAGAAGCCGTAGTCCAGGCGCCAGCCGACGTAGAGCGCCACCAGGCCCACCGTCAGATAGACCAGGTTGCGCTCGAGGAAGAAGGTCGCGCTGCCGTAGCGCGCCGCGGCGAACACGGCGCTCGAGCTGTAGACCATCACCATGCCAAGGCCGACGAGGGCCAGCACCGCCAGGAGCATGATCAGGTCCACGCCCTCGCGCTCCGGTGGGGCCTCGGCCTTGATCTTCACAGTTTCGTTGTGCTCGGCCCGGCGCCGACGCGCGTGTGCGCGCAGCGCGCCGACGCGGCCGCCGACGCCGCCGATCAGCGCGCCCACCCGACGCGCGGGCCAGACCAGGGCCGCGCGCCAGGCCAGCGAACGGCTCGAGCGCCTGCGGTTGCGTTTCGGCCCACTGATCATCCCTTGCCTCCAGTTGAACCGACGAGCTCGCCCACGGCCTCGGAAAAGACCTGTCCGCGATGCTCGAAGTTTTGGAACATGTCGAAGCTGCTACACGCCGGCGACAGCACGACCCCCTCGCCCGCTCGAGCCAGGTCGGCAGCCAGGCGAACCGCGGCCGGAAGATCCGCCGCCCGGTGCACGGGCACGCGATCGCCCAGCGCCCCGGCGATGCGGTCCGCGGCGGCCCCGATCAGCACCACCTCGCGCACCGGGTCGCCCAGCAGCGGGAAGAGCGGCGCGTAGTCGCCGCCCTTGTCCTTGCCTCCGGCGATCAGCACCACGCGGCGCTCGAAGCCGGTGAGCGAGCCGACCACCGAGCCCACGTTGGTCGCCTTGGAGTCGTTGTAGAACCGGACGTCACCGGTCTCGCCGACGAGCTCCATCCGGTGCGGGAGCCCGCGGAAGCGCTGGAGGCCGCGGCGGCAGGCCTCGAGGTCGGCGCCGAGGAGTCGCGCGCCGAGGAGCGCGGCCAGTGCGTTCTGCAGGTTGTGGCGCCCGGCCAGCTGGAGCAGAGACCGGGGAAGCCCCTCGGCGTCGTCAGCGCCTGGCAGCCTGACCAACAGCTGGTCACCGTCGCACCACGCCCCACCGACCCCGGGCGGCGGCGGCTGGTCGACCCGGAACTCCGTCGTCACCGCCGCTCCGGCCCCGGCGAGCCGCCGGCACTCCGTCTGCTCTGGCTCGCCGTTGATCACCGCGAAGTCGGCCGAGGTCTGCCGCTCGAAGACGCGCGCCTTGGCCGCCACGTAGGAGCGGTAGTCCGGGTAGCGATCCAGGTGGTCCTCGCTCAGGTTGAGCAGCAGCGCCACGTGGGCGCGGAAGCGCTCGACGGTCTCCAGCTGGAAGGACGAGACCTCCACCACCAGCGCGCCGCCGGGGGCCGCCGCCGCGCTGCCCACGGCCTCCGTGAGTGGCGCCCCGAGGTTGCCGCCGGTGAAGGTCGGCCGCCCCGTCTCCTCGACCATCGCGCCGAGCAGGGAGGTGGTGGTGGACTTGCCGTTGGTCCCGGTGACCGCGACGATGGGGGCCTCGACGAAGCGCGCGGCCAGCTCGAGCTCGCCGAGCACCGGGACCCCGGCCTGGCGCGCGCGGGCGAGCTCCGGCAGCTCCGGGACCCCCGGGCTGAGCACGATCAGATCGGCGCCGACGAAGCTCTCCGCGTAGTGCCCACCGAGCTCCAGGGCCGCCCCCGGCCCGAGCCGGGACAGCGCCTCCTCGAGCTGGTCCCCGCGGCGGCTGTCGGTCACGGTGACCCGCGCGCCGTGCGCGAGGCACAGGCGCGCCGCCCCGACGCCGGAGCGGCCGAGCCCGACCACCAGCACCGCCTTGTTCGCCAGGGGCAGGGACATGGTCACCTCAGCTTCAGCGTGGCCAGCGCGAGCAGCGCCAGCATGATGGAGATGATCCAGAAGCGGACGATCACCTTGGGCTCGGCCCACCCCTTGAGCTCGAAGTGGTGGTGGATCGGAGCCATGCGGAACACGCGCTTGCCCGTGAGCTTGAACGAGATCACCTGGACCATCACCGACACGGCCTCGAGGACGAAGACGCCGCCCAGCAGGCCCCAGACGAACTCGTTCTTGGTCAGCACCGACAGCATCCCCAGGCCGCCGCCGAGGGAGAGCGAGCCCACGTCGCCCATGAAGACCGAGGCGGGGTAGGTGTTGTACCAGAGAAAGCCGACACCGGCGCCGACCATCGCCGCGCAGTAGACCGCCAGCTCCTCGGCGCCGCTGATGTGAGGGACGTTGAGGTACTTGGCGATGTTGAAGCCGCCGAGCACCGCCCCCGCGCCGTAGCACAGGATGAGGAAGGTGGCCGCGCTGACGGTCACCGGCCCGATGGCCAGCCCGTCGAGTCCGTCGGTCAGGTTCACCGCGTTCGAGCTCCCCACGATGACGAAGAGCGCGAAGGCGAAGTAGACCACGACGTGCAGCTGGAGCGGGTAGCGGTAGAAGTCGACGAAGGGCAGGGCGAGCCGCAGCCGGATCGCGTCGTCGAACACGTCGCCGTAGAACAGCACCGCCAGCACCGCGCCGGCGACGAGCATCTGCCCCGCCATCTTCACCTTCCCGGGGAGCCCCTTGCTGTTCTTGAAGCGGATCTTGAGCGAGTCATCGAGGAAGCCGATGGCGCCGTAGCCGACGGTGACGCTGAGCACGAGCCAGACCAGCCGGTTGTGCAGGTCGCACCAGAGCAACGTCGGGATGACCAGCGCCAGCAGGATCAGGCTGCCCCCCATGGTGGGGGTCCCCGCCTTGACCTGATGGCTCTGCGGCCCGTCCTCGCGGATCGTCTGGCCGATCTGCCGGCTCTGCAGCTTGCGGATGAACCAGGGACCGAGGACGAAGCTCATCACCATCGCGCTCAGGGCGGAGGCGATGATCCGCGTCGAGGGGTAGCGCACGACGTTGAGCCAGCTCAGGCCCGCGTGCTTGCTCAGTGGATATAGCAGGTGAAACAGCATGTCGTCATCCTGGACGGCGCGCCGGGTTGGCGCGCGTCACGAGTCTCCTCCCGTCGCCGGCTCGTCGAGCAGGTCGATCACCCGCTCGAGCCGCGCCCCCCGCGAGGCCTTGACCAGCACCCAGCTCCCGGGAGCGGCGCGGCGCCGCACCTCCCGGGCCGCCTCCCCGGCGTCGGCCGCCGCGTGGACCTTCTCGGGCGGCATCCCCGCCGCCAGCGCCCCCTTGGCGATGGCGCCGCCCAGCCCTCCCACGGTGACCAGCAGATCCAGCTCGAGGCCCGCGGCGTGCTGCCCGACCTCGGCGTGGAGGCGCTGTGCCTCCCGGCCGAGCTCGAGCATGTCGCCGAGCACCGCCACCGCGCCGACACCGGAGGCCAGCTCGACCAGCGTGTCCAGCGCGGCGCGGGTGGCCAGCGGGTTGGCGTTGTAGCAGTCGTCCAGCACCTGCCACGGACCGAGCCGCCGCACGCTGGAGCGGTGGCTCAGGCCCTCGCCCGGAAGCGACGCCAGGGTGCGGGCGATCTCCGCCGGCTCCACCCCGAGGATCATCCCCACCGCTGCCGCCGCCGCGGCGTTCTTGGCGTTGTGCGCCCCGACCAGCGGCAAGTCGAAGGCGATCTCCTCGCCGCGCAGCGACAGCGCCACGCGCGTCCCATCAGCGCCGCGGCCCTGAACCTCGAGGATCCGCACCTCGTCGCCGGCCTGTTCTCCAAAGCGCACGCGGCGAGCCTCGGGGATCGCGGCGAGGGACGAAGCGAGCAACGGCTCCCGCCCGGGGACCACGGCCCATCCGTCGCCGGGCAGCCCGCGGAGCAGCTCCCCCTTGGCCTCGGCCACGGCCTCGAGGCTGCCCAGCCCCTCGAGGTGCACCGGCGCGACGCAGGTCACCACGCCGATCTCCGGCTCGGCGAGCCCGGTGAGGTAGGCGATCTCGCCCGGCGCGTTCATCCCCATCTCGACGACCAGGAAGCGGGTGGACTCGGGCATCGCGAGCAGGGTCAGGGGCAGACCGATGTCGTTGTTCAGGTTGCCCCTGTTCCAGTGGGTCGGGCCCAGCCGGGCCAGCATCGCCCGGGTCAGCTCCTTGGTGGTTGTCTTGCCCACCGAGCCGGTGATCGCCACCGACATCGGGGCGACCTCGATCTTCCAGGCACGCGCGAGCTGACCGAGCGCCGCTCGCGTCCCGTCGACGCGGAGCACCGCCGCGCGAGGCGGCAGGGTCTTCTTCGACGAACGGTCGACGACGACCAGGACCGCCCCGCGGTTGACAGCCTCGGCAACGAAATCGTGCCCGTCGAAGCGGTCGCCGGCAATGGCGACGAAGGCCTGTCCCGGGTCGACGTGCCGGCTGTCGATGGTCACCCCGCTGAAGCGGGTCCCGCCGGCGGCACCGGCGCGCAGCAGCTCCCCGCCAGTGACCGCAGCGGCGGACTCGATGGTCATCGTCACGCTCATCGCCTGGACAGCGCCTCCCGCGCCTCTTCCCTGTCGTCGAAGTGGATCCGGTTGGTCCCGAGGATCTGGTAGTCCTCGTGTCCCTTGCCAGCGATCAGCACGATGTCGCCGGGGCGCGCCGCGGCCACGGCCATGCCGATGGCGGCCCGCCGGTCCGGCTCGACCAGGTAGCCCCGGGCGGCGTCGAGGCCCTCGAGCCTCTCGATGCCCTCGGCCTGCACGCCGCCGAGGATCGCCTCGATGATGGACAGCGGCTCCTCGGTGCGCGGGTTGTCGGAGGTGACCACGTAGAGGTCCGCGATCCTCGCCACCGCGCCCCCCATGAGGGGACGCTTGGTGCGGTCACGGTCGCCGCCGCAGCCGAAGACGACGACCAGCCGACCGGGGCAGAGCGGCCTCAGGGCCTCCATCGCCCGCTCCAGGGCGTCGGGGGTGTGGGCGTAGTCGACGAGCACCGCGAAGGGATCGTCCGGCTCCGTCACCCGCTCGAGGCGTCCCGGCACGCCCCGCAGGCTGGACACGCCCCGCACCACGGCGTCGAGGTCAACCCCCGCGGCGTGGCAACAGGCCGCGGCGAGCAGGATGTTGTCCGCGTTGTAGGCCCCGATCAACGGCGAGCGCAGCTCCACCTCCACGCCGCCCACCCGCAGCCGGGCGCGCAGCCCCTCCATGCCGTGGACCACCCCGGAGAGGGACACCTCGGCGGCGGCGCCCCTGGACGAGCAGCGCAGCAGGCGCAGCGACGGTCGGGCCGCGACGGCGCGCAGCACGGCCGCCGCCCCGTCGCCGTCGACGTTGACCACCGCTGTCCCCGACCGGCGCAGGTGTCGCGAGAAGAGCAGCAGCTTGGCCGCCAGGTAGGCCTCCATGCTGCCGTGAAGATCGAGGTGGTCCTGGGTCAGGTGGGTGAAGGCGGCGACGCCGAAGTCGAGGCCCCAGACCCGGCCGAGCTGGAGCGCGTGGGAGGAGACCTCCATCAGCACGTGGCTGCAGCTCGCGTCGCGCATCCGCCGCAGGACATCCTGGAGCACCAGCGGGGTCGGGGTGGTGAACGGGGCCTTCTCCTCGCCCCCGGCGAAGCGGTAGGCCACCGTCCCGATCACACCCGGGCGGCGGCCCGCGGCCGCGAGGATCGCCTCCATCACGTAGGTCGTGGTCGTCTTGCCGTTGGTCCCGGTGATGCCGATGAGCTCCATCGACGAGGCCGGCTCGCCGGCGAGGCGCGCGGCGCACAGGGCGAGCACACGCGCCGGCTCGTCCACGACCACGCACGGCGCGCGCAGCCCGGGCAGCGGGCGACGCGCCACCACCGCCACCGCCCCCTGCTCCACGGCGGCGGCGGCGTACTCGTGTCCATCGACGGTCAGGCCCTCGATGGCGACGAAGAGGGTCCCCGGGCCCACGCGGCGCGAGTCGTCCTGCACCGCGGCCACCTCCAGGTCGGCCCAGGCCGGGTCCACCGGCGCGAGATCTCGGAGCAGCTCAGCGAGCGTCGCCATGATCACCCTCGGATGCAAACTCGATGCCCGCCGGAACCTCGCTGTAATCAGCTGTTCGCGTCATGCTTGACACCTACCTCGGTGGCCGGAAGGACACACGACACACCGTGCCCCGGGGCGTCGGCCCCGGCCCCGGGCTCTGCGCGACGGCCCGGCCGCTGCCCGACAGCTCGGTCGGCAGCCCGACCCGACGGGCCTCGGCGATCACCTCGGAGATGCTCATACCGGTGAAGTCCGGTACGAGCACCTGGCCCCTCGGGCCGCCCTGCCCTGGCAGCGGCGGGGCGGGATCCTCCTCGCCCCCGCCGTCCGTGACCACGTAGCCCTCCGCGGCCTGGCTCGCCCCGACCGCCTTCTTCCTCGGCGGCGCCTTTCGATCGGGCTTCTCCCCGAGGTAGGCCAGCGCCTTCTCCGCGATCTGCCGAAACGCCGGCCCCGCCACCTCGCCGCCGTAGTGCTTCTCTCCGTCCGGCTCGTTGACAGCGACGGCGATCACCAGCCGCGGACGCGTTGCGGGGACGATGCCGATGAACGACGAGAACCAGCGGTCAAAAGAGTACGTTCCGGTCACCGGATCGACCTTCTGCGCCGTGCCGGTCTTGCCGGCCACCGTGTAGCGCTCCATCGCGGCGTCCGCGCCGGTCCCGCCGGGCGCCGCGACGCCGCGCAGGATCCGCAGCAGGGTCCGCGCCACCCAGCGGGGCATCACCCGACGCCCGACCGGCTCGCGCTGCGTCTCGGTCTCGCCGGACTCGCGGGAGATCCGATCGACGATCCGCGGGCTCATCATCACCCCGTCGTTGGCAACGGCCCCGAACCCCTGGGCCAGCTGCAGCACCGTGGTGGTCAGCCCCTGCCCGAACGCGATGTTGGCCAGGCCGACGTCCGAGATCCGCCGGGCGTCGCGCAGCACCCCCGCCCGCTCTCCCCGGAGCCGGAGGCCCGTGCGCTTGCCGAAGCCGAACCGGCGCAGCGAGCGAATGACGGCGTCCTTGCCCAGACGGAAGGCGATCTTGGCCGAGCCGATGTTCGATGACTTGACCAGGATCCCGGTCAGATCCAGCTTGTCGTAGGCGTGGGAGTCATGGATCGTGTAGCGTCCGACGCGCCAGCGCCCCTTCTCGCAGTCGAACACCTCGCCCGGCTTGACCACCCCGGCCTCCAGGGCGGCCGCGACGGTGAACACCTTCAGCGTCGAGCCCGGCTCGAAGGCGTCCGTCACGCAACGGTTGCGCCACCGCGCGGCGTCGGCCTCCCCGTATCGATTGGGGTCGAAGCTCGGCATCGACGCCATGGCCAGGATGTCACCTCTCCTCGGATCGAGGACCACGGCGGCGACCCAGCCGGTCTTGGGGCGCACGGTCTTGTACAGCTCGGCGAGGACCTGCTCGGTCTCGAACTGGATGTACTTGTCCAGCGTGAGGCGGACATCATGGCCGGCCGACGGCGTCTGCTTCACGCCCTCGCTGAGCACGGGCCGACCCAGCGCGTCGCGGAGGCCGGCCATCCGCGCCGACTCGCCCCGCAGCCAGCCGTCGAAGGCCAGCTCGACGCCCTCCAGCCCCTTGGCGTCCAGGCCGGCGAACCCGACCACGTTGGCGGCGAGATGGTGGTTGGGATAGAAGCGACGACTCTCCTTGGTGATGTAGATTCCCTTGATCTTGAGCGCACGGACCGCGGCGGCCTCTCGCGGCGCGATCCGCCGCTTGACCCAGCTGAAGTAACGTCGACTGGACAGCTGCCGCTGCAACGCCCACGGATCGAGATCAAGCACCTGGCCAAGCGCCCGCGCCACGCCGGGCGCGTCGCCGCCGATCATCCTCGGATTGGCGTAGACCGAGTCCACGTCCACGCTCACGGCGAGCGGTGTTCCGTTTCGGTCGTAGATCGTCCCCCGGCGGGGCGGCAGCTTGATCTCGCGCAGGTACTGTTGCTCCGCCATCTCGCGCAGCCGGGGACCTTCCACCGCGTGGAGCCGGTAGGCCTTGAACATCACCAGCAGGAACAGGCCGACGAGCACCACCCCGCCGCCGACCATGCGCCAGCGGATCCACCGCCCGGTGCCCGGCTCGCCCGTCATCGATCCGACTCCAGGGCCCGCGCGACCTGCTCCGGCGACGTCTGCGCGCGCCGGCCCCCGAGGCTCAGCCTGCGGATCTGCTCGGGCTTTGGTGGCTGGAGGCCGAGCTCCTCGGTCGCGATCCGCGCAATCCGCGCCGGGCTCTTCAGGAGGGCCACCTCGATCCGGAGGCGACGGTTGGTCTCCAACAGCTTGGCTCTGCGCTTGGCGGCCTTGGAGATCTTGTAGCCGTATTCGATCGCCCTCAGTCGGGTCCAGACATGGCTGATCGCCAGGCCGGAGACAAGGACCAGCGCCAGCAGCATCACAACAACCGCGCCCCTCCTCGGTGGCCGGGACGTTGCTGCGCGCCCGGCCTTCATCAGACCCGCTCCGCGACCCGCAGCCGCGCGCTGCGACAGCGAGGGTTGCTCTCCTGCTCCTCGGGGGAGGGCCGCAGCGGCCGGCGAGTGATCAGGGAGACGGACGGCGTCCGGCCGCAGACGCAGACCGGGAGGCCAGGCGGACAGGTGCAGGGGTTCGCCAGGCGGGAGAACGCCTGCTTCACCGCCCGGTCCTCGAGAGAGTGGAACGCGATCACCGCGACGCGTCCACCTGGACGCAGGGCTTCGGTGAACGTATCGAGGAAGCGGTGCAGCGAGCCGAGCTCGTCGTTGACGGCCATGCGAAGCGCCATGAACGTCCGTGTCGCGGGGTGAATCGCACCCTGCCGGCGAGCCCCGCCAGCTCCGACGACTCTGGAGATGACCCGGGCGAGATCCGCGGTTCCCCGGAGTGTCCCCCCGTCCATCGCCTGCTTGATCGCCCGCGCGACGCGCCGGCTCGCCGGCTCCTCGCCGTACTCCTTGATCAGGCGGGCGAGCTCACGCTCCGAGAGCTGGGCGATCAGCTCGGCCGCCGTGCGTCCCTCGCCGGGGTCCATGCGCATGTCCAGCGGACCGTCAGCGGAGAAGCTGAAGCCTCGCTCCGCCTGATCGAGCTGAAACGAGGAGACCCCGAGATCGACCAGCACGCCATCGACAGGCACCATCCCGGCGCCGTTCAACAGCGCAACCACGTCGGCGAAGTTGCCCTGACGCAGGGTAACGCGCGTGCCGAAGGAGGCGAGGCGCTCGCGCCCGCGCGAGATGGCCGCGGGATCCCGGTCCAGCCCGAACAGCCGGCCGTCGGGAGCGCTCTGCTCGAGGATCCGACGGGCGTGTCCAGCTCCGCCCAGCGTTCCGTCACAGTAGCGCCCACCCGGGGCGACCCGCAACGCCGCGAGCACCTCGTCGCTCATCACCGGTATGTGGCCACCACGTGACGACATCATCGTGTTTGTCTGTCGTTTGCCTCGCCCACCTGCCCGGGGCTCGACCGCATGCGCCGACGTCACAACCCCAGCCGCGCGAGCGCCTCGTTGATCTCCACGAGGCTCTCCTTGGCCCGGGCCCGCTCCGCCTCCCAGCGTCCGCGATCCCAGATCTCGATGTTGGAGCCGAGCCCGGCAAACAGAACCGTACGCTCCAGGCCGGCATAGTCGCGAAG
>Ga0316578_10000715_pt1 | contig 12028 bp, 16 predicted proteins | sample J0NA_2_FD_203076 | JGI IMG/M metagenome (GOLD analysis project Ga0316578, IMG submission 203076) | Rhizosphere microbial communities from salt marsh grasses in Alabama, United States - J0-2_160517rDrC | ecosystem: Host-associated > Plants > Roots > Rhizosphere | place: USA: Alabama | collected... | reverse complement strand
CCGTCATGGACGGGGTTTCGGTCAAAACCGGGTTACCGAATCAATCAAAATCGGCCACCAGTGACTGGCGGATATTGTCCGGTACGGGATCCAGCGTGTAGGAATAATTATCATGTTCGATACCCATCGCAAGCGCTGCGCCCTGTTTGGCGGCCTGCACCATTTGCGGGGTAAACTCAAATCGCAGGAAATGTACCGAGGAGGTCTTTTCCTCCGTAGTGCGTTCCAGATCCTCGTTAGCCTCCGGGTAGACCTTGTCGAACCCATTGACCTGAATCCAGACCTTATACTCAATCCCCAGCAATTGCGACAGCGCCGCCTTGCGTTCTTCTACATCCGGGAATTCCAGCATAAAGGTGGCCTTGAGGTTACTGCCTTCGGGAATCAGGGGATTATAGGCATCCAGCTCATCCTGGATTCCTTCCTGTTCGAAAATCCGTTCGATTCGCAACATCTCCTGGATCTGGTACTGCATGGTCAGACGATCCTCGAAGTACAGGGTGGCATTCTCTCCCAGATGTACCTTTCGGTTTTTCTTGTGCGCCATGACCTTGCTACGAAAATCGCCGCGTTGTTTGGCGTACTCTTCAAGACTCAACAAATCAGCGCGTTTCAATCCAGACATTGCAGTTGCTCCGTTCATACCGGTTTCAATCATGGTGTCCGCTTTCAAGATCAACGATGGGTTTATCAGTAAACAGGTAGTCTCGCAGTTCCTTGTTGAACTTCGGATCCTGGCGTCTGATCCATTCCAGCACCATCGCGGCATGTTCCTTTTCTTCGTCACGATTGTGCGCCAGAATATTCTTGAGGTCTTCGTCCTTGCATGCATCGACTCGCTGGTTGTACCAGTCTACAGCCTCAAGTTCTTCCATCAGGGAAACGATAGCTCGATGCATATCACGGGTAGAGTCGCTCAGTTCATCGATTGACTCATGGTAACCCTCATTAGACATTGTATTCTCCTTTCAGATTTATATTATTGATCTTTCTCAGATACCGTAGGCCCGGCGTAATAGTGACATCGGGTGCTCCGGTTTGCGGCCGTCCTCCAAACCGTTTTCAATCTGGTGCCCCGCCATGGGACAGTCGCTACTATAATGGTCGGCATCGGCCTGCTTCACCTTGTTGATCACTGGCCGCGCGATTTTCATGGATATCTCATGAAATTCTTTTTTCACGGCATAGGTGCCATCATGCCCGGAACAACGCTCAATCGGGATTACTTCGGTGTCCGGCACAAGCTGCAACACATCTCGTGTTTTCAAACCGATATTCTGTACCCGCAAGTGACAGGCTACATGATAAGCCACCTTACCCAGTGACAAATGAAAATCGGTTTTCAGTTTACCTTCCTTGTGGCGCAGCATCAGATATTCGAAGGGATCGTAAATCGCCTGTTTGACCTTCTGTACCTGCTCGTCATCGGGAAACATCAGCGGCAGTTCCTGTTTAAACATCAATACACAGGACGGCACCGGTGCCACGATATCCCAGCCCTGGTCTACCATTTTGGCCAATACCGGGATATTTGCATTCTTGGCCGCTTCCACGGCATCCAGATCGCCCAGTTCCAGTTTCGGCATGCCGCAACACTGTTCTTTCTCGGCCAGGGTGACGGGAATTCCATTGTGTTCGAACACGGCCAGCAGATCGGCGCCGATGTCCGGTTCGTTATAGTTGCCATAGCAGGTGGCAAACAGGGCTACCCGACCCTGCGTGGTTTCGCCTGGCTGATGCGTCAGTGTTGAGGCGTGAAACCGGAACTGCTTGCGCAAGGTGGCATTGTGATACTCGGGTACCACTGCATCCGCACTCACACCCAGGCTGTTTTCCAGCATCTGTCGCATAGGCTTGCTGCGATTCGCGGCATTCACCATATTGACCACCACCGGTATACCGGCCAGTTTACCGACCGTATCTGTTGAGGTAAGCATGCGATTACGGAAACTGGCGCCCTGCTGCTTGTAGTACACCGCCTTGGCGCGCAACATCAGGTGCGGGAAATCCACATTCCATTCATGGGGGGGAACATAAGGGCATTTGGTCATGTAGCACAGGTCGCACAGGTAACAGTGGTCGACCACTTTCCAGTAATCTTGTTTGGCGACACCATCCACTTCCATGGTTTCGGATTCATCCACCAGGTCAAACAGGGTCGGAAAGGAGTTACACAGGCTTACGCAGCGCCGACAACCGTGGCAAATATCAAATACCCGTTCAAGTTCTCCGAACAGGTCGTTCTGGTCGTAAAATTCGGTATTTTTCCAGTCAAGTGGATGACGGGTGGGTGCTTCTAGATTACCTTCGCGTGGTGCTGACATATTCAAACATCCTTTTATATATATTTGAATAACAGGATGAATAACGGGATCAGCTGACGCTGATCCCGCTGTGACTTGCTATACCTTATACCTTAACTATCCAGGGCATCCAGTGCTTTCTGGAAACGATTGGCGTGGGAACGCTCTGCCTTGGCCAGCGTTTCAAACCAGTCAGCAATTTCGTCGAAGTTCTCGTCACGTGCTGTCTTGGCCATGCCCGGGTACATGTCGGTGTACTCGTGCGTCTCGCCCGCAATGGCTGATTTGAGGTTTTCCGCGGTCGGGCCAATCGGCAGGCCGGTGGCAGGATCGCCCACTTCTTCCAGGTACTCCAAATGGCCGTGAGCGTGACCGGTTTCACCTTCCGCGGTAGAACGGAACACGGCGGCAACATCATTATAACCTTCAACATCTGCCTTGGAAGCGAAATACAGGTAACGGCGGTTGGCCTGGGATTCACCGGCAAATGCGTCTTTTAGTGACTGTTCAGTCTTGGATCCTTTCAATGACATGGTTGTTTCCCCTTGATTTACGACTACTGTTAGAAAAACGGTACTGCCGACAGCAGCACCTTGGATTTAGACTAATTCTAAAACGTGGATACAAGATAGTCCACCCCTACTTGTATGTCAACAGGCCGGGGCCGGGTAACTGAGACCGCGACGTCTATCAACCGGTTGACCCGCCAAGCACCGCTGCGCTAGTGTTGCAACCCTTTCGCATACCAACCGGAAATCCGTCAGTGACCAAGAAAACAGCCAAAAAATCAATCCGCAAACAGAGCGAACCTGACTTCGAAGCGGCCATCAAGGAGCTGGAATCCCTGGTGGAGCGCATGGAACACGGTGAGCAAAGCCTTGAGCAGTCGCTCAAGGATTTCGAGCGTGGCGTGGCACTGACCCGTACCTGTCAGCAGGCGCTCAAATCGGCTGAGCAGAAGGTGCAGCAACTACTGGAGCAGAACGGCCAGACCAAACTGGTGCCTTTCGACGAGGACTGAGGCAGGCACTTCAATAGTTACCGACATGGGCTCAAACTACCCTCCCCAACCTCACCCGCCATGAATATTCACTTGCATGTCGGTCGGCATCGGCTCATGATTTATTGCATCCCTGTTACAAATTGACTGACATGCCTGACGCGCCGCTACATCCCCTGCTTGATACCATTGATGACCCATCACAGCTGCGTGATCTGTCTGTCCCGGAACTGGTGCAACTGGCCGCTGAGGTGCGTGGCTTCCTGATCCAGACCGTCAGTGAAACCGGTGGCCATCTATCGGCCGGACTCGGTACGGTAGAACTGACCCTGGCCCTGCACCATGTGTTCGATACCCCGGAGGACCGACTCGTGTGGGACGTCGGGCACCAGAGCTATCCGCACAAGATATTAACCGGCCGGCGCCAACTCATGGGCAGCCTGCGCCAGCAGGGTGGGCTGAGCGGTTTTCCCAACCGCGGTGAAAGTCCGTACGATACCTTCGGTGTAGGCCATTCCAGCACATCCATCAGCGCCGCGCTCGGCATGGCCATTGCGGCCCGGCAACAGGGCTCGGATCGACGCGTGGTCGCCGTGATTGGCGACGGTGCGTTGACGGCCGGCATGGCGTTCGAAGCTCTCAACCATGCAGGTGATCTCGACGCCAATCTACTGGTTGTGTTGAACGACAATGACATGTCTATCTCCGCCAATGTAGGTGGCCTGTCCAATTATCTGGCCAAGATCTTGTCGGGCAAACTGTATTCCAGCATGCGCCAGGGCAGCAAAAAGGTCCTCGGCGTCATGCCGTCGGTGTGGGAGCTGGCGCGCCGTGCCGAAGAACATATGAAAGGTATGGTCATCCCCGGCACCCTGTTCGAAGAACTCGGTTTCAACTATATCGGACCTATCGATGGCCATGATATGGATACGCTGACCAAGACCCTGGCCAATCTGCGTTCCCTGCAGGGTCCGCAGTTCCTGCATATCGTGACCACCAAGGGCAAGGGTTTTGAGCCGGCCGAGGAGAATCCCTGCACCTACCACGGTGTCGGCCGATTTAATCCCGAATCGGGCAAGATGGAAAACCGGCCGGCGAGTGGTCCGACCTACACCCAGGTCTTCGGCGACTGGCTGTGCGATATGGCCAGCCGGGATGAACGGTTGATGGGCATCACGCCGGCGATGCGGGAAGGCTCCGGCATGGTGCGTTTTTCGGAACAATTCCCGCGTCAATACTTCGATGTCGGTATTGCCGAACAGCACGCCGTCACGCTGGCCGCCGGCATGGCCTGCGACGACCTGAAGCCGGTGGTGGCCATCTATTCAACTTTTTTGCAACGCGCCTATGATCAGCTCATCCATGACGTTGCCCTGCAAAACCTGCCAGTGCTGTTTGCTATCGATCGCGCCGGGGTGGTCGGCCCTGACGGGCCCACGCATGCTGGCAGTTTCGACCTCAGCTACCTGCGTGCCATTCCAAATATGGTAGTGATGGCGCCGGCGGATGAAAATGAGTGCCGCCAAATGCTGACCACCGGCTTCCGCCACACGGGGCCCGCCGCAGTGCGCTACCCGCGTGGTACCGGCCCGGGGGTTGCCATCCAGCCGGCCCTGACCGAGCTGCCGATAGGTAAAGGCGAGATTCGTCGCAAAGGTCGGCGCATCGCCCTACTGTCCTTCGGCAGCCTGTTGTCCGAGGCCATGATCGCCGCCGAACACTTCGATGCCACGGTGGCCAACATGCGCTTCATCAAACCGCTGGATGAGGCCCTGCTGCTGGATCTGGCCAACGGCCACGACGTGCTGGTAACCCTGGAAGACAATGTGGTCATGGGTGGCGCCGGCAGTGCAGTCAACGAGGCTCTGCTCGCCCGGCAGCGGCCAATGCCGATCCTGAACCTCGGCCTACCCGACCGGTTCCAGGACCAGGCCAGTCGCGATGAACTGCTGACCGAGGCGGGGCTTGACAGTGGTGCTATAATCGCCGCCGTTGAGGCATTTCTGGATCACGAACCCCTTGCCAAACATATTACACTCGCTTAAAGTCCTACTGCTTTAGTCAGGAATTTTCATGGCCGCTGTCTATACACTAAAGATCCTGACGGATTTTGCTGCCGCGCATTACCTGCGCGACTACGAAGGCGTCTGCAACAGGCTCCACGGCCACAACTGGAAAGTGGAAGTTAACGTCAAGGCCCGGCAACTGGACAAGGTCGGCATGGGAATCGACTTCAAGGTCATCAAGGAGGCCACCCGGAGCCTGCTCGGCAGGCTGGATCATTACAACCTTAATGACCTGGCGCCTTTTGACGAGATTAACCCGACAGCCGAGAATATCGCTGCCTTTTTGTATCGCGAACTTTCGCAGCAACTGAATACGAACGCGGTGCAGGTCAATGCGGTAACCCTGTGGGAAACCGATCGCGCCTGTGTCACCTATACCGAGGACTGATTTGCATGAGCGCCGTTATCGAAGACGTCCAGAGCAGCAAGGACACTCGCCATATTCCCATCAACAAGGTGGGAATCAAGGATATCCTGCACCCGGTGCGGGTCCGCGATCGCAGTGGTGGTGATCAACACACTATTGCCAATTTCAACATGTACGTAAACCTGCCGCATAACTTCAAGGGCACGCACATGTCTCGCTTCGTGGAAATTCTCAATCAACATGAGCGGGAAATTTCGGTTGATTCATTCAAGGAAATGCTGCGTGAAATGACGGAACGGCTGGAAGCCGCCTCGGGCCATATCGAGATGAAATTTCCCTATTTTGTCAACAAGGCCGCACCGGTCTCCGGCGTGCAGAGCCTGATGGATTACGATGTCACTTTCATCGGCGAAATCCATAATGGCGAAATCGAATTGAAAATAAAGGTAGTCGTGCCGGTTACCAGTTTGTGTCCCTGTTCCAAGAAAATTTCTGACTTTGGCGCCCATAACCAGCGTTCTCATGTGACCGTCAATGCCCGCATTTGTGACTTCGTCTGGATTGAGGAACTCATCGAACTGGTGGAACAGGAAGCCTCGTGCGAACTCTATGGTTTACTCAAGCGGCCTGATGAAAAACTGGTGACCGAACGGGCCTATAACAATCCCAAGTTCGTCGAGGACATGGTGCGCGATGTGGCGGCACGACTTAATCTGGACGATCGTATCTGCGCCTATGTGGTGGAATCGGAAAACTTCGAATCCATTCACAACCATTCAGCCTATGCCTTGATCGAAAAGGACAAAAAGGCCGAACAAAACACCTGAGCTGGTGGGCCGGTGGCGACATTGAATCCGGCCCTAACGGGCCTGCAACATCAGCACGTCCCCCTCATGCTCCATCGTTACCCGGCTTAGAAATGTCATGCCAAGCAATGCCGTGGTGGGTGAATCGCCGTCCATCACAGCAGCATCAACATCGCGTAACTCGATTTCACCCACCCGTACGGTTTTCAGTTTCAGCCGATAGATTCGCACCCGGCCATTGGCGGTGGAAGCCCAGCCAGGCGTACCTTCATAACGGTAATTGATGCCCAGTTTTTTTGCCTGTCTGGCATTGAAGGCAACCCATGCAGCCCCCGTATCGAGTAGAAACTGCACCGGCTGGCGATTGACGAAGCCCTGCACCAGGTACATGCCCCGGGTCGGCTGGATTCGCGCCTGGGATTTTGTTGGCTTGGCAAAACTGGACTGCACCGGGCCGCTGCCGAGCGTAAATGTTTCACGCTGCCCGTCGATCTCCAACACCGCCTGCTCACTGTTGGCAGAGATCAGCTTGATTCCCTCCATGGTTGATTCGCCCACCCTCAGCTTGTACTGATTGTCATCAACCCGGATGATGACCATATCCCGGAACAGGCCCACTACCAGGATATCAAACGCCTGGACAAAACCGCCGCCAACCAGCAGGACAAGCGCGACTGATATTTGCGCCAGTTTCATCTTGCTCAGGGCCGGACCCGGTAGTTTTGGCCTTCCGGTCGGTTCAGATCGATTTCCAGACGCTGTGAACTCCAGCCATGCACCTTGTCATGGGCTTCGATATACACGGTTTGCACATTGTCCGGCAGAGTGACACCCGTCAGACCACGGGTGAAGGGTTGCTCATTCACATGCGGGTGATACAGCGTCCGGACACCGAGTTCCTGGCCATCGGCCGTCACGATCCGCCAGCCATCTGCATAGTGGTCCCAACCCGTGTCGGCGTGTTGCAGGGTGACATTCACTGACCAGCTATCGCCCTGCTTAATGAACTCGGCATACTTGATTTCAACCTGGCCGGCAGTTGCCAGAGCCGGTGCAAGCAGCAGAACGAACCATCCTTTGAATTTCATTTTCCTTCCTCATATAAAACTGACCCCGAACAGTATAACCTGCAGGCTCAATGCAGAATAAACCGCCGCACCAACGTCATCCAGCATAATCCCCAGGCCGCCGTGCACCTTGCGATCGAGCACATCGACCGGCCATGGTTTCCAGACGTCAAACAGCCGGAACAAAAAGAAGCCGAGGATGGCCCAACGCCAGTCGAACGGCACCATGAACATGGTTAACAAATAACCCACAATCTCGTCCCAGACAATCGCCGAATGATCGTGACTACCCAGCCGCTCGGTGGTGATCTGGCACAACACAACTCCTGCCAGGAACAGACCTAGCACCACCAGCAAATAGGGAATCGGGGCGAGCGACGCCATGAGCCAGTAAACCGGAATCGCCACAAGGGTGCCCGCTGTTCCCGGTGCGTAAGGGGACAGTCCGGCACCAAATCCCAGACTCAGAAAATGCACCGGGTTTAACAGCAGTTTAATGTCAACCCGGTTTCGTTTTAACAGGCTCATTCCTGCTCCCTGAAGTGGGTGTAGCCGTGCGCTTGACAGTCCATGTGTGACCCGTTGGCATCGGTACAGCGTAAACCAGGTTCCGCCTCGATGCACCCGATGCGGGTAAAATGCAAATTATCGCTTGCCATCAACTCTTCCAGCTCCGCCTGTTTTTGCGGTGCGATACAAAAACACAGTTCGTAATCATCCCCGCCCTGCCAGATGAGTGACCGCCAGGACGGGTATTGTGCGAGTACCGCTTGCGCCGCTGTGGACACGGGAATTTGATCCAGTTGCACCATGGCCCCGCACTGACCAACGTCGAACAAGTGAGAAAGATCCGCCAGCAGGCCATCAGAGATATCGATGGCGCAGCGAGCCAGGCCACGCAAGGCCTGTCCTTCACGCAGCCGCGCCTGGGGACGATTCAGCCTGGCCCGCAGTTCGGGATATTCTTGCAGCAGCCCGGACGGATCATACTGAAGTAATTTCAATCCCAACACCGCATCTCCCAGGGTGCCACTGACATAAACCAGATCGCCGGGTCTGGCCCCGTCTCGCAGCAGCGCCTGGCCATGCGGGACATAACCGCCGATTTGCACCGTCACGGTCAACGGGCCGCGGGTTGTATCACCACCGACCAGGGACACACCGGATGCGTCGGCAAGTTCAAACAGACCACGACTGAATTCAGACAGCCAGGCTTCGTCTGCATCGGGCAGGGTCAGGGCCAGGGTAAACCAGACGGGTTCGGCGCCCATCGCCGCCATGTCACTCAAATTAACAGCCAGGGCCTTGTAGCCAATATCAAACGCCGGGGTACCGGGGGGGAAGTGGACAGCCTCGACCAGGCTATCGATGGCAATCACCAGATCGTCATCCGCCCGGGAGCCGATCAGGGCGGCATCATCGCCGATGCCCTTGAGAACAGGCTCGCGTGGTGACGGCAGACGTTCAAAATAGCGTCTAATGATGTCGAACTCAGTCACCGGCATGGCAGATCTGGATCAGGATACATGGCAAGAGAAGGTTTTTCGTGGGCATGTCGCGGTTACCCGCGGTATACAGATTACGGCTAGCTATGGCTGGCGGCGACTTCAGTGGACCGCAGACTCGCGGCCAGGCGATCCATGATGCCATTGACGAACCGGTGACCCTGTTCCGCGCCAAACAGCTTGGCCAGTTCCACCGATTCATTGATAACGACGCGATACGGAATATCAGGGTGATGAACCAGTTCATAGACGCCAACCCGCAACACCGCCTGCTCCACCGGATCGACCTCTGCCATCTTACGGCTTAGCAAAGGCGCAATCGCCTCATCCAGCGCAGCCTGATGTTTCGGCACCTGAATCAGCAGTTCCCGAAAATAGGGTATATCCACATTGTGCAGTTCCTTTTCTACAAGATACTGCTTTTCAATATCGCCGGGCGCATTGCCGGATACCTGCCATTCATACAGGCCTTGTACTGCAAGTCGACGGGCACGGGTGCGTGCGTTGATCTTCATGTTTTGATTATTCGCCCTACGCTAACCCAGATTGCGCAGCAGGTTAATCATTTCGATAACCGACAGTGCTGCTTCGCCACCCTTGTTACCCGCCTTGGTACCGGCGCGTTCAATGGCCTGCTCAATCGTGTCCACCGTCAAGACACCAAACGCCACGGGAATTTCCTGCTGCATCATCACAGATGCCATCCCTTTCACACATTCACCCGCCACATAGTCGAAATGCGGGGTACCGCCGCGGATTACCGCTCCCAGGGCAACGATACCGTCGTATTTGTGCAGTGCTGCCATTTTCTTGATCGCCAATGGCAATTCGTAAGCGCCGGGAACCCGGACCACTTCCAGATCGGCATCCTCGGCACCGTGTCGCCGGAGCGTGTCCAGCGCCCCTTCCAGCAGGCTTTCCACCACGAAACTGTTGAATCGCGCCACGGCAATACCAATCCGGGCACCCTTGACGACCAAGTCACCTTCCACCACCTTGATTTTGTCCATCATTGTTACCTTGTCACTATCAAACACAAATGATTAAACACAGACTGCCAGTCGAAGCCGTCAGTCATGTACATATTCCACAACTTCCAGACCGAATCCGGACAGGCCATGCAGTTTCTTCGGCGCGCTCAACACACGCATCTGTTTTACGCCCAGATCGGTCAGAATCTGGGCCCCGATACCGAAAGTGCGTAAATCATTTCCCGCTTCGGTACGTGGTAGCTCAACGCCATTGTCCTGATCTGCATAGTGCCGGATCTGGCTGATGATCGCATCCGATTCGTCCGCCAGGCGCAGAATAATGGCCACGCCATAGCCATCGTCGGCGATCCGTTTCAACGCATCACGCAGTGGCCAGCCACAGTCATCGCGCCGGCTGCCAAAAATATCGCACAGCGAGTTCTCTACATGCACCCGCACCAGCGGCGGCCGGCCCGGCTCCATGTCACCCTTGACCAGGGCGAGATGCACCTGGTTGTCGATCACATTGCGAAAAGCATGTAATCTGAAGTCGCCAAATTCGGTGGGCACCAGTGAACTGGCTACGCGCTCCACGGTTTTCTCGTTCAGCATCCGGTATTCGATCAAGTCGGCAATGGTGCCCATCTTGAGCTCATGCTCGGCGGCAAATTTTTCCAGATCCGGACGACGCGCCATGCTGCCGTCCTCGTTGAGGATTTCGACAATCACCGCGGCCGGCTCCAGACCGGCCATTCTGGCCAGATCGCAACCTGCTTCGGTATGTCCGGCGCGGGTCAGCACCCCACCGGGCTGCGCCATCAGAGGAAAGATGTGTCCGGGCTGGATCAGGTCCGAGGCCTTTGCATCGGGCGCTACTGCGGTACGTACGGTAACGGCCCGGTCTGCGGCCGAAATACCGGTTGTCACCCCCTCCGCCGCTTCGATCGAAACGGTAAAGTTGGTGGCATGCCGCTCATTGTTCTGGCTGACCATCAGGGGCAGACGCAGTCGTTCGCAGCGTGCCTTGTTCAAAGTCAGACAAATCAGGCCACGTCCATAGCGCGCCATGAAATTGATGTCTTCCGGTTGAGCCCGTTCGGCGGCCATGATCAGGTCACCTTCATTCTCACGATCCTCATCATCCATCAGGATCACCATTTTGCCCTGCCGAATGTCTTCGATTATCTCTTTAATACTGTTCAATGCCATGTGTCTGTGACCAGTTTAGGCGGGCCGAATGCCCACCATCATTTAATAAAACCGTAGTCCTGCAATTTTTCCACACTGACTCCACCCTGCTCCGCATTGGCCGCCGCATCCCCCTGGAGCAGCCGTTCCAGATAGCGGGCAATGAGGTCCACTTCCAGATTGACCCGGGTACCCGCCTGAAAACTGTCCATCGTGGTCTCCTGCAGAGTATGGGGCACGATGTTCAATTCGAACTGGCTACCCGCCACACCGTTAACGGTAAGACTGATGCCGTCCACGCAAATAGAGCCTTTCTCGGCAATATACCGTGCCAACTCATCGGGCGCCTTGATGGTAAACCGGACCGAACGTCCCTCACTGGTGCGCTCGACGACCTCCCCGATACCATCCACATGACCGCTGACCAGATGACCGCCAAGTCGAGTGGTCGGAGTTAGTGCTTTTTCCAGGTTGACGTTGCTGTTCACCCGCAGCGTGCCCAGTGTCGTCCGCGCCAGCGTTTCGCCTGAGACATCGGCCCAGAACCCGTCTCCCGGCAATTTCACTGCTGTCAGGCATACGCCGTTAACTGCGATGCTGTCCCCCGGTTGCACGTCGGCAAGATCCAGCTTACCTGTGCGGACGCGCACACGCAGATCTTCATTTTTGGATTCAATCGCGGCAACCTGACCTACCGCCTGTATGATTCCGGTAAACATATCAATGTACCCGTGAGTCAGTCACTGTCCAGATGC
>Ga0316578_10000714_pt1 | contig 12031 bp, 7 predicted proteins | sample J0NA_2_FD_203076 | JGI IMG/M metagenome (GOLD analysis project Ga0316578, IMG submission 203076) | Rhizosphere microbial communities from salt marsh grasses in Alabama, United States - J0-2_160517rDrC | ecosystem: Host-associated > Plants > Roots > Rhizosphere | place: USA: Alabama | collected... | reverse complement strand
GCGCTTGAAGTCGTCCCAGTCCCGGTTGCCGCCCGTGCGGTCCCAGGTGCTCTCCATGGCGGTGTGCGACGCCTCGAGCTCGGGCAGGTGGTCCGGCGCGCGCAGCCGGCGCAGGAAGTGGATCAGGTCGCGGGTCTCCGCCCCCGGGTCGAGGTCATCGGGTGGGGGCGCGCAGCCGAGAGCGAGCAGCGCGAGGGCCGGCGCGAGCCCGAGGCGGAACGAGGCCGCCGGAGGACGCCGCCGCGGCACGAAGTCGCCCGAACGGCGGAACGAATCCGCCGGAGGACGCCGCCGCGGCACGAAGTCGCCCGAACGGCGGAACGAAGCCGCCGGAACGCGGGGTTCGCGGCCGTTCGTTCCTCGGTTCCGGGCCGTTCGTTCCTCTGACGGCACGAAGTCGCCGGAACGGCGGCACGAATCCGCCGGAGGACGCCGCCGCGGCACGAAGTCGCCCGAACGGCGGCACGAGGCCGCCGGAACGCGGGGTTCGCGGCCGTTCGTTCCTCGGTTCCGGGCCATTCGTTTCGTGGGCCCGGCGCGCTAGGCCGAGAGCTGCTCCACCAGCGCCTCGAACTGGGTGCGGGCCTGCTCCTCGGAGTACAGGCGCAGATCGTTGAGGTCGCCCTGGATCGTGACGTAGGGCACGCCGAGGCGGTCCCGCACCCGCTCGGGCAGCCCGTAGCGGTTGTTCGAGTTGTTGGGGCAGGTCTTGGCGTCGTGGTAGATGATGCCGTTGATGCCGTAGTCGCGCGCCATCTCCGCGAGGTAGCGCTCCTTGAAGGTCTCGTCACGCACGATGAAGATCTCGGTGTAGGCCCGGGCCATGCCCTCGAACGGGTCCTCGTGTCCGAGCGCCTCGAAGATCCAGCTGTTGCAGTAGGTCGAGGCCACGACGCAGGCCCGGTGTCCGCTGAACAGCTCGGCGTGCTCGCGGAGCTTGCCCCAGACCGGCATCCCCTCCCAGTAGAAGCGCAGCGCCTCGTCGTCGACCGCCCCCACACCGTCGGCGATGCGCTGCTCGAGCTCGGCGTTGAGGGTCTCGTAGTACTGGACCGCGCGGTCGTCGCCGCGGAGCACCACCGCGGGCCCCATGTGGATCGTGGCGTCGAAGAAGGTGATCGGCGAGGGCCTGGCCTCGGCGGCGCGCAGCGTGCGCTTCCACCCCAGCGTGCAGTTGTAGGACGACCGCACCGCCTCGCGCAGGCGGTCGATGTCGAGCTTCGTGCCGGCCACCTCCTCGAGCTGGGGCACGATGGCCCTGTGCTGCCCGATGATCCCGTCGATCACCTCCGGCGTCAGGTCGCGCAGGCTGCGCGGCGTGTCGACGCCCACGAGCGGCACGTCGAAGTGGCGCTGGTAGAAGGCGAACCAGTCCTGCACGTCCCGGCACTGGTTGGTGTTGAAGACCAGCACGTCGGGCTTGGGCACGCTCTCCATGCCGAAGGCCCGGGTCAGCGGCGTGTTCTTCCGCAGGAACGAGCCGACGTCGCTTGTGAGGTAGGAGCAGATGTCCGGCGAGTAGCCGACGGCGTTGGCCGCCGGGATCAGGTCCGCGGCCATGCGCGTCGAGCCCAGCATGGCGCCGTGGTTCTCGGGAAAGTAGACCAGGAACCCGAGCCCCCGCAGGAGCTCCGCCGGGCCCACGCTGGTGCACCAGGCCACCTTGGCGCTGCCGGTCCTCGCCGCCTCGTCGAGCTCCTTGAAGTAGTCGGCCATCAGCTGCTTCATCGGGCCGGCGGCCTTGATCTTCTTGATCGCCCCCTTCTTCTCCTGGGTCACGGGTACCTCCTGGATCTGTGCGCGCTCCGAGCGCGCCCGCGCAGGTCTGGCGGCGAAGCCAGCGGTCTCCGCGAGCCGCCAGACCGTGGCCGCGGGCGCCAACAAAGAAGCTTAGATTGTAGAGCGCAGGTGCGCACGCGCCGTCAAGCGCGGACTTGCCGTTGTCGGCGACGGGGTCCGGTCATGGCGTCCGGTCATGGCGGCGGGAAGCTGAAATTGCCAGGGTCGCGATACGGCACTAGAATCGCGGTTGCCTCGGGGGGGGTGGAGCGCGGCCATGCATCGCGTCCTGCAACACGCAGCGCCCTTGGGTCGACGGTCGTTCCTGCAGCTGGCGGGCGCCGCGGGGCTCGGCGCCGCCGCTGGAGCCCTCCTGCAAGGCGCCTCCCACGAGGTGAGGCACGACCGGAAGCTGCACCGGGTCACCGAGACCCGGCTGGGGATGGGGACCTTCATCTCCGTCGTCGCGCTCGATCCGTCGCGCCAGCGGGCCCGGGACGCGGTGGAGGCGGCGTACGAGGAGATCGCGCGCCTGACGCGGATCCTGAGCCGGTACGACCGCGCGACCCCCGTCTGGCAGCTGAACAGGGAGGGCCGCCTCGAGCACCCGCCGCCCGAGCTCGGCCGGGTCATCGCCGCGGCGCTGCGGCACTTCCGCCGCACCGGGGGCGCGTTCGACATCTCGATCCAGCCGGTGGTGGACCTGTTCCGGGAGCGCGCCGCCGCGGGGGGGCTGCCCTCCGAGGCAGCGCTGCACCAGGCGCTCGAGCTGGTGGACGCGGGCGCCGTCGTGCTCGACGGGCGGCGTATCCGCCTCGCGCGCCCGGGAATGGGCATCACCCTGGACGGGATCGCCAAGGGCTACATCGCGGACCGGGCGTCGGCGGTGCTGGCCCGCCACGGCGTCGGAGACCACCTGGTCAACGCCGGCGGGGACATCCGCACGCGCGGCTTCGGCCGTCGGGGACGCCCCTGGCGCGTGGCGGTCCAGGACCCGGACAGGGGGGGCCGCTGTCCCTCCCTCGTCAGCCTGACCGACGGCGCGGTCGCCACCTCGGGCAACTACGAGATCTACTTCGACCGCGAGAAGGTGTTCCACCACATCATCAAGCCCACCACCGGGCGCTCGCCCGCGGCCAGCGCGAGCGTCTCGGTGATGGCCCGGACCGCGATGGATGCCGATGCCCTGGCGACGGCGGCGTTCGTGATGGGACCGCGCCGGGGGACGGCCCTCCTCGACGCGCTGCCCGGCTGCGAGTGCCTGGTGCTGGATCGCGACGGCGGCAGGCACCTGTCCCGCGGATGGCCCGGCGTCGCGCTATGAGCGCACCAGCCAGCGCGAGGCTGCTGTGCGGCCTCGCCCTGTCCCTCTCCCTGGCGGCGACCGCCCACGCAGGGGGTGACGTGGAGCTGCCCCGGCTGGGTCTGCGGGTCGCCGACGTCACCCCGGCCGTCGCGCGCCAGGCCGGGCTGGATCAGGTCAAGGGCTGCCTCGTGGAGGTCGTGGTGGCCGGCTCGCCGGCGGCGGAGGGCGGGGTCCAGCTCGGCGACATCATCGTGTCGCTCAACAACCGGGGCATCCGCGACGCCAGGGAGCTCTCGAGTGACATCGCCGGCCTCGATCCCGGCGAGGTAGTCAAGATGTGCGTGGTCCGGGACGACTACCGCACCACGGTCTACGTCACCCTCGGCGAGGCGCCCCCGCGGGCCCCGCGGACCCCGGGCTGGCTCGGGGTGGAGGTGGCCAACGTCAGGGAGGGGAGCCTGGAGTCGGCCCGGCTGAACGAGGAGGGCAAGGAGGGGGGCGTCGTCGTCAAACAGGTGGAGGAGGGATCCCCGGCCGCGCGAGCGGGCATCGAGGCCGGCGACGTCATCATGTCCTTCAACTCGAGGAAGGTGCGGACGGTCAAGGAGCTGGCCGCGGACATCAACGGCGCCAGCCCCGGGGACAGGGTGCGGATCTGCATCATGCGGGGCGAGATCCGCAAGACCCTCTATCCGGTCCTCGAGAGCCCTCCGCGCCCGGCGGTGTCGCTGACCGCCGGAGAGGTCGAGCAGGAGCGTCGGGTGCCGAGCCGGAGCCAGCTGACGGCGCTGTTCCCGGGCGCGACGCGCTTCGATCGCGAGCTGCAGCCCGTGAAGCACTACCGGGCCTACCGGTCGGCCCAGATGCTCGGCGTGGCGTTCGTCACCACCGAGGTGTGCCCGAGGGAGTCCGAGGGCTACCAGGGGCCGATCAGCACGCTGGTGGGCCTGAGCGTGGCGGGCAAGATCACCGGGGTGACGCTTCTCTACCACACCGAGTCGGTCAAGAAGACGGGAGACCACCTGGAGCAGTTCGTCAAGCAGTACGTTGACCGGGACGCGGCGGGGCCGTTCGTCCTCGGCGGGGACGTCGACGCGATAACCGGCGCGACGGTCACCTCGAGCGCGATCAACCGCTCCATCGAGGTCGGGAGCCGGATCGTCCTGACCGAGGTGCTGGGCAGCGCGCCCGCCGCCCGGTCCAGCGGACCGGGCCTGACCCTGCAACTTGTGGTCTGGAACCTCGACGCGGTGCTGCTGCTCGGCGTGGTGGCGCTGGCGCTTTGGGGGTACACGCGCGGCGACCAGACCGTTCGCTTCGTCGTCCTGGGGATGGGGCTGGTCTTCCTCGGCTACCTCAAGGGCGGCGGCCTGTCGGTCCACGACGCGATCAACGTCGCCGAGGGGCACCTGCCGCCGTTCGCGAGCACCGTCTACTGGTACACGCTGGTGGTGCTCGTCGGGCTGACGGCCCTGCTGATCGGGCGGTTCTACTGCGGGTGGCTCTGCCCGTTCGGAGCGCTCTCGGAGATGCTGTACCGCGCGCTGCCGCGGCTCAGGATCAGGGTGCCGTCGCGGGTCGACCAGCTGCTCAGGCTGCTCAAGTACCTCGTCCTGACCGTCATCCTGCTGGCGCTGCTCTTCATGGGGCAGGCGCGGACCGGCGCGGTGATCGAGATCGTGGAGCCGTTCGAGACGCTGTTCCGGCTGAGCGGCACCCTCCTCTCGTGGGTCACGGTCGCCTTCTTTCTGGCGAGCTCCGTCTTCGTGTCGCGGGCCTACTGCCGCTATGTCTGCCCGCTGGGGGCCCTCCTGGCGCTGGTCGTCGTGGGGGTATCGCTGGTCAGCCACGTGGCGTCCCGGGGCGCCCGCCCGCTCCACCTCGGGCCGCCAGGGGCCTGCCCCGTCGACGCCGTCCGCCACGAGCGCAGGGCCGCGGAGACGGGCGTGAGGAGCGGCGAGTGCATCGCTTGCTCACGCCGTCACGGGTGACGGCCGCACCCGGGGCTGCCCTGGCCGCTTCCGTGCCGCTGTTCAGGAGGCAGGCGTTTCTGATCTTGGTTCCACCTGGTGTAGACTGGCCCGGTGAGGCCTCTCGTCGTGGTGTCGTTGCTCGGGCTCATCGGCGGAAGGGCGTGGGCCCAGTCGGGGGAGCCCGCCGACGAGCCGGGCATGGCGCCGCAGGTAGCGCCGGCACCATCCCCGCCGGCCGCCCCTGTCCCCGCCCCGGCTTCCCGCCCGGCGGTGCGGCCAGCCGCGCCGGCCGCGCGCCAGCCCCCGGCAGGCGACAGCTGGTACTACGCGGCGGGTGGCACCAAGGCCGGCCCCTTCACCACGCGGCAGATGCAGGGCATGATCGCCACCGGCCTGCTCGACGCGCGGACGCCGGTCTGGCAGCCCGGAGAAAGGACCTGGCGGCCGCTGGGGGGAATGACCGAGCTCGCCGTGACCCTGCCGCCGGACAAGCCGGCCGAGGGACGACAGCGGATCCGGGGCCTGATCGTCGGCGGCTCGATCCTCTTCGGCATCACCTGGAGCCTGGCGGCCATCGCCGCCGCGGGCCTGTCCTCCGAGGACACGTGCGACGATTGTCAGTCCGTGGCGACGGTGCTGTGGGTCCCGGTGCTGGGGCCGGCGCTCACCAACGCCGTGGTGGACTCGGGGGACGCGACGCTGCCCATCCTCACCACGTTCTGGACCCTGGCCCAGGCGGCCGGCGTCACGATGCTGTTCTTCGGGATCTACGGTCGCGAGCCGACCCGGCCCGAGGTCACCGACGTGTTCCAGCTGACGCCGCTCGTGGGGCGGGTGAAGGGGCTGAGCCTCTCCATGTCGTGGTAGCGCAGGTCCCGGGCCGACCTCACGCTCCGAGCAGCCGCCGCGTCCGCGCCATCAGCCCGGTCATGTCCGGGCTCTCACCCTTGCCCACCTTGATCAGGAACGACGCGATGCTCATGTTCGCCCGGGCCTCGAAGAACGGCAGATCCTCGTCGAAGCCCGCGGGCCTGTCACCCAGGCCCGAGAGGTAGCTCTCCACGAAGCGCTCGGCGGTGTGACGCTCGAGCACCCGCGGGTGGTCGCGGAGCTGGTAGCGCAGCTGCGCCAGGAAGTAGCCCACGTCGAAGGCGGGCAGGAACTGCAGGGTGTTGGCGAAGTCGATCACCGAGACGAAGACCGTGCTGATGTCGTGGCCCCGGTCCTGTCCGATGATGATGTTCTTGGGGTGATAGTCGCCGTGGCTCTGGACCAGCTGGTCCCGCCGGGCGGTCAGCATCTGTTCCGCCCGCTCGGCGATGATGTCGAGCATCCGCCCCGCTAGCTCGAGGTGCGGACTGTGGGACCGGGCGAACGCGCGGTGGTAGGATCGGAACCGCCGCCGCTCGCGCCGGGCGGCCGCCTCCGGCGTCGAGGTCCGCAGCGCCAGGCGGTGCATGGCGGCCAGCCACAGCGCCGAGAGCTCGAAGTATGTGTCCGCCACCTCCGGGCTCACCGCCTGCAGCAGCTGGTGCAGCAGCCTGCCCCGCTGGCCCTCCTCGATCAGCAGACGGGCGTCGGCGTTCACCTCGAGGATCCGCGGCACCCGGAAGGTCTCCCCGGTGAAGCCACGGTCCTGCAGGGCGGCGACGACGTCGAGCGCCGGTTGCTGCTGGCGCCACTTGTGCTCGGTGCGGTAGCGCTTGATCACCAGGCGCTGACGTTGCTCGTCGTCTCCCTTGGTGCCCACGGTGATCTCGGTGACGGTGAGGTTGCTGCCCGAGCGCGGGATCTCCTTGAAGAACGGACGGCAGCGACCGTGGCGGATCTCCCGCGCCAGCTCGGCGATCGACGCCACCGGGTGGTCGAGCTGGGTCGGGAAGCGGCCCGCAGTCTCGACGGCGTGAGCGTCGCTCCCGCCCGTGGCGACGAACTTGAGCCGGTGCCAGGCGTCGAGGGCGAGGTAGTTGCCCCGGGGGGAGTGGTTGGAGTTGAACAGCTCCACCCCGTCGAGCAGAGGATTGAGCAGCGCCTCATCGGAGGGGACGCGGTCATTTCGGAACGGGTGCGCCCAGACCAGGGCCGCGTCGGGGAAGCGCCGCCTGAGCTCGGCGAGCTTCGTTCGCTCTCCGATGGTCCGGTCGGCGCCGAAGACCAGCACGTGGCCGATGTCGGTGTCGACCTCCTGCGCGCCGAGCAGCACGAACTCGTCGCCCACCCCGGCATCCCGACGTAGAGTCTCCAGCGCGTCACTGCTCCACAGGTGGTGGTGCTCGGTGATCACCAGCCCCTGGAGCCCCATGTGCACCGCACGGCACACGGCGTCCCTGGGATCGAGGTGGGAGCATGGCGAGTGGCGGGTGGTGTGGCAGTGGAGCTCGAGCAACATGGTCTGACAAGGCTACTTGTGGCGAGGGTGAGGGACAAGCGGGCGCTCGAACACCGCGGGGCTTTTGATCTTCTTTCGATCGGGTACCGAGTCCCGGCACGGGCTTTCAGCTCACCCCCCTCGTGGGACGGGTGAATGGGCTGAGTTTTACGGGATTCTGGTAGCTGACAACGCGCCGTGTCGTGCTGGGATCGAGTTTTTCGAACGAACGTTCGTTCTTGCCTTGATCAACCCCCCTCCTCCTGCCATGATGCCGCGGCTGTATCAGGAACACACACAAGGTACGACAGCAGGCGGGCCGATAGCCGCCTGCTCCCATCTCACTGGAGGAGAACATGATTGTCGGCGTGATTGGCTCTGGATCCATCGGGCCCGATCTGGCCTACGGGTTCGTCTCGGCTCTGGCCAAGGTCAAGGGCTCCAAGGTCTACCTTCTCGACATCAAAAAGGAAGCGCTCGATAGCGGGATGGAGCGCATCCGCGGGTATGTCCAGAAGGGACTCGACCGCGGCAAGCTCCACCCCAAGGTCGCCGCGGGCATCGAGGCCGCCCTGATCCCCACCATGGAGATCAAGGACCTCGCCGACTGTGACTACGTGCTCGAGGCGGCCACCGAGGACCTCGAGACCAAGAAGAAGATCATCGCCAACCTGGAGCGGGTGGTGGGCAAGGACTGCCTGATCGGCTTCGCCACCAGCGGCATCCCGCGGGCCTGGATCACGGCCGACGCCAAGCACCCCGACCGTTGCTTCGTCAACCACCCGTTCTTCCCGGCCTGGCGCTCGCCGCCGATCGAGATCGTGCCCTCGCCCGACGCGGCGCTGACCCGGAAGATGCTCGACACGCTCAAGGCGCTGGGCAAGGTGCCCATCGTCACCGCCGACGTGGAGTGCTTCGCGGCGGACGACATCTTCTGCAACTACTGCGCGGAGGCGGCCCGCATCGTGGAGGAGGGCACCGCCACCCCGGCGCAGGTGGACCAGATCGTCAACGACGCCATCGGCGGCGGCGGCCCGTTCAACGTCATGGACCTGACCCGCGGCAACCTGCTCAACATCCACTGCCTCGAGCTGATGCAGCAGGCCAAGACCGGCAGCGACTGGTTCGCCCCGCCGCCGATCTTCGCCAAGCAGGCCAACACGGCGTGGCACGACCGCAAGAGCCCCGGCGACCCGAGCCACGACGCCGCGCTGCAGAAGGAGGTCCTGGACCGCATCCTGGCCGTGCTCTTCGGCCGGACCTACTTCGTCGTCGACCGGGGCATCTGCGACGCGGCGGACTTCAACTGGCTCTCCCGCATGGCCCTCGGCTTCCGCGCCGGCCTGCTCGACCTGGCCGAGGAGTACGGCGCCGAGAGGGTGCACGAGGTCTGCACCACCTACGCCGCCAAGTACAACGGCTTCGAGGTGCCGAAGAGCATCCAGGACAAGAACCTGCCGACGTTCTATCGCAACGTGAGGGTGACCCGCGAGGACGACCTCGCCACGGTGACCATCTTCCGTCCCGAGGTGATGAACGCCCTCAACGACCAGACGATGAACGAGCTCGAGACGGTCCTCGGCGAGCTCGAGGCCGACGCCGGCGTCAAGGGCATCGTGCTCACCAGCTTCAACGGCGCGCTCGCGGGCGCCGACATCCAGGAGCTGGCGGTGCTCAAGACGGCCAAGGAGGCCGAGGAGAAGTGCCTGCGCGGCCAGGGGGTGATCAGCGGGATCGCCAAGATGAAGACGCCGGTGGTGGCGGCGGTCGACGGCCCGGTGCTGGGAGGCGGCTCGGAGCTCTCCATGGGCTGCCACGCCCGCGTGGTCGGCAGGAACCTGATGGTGGGGCAGCCCGAGGTCAACCTCGGCATCATCCCGGGCTACGGCGGCACCCAGCGCCTGCCGCGGCTCATCGGCCTCGAGCGCGGCCTCGATCTGCTGCGCACCGGGAGGCCCGTGGGCGCCAAGGAGGCCTGCGAGTGGGGCTGGGCCCACGGCGAGCCGGTGCCAGACCCGGTGGCCGGCGCCAGGGATCTGCTCAGGAAGCACATCGCGGCGAAGGTCAAGCTGGCGCCGGTGAACCCCGAGCCGATCCCGCTGCCCGACGAGCTCCCGACGATCGACATCGGGCACCACTCCCTGACCATCGACGAGATCCTGGTGCAGGTCGAGCGGGACGGGCTGAGCCGCTCGCTCGCCGACGGGCTCAAGGTCGAGGCGGCGGGCTTCGCGCGCTGCCAGCAGACGGTCGACTACAGCGTCGGCATGACCAACTTCATCGTCAACGGCCCCCGGGTCCCGGCGGCCTTCCTGCACGAATAGGAGCGGAGGACGAAAATGGCAATCGACAGGTCCATCGTCATCCTCGACGGCGCCCGGCGCACCCCGCGGGCGGACATTCTGATCAACAACAAGGAGCCAGGCCTGTTCTCGCGCTTCACGGCGACGCAGCTCGGCGGCCTGGCCATCAAGGCCACCCTGGAGCACACCCCCGTCGACAAGAAGCTCATCGGGCACGTGGTGATGGGGATGGCGCAGCACAGCCACCGCGACTCGATCTACGCGGCGCAGGGCATGGCGTGGCGCGGCGGCCTCGACGACGACGTCCCGGCGCTGACCGTGGCGCGCATCTGCGGCAGCGGCGCCGAGGCGGTGGCGGTGGGCGCGGAGATCATGCTGGCCGGCGTGCGCCACGACAGGAAGCGCCCCTTCATGGTGGTCGGCGGCGGCGAGAGCATGCAGTACCCGTTCTGTCTGTTCAACTGGCGCGGCCGCAAGGTCGGCACCGCGATCCAGAAGTACGGACCCGTGGACATCAAGGGCCTCCCGCCCGGCACGGCGCTGCAGGACGCGCTCCTGATGGGCCTCTGGGACCCGCGGGCGAAGATGATGATGGCCAACACCGCCGAGGAGCTCGGCCGGCGCTACAAGGTCAGCCGCGAGGAGGCCGATGTGTTCGGTTTCCGCTCGCACGACAACGCCAGGAAGGCCCGCGACGCCGGGCTGTTCGACGAGGAGATCGAGCCGGTGGAGGTGGTCACCGACGGCGCGCGAGCGCCGATCACGGTCAAGCACGACACCCACATCATCGACGGCGTCTCGATGCAGAAGATGGCGCGCCTGCGGCCGGCCTTCGAGCCCGGCGGCATCATCACCGCGGGCAACGCCAGCGCGGTGGTGGACGGCGGCGCGGCGATGGTGCTCGGCTTCGAGGAGGACGCCAAGAAGCACGGCCTGAAGCCGCTGGCGCGGCTGGTCGGCATGGGGGTCGCGGCCTGCGACCCCAAGATCATGGGCTGGGGCCCGGTGCCCGCCACGCGCCTCGCCCTCGAGAGCGCCGGCATCAAGGGCCAGGACCTCGACCACATCGAGCTCAACGAGGCCTTCGCGCCCCAGGCGCTGGCCTGCATCCACGACTTCAAGGAGATGGGCATCGACCCCGAGAAGGTCAACCCGATGGGCAACGCCATCGCCCTCGGGCACCCGCTGGGCGCCACCGGCGCGGTGCTGACCCTGACCTGCGCCTACGCGCTGCGGCGCAAGAAGGAGCGGCTGGGCCTGGTCACCATGTGCATCGGCGGCGGCCAGGGCATCGCATTGATCCTGGAATCTATTTCATGAAACACATCTTCAAGCACATAGACCAGAACCTCGACTCGCGGCTCGAGCAGCTCTGCGAGTGGCTGCGCATCGAGAGCGTCAGCGGCGACCCGGCCCACGCCGAGGACTGCCGCACGGCGGCGCGGTGGCTGGTCGACCGCCTGGCCGAGGCCGGGATGCAGAAGGCAGAGCTGGTGGAGACCGGCGGGCACCCGGCGGTCTACGCCGAGTGGCTCGGCGCGCCGGGCAAGCCCACGGTGCTGCTCTACGGCCACTACGACGTCCAGCCGGCCGAGAAGAGCGACGGCTGGAGCACCGAGCCCTTCGAGCCGGTGATCCAGGGCGACCTGATGCTGGGCCGCGGCACCGCCGACGACAAGGGCCAGGTGCACGCGCACCTCGCCGCGGTGGAGAGCGTGCTCAAGGTGCGCGGCTCGCTGCCGGTGAACGTCAAGTTCATCGTCGAGGGCGAGGAGGAGGGCGGCAGCGAGCACACCGAGGCGCTGATCCGCGACAACGGCGAGCGGCTGGCCTGCGACGTGGTGGTGATCTCCGACAGCCCGATGTTCGGCGAGGGATACCCCTCGCTCTGCGTCGGGCTGCGCGGCCTGGCCTACGGCGAGGTGGTGGTTGACGGCCCGGCCGGCGACCTGCACTCGGGCTCATTCGGCGGCGGCGTGGCCAACCCGGCCAACGTGCTGGCGCGGATGCTGGCGAAGCTCCACGACGACGACGGCAAGGTGGCCATCCCCGGCTTCTACGACGACGTGGTCGAGCTGACCCGCGAGCAGCGCGAGGCCCTGGCCGCCCTGCCCTTCGACAAGGCCGAGTTCCTGCGCACCACCGGCTCGCCGGAGGTGGCGGGGGAGAGGGGCTACACCACCCTCGAGCGCATCTGGGCCCGCCCCTGCTGCGACATCAACGGGCTTCGGAGCGGCTACATCGAGGAGGGCGCCAAGACCATCGTGCCCCGGCGGGCGAGCGCCAAGGTCTCGTGCCGGCT
>Ga0316578_10000713_pt1 | contig 12038 bp, 8 predicted proteins | sample J0NA_2_FD_203076 | JGI IMG/M metagenome (GOLD analysis project Ga0316578, IMG submission 203076) | Rhizosphere microbial communities from salt marsh grasses in Alabama, United States - J0-2_160517rDrC | ecosystem: Host-associated > Plants > Roots > Rhizosphere | place: USA: Alabama | collected... | reverse complement strand
TGTGCCCGACACGAATCAGGGGCAATTAAAGGAATTCGTCGAGTGTGTTGGTACGGTAATCGGTCAGGTGATTGAAGTCGACAGTCACAAGTTATACGTGGCAGTGAGTATTGGTGTGGCCTTTTATCCCCACCATGGTGATGACCCGATGACCCTGATTCGTAACGCCGATATTGCGATGTATGAAGCCAAGCGCAATAGTTTGAAATATATGATCTACAACGATTCTCTTGATCAACAAAATATCGAAAATCTGTCTTTGCTGGGGGATTTGCGTATTGAACTGGAGAACCCAACCGGACAGCTACAGGTTCATTATCAACCCCAGTTCGAATTGTTTAACCATACTGTTACAGGAGTAGAGGCCTTGCTGCGTTGGGAACATCCGGTCCGGGGATTTATTTCACCTGAGCTGGTTGTGAGTATTTCCGAGAAAATCGGACTCATCGCCGCACTCTCGGACTGGGTTCTGGAAACGGCCATTTCCGACTGTGCCGCCTGGCAACAGGAGAATCCGGGAATCAAGGTTTCCGTTAATTTGTCCGCTATGAATCTTCAGGATTCTGATTTACCGGAAAATGTGCGTTCCCTGTTGACAGAATACAAACTCGAAGCCGACCAGCTCAGCCTGGAGATTACCGAAAGCGCGGTGATGAATGACCCGGTGCAGGCACGTGAAGTTTTACAAGTTTTGAATTTTATGGGGGTGGAACTGGTTATCGACGATTATGGCACCGGTTTTTCCTCGTTGGCCTATCTGAAATTGCTACCCGTCAGCAGTCTCAAAATCGACAAGTCCTTTGTGATTGATATGCAGGACGAAGAAAACGACGCGATTATCGTCTACTCCACCATTGACCTGGCTCATAACCTCGGCCTGACTGTTATCGCCGAGGGTGTCGAAAATCAGCAGGTTGCGCGATTGCTACGCCAGCAAAAATGTGATGCTGCGCAAGGCTTCTATTTTGCACGGCCCATGGCAAAATACGATTTTCTACGATGGCTCAATAGCCGCTACGAGTTGGTAGTGACCTGATCCTCAGGCAGCATATCCAGCATGGCCTTGGCTGCGCTGGACAGGCTGCGGGCACCATGCCAAACCACACCTAATTGACGAGCCAGCGTCATTTCGTGCACGTTGAGGCTCAACAACTCTCTGTCCAGCATGCTGCGGGGTAGCACGCCCCAGCCCAGCCCCACACTGACCATCATCTTGATGGTTTCCAGGTAATTGGTTCCCATCCGGATTGGAATTTGGAGTCCCAGTGGGGCGAAAGCCTGCTCGATCACTTCCCGGGTATAGGTGCCTGGTGTTGGCAGGATAGCCGGATACTCACAGAGTTTGGCCGGGCTGACATCCTGCAGGTCAGCCAGTGGGTGGTCCGCGTTAATGATGAATGCCAGTGGATCCGGCCAGACCAGGCGGGACTTCAGCTCCGGAAGGGGCCGCAATGGCAGGGTGACGATGCCCAGCTCCAGATCACCATGCTGTACCGCGCGGCAGGCCAGTTCAGAATCCATGAAATGCAGATCCAGCTCCACGTCCGGGTAAGTGGTGCTGAAGTTTCTCAATACCGGGGGCAAGCGGTGCAGGCCGATATGATGTGAGGTGCCGATGCTCAGTGGCCCGGCGACATGGCCTGCGAGGTTGCTGATGGTCCGCTTGCAGTCCTCGACTTCCAGCAGGATACGGCGCACGCGCGGCAGTAGCGCCCGGCCGCTTTCGGTGAGACTGATGCGGTGGCCGATGCGGTCGAACAGACGGCTATCCAGTTCCGACTCAAGCTGTGCCACCCGTTTGCTGATGGCTGGTTGGGTCAGGCACAGTTGCTCGGCAGCACGGGAGAAGGACCCGGTTTCAGCGACGGCCTTGAAAGCTAGCAGGGTATGAAAATCCATAACAAAATAGAATGATATATATGAAAATAATGAATTTGAGTAATAGTATAGCAGGGCGTAAACTTGCCTGCCTTACCCGGAGGAACCGAGATGGCAGGCAAAACCCTGTACGACAAATTGTGGGATGCCCATATTGTGCGCGATAACAGTGACGGCACAGCCCTCATTTATATCGACCGCCACCTGGTGCATGAGGTGACCTCACCCCAGGCCTTCGATGGGTTACGCCTGGCGGGGCGTACGCCGTGGCGGGTGGACGCTAATCTCGCTGTGCCGGATCACAATGTACCGACGACCGACCGCTCTCACGGGATTACCGATCCAATCTCCCGCTTACAGGTGGAGACACTCGACCGGAATTGCGAAACATTCGGCATTACTGAATTCAGGATGAACGATATTCGCCAGGGCATCGTGCACGTCATCGGTCCCGAGGAGGGCGCTACCCTGCCGGGGATGACCGTTGTGTGTGGCGACTCCCATACCTCGACGCACGGCGCATTCGGTGCCCTGGCCTTCGGCATTGGCACCTCTGAGGTTGAGCATGTGCTCGCCACCCAGTGCCTGGTGCAGAAAAAGTCGAAAGCCATGCTTATCGAGGTCAATGGCGGGTTACCGGCCGGGGTCACTGCCAAGGATATTATTCTGGCCATTATCGGTCGGATCGGTACCGCGGGTGGCACCGGGTATGCCATCGAGTTTGGTGGCGATGTCATTCGGGCCCTGTCCATGGAAGGGCGCATGACGCTGTGCAACATGGCAATCGAAGCGGGTGCCCGGGCCGGCATGGTGGCGGTGGACGACAAGACCATCGACTATGTGCGGGGCCGGCCTTTTGCCCCTAAAGGCAAAATGTGGGAGAGGGCAGTGGCCGACTGGCGCCAGTTACACAGCGATGCCGATGCGGATTTTGACGAGATTGTGCAACTGGATGCCGGGAGTCTGGTGCCGCAGGTGACCTGGGGTACGTCGCCGGAGATGGTGGCCGGTATTGATGGCAAAGTGCCCGATCCGGAGGCGGTTGTTGACCCGGTGCGTCGCGAGGGAATACGCAAGGCGCTCGGCTACATGGGTCTCGAGCCAAATACACCCATTTCCAGTATCCGGCCAGACGTGGTGTTTATCGGTTCCTGCACCAATTCACGGATCGAGGATCTGCGTGCGGCGGCGGCCGTGGTTAAAGGTCGCAAAGTGGCGGCGTCCATCAAGGAGGCATTGGTCGTGCCGGGCTCCGGGCTGATCAAGCGGCAGGCGGAGGAAGAAGGACTCGACAGGATTTTCATCGAAGCCGGCTTTGAATGGCGTGAACCGGGTTGTTCGATGTGTCTGGCGATGAATGCCGATCGACTCGAGCCAGGTGAACGTTGCGCGTCGACTTCGAATCGCAATTTCGAGGGCCGGCAGGGTCCCGGCGGCCGCACCCATCTGGTCAGCCCTGCCATGGCAGCCGCGGCGGCGGTAACGGGCCACTTTGTAGACGTTCGGAATCTGAAATAAGCACGCAAATTGTGATCAACGTAAAGATACAGAGAATGTTAAATACTGATGTTTTTGCTTTGCGTTTTGCTTTGTAAAACAGGACAGGAAAAATGGATAAGTTCGAAAAATTAACCAGCATCGTGATGCCCCTCGATCGCCCCAATGTGGATACCGATGCCATCATTCCGAAGCAGTTCCTCAAGTCGATCCAGCGTACGGGTTTCGGACCGAACCTGTTCGACGAGTGGCGTTATCTGGATCAGGGCGAACTGGGCATGGACCACACCAAGCGACCCTTGCGGCAAGACTTTGTGCTGAATCAGCCCCGTTATCAGGGTGCCCAGATCCTGCTGGCGCGGGAAAATTTTGGCTGTGGTTCTTCACGTGAGCATGCGCCGTGGGCATTGCTCGACTATGGCTTCCGGGTCATTATTGCGCCCAGTTTCGCTGACATCTTCTACAACAACTGTTTCAAGAACGGTATCCTGCCCATCGTTCTGGATGCGGCCACCGTCGACGAACTGTTCCGGGAAGTTGAAGCCAGTGAAGGTTACTCACTTGCTGTGGACCTCGAAGCACAGGTCATCAAGCGGCCTGATGATCGTGAGATTCATTTCGACATCGATGAATTCCGCAAGCACCGTTTGCTCAACGGCCTCGACGATATCGGCCTGACCCTTGAGCATGCCGACGAGATCCGCGCCTACGAAGCGCGTCGTAAACAGGATGCACCGTGGCTATTCCGGTGATAAGTGACAGGGAATTTTCAATTATGCAAAAGAAGATATTAATCCTCCCGGGTGATGGTATCGGCCAGGAAATTGTGGCCGAGGCGGTCAGGGTTCTTGACTGCCTGCGTGATGATTTCGGGCTACAGGTGGAACTGGAAACGGCGCTGGTGGGTGGCACGGCCTATGACAAATACGGCACGCCCCTGCCTGAGGCGACCCTGCAACTTGCGAAACAGGCTGATGCCGTATTGCTCGGTGCGGTCGGCGGTTATCAATGGGAATCGCTGGATATCGCCTTGCGGCCGGAAAAGGGTTTGCTGGGATTGCGTTCCGGGCTAAACCTGTTCGCCAATTTACGCCCGGCGATACTCTATCCACAACTGGCCGATGCCTCGACCCTGAAACCGGAGATCGTCGCCGATCTGGATATCATGATTGTTCGCGAACTGACCGGCGGTATCTATTTCGGCCAGCCGCGCGGCATTCGCACTCTGGATACAGGCGAACGGGAGGGTTTCAATACCCTGGTTTATTCCGAATCGGAAATCCGGCGCATTAGCAAGGTGGCATTCGATATTGCTGCCAAGCGGGGCAAGCGGGTTTGTTCGGTGGACAAGGCTAACGTGCTCGAGTGCACCGAACTGTGGCGCGAAGTAATGATCGAGGAGGGCAGGCAACATCCGGACATCGAGTTATCACACATGTACGTGGATAATGCTGCCATGCAGCTGGTGCGTGCGCCCAAGCAGTTTGACGTTATGGTCACCACCAATATGTTCGGTGATATTCTCTCCGACTGCGCCGCCATGCTTACCGGCTCCATCGGTATGTTGCCTTCGGCCTCTCTGGACGAAAACGGCAAGGGCATGTATGAGCCCATTCATGGTTCTGCCCCGGATATTGCTGGCCAGAACGTGGCCAATCCGATCGCCACAATCCTCTCCGTGGCCATGATGCTGCGTTACACCCTGAACGAACCGGACCTGGCCGGGCGTGTCGAAGACGCCGTGCGCGAGGTTCTCGACGATGGCCTGCGTACTGCCGACATCTACAGTGAAGGCATGAAGCAGATCGGCACGGACGAAATGGGACATGCCGTGGTTGCCGCAATGCGACGACGGTAACGAGGATCGAGAGCCGAATAATGAAGAAATTGGTGCCAATCCCGGCTATCTTCACACACCACTTTGGCACTGGTGGCGTGTTGTTCATTACAATGACGAATTTTTGACAAGAGGCAAGAACATGAAAAAAGTGGGTCTGGTCGGCTGGCGCGGCATGGTCGGCTCGGTGTTGATGCAACGCATGAGCGAGGCGGATGATTTTTCCGTAATTGATCCGGTATTTTTCTCAACTTCGCAATCCGGCCAACCCGGTCCGGCCATCGGCAAGGATGTCCCCGCCTTGCAGGATGCAAATGACATTGATGCGTTGAGTAAAATGGAGGTTATCATTTCCTGTCAGGGCGGCGGTTATACCGAAGCGGTTTATCCCAAACTGCGTGCCGTTGGCTGGAACGGATACTGGATCGATGCTGCCTCCACGTTGCGCATGGAACGCGAGAGCATCATCGTGCTTGATCCGGTTAATCTGGACGTAATTAAAAACGGCCTCGCCAACGGAGTGAAGACATACGTGGGCGGCAATTGTACTGTGAGTCTGATGATGATGGCCCTGGGCGGGTTGTTCCAGCAGGATCTCATCGAATGGATAACCCCCATGACTTACCAGGCCGCCTCCGGTGCCGGGGCGCGTAATATGCGTGAGCTGTTGGATCAGATGGGTTCATTGCGCGATTCATCCAGGGAGTTACTGGACGATCCCGCTTCGGCCATTCTCGATATCGACCATCGCGTAACCGAACACATGCACAGTGCTGACTTTCCGGTAGACAATTGGAGTGTGCCGTTGGCTGGCAGCCTGATTCCGTGGATCGACAGCCAACTTGACTCCGGCCAGAGTCGCGAGGAGTGGAAGGCGGAAGCGGAGACCAACAAGATCCTCGGCCGTGACGGCAATCCAATTCCCATTGATGGCTTGTGCGTGCGTATCGGTGCTATGCGATCCCACTCCCAGGCGCTGACCATCAAGTTGCGTCGAATCATCCCGCTGGACGAGATCCATGACATACTGGCCGCGGCTAATGACTGGGTGAAGTTGATCCCGAATGAACGGGAGGTCACCATGCGAGAACTGACCCCGGCCGCGGTGAGTGGCACCCTGACTATCCCGGTTGGCCGTCTACGCAAGCTTTCCATGGGCGACGAATACCTGTCGGCTTTTACTGTGGGTGATCAGCTGTTGTGGGGCGCTGCCGAACCGCTGCGCCGTATGCTGCGCATTTTGCTCGAAGACTGATGCGGCAGTTTATTGACGCGTGCACCTTGTCCATCGAGAAAATAGAAGACCAGTTACTCGCTTTCGGTTTAAATATCCTTGGCGATGCACGAACTGACTGGATTTTGAACCGGGTCCGGGTCGTGCATGGATGCGCATGCCGCCGTATCTATCAGGCGACAGAGCCTGGAATATTCCTTTGCGCGTTTAAATTTTATTCGTAATTCACCAAGCGAGATTTTCAGGAAGCCCATGAGCAAGACATTTGATATTGCCGTAGTCGGTGCCACCGGGATAGCTGGCGAAGCGTTGCTTGACCAATTGGCGGCACGTCGCTTTCCCATCGGCACACTTTACGCACTTGGAAACGAGGATGCCGTGGGTGAGCGGGTTCAGTACGGGGAAGGTTCAATTCGGGTCGCAGATATTGCCGGGTTTGATTATTCTCTGGTGCAACTGGTGTTTCTTGCCCCTGATGAGTCAGACAGGGCGGATACCATACCTCGGGCTATTGAGGCCGGATGTTACGTTATTGATGTCACCTCGCAGGCCGGTTTCGAGACGGACCTGCCCCCGGTTCTTGCGGGTGTAAATGAGCACGCAATTGCCAGTTGTATCGCGCAACGGTATTTTCGTAATCCCAGCTGCGCTTCAATGTTGATCTGGCCGGTGTTAAAACCCATTTACGATCTATTCGGGATTGACCGCGTTGATGTAACGATTTTGCAGGCAGTTTCCGGCCGTGGTCGGCAAGGGTTGGAAGAGCTGGCGAGTCAGACCGCCAATCTGCTGAATGCAAAACCGATTGAAATCGCGACATTTCCCGCCCAGATTGCCTTCAATGCAATTTCGTATGCCGAAGTCGAACAGGATTCCGAATTTAGTGCGGATGAAATGCGGATCATGTCAGAAGCGAGAATTCTTCTGGGTGATGCTGCTGTTATTGTGAATCCGATCTTTCTGACTATTCCGGTATTCTATGGGGACTGCCTGGTGTGTACGCTGATACTGCGCGATCCCGGCGAGCTTGAGGAAGTCATTCAAGCATGGAACAGGAACAAGGAGGTGAAGTTTCAACCAGTATCTGCCGATACTTTTCCCACGCCCGTATCGACTGCCGGTAGCGCGAAGATTCACATTTGCCGGGTGCGGCAGGATCCTGTCGATCCGCGCGGTTTGAGCCTTGCCCTGGTCGGTGACTGCAGTCGGGCGGGAATGGCAAGAAACAGTGTTCAAATTGCTGAAATTTTGGTAAAAGACTATTTATAAGCTATAGTTACTGCATACTTATAAAGACTATTCGAAGTTAAATTTGATAACTAGTTGAAAAATAAGAAAATTAGGGGTCGCGCTTCTGGCGTGCAAGAGAATAATTCGGAGTGGAGAGTTTAATAATGATGCGTAAGCTGGTCGTTTTCCTGACCACCGCAATGATGGTGGCAATGCCACTCGCGGTGCATGCATTGGGTTTCGGGAGCATCAAACTGAATTCGGCGCTCGACGAGCCGCTGGATGCCTATATCGAGTTGCTGTCTCCCACTCCTGACGATATCAGTAATATCAAGGTCACACTGGCACCGCCCGCAGCCTTCATGCGGGCGGGTATTGATCGACCCATTTTCCTCGAAAAGCTTAAGTTTGCCGTCAAGCAGGATGAGAACGGTACCTACTATATTCATGTCAGTACCAAGGATCGGGTGCGCGAACCCTTCTTGGATTTTTTACTCGAAATGGAATGGCGCAATGGCCGCATGGTGCGTGAATACACCATGCTACTTGATCCGCCAGGCACTGCGCGCAAGGCTCCGGCGGTCGTTGAAGCCCCGGCCACGGCCGCGCCGGAACAGGTCGCCAGACAGGAACAGGCCATGCCGGCCGAAACGCCGTTTGCAGCCCCTGCCCCCACCGCCGAGCCGGTTCCAGTCCCCGTTCCGTTTACTGCCGCCCCCGTTGCTGCAGAAAGTAGTGAATTCGTGCTGGCGGAAGGTGAACAGATGCCACGTATTCCGTTAAACGAAAATCTCGAACCAGAACCCGCACCGGCCGCCAAAGCCCCGCAAGCGGCGGCCCCGGTTGAACCGGTTCCGGTTCCCGCGCCGACCGAGCCGGAAGCCGCGGTGGAAGCACCTGTCCCAGCCGGGGAAGAGGGCGTCGCCAGTGCGCCGGCGCCTGAGCCGGTGGGCATGCCCGAGTCGACCGCCTTCGCGGATGACACCGAACTGTTCCCACGCATCCCGCTATCAGCCTACGGCCAAAAGGCACAACCCGAACCGCGCGAACTGGGCGAACTGGATTACGGTATCGTCAAGAAGGGAGACAGCCTGTGGCAGATCGCCGAAAAACTTCGGCCGAATGATTCGGTCAGTGTCTATCAGGTCATGATGGCGCTGCTGAAAAGCAACCCGGATGCTTTCGTGGACGGTAACGTCAATCGGCTGAAAGCCGGTCACGTACTGCGAATTACGGATGCAAACATGCTCACAGCGATGTCTACCCAGGAAGCGCGGCAGGAGTTCCAGAGCCAGACAGCTGTCTGGGACGAATACCGCCAGCAGGTTGCGGAGCAGACTACCACCCAGCCGATTGTGGCGGAAGAAGTCATTACTGAACAGGTTACTGAACCGGAAGCGAGCGGTGAGCTGACGCTGTCATCACCCGAGGGTACTGAACTGCAGCCCGGCGCCGGGACATCAGAAGAAGTGGTTAATGACAATATTGTTGCGCTACGGGAAGAGCTGCGGCAAATTCGGGAAGATACTGCGGCAACGGGTGTCGATAATCCGGAACTCAACGCAAGACTGCAGGAGCTGGATGAAGAATTAGCCCAGATGCAGCGTTCGCTTTCCGTCTCGGACGACGAGCTTGCCGCATTACAACAGCAACTGGCCCAGCTTCAGACCATGAGTGATCAGCCGGTCATCACCGAGACAACAGAAACCGCTGTTGCTGAAACACCGGAAGGTGAAGTTGTGGCGGAAGGCACCGAGACCAGTGTTGCCGAGGAGCCGGAGCCCGCAGCACCCGTCCCGACCGAAGAAGCAACGGCCGAGGCCGAAGTAGAACCCGGCACATCGCCAGTTGAAATTGCAGAACAGATTGCTGCGCAGGAGCCGAAAACACCGGCTCAACCGCCAGAACCAGCAGCACAAGCCGAAGAGGAAGGTATTCTCGGCACCATAATGGGTGGTGTGAAATCTATCGGTCAGGTCCTGCAGGATGTGATCGGCGGCTCGCTGATAGTCTTGATCGGCGTGCCGGTGTTACTGGTGGTGATTATCATTGGGCTGATTCTGCTCAAGCGTCGCAGCAAGGCGGATAAGTACCAGGAAAGTATTTTGACCGGAGGTTCGTCCAGCGTGACCGGTGCGCAGGAAATCAAGGAATCTGAAGAGGAATCGTCATTTCTGAGTGACTTCGCAGTGAGTGGGGCGGGTGCAATCCAGGGTGATGACAGTGAGGTGGACCCCCTGACTGAAGCGGATGTCTTTATTGCCTATGGACGCTATGAAGCCGCCGAGGAACGGCTCAAGGAAGCGATTGAAAATGATCCGGGTCGGATTGAACTCAAGCAGAAGTTGATCGAGCTGTATCACACCACCAAAAACAAGCCGGCGTTTGAAAATTCGGCAGCAGAGTTTTACGCTGCCCTGGGTGCGGGTGCCAGCGAAAATCCGCTGTGGCAAAAAGTTGCCGCTATGGGAGCGGAACTTGTGCCGGGAAATCCCTTGTTTAAAGGCGCCAAGGCGGAAGAACTTCCGGATATGGCCAGCGTGTCCGATCAGGGGGCGGGCCTGTCTAACAAGGTGATGGATATCGGACTCGACACTGGTGTTTTCGAGACCGCTGATCCGGGCAGCACACAGACACCTGACACTGGCGCGGATCTGGATTTCAATCTGGATATGGGCACCGCTGCGAGCGAACCGGCCAAGACGGAAGAGCAAGTTAGTGATCTGGACTTCAATCTGGACATAGGCGGCAATGAATCGGTTGCCGAGGCACCAGCCTCACCCGAACCGGCTGGTAATGAAATGGATTTCAACATGGACTTCGGGGGAGCGGTAGCGGAACCCGAAACAGGGGAAGCAGAACTGAGTGATCTTGATTTCAATCTTGATACCAGTGATATGCCCCAGCCCAATGTATCGGACGAAGTTGAACAGGCGCCGGATCTGGACCTAAGTATGGCCGACATTAATATGGCGGATATCGATGAGGTCAATACCACCGATGACACCTCTGAAATGAAAATGGATTTCGATAGCATGAAGGCCGAACCCAGCAGCCAGACCATGGCTTTTGACATGGAACCCTCGTCTGCGAGTAGCGATGATATCGGTGGCGCTGATGAAGTGGGTACCAAACTGGATTTGGCCAAGGCCTACATCGACATGGGTGATCCGGATGGTGCACGCGGCATCCTGGATGAAGTCATGGAAGAAGGCAGTGATGCTCAGAAAGAGGAAGCCCAGCAGTTGCTGCAACAGATTGCCTGAGCTGGGCGGTTCCCGTTTCGCGGATGGTTGTGAATTGAAGGCCCTGGCAATGAATATTGCCAGGGCTTTGTTATGTATGACGTGACCAATGCGCATCGCCCTCGGTATTGAATATGATGGACGGCCCTATTGTGGCTGGCAATGGCAGGACCACAATCCGTCAGTGCAAGCGGAGGTGGAACGTGCCCTGTCGTGCGTGGCCGCAAACCCTGTACGGGTGATCTGCGCCGGCCGAACCGATACGGGCGTACATGCCGTTGGACAGGTGGTACATTTCGAAACCGAGGCGGTCCGCGATGAGGTGGCCTGGGTGAGGGGCAGCAACGTCAATCTGCCCAAATCGGTCAGCGTCTTATGGGCCCGGCAGGTGCCGAACGTATTTCATGCCCGCTTCTCGGCAGTCCGCCGGCGTTATCGTTACGTTATTTTCAACCGTCCGGTACGCCCGGCGATTCTGGCCGGGCGGGTTGCGCACGAGTACCGGCCGCTTAATGAGACCCGCATGCAGATGGCCGCAGAGAGCTTGCTGGGTGAACATGATTTCAATGCCTATCGGGCAACAGCCTGTCAGGCAAAAAACCCGGTACGCACCGTCTACCGTCTCGATATAGCGCGCAGGAATGAGCTGGTGATGCTGGACATCGAAGCAAATGCCTTTTTGCATCATATGGTCCGCAATATCGCCGGGGTGTTAATGAGCATTGGCGCGGGCGAGGCTGAACCGGGTTGGGCACGCCACGTGCTCGAGGGACGCGAGCGGACGCAAGGCGGGGTAACGGCGCCCCCCGATGGGCTGTACCTGATGGGCGTAACCTATCCGGACGGTTTTAACCTGCCGGAACTTTCCCCTGCATCAGGGCTCTGGTAACCTGCGTGCCTTTTATTAGCTCCGACGGAGTCAGGATGCGGACGCGAGTCAAGATTTGCGGAATCACCCGTCCAGAAGACGGCTTGGCGGCTGCCCGGCTTGGGGCGGATGCGATCGGGTTGGTGTTTCATTCACCCAGTCTGCGGGCGGTAAGCGAGAAGCAGGCCAGGGCGATTTGTGAAGCCCTGCCCCCGTTTGTGACCCGGGTGGGCCTGTTTGTGAATGCCG
>Ga0316578_10000712_pt1 | contig 12040 bp, 10 predicted proteins | sample J0NA_2_FD_203076 | JGI IMG/M metagenome (GOLD analysis project Ga0316578, IMG submission 203076) | Rhizosphere microbial communities from salt marsh grasses in Alabama, United States - J0-2_160517rDrC | ecosystem: Host-associated > Plants > Roots > Rhizosphere | place: USA: Alabama | collected... | reverse complement strand
CCGCCTCGAACGCCTCCGCCTCCGACGTGTCGAAGTCGAAGAGGGTGTGGTCGAGGTCGAAGAGGAGCGTCGTGTACCGCATGGGATCCGGACAGCAGAGTAGGTCGGCGCGCCGCCGCAATCCGATCCCCCGTCGACCGCTCCCGACGTCGCCGTGCGGGAGCCCAAACCGCCGCAGCGATCCCCAGCCGGATAGATTCGCCCCTGTGTTCGCCTACCACCCCGTGAATCTCGCGTTCCGGTTCCTCCTCGAAGTCGGAGCGATGATCCTCATCGGTGTCGGCGCCTCAACGTTGGGCTCCGGCGCCTCCGGTGCGGTCCTGGGGATCGGGTTCGTTTCCGTCGCCGCGCTGACCTGGGGCGTGTTCAACGTCCCCGGCGACGAGAGCCGGTCGGGCAAGGCCCCGGTGCCGGTGCGCGGCTACGTGCGCCTCGCGATCGAGGTCGCGGTCTTCGCCTGGGCCGTCATCCTGGGGTCGTTCGCGTGGCCCGTCGTCGCTTTCGCGTTCGGGGCGGCGGTGACGGTGCACTACCTGGTGTCCTTGGACCGCGTCCGCTGGCTCCTCGAGCGCTGAGCCCCCGGTCCGCCTCGAGGGCCCGGCCGGGCAGGCGTTCGCTCCACCTCACCCCGCCTCTCTAGGCTGCGGCCTCACCAAGAAGCGAAGCCCGCCGCCCAACGGCGGTCGGGACCTCACGAGGGCCGAGACAAGGGAGGCCCGCAATGAATCTCAGCCTGATTGCCCGATCCATCAGCGAATCACCCACGCTGAAGCTCAACGAGACCGCACGACGCCTGCGGGAGAAGGGCGAGCCGGTCATCCACCTCGGCGGCGGCGAGCCGCGCAGCCGGGCGCCGATCGACGCCATCGTCCAGTGCACGTCGATCCTCAACACCGGCGAGGTCCGCTACGCCGCCGCCGACGGCATCCCGAGACTCAAGCAGGCCGTGATCCGCTACACCGACGAGTACTACGGACGCCGCCCCGGCCCCGACAACGTGCTCATCTCCGGCGGCACGAAGCAGGCGATCATGGTCGCCCTGCACGCCATCCTCGACCCGAAAGAGGAAGTCATCCTCCCGGCCCCGTACTGGGCGAGCTACCCGGAGATGGTGCGCATCGCCGGAGGCGTCCCGGTGGCCGTCACCGCCGAGGACGGCGGGTTCGTCCCGACGGTCGACGAGATCGCCGAGGTCGTCGGCCCCTACACCAAGGCCGTCATCATCAACAGCCCCAACAACCCGACCGGGGCCGTCTACCCGCCCGATGTCGTCGACGGCATCGTCCGCCTCTGCGAGGAGCGCGGCCTCTACCTGATCGTGGACGACATCTACAGCCGTCTCACGTTCGACGGGATACACCCGGCGAACGCCTACGACTCCACCGACCTCGATCTCGATGCGTCGAAGCTCATCGTCGTCAACGGCGTCTCGAAGATGTACGCCATGACCGGCTTCCGGGTCGGCTGGGCGGTCGGCGCGACCGACGTGATTCGCGCCATGGGCAACATCCAATCGCAGGAGACGTCGGGGGCGGCGACGCCCTCGCAATGGGCGGCCGTGGGGGCGCTCAACGGAGTGCAGTCGAGCATCGAGACGCTCCGCATGACGCTGCAAACCAACCGCGACGTGATGGTCGACCGTCTGAAGGCGATGCCCGGCGTCGACGTGGTCGAGCCGAAGGGGGCCTTCTACAGCTTCCCCGACTTCAGCGCCCACAACACGAGCTCGCAGGAGCTCGCAGCGTTCCTCCTCGAGAAGGTGCGGGTCGTGACGGTCCCCGGTAAGGAGTTCGGGATGGAGGGGCACTTGCGGCTCTCCTTCTCAGGATCCGTGAAGGACATCATCGAAGGCTTGGAGCGCATCCGCTGGGCCCTCGACCCGAACGCGCCGAACGAGCTCTATCTCGGCGACCACCGACTCGTGAGGGATTGGCTATGAGCATCTACCTCGATCTCCACTCGCCCGCCAAGCACCAAGCAGACGCGGCCCGTTCGGCCTACGGGCTCGAGAACCACGGCCTCACGAATCTGCGGACGGTGTATTGGAACCTGTCGACCGCCGCGCTCTACGAGGAGGCCACCTTCCGCTCCGAGGGGAAGATCGCCCACTCGGGCCCGCTCGTCGTCGACACCGGGAGCCACACGGCACGCGCCGCCTCGGACAAGTTCGTCGTCCGTGAGGAGGAGTCCGAAGAGCACGTCTGGTGGGGCGAGCACAACCGCCCCATCGGGCCGCAGGCCTTCTCCGCCCTCCTGACCCGCCTCCAGGGGTACCTCCAGGGCAGGGACGTCTTCGTGCAGGACTGCTTCGCCGGCGCCGATCCCGAGCACCAGATGCCGGTGCGGATCATCACGGAGAAGGCCTGGCACAGTCTCTTCGCCCGCACGATGTTCCAGCGGCCCCGCCGGCTCGACGACTACCGGAACCACGTGCCCGAGTTCACCGTGATCGCGGTCCCGGGCTTCGAGGCGGCGCCGGTGATCGACGGGACCCGGACGGGCACGTTCATCATCCTCAACCTGGCGGCTCGCATCGCGATCATCGGAGGCTCCGCGTACGCAGGCGAGATCAAGAAGACCGTGTTCACGGCGATGAACTACTTCTTGCCGCTCGACGACGTGCTCTCACTCCACGCCGCGGCGAGCGTCGGCGCAGCGGGCGACGTCGCGATCTACCTCGGCCTGTCGGGAACCGGCAAGACCACGCTCTCCGCCGACCCGGAGCGGATGCTCGTCGGCGACGACGAGCTCGGCTGGGGGACGTCCGGCGTGTTCAACGTCGAAGCGGGCTGCTACGCCAAGATGATCCGCCTCTCGCCGGAGGCGGAGCCGCAGATCTACGCGTGCACCCGGCGGTTCGGCACGGTGCTGGAGAACGTCGTCTACGACGAGCACTCGCGCAAGATCGATCTCGACGACGACACGATCACCGAGAACACGCGGGGCGCCTACCCGATCGACTTCATCGAGAACGCCGTGCCATCCCGCATGGCCGGGCACCCGTCGAACATCGTGTTCCTCACGTGCGACGCCACCGGCGTCCTTCCACCGATCGCCCGCCTCACGCCCGATCAGGCGCTCTACCACTTCATGTCGGGGTACACGAGCAAGATCGCAGGGACGGAGGTCGGCCTCGGGATCGAGCCGGAGACGACGTTCAGCGCGTGCTTCGGCGCGCCGTTCATGGTGCATCACCCGTACCACTACGGGGAGATGCTCCGGCAGCGCATCATCCGCCACGGCGCCCAATGCTGGCTCGTCAACACCGGATGGACGGGAGGAGGGTTCGGCATCGGCAAGCGCATGAGCATCAAGCACACACGCGCGCTGCTCAACGCGGCGCTCCGCGGAGCGCTCGACGACGTTCCGTTCCGCGTCGACCCGGTCTTCGGCTTCGAAGTGCCGGAGGAGTGCGACGGTGTGCCGTCCGACATCCTCGACCCTGCGTCGACCTGGGGCGACCGGGCCGAGCATGCGAAGGCGTACGACGCCCTCGCCGCCCGCTTCGAGGAGAACTTCCAGATCCTCGCGGATGCCTGCCCACCCGAGGTGGCGGCCGCAGGCCCGACGAGGCGCCCCGAGCTCCTCGACGGCACCTAGCCCGAGCGCACGCCCGCTGCGGCACCCCGGGGCTGCTTCGCGATGCGGTCTGCGACCTGCGGTAGCGTGGGACGCATGATCGAAGAGTGGCCCACACCGATGACGGTCGATGAGATGTACGGCGATTGGGATTGGGAGGCCGCCGTCGAACTTGCCGACCGCAGCCTCGAACCCCGCCGTGCGACGTCGATCTTCGACACGGTCGCATCCCTCGGGATCGGCCCCGACGACGCGGTGCTCGACATCGGCGGGCGGGATGCCCGCCACGGGCTGCTGATGGCCGAGCGGTTCGGCTGCCGGGTGATGTCGGTCGACCCGGCGGCGGCCAACCTCGCGGATGGGCGCAAGGCCGTCGCCGAGCACGAGTTCGGGCATCGCGTCGACGTCCGCTACGGCACCATCGAGCAGATCCCTGCCGGTGACGGCGAGTTCGACCTGATCTTCTCGCGCGACATGGTGAGTCACGTTGTGGACCTCGACGCGGGGCTGGCCGAGTGCAGGCGCGTGCTCCGCCCCGGCGGGCACATGGTCGTGCATGCGGTCTTCGCCACGGATCTCATGGAGCCGCGTGAAGCGCAACGCCTCTATCGGGAGATCGCCGCCGTGCCCGAGCGGATGTCGGCGGCTGCCTTCGTGAACTCCGTGGCTGCGGCCGGGTTCGTCGTCGAGAGCCTCGACGTGATCGGTTCCGAGTGGTACGAGGCATCGCAGGAAGCCGGCGTTGCACCGAACTATGCGCTCCAGGTCTCTCGGCTCCGCAGGGCGCGTGCGGACGTGATCGCGGCGGTGGGCGAGACTGCCTATCGGATCATGTACGCGAACGCACTGTGGGGCCTCTCCATCCTGATCGGCAAGCTCGAGACGCGGCTCTACGTGCTCAGGCGCGACGGGTCATGAGTTGCGCCGGCCCGGTTGGCCGCTCAGCTGCCTTCTGAGACCTCGTAGATCTCGTCGGCTACGAGCCCGTGCGCCTCACGGTGCACCCTGACGGCCGTCTCGGCATCGGGTGCGTCGACGAGGCAGAAGATCTTCCCCGCCTGCTCGTCGACCCAGTAGCGCTTGTAGTTCACGCCGTAGTCGGCCTGGGTCTTCAGGTCGGCTTGATGGGCGTGTGCGACGTCGCTTGCCGATACGCCGCCGTCGATGGTGTGCACGTCGAGATACGTGGGCATCTGTCTCTCCCTCCCCGGATGAGTGGATCGCCGTAGCCGAACCTACACGCGCCGGTCCACGGTGGGGCCGGATTCCTTCGACGACTGCGTGTCCTCTGCGCGGGCACCGCACCGGTTTCCCGTCTGTGTCTGCGAGAACGAGCGTAGAGTCCCGAATCGCAGCGGGCGAAAGGACGGTGCAGCGTGGATCCCGATACTCCGGAGCAGGTCGGTCGGCGTCTCGTCCGCTACCTCGACGAGGGAGACCTCGACGGGCTGTTGGCTCTCTATGAGGTGGATGCGGTGTTCGCCGAGGTCGGAGAGGTATCCACCGGGCACACCGAGATCCGACGGGCGCATCAGCGGTTCCTGGACGCGGGCCTGAAGCTGACGCTGAACGACTCGGTGGCATTCCAGGTCAGCGATCTCGCCCTCGTTCACTGGTCCTGGACGGTCACCGACGCTGCCGGGTTCGAGGCGCGAGGCTCGAGTGCCGAAGTCCTCCGTCGCCAGGCCGACGGCAGGTGGAAGTTCGCGATCGACAACTCGGACGGGCCGGCGCTCATCGGGCTGCCGTAGGCACCGGAATCGCCGCCTGAGGAGTCTGGATCCCCGTCGGAGCCCGCGCCACGCGGTCGACGCGTCGCCCTGCCTGCACCTGCTCGGGGTGATAGGGTCAGCAAGCAGGTCGCCATGTCGACAGGAGGGGTTCCGTGGACATCCAGATCACCGATCGGCCGTCGTATGCGATCGCGAAGGTCGCACTCGCACCCGGTGAGGAGATCATCGCCGAAGGCGGGGCGATGGTCGCGATGAGCGACGGATTCGAGCTCGAGACGAAGGCCCGGGGCGGGGTCCTCAAGTCGTTCGCACGTTCGGCGTTTGGCGGCGAGAGCTTCTTCCTCAACACGTTCAAGGCGCCCCAGCACGGCGGGACCGTCCAGCTGGCTCCGGCGCTGCCGGGGGACATGAGCGTCCTCGACCTGGCGGGGGAGCAGCTGATGGTGCAGTCCGGGGCGTTCATCGCTGCGAGCCCTGGGCTGAACGTCGACACGAAATGGGGAGGGGCGAAGACGTTCTTCTCGAGCGAGGGCCTCATCATGCTGCGGGTTTCGGGGACCGGTCCGCTGATTATCGCCGCCTACGGCGCGATCGAGGAGATCGAGCTCGGCCCCGGTGAGAAGTACACGGTCGACACCGGGCACCTCGTCACGTTCACCGAGGGCATCGGCTTCACCATCCGCAAGGTCGGCGGCTGGAAGAGCACGTTCTTCAGCGGAGAGGGACTGGTCGTCGACCTGACCGGGCCGGGGAAGCTCACGCTCCAGACGAGGAGCCAGGATGCGTTCTTGGGCTGGTTGATCCCCCGCCTTCCCCACCAGAACGCCAGTCGCGCGTAAGGAGTCCCAGACCGGCACAAGGACCGATCACGGCCCATCGGGGTTCGACCAACCATGCCCTTCGGCGTCGCGGGGTGCGCGCCGCCGTGACCGCCGGCGTGACTCGAGGGCGCCCGTCCTGCGGCGACGGCCCATGCGCATAGGGCAGTGCGCGCGACACGATCGACTCCTACCATCGTGAAACGACGATGACTGAGCAGGTCGACCCGCATCTGATCGAAGCAGCAATCGACGCACAGGAGCAGCTGCGCGGCTCGGTCGATGACGCGATCGTGGATGCCGCAATCGGGGCGCTGCGGGCGCAGATCGCCGGGTCGGCAACGGAGAGCCCAGGAGACCACGAGCGTCGTCTCGTGACGGCGCTCTTCCTCGACGTGGTCGAATCGACGCGCATCCTCCAGGGCGTCGATCCCGAGGAGGCGATGGGTGTCATGGACACTGCGCTCCGGTCCCTCGCGCGGCCCGCCGACTCCCACGGCGGCCGCATCGTCACCTACACGGGCGATGGGTTCCTCGCCGTGTTCGGACTTCGCCGCACGCGTGAGGACGACGCCGAGATGGCTGTGCGAGCAGGCCTGGACATGCTCGACGCCGCCCGTGCCGTCGCCCATGATGCCGCCCGGACCCACGGGATCGAGGGCTTTGACGTGCGTATCGGCATCAACTCCGGGCTCGTCGCCACCGGCGGGTCGGACGCCGGATCCGGCCTCGTGTCCGGCTCGGCGATCAACCTCGCGGCCCGGATCGAGAGTGCGGCCCCGCCCGGTGGGCTGTTCATCTCACAGTCGACCTACCGGCAGGTCCGCGGCCGCTTCGATCTCGAGCCTGCCGGGACGATCGATGCGAAGGGTTTCCCCGATCCGGTACCGGTGCACCGGGTGATCTCCCGACGACGGGACGAGTCGGCGACCGGGTTCCGCGGTTTCGAGCACGTAGACGTCCCGATGGTCGGGCGGGACGAGCAGCTCCGGGTGCTGGAGCGATCGCTCGATGAGGTCGCAACCGATCATCGTGCGCTCGTCGTGACGGTCACCGGAGATGCCGGTGTCGGCAAGTCGCGACTTCTCGCCGAGTTCGAGCGCCGCGCACTCACCGACAGGTCGGTGACGACCCTACGGGCGCGGGCGAGCCTGGAGAGTGCCGAGGCTCCGTTTGCGCTCCTGCGCGATCTCGTCGAACGACGCTTCAGCATCCGAAGTACGGACGCTCCCGAATCGGTCACCGAGAAGCTCGCTGCGGGTCTCGGCCCTCACCTCTCCGAGGGTTCGGACCGCTCGGCGAAGGTGCACACAATCGGGACGCTCCTCGGGTACCGCATGACCGGAGATCCGCCGCCGCAGCCTGCGCTCCAGCCGCAGCAGCTTCGCGATCGCACAGTCCTGCACCTCACCGAGTTCTTGAGCAGCGTCGCCGAGCCGGTCGTGCTGCTCCTCGACGATCTGCAGTGGGCGGATGGGGATTCGTTGGACGTTCTCGGCCGGGTGATCGATGGGCTTGGAACCCGCTCGGTGCTCACCGTCGCGCTCACGCGGCCGACGGCGAGTGATGCGCTCGAGCATTGGGCGAAGGCGACACGCCACCGCACCGTGTCGCTCGAGCCCCTCGACAACCCTTTCGCCGAGACGCTCATCGACCACCTCTTGGCGAGGCTCGAGAAGTTCCCTCCGGAGCTCCGAAGACAGCTCCTCGACCAGGCTGGCGGCATCCCCTACTACCTCGAGGAACTGGTGCTCATGTGCATCGACGACGGCGTCATCGAGGTTGGAGACGCAGCGTGGATCGCCCACATGGACCGGTTCGCCCCCGAACGCCTGCCCCCCACGCTCACCGGCGTGATCCGAGCCAGGCTCGACGGCCTGCCCGACGCCGAACACGCTGCTCTTCAGGCAGCCTCGGTCTGCGGGAGGATCTTCTGGGATGGCGCCGTCGTCGCCATGTCGGGTGACGCCGAACCCGAGGCAATCCGGCCACGCCTCTCCCGCCTGCGGGAGCGTCGACTGATCGCGCTGCGCTCGCCGTCGACCTTCGCCGACACGACCGAGTTCGCGTTCGCCGACTCGATCCTGCGCGAGGCCACCTACGAAGAGATCCTCCTCGCAGACCGTCGCACCCACCACGGCATCGTTGCGGACTGGCTGATCGCCGTGAGCGGGAGCCGAGAACGCGAGTTCGTGGCGACGATCGCCGGCCACTTGGAGAAGTCGAACAGGAGTCGCGAAGCCGTCGACTACCTGACGCGGGCCGCGGAAGCGGCCTGGGACGGCTATGCGGTGACCACCGCCGCCGACTTCTACCGGAGGGCGCTGGCCCTGACACCGGATGACGACCTCGAGCGGCGCTATCGGCTCTTGCTCGGCCTCGAGAGGGCGGTGGCCCTCACCGGAGCCCGAGACGAGCAGCGCCGGTGTCTCGATCAGCTCGAAGGTCTGGCTTCCTCGATGGGCGACGCGGCGCGCCAGGCGATCATCGCCGTCGAGCGCACGTTCCTCCACTTCAGCACGAGCACCTTCGCGGAAGCTCTCGCATCGGCCCGGGTAGCCGATGAGCGGGCGATCGTCGCCGGGGACGACGAGCTCCGAAGTCGGGCCCTCTCGGCCTTGGCGTGGGCGCACTTCTACCTCGGCCACTCCGACGAGGCTCGGGCCGACGGTGAGCAGGCACTCGTCATCGCCGCCCGGCTGGGCGTATCGAGTGAGGCGACCGCTCAGAACCTCCTCGGCAACATCGCCATGGTGGCGGGGGAGCTCTCCGAAGCCCGCGCCCGGTTGAGTCGAGCGCTCGCGATCGCAGAGTCCGAGGACGACGTCGATGCGTCGGTCACGTATCTCAACAACCTCGCCGTCGTGCTGACCCTGCTCGGCGACTATGAAGCTGCCCGCGACTCGTTCGCGGCCAACCTCGAGCGTGCGCTCGAAGGCGGCGACAAGCGCAGCGAGTCGGCGGCCCACCTCAACCTGGCATGGGTCGAGTCGGCGCGGGGCGCCTGGGACGCCGCGCGCTCCCACGCTGAGCGGGGCATCGACCTCAAGCGCCGTCACGAGCACACGGAGGGGGAAGCGGAGGGGCTGCTCTGGCTCGGCCACGCGTTGACGGGCCTGGGCGACGACGAAGCGGCTGAATCGGCATACCGGGCGTCGGCCCGCATCCGTCAGGAGCTCGGTCAGGCGGCACTCGCCCTCGGCACGGATGCCGGGCTCGCTCGCGTCGCGCTCGCTCGCGGCGACGTTTCCGGTGCGATGGGGTGGGTCGCGCCGATCCTCGATGCACTGGCGGACGGCGAGAGTCTGGACGGGACGTGGGAGCCGCTCCGCATCTACCTCACCGCCTTCGACGTCCTGCGGGCCGCCGGCGACGTGCGGGCGGAGCAGGTCCTGCGTCGCGCATCCGACGAACTCGAGGAACGGTCCCGGAAGATCACCGATGAGGCGGATCGGCACTCGTATCGGCATGCCGTTCCATGGCATCACCGGATCGTCGAGCTCTCGGCCGAGCAGAACGCCTGAGAGCGCCCCGACCGTCTTCCGCCGCGGAGCGTGGATCGAGTCAATCGTCGGCAGACGGAGTGGTCGCGAGCAATCCACCGACGTCCCAGTGATATGCGGTGAGATGCTCTGTCCAGCGCAGCATCGACTCCGACGCCGAGCGTCCACCGCCGCACCGGTACCCCGCCCGCGAAGAGTCTGGACAAAGGCCGGGCCTGGGGGACCATTGGGGAGAGACTCGCCGGGAGGTGCGCTGTGCGCACATGCATGCTGGCGTTCTGTGTCCTGCTCGTGGCCGGTTCCTGTGCGGCATCCGACGGAGGCGCTCAGACGGTTGCCCCGCCGCCTTCGATGACAGCCGCCACCGCCTCCACCACCACGGCAGCATCATCACCAGCGGAGACCACAACGACCACCGACGGGGCCGAATCGACGACCCTGCCTCCGGCAGCGTCGACGGCCACCGACGACGCCACCGAGGGGAAGCCGGATGAAGGGTCGGCGGCGCTCGGGGCGGTCGACGCCCTGTATGCAGCCCTCAGCGTCGGCGACGTCGAGACCGCCCTTTCGATCGCGCACGGCAGCGACCTGGTGTCGGTGTTGCCGATCGCCGTTGAGGGCCTGCACTCGACGTTTGCCCACGAGTGCACGCTGGCAGAGACGCCGGGGGTCATCAGGTGCACTGAGACCGTGGTCGACGACTTGTACGGACCGGCAGGCATCAGCAACGAGGCGTTCGTCCGCTACCGATACCACGAAGGTGAGCTGGCTCTCGCGACCGATGCCGAATACCAGCCGAATCTGCCATTCATCTGCGAGGCGGACCCCCGAGGAGATGCGCTGCGTTTCCTGATGGAATTCCGCGTCTGGGCAGCTTCGAACCACCCTGAGCTCGAGGGGTTCTGGAAGTGGGGTTGGCCCATCGACTCGACGACTGCGATCCCGTGCACGGTCTATCCGTTCTCCACGATCGAGGCGGCGCGAGAGATCGCGGGGATCGTGCCCGAGTTCGTTGCGCAATCCGACGACTGGCCACTCGACGACGCATAGCCGACGACGCTCATGCTCTTGGCGGGAGGTGTGCCGAGCGGTCGGCGATCGTCATGATCTCGTCCACCAGCGTGGCTTGGTCCTCGTCACGCAACACGACGTGAGAGGAGTCCTCGAGGACGATGTGCTGAACATCGAGTCCGTGTCCCACCATGGCCCCAACGAGGATTTCGGTTGCCTCGTTGTTGTCGATGCATCCGTCGTCAAGCGCTCCGATGACGTCGAGCCGATCTCGAAGCGACCCGTCGGGATCCCGTATCCACCAGGGATTGCCGGGCTCGGTGATGCCGCATCTCCGAAGTTCCAGCGCGGAACCGGCCGCGCTGACCAGGTCGACCGGCAGATCCGATGTCTCGTCGAGGAAGCCCCAGGGGACCATGGCGTCGCGCATCGCCGGCAGGTCGCTGCCGTATCTGTCCCAGATGACGTCGGCCATCAACCAGTCCCCGTCCCACAGCACGAGGCCATCGACCGTGAACGAGGCGGCTTCCACTTCGCAGTCCGCGATCGGCGCAGTCGCGCGCATCCCGCCCCCCGCCACGACGGCCGTTGCGCCTCCGGAGTGGCCGACCATCACGAGCGTCTCCGGGCCGGCCCCGTACTCGGCGGCGTGCGCCAGCGCATACGAGACCGCGCAGCCGACGCCGTCGAGGTTGGAGAGAAGCACATCGGGGTCGACGCCGAAGGTCTGATCCCAGTTCGGGACGAATACGACGGCACCTTGCCTGGCGAGTGCCGGTGCGAGCGCCGTGTCGCACAAGCCGTACGACTTGGTGACACCACCCCCGGGGAGGAGCACCACAACGGGTCCGCCCTGCATCGACGGCGAGGAGTGAACATCGAGGAGGTTTGGCACCGTCCCATCGGAGCGGTAGCGGAGATCTCGACCCACGCTCACCGACGGCAGTGAATCCCCCCCCGGGGTATGGGGCGGTCGGGTTGTCGCTGCGATCGATGCCTCAGTCGTCGAGAGGTGAGACGGAGTTCCCGCCCCATCGGCCGCACCGTTTCCAGCACAGGCAGCGGCAATCAGCGCCACCACGATCAGGCTGAAGAGCGTTCGGTACGACACGGCCCTCGTCCTCTCCCTGCCCGGGCGCCGCAAGACTGGGGATCTCGCGTGACCTGATCAGTCGATCAGCTCGCACTCGTGTCGACGAGACGGCCAACCACGACAACGTGTGCCTGGGCATCGACGGCGACGAGTGCATCCGACGTTACGGCAGCCACGATCACCTCGTCCGGATCCTCCGGCGACCGAAGAAACACCCCCAGCGCCGCCGGAACCGACTCGAGAACGAATGCCGCGCTGTCCGACAGCCGCAACGCTTGTCGAAGGCACAACGGCTGCCGGTCG
>Ga0316578_10000711_pt1 | contig 12041 bp, 9 predicted proteins | sample J0NA_2_FD_203076 | JGI IMG/M metagenome (GOLD analysis project Ga0316578, IMG submission 203076) | Rhizosphere microbial communities from salt marsh grasses in Alabama, United States - J0-2_160517rDrC | ecosystem: Host-associated > Plants > Roots > Rhizosphere | place: USA: Alabama | collected... | reverse complement strand
CATCTTCGTTCCGATGATCGGACTGAGGGGGCAGTTCTAGGCAGTCCGCGAACGGAGTTCGCGGGCCAAGCAGTCGCCGAGCTTGCTCGGCGACCATTCACCACCGCCGCGTTGTTGTGCCGTACCCACCCCGAGAGGCGCCGTAGTGGGATTCAGTGGCAGACGCGTCAAGACGCATTTCGCAGGTAGCCGACGTCGGTCGTGTCGTCTCGCAGGAAGGGCGTCCCAGAACCCAGGAGCTCAATACGGGTTCCCCGGGACGTTCATCGGGATCGAGTAGAGGGTCTTGAACGCCGTGGCGTACAGCGTCGTGCCCCCGGGGCCACCAAAAGCCAGGTTGGTGAGCGACGCGGCGACTTGGATGGTCGTCACCACGGCCCCGCTCGGGTCGTAGATGGTGATGGTGCCGGGCCCATTCTGGGTTGCGTACAAGTTGCCGGCGCAATCGATGGTCATGCCATCGGGGCCCTCCAGGCCCGCAGCGAATTCAGCTCGTGGCCCGGTCGACCCGTCCGCCGCCACCGGGTACGTGCCGATTCGCCCGTTGGTGCCGCCGAAGTTGTAGTCGCCCACATACAGGACGCTTCCATTCGGGGAGAGCGCAATGCCGTTCGGATTGTCCAGCGTGCCGTCGACCAGCGCTACGGTGACGCCGTCCGGGGCGACGCGGTAGACGCCGGTGATGCCGGTCTCGCTCGTCCGCGTGCCGAGCTGCCAGTCCGGATCGGTGAAGTAGGTGTTGCCGTCAGCGCGCACGGTCACGTCGTTCGGTGAGTTGAAGTGCGCGCCATTGTAGGTGAGGTTGAGCGCCTGACGTCCGGTGGTGTTCACATCGAACAGAGTGAGGTCCTGCGGCAAGTGCGTGGCGGCCACGATGAACCCGTCCGGACGCACTGCCATGCCATTGCTGCCGGTCTCGCTGAGCCACACCGCTCCGCCGTTGACCGCGTCGTAGCGATGGATCACCGCTGGCGGGGGGTCGCCGGTGCCCAAGAAGGTCATGTCGGAAAGGAAGACTGCACCCGCTACCCACACCGGCCCTTCGAAGAGGCCGTTGCCAGTGCCCTGGTAGACGGCCGTCGGATTGCCCAGCGGCGCGGGCACGGGGTAGGCCGTTCCCGGCACACAGGGGCCGGTCCCCGGAGACCCGCCGCCGGTTCCCGGCCCTCCGCCGCCGATCCCTACGCCACCGCCGGTGTTTGCCAAGCCGCCCCCGGCACCGTCGACGGGTAGACCGCCGGTGCCGCCCCCGGGAGCACTTCCGCTCTCGTCCGCAGAGCAGGCGCCCAGCGCTGCCACCGCGGTGGCCATCACCCCCAAGGATTTCTGCAAGTCGAGCATCCGCCGAGTTTACGGCGCTCCTCGTCCCGCGACAATCCGATACCGCTACGACACCTGCTCCGCCGGCCGTGCGAACATCACGATGCGGCCGTCGCGTTCCTCCCGCACGACGGCGCCCTCGGTGATGAGCTCGGCGACCAGCACGCCGAAGGTCTGAAGCCAGAGCGCGTAGCCGGCGTAGTTCTCCTGGTGGTCCCAGTCCACGTCCTCCCGGGTCCCCCCGGTCAGGGCTTGGAAGACGGCACGCTCCCAGCCATCCGAGGTTGCCTCGCCCAGCAGCCGCAGCTGCCGCAACATCTGCGCCTTCAAGGACGCAGACGTCTCCTGCACCACCGCGATCCGGTTAGACATGCCGCTGCCCTTCCGGTCGTTCGGGGACGACCAAGCTGTGCCGCACTACCACTAATGATGACCTAAGACGAGCGCGGTGCAAGTCAACCCGCGCGCATTGGACGCGGCGTGCAGCGAGTTCGGTCAACGCGTGCCCGATGGCGACGGTGAGAGAGTATCGGCGTCCCTAGATGCTGGCGGCCTACCAGCAGTCGACGCCCGCGCTGGGCTCCGTGCTGGAGCCAGTGATCTCGAAATAGTGGTAGCCCTCGAAGGGTGCTGGCGGCGTGAACGGCACTCCGCCCAAGCAATCGGCCTGCTCCCCGTTGACGTAGAGCGTGAGCCCTCCGAACTGCCAGCAGTTGACGGTGGTGAAGGCGATGGTGTCCGGAAACTTCCAACAACCGCCATCGTTCGGAATGGTCTCGATGCGGCAGGCAGTGACCTCGGTTGCAGGATAGCAGGGTGCGGCAGTGCACACGCCCGTAATGCACTTCTCGAGCGCGCCGCACTCGTTGTCACACTCGCCGCAGTGTACGAGGCTGGTCTGGAAATCGAAGCACTCGCCGTAGCACATCCCGAGGTCACCGTCGCACGTGCAGACTCCATCGATGCAGGATTGGCCTTCCCCGCAGGCGGTGTCGCAGTCGCCACAGTATAGGACGCTGCTCTGTAGATCGACGCAGTACGTGTCCTCGCAGAGCGTCTCACCGTCAGCGCAGTCGCATACTCCGTCGTAGCACTGTTGTTCGCCCACGCACTCGTAGTCACACTCGCCGCAGTGGCTCGCGTTGGTGTACAGATCGGTGCAGACTTCGTTGCAGAGTTCCTCGGTCGCGCCGGGGCAATCGCAGTCGCCGCCGTCGCAGAGTTGCGTGTCGATGCAGCTGACCTCGCAATCGCCACAGTTGGTCACGTCCGAGAGGATGTCGATGCACACCTCGTTGCAGAAGGCTTCTCCCTCCGGGCAGTCGCACACGCTGTCGACGCAGATCTGCCCTCCTTCACAGGCATTGTCGCAGGCGCTGCAGTGCAATGCATCGCTGGTGAGATCCACGCATTCGGTTCCGCACATCGTGTCGGTCTCGGCGATGCACTCGCAGCCCCCGTCCACACACTCCTGCGCGGCGCCGCAGGCAGTGTCACAGGCGCCGCAATGCGCGGCGCTGGTGTCGAGATTCACGCAACTCGTGCCGCACGCTTCCTCGCCGTCGGCACAGTCGAGCGAGCAGTCGCCGGCCGAGCAGAGGTATCCGGCGTCACACGCGGCGCCGCAGGCGCCGCAGTGCGCTGCGTCGCTCTCCAGGTCGACGCAGTCCGGGTCACAGTAGGTGAGCCCGCCGGAGCAGACGCAGTCGTCATCTTCACACGTGGCGGTCGAGCCACAGACGGTGCCGCAGGCGCCGCAGTTGTTCGGATCGTCGAGCGGCACACACTCGCCGTCGCAGAGCCGCTCCGTGCTGGCGTCGCAGGTCGGGGTCGAGCCACCGCTCGAGACGGTGCCGCCGTTGCCCACGGTGCCGCCATTGCCGACCGTGCCGCCATTGCCGATCCTCCCGCCGCTGCCGATCCTCCCACCGCTGCCGGTCGCACTTCCGCTGCCGGTGCCAGCAATCCCGGTGGATCCGGATGCTCCGCCCTGGTCGCGTCCACCGCTGCCCCCGCCGCCCCCGCTGCTCGTTCGGCCTCCCAGCGACGTGCTGCCGCCGTACCATGAGGTGTGGCCACCGTACCCGTGGTGGCTGCCCCCAGACTCGTACTCATCCTCGGAATCCGCCTCCACGAGGAGGGACTCGTCGTAGATGGTGCACGCTGCCACCGTCAGCGCCGCGAAGAGTGCGGGCCTGCCGAGTGCCCGTCGGGTCAGTTCTCTTCTCATCTACGTGCCCCAACCAGACCGAACCGGCAATGCGCTCCGGCGCGCCGTGGGATTTCAGTCATCGATATCCGAGTTCGCCAACTCGGATTGCCGGTCTCCCCGGCGGGGCAACCTATCCTGAAGCTCTGCTTCAGAACAAGCGCTCTGCCGCTTGGACCGGAACCCCGAATCGCGAGTCCGATGGTAGCACGCAAGGTTCGGCAATGGCCTGCACGCGTCAGGCGCGGATACTCGAGCAACGGCGTGCTGTCTGCAGCGCCTTCGCGCCTGCGCGCGGTGCTTGGCGGTCCCGGTGCAGGGCAATATGCGGTGAATCGCCCGAGGCTCAGCTCAGTGCGATGGCGGTCGCTGGGAATTTCGAGCATATACGAAGCCGATCGAGACAGCGGTTGCTTCGTTGCTAAGCGTTATCGTCCGCCGTCGCGCGGCGCGGGACCGGTCGGGTTCCAGTCCGAAAAGGCTCGATATCCGCGCCCGGAAGCAGAAATCTCGGACCGGAGTGATCTCGATTCGGGCAGGGGCGCAAGCGCCGACGGGCGGGGCGCGACACTTTTTGGGGCTACGCCGAGAGCAGCTACGAGGGAGCTCGAGGCGCTTGATCCCGACGGCGTCGTCGTGGAGCGGTCCGTGCGCGGCGATGGCCGTCATGGCCTGCGGGGTGGATCCGCGCCGGCTTCGTCACCATCCGCGGCGGGCAGACAGGCGCCGCCGCGCGCCCACGCAGCTGGCGCGGCGGCGCCAGTGAGGAGGCGGTCGCATCGGCGTCCTGGACTCCAAGCACCTCGGTGTGGTGGTTCAGTCGAGCCGCGACGTCCTGCCGCGCGACAGCGGAGGTCCTCTGGTGAACCTCGCCGAAGAGCTGGTGTGACCGAATACGTTTGGGTGACCCGATCATCGCACGGGGGCAGGGTGACCTTCCATGTACACGTCGATGAGACTCGCAAGCTCGTGGGCCAGCGCCCGAACGAGCCAGCACGTCTGGACGCGGATCCCTGGTCCGAAAGAGACGGCCACGCGAGCTACGGGGATGCGAATCTCGACGGGCGAGTCGACGTGCCGCTCGTGCAGAAGCGCCATGGATGCGGTCCTCAGGAGCGCCTCGGTGCTGCCGCACGGACGTACGGCCAAAAAAAAACGACCTGCTCGCTGCCCTTTCGTCGACTAATGCAGGAAATGGTCATCCGTTCATCCCGAGTGGTAGTCTTTCCGCGCGAACCGAAGCAGGAGGGGCAGAATATGACACGGCATATCCGATGGGGACTGGCTGTCCTGATGGGGCTGGTGGTGGCGTGCGGGCCGCAGGCGGGAGCCAACGCGCCCGACGCGGAGGAGGCAGCGGCCGATTCCGACGAGGTCAGCGACCTGGACGAAGAGGCGGTGGAAGATACCGGGGACGACGCCGCCAGTGAGGCTGCCGACGAGGACGAATCAGACTCCGATGGCGACGAGTCCGACGAGGAGGACGAAAACCCCAACGTGAAGCAGGCAGACCCAGGCAGGGTGGCCGCGTTGGAGAAGAAGTGCTCGCCCAAGAACCAGGAGGCTTGCTTCGACCTCGCTGTCGAGCTCGACAACGGTCTGCTGGACGTTCCTCAGCTGAAACGCGTCATGACACTCGCCGACGAAGCCTGCACCGCCGGTGTGGTCCGAGCCTGCCGCTCACTCGGCGAGCGCTATCGGGACGGGCTTCAGGTCAACCGCAACGTGAATGAGGCCCTGGACTACTTCAAGAAAGCCTGCAAGCTCGGTGACCAGCCCGCTTGCAGTGAGGACGGGAAGAAGAAGAAGTGACGTCCGAGTGGGGCAGCACCAGGCGGACTACTGCCACTGCGTGTCCAGCCACACCACGCGTTCCAGCATCCAGTCGCGCATGAACTGGACTTGGCCGTCCCAAGTGGGATTGGTGGGTGTCACGAACATCTCGACATCCCGCTCGCTGAGGTTGGGCCAGCGCTGGAAGTTGCGGTTGGCGGCGTTGACCAGGGGTGCGGTCAGCCGATTGATGCGGGCATCGATCTCGGCGTTGGAGAGCAGGCCCTGGCGGAGCTCCCGCCACCTTGCCGCGATTCGGCCGACGAACGCGGGGTCGGTGACGAGCCGCGGGAACCAGTCGTTGTTCATGTTCTGACGCTCTTGCTCGTACTGCCACCCGGCGGTCTGGTCGTTCTCGAAGAACCCTCCAACGCCAAACGTCAGATTGTAGTCCCAGAGCGGCCCCGCGAAAATCCTGGTGTCCCGATCCTTGTAGAAGACTGCGCTGCGGATGTACGAATCCATCTCGCGGCTGAGCTCGTTGATGATCAGCTGATCCACGAACGAGTCCACGTCGATGAGGCTCGCGTAGCCGCTGGTGGGGTCGGCGTAGTTCGAGGCGTGGAGCAAGTCGTGAAAGGTTTGAATGTGGTCGGTGAGCCAGGCCGCTTGCTCGGGCATGAGCGGACTGGGATCGACGACTTCGAGCTCGCTCCAGCACGGATCACCGAACCCTCCGCCGCAGTTGCCAGCCAGGACCGGCTCTTCCGCGGCTAGCCATTCGAATTTGAAGATGTACCCGCCGGTGATGTCCGGCAAGGTGAGGTCGTCTTCGTGCAGCTGGGCCAAGTCGAGTCGGTTGCGGGCGTTCTTGATGGTTTCGACCACCAGGTACACGCCCTGGTAGTCGTCTTGCGTCACCGGTCCGGAGTCGACGTTGAGGTAGAAGTCGCAGAACGCCCAACGTGGCGCCTGCATGCCCATGTCTCGGCCCAGGCTGTAGACGAAGGAATCGCGAATGAGCGCCTTGTCCGCAAACGGGCCCCGGAGTGCCCAATCGGATTCGGCAGGCAAGTCGAACACGGGCCAGTCCGCATCTTCATTTTGGTTGTCGCGGAGCTCGACGCGGTAGGGTCGCTTGGGGAAGGTGGCGGTCGATTGGCCTCGGATGTGGAAAATGGCGCGGGTGGCGATGGCGGGGGTGGCAGAGAGGCTAGCGACGCCTCCTTGCAGCCCGAACGTCATGAAAGCCGTGTCGACGAAGACCCGATTGTTGGGGTCGAGCTCGCCCGCACCGTAGTTGTCCAGCAGCAGGATGGGGAGATCGAGGCCCACGTCGAATGCGCGGGCAACGTACACGGCCGTGCCGGGTCGTCCGGCGGGCTGTGAACCCAGAAAGGGCTGTGCGCGCAGCTGGGTCGTCGCGCCGATCTGGATGGGAGCGCCCGTGTAGACTGGTGAGCTGGCGGTCGGAGGTTGGCCATCCACCGTGTAGTGCAGCTCGACGTTTGCCAGGTCCGTGCTGATCGAGACGCTGATCTGGCCTTCGAAGGTCTGGCTGGGGGGCGAGAACTCGATATCCCCATTCAAGTTGGCCAACGCCTCGTCGGCGGCCTGCTGGTTGTCTTCGATCGTGGGGCCCCCGTCGGTCCCTCCCGTCCCGTCGTCGTCGTCGCCGTCGTGGGTTTCATCGCCGCATCCGGCGGTGAGCGTCAGGAATAACGCCGTGCACAGCACACTTGGCGCTCGTCGCGTCTTCATGAGGTCTCTTCCTCTGCAGGGCGACTTCCCCGAGCGATCGACCACGCCAGATGCGCGGGGTCAGCCGTCACCCGATTCAAGTGGAGATTTTAGCGGTGCTGGCGCTTCAGACCAACTGAGAGTTGGGCGTTTGGAAACATCCAATCTTGCTGCGGAGCACCGCTCGGCCGCTCCCAGTGTCATTCTGGTCGAGACTGGCGCGCGAACGGAGTAGTAGTGTGCGCGTGCACACCGCCGGTGTGGAAACGTGCACCGCAGCGGTGTCAGACTGCTGAGAACCCATTCGAGAGCCATCGTGACCGTACCCGTCGCCCAGCCTGCTGGCCGATTTCGGCCCAACCGTCACATTGTGAGTCCAGCGCCTACGGCCCTGTCGGCAGGGGTCTCCGCGATTTGGCTGCTGGCCAGCCTGCTCGGCTGCAGCTCTGGATCGGGGAGCGTCGAGCCCGCCACGGGTGGTACGGGCGAGAGCGCTGGTGGTGCCGCTGGAGACGCCGGGGCTTCAAGCGCCTCCAGCGGAGCCGGTGGCGGCACGGCCCGGGGCGGAGCCGGCGGCGTGGACTATGTCGCCCCCGTCTGCGTGCCCGGCGAAGCCACGGCCGAGCTGGCACGGATCGTCACGCCGACTCCGCGCATCTCGGTGGGCCTCCGCGTTGCCGCGAGCGATACCGTGACGAATCCGGAGACGCTGGTCGACGGCCTCTACCATCGATCGAGCAACTGTTCCTTCGGTCTGCCCACTTCGGATGAGCCTGCATGGGCCGCGGTCGAGGTGGGGACTGGCCGCAGTCGACTCTTGGTGGTGTGGCACGATCCCGGGTGGAACGAGTACGACAGCGTCACCTCGGGCGCGCCGGCTGCGTACCACATCGAGACGTCGGCGGACTCGACCGACGGCAGCGACGGCACCTGGACCGAGGTGGTGACGGTCACGGACAATCCGGTTCGGGGCCGCGAGCACAGCATCGAGTTCCTCGACCAGTCGTGGGTCCGTTTCGTGGTGACCGAAGCCCAGCCCGACGCCACGGGCGTCCGATTGGATGAGCTCGCCATCTTCGACATCTCCGACTCCGGCGGCGAGTTGCCCGAGGACACCTGGTTTTTCATGGGGGACAGCATCACCCAAGGGGCGTTCATGCGGAATCTGCCCGATGACGCGTGGTTCGAGAGCGTGGTCAGTGAGAGTCATGCCGACTTCTTTCCGGCGGTCATCGGCGGCGGGGTCGGCGGAGATCTTGCCACCCAAGGCCTCGGAGACGTCGAGCACTGGCTGGAGCTGAACCCGGACATGCGGTACTTCGCCATCGGCTACGGCACCAACGATTCCTGGGGCAACAAGAGCGTCAGCAGCACGAGCTTCGAGTCGAACATGCAGGGGATCATCGACGCCGTGCTGAGTGCCGGGCGCGTTCCAATTCTCGCTCGCATTCCGTATTCGAGCACGGCACACGAGACGCTGGATCAATTCAACGCCGTCATCGATCGCTTGCAGGCCGACAATGGCTTGCCCTGCGGACCCGATTTGTACGGCTGGTTCCTGCAGCACCCAGAGGAGTTGGGTACCGACGGCGTTCACCCGACCAACGAGGGATACCTCAGTATGAATCGACTGTGGGCCGAGGCTGCGGATTCGCTCTATCCGTCCGACTGAGGCTTCTGGGTCCGGCTGGCGCGAGGCATCGGTATCAGCTTCCTCGGGTGTCCTGCCAGCGTGCGGCTCTGGGTTCGTCGCACGGGTGGCACGGTCGGTGTGGTCATCGCACCTTGGCGCTGCGCGGCTCGTCGGTCGGGGACGTGCGCCGTGCCGGGCGCACCCCAGCAACCCGTGCGTCGTCGGCGGCGAGGCCAGGGCTGCTGCGGAAACTGGTCACTCACATTCGCTCGGAGGCAGCTGGGCCGGCCACGCCGTTCTGAGCTCTGGGACGCAGTCGCAGCCTGACTGGAATGCCATTCAGCACGCAGGGGCGTCGGGCGGGGTCGCGGGCGCTCGAAAAGTCTCCCGATGGACGCTAGCATCAAGGTGATGGTTCTGCGCCGCGGCAACCTCAGCCCGATCACGGTGGCGTTTCTGGTCGCCATGGCTGCGGCGTCTGGGTGCTCGTTCACGCGCGATCTCGACCCGCTGCAGGCCGGTGACGAGCTCGTGATCGGGTCCGGAGGCGCGGTGGGCCAGGGCGGAGCCTCCACGGTGGGCGGCAGCGCAGGCACGGAAGCGATGGGCGGCTTGCCCGGCGAGCTCGGCGGCGCGCCTGCAGCGGGGGGCGTTCCCGAAGGCGTCGGAGGGGACCCCGGCACGGGTGGCGACGATCCGGGCACGGGCGGCGACGATCCGGGCACGGGCGGTGACGATCCGGGCACGGGCGGCGACGACCCCGGCACCGGTGGAGAAGACCCCGGCACCGGTGGAGAAGACCCCGGCACCGGTGGAGAAGACCCCGGCACGGGCGGCGACGATCCTGGCACGGGCGGCGAAGACCCTGGCACGGGCGGTGAGGGCACCGGTGGCGATCCCGGTGACTGCACCGACGGCAGGACCAACGGCAACGAGACCGACGTCGACTGCGGGGGAACGGATTGTGAGGGCTGTCTCCCCGGCCAGGCGTGCGTGCAGCAGTCGGACTGCGCGCCCGTGGCCAATGCCACGGTGGATTGCGCGAGCACCGTCTGTGAAGCAGCGTGTGAGGGCGCCTGGCTCGACTGCGACACGGACCTCGAGACCAACGGCTGTGAAACCGATTCCGACACCGACCCGGCTCACTGCGGAGGTTGCAACCAGACCTGTGACGGAGTGTGCTCTGCAGGTGAGTGTTGCTCGGAAATACCTCTCCAACAGAGCCTGAACATCCCAGCCGGAGGATGCTTCCACATCTCGGACCCGACCGGGGTCAACGTCTACATCCAGCAGCAGCGGGACGGGACGACGAACATCCACTGGGAGGACGAGTGTGGCAATCAGGGGGACGAGACCGTCACCGACTACACTGCGGTTGGCATCCTCGCCTGCTCGATGACCGTGTGGGTGGACACGACCGAAGAGGTGGGATTCACCTGGTGGACCGGCGGCTGATTCGAGCGCCGAGTGAGCGGAGAGTGGGCTAACTATCGGCCGGCCGTCCATGTCCGAGAACGATGGACTGAACGTGGCGGCAGAGCTCTCTTGCCCTGGCGACGCGCTGGTGACGGGTCTGAGCAGCAGGCCGTAGCGCTTCTCACTGGACATCGATTCGTCGATGCGCAAGGTGGACGCCTCGGAGGCACGGTGCAGCGCGTAGCGGTTACGGGAGTCGGTTTGATCACACCCTTGGGCAGCAGTGCCGAGGCGAGCTGGCAGGGCTACGTGGCGGGTCGCAGTGGGATCGGTCGGATCGAGTCGTTCGACACCGAGGGCGACAAGGTTACCGTGGCGGCTGAAGTCAAGCCCGCCGCCGCCGAGGCGATCGCGAACGGCCTGCCTCCGGACGTGAGGGATCGCACTGGACGATTCACGCAGTTTGCGGTGGCCGCAGCCCGTGAAGCCCTGACCCAGGCCGGAAGCCCGCACCACGAGGCGCCGGAGAGGTTCGGAGTGATCTGTGGAGTGGGCTTTGGTGCACCGCTGCCGTCGACCGGCTACCGGGTGGGGCCAACCACCATCATCAAGGTGATGCCCAATGCGGCTCCGGCCTGGATTGCGATTCTGGAAGGGCTGAAGGGTCCGAATCTCGCCTGCAGCAGTGCGTGCGCGTCTGGGGCACACGGGATCGGTCTCGCCTACGACCAGATACGGCTCGGTCGTGCCGTGGGCATGCTGGCGGGTGGTGTGGACACCGTGGTGACGCGCGACGTGATGCGCACCTATGCGTGGATGCGCGCCCTGAATACGGCGAAGGGCGAGGAACCAACGAAGATGTCACGCCCCTTCGACGCGACTCGACGCGGTTTCGTGGTGGGCGAAGGTGCGGGCTTTCTGATGCTGGAGGCCTGGGAGCACGCCGTCGGTCGGGGGGCACGCATCCTGGCCGAAGTGAAAGGGTGGGCGGCAAACTCGGACGCACACCACATCGTGGCGGTGGCGCCAGAGGGGGAGGGAATGGCTCGCGCGATGGGCTCCGCGCTCGAAGGCGCGGGGGTTGCTCCCGAGCAGGTCGACTACATCAGCGCTCACGGCACCAGCACCAAGATGAACGACCGGGAGGAGACGCGAGCCATACGCACCGTTTTCGGTCGCTACGCTGATCGACTCATGGTCAGCTCACAGAAATCCATGACTGGTCATGCTCAAGGCGGCGCTGGCGCGGTGGAGGCGGTGGTGACGGTTCTGTCCATCGTCAACCAGACCGCTACGCCCACGATCAATCTCGAGCACCCGGACCCGGAGTGCGATCTCGACTACGTGCCGAACGTGGCGCGCCGCCAGCCCATCCGTGTGGCGCTGAACAACTCGTTCGGATTCGGTGGGCACAACACGACCATGGTGTTTGCCCATCCCGAAGCCAACTGACTCCGCGAAGCACGCTGGCGCGGTGCGTTTTCGAAGCCCGCGGCTCTGCCGCGGCGTGGAAAGCGCCGTTCGTGCGGGTGCGAAGTAGCGTGCGCACCGATGGGGCACGGGGCCTTCCGGCCGGGAAGACCGCGGTTCGACTGCAATCGAAGCGCGCGGGCGAACAGGCACTGGCGCGCGCCCTTGGATCAACTGCTATGACCAGTTGGGGGACGACTTTGCTGGCCGCCTCTACGCCACTCTGCTTTGCTGGTGGCGGAATTCCGGGGCGCTGCCGTCCTCCACGTTGCGGTCGGGCAGGTTTTTTTCGTATGAGAGTTGGGCGATGGTTCAAGTAGAGACGCCAGGGGCGCCCAAGTGCTCGCTGCTGGTGAATGCCGAGTCGGTTGCCACTGCCGTCGACACGCTACCCGCTGCCGTGGAACGGGCAGCGGCGGCCGGTGCCCGGTTGTTGCTCGCGAAGGGTGACCAGCCCCCGCGTGTCGTGACCTGGAGAGA
>Ga0316578_10000710_pt1 | contig 12045 bp, 13 predicted proteins | sample J0NA_2_FD_203076 | JGI IMG/M metagenome (GOLD analysis project Ga0316578, IMG submission 203076) | Rhizosphere microbial communities from salt marsh grasses in Alabama, United States - J0-2_160517rDrC | ecosystem: Host-associated > Plants > Roots > Rhizosphere | place: USA: Alabama | collected... | reverse complement strand
TTTTGCCAATAGCAGAATGGGAATGGCGCCGATCTTCTGGAGCGCAAAGTATGTATAAATAAATTCCGCCCAGTTGGGTAGCTGAACAAGGACTCGGTCAAGGGGTTTGATGCCAAGATTAATAAATCCGATGGCTAATTTGTCGGTTTGGGTTTTAAGCTGGCCATAGGTTAAGCGCTTTTCCACATCGACAAGCGCCTCTTTTTCAGGATAAATATCCGCGGCCTTATTGAGGTAATCACCCAGTGGAATCCCCGGCCACCAGCGCAGCCGGTTGTATTTATCCGCATCTTCTTTTTTATAAGGTGTAAAGCCTTCTAGTGTCATATCCTACAGAGATGTTGCAAAGGTCGAATGATATATTTGAGTCCAGTTGAGTACTTTAAAGAATAACAGGCGGTAACGTCTTATCTCCGGGCGATAACCTTTTTGCTGAAATCCTAAATGTTAATTACTTCCATCAAATTGCGAACGCTTTCTATAATTGCATCCGGGTTTTCTGTTTCCAGGGTTTCGTATCCATCAAAACCGGTCAGCACTCCAATCGTCCGCATTCCGGCTGCCTTGCCGGCCTTAATGTCGGTCGTGGTATCGCCGACATAAACGCAACCACCCGGTTTCAGTTCGAGCTGTTGTGCGCAGGCAATGAGCGGATCGGGAGCGGGTTTTCTTTTTTCAACGTCATCGGATGTGATAATGGCTTCAAATAGTTTGTCAACGCCTGCTTTTTTCAGTGGCTGCATCTTCGTTTCCAAATACTGGCCCTGGGTGGAGGTGACCAGACCGATCTTCAATCCACCCGAAGACAAATTTTCAACAATACGCTCCGCTCCCTGGATTAATTCCAGATTGTCCGCAAACATCTGCGGTGCGATCTCGTTAATCACCGCCCAGGTCTCATCAATAATTTCTTCTTTACGGCTCAAAACTTCTTGCGGCAAAACGAGCTCCCATTTAAACTCATCACTTTCTGCCGCTGCGATGATTTGATTGCGTGAAACCGCAGGAAGATTGAGCCTCTTCAATGCATTTTCAACAATCGTGAAATAAATATCGATCGAATCGATCAGGGTTCCATCCAGATCAAAAATCACCGCTACCACTTCCAACTTCTTCTGCTTAGAAGACATAAGTCACATTTCTTCTTTTTTTTAAATTTGAAACGCTCAATTTAGGTAAAAACGACATTAAGAGAATCACCATCTTTAACATTAAGAGACGCTTTGATGTTCAGCGGGGCAATAATCTCAATAATGTTTTTAGGATGAATCCTTACTTTTTCTTCGGGCAAAATCACCGCGCCGATGATGCCTTGCAATGAAACTTGAAAAACCATGGCATTACAAAATTGGGGGTCAGGGGAGATCAGCTCAATGCCTGTTTTCTGATCCAGCAATTCAATGGCTGGAAGAAATTCTTCTGAAATTTCCAGGTTAAGGGTCCCCGGATAGGGCTTAAATCCCAGTTTCTCATCGCACTGCTGCTGCACCCAGCCGATCTGGGTAAAATAGGCACCTTCACCTGCGCCCCCTACAATTTTTCCACTTATGATCAAGTCTTTTTCCGTCAACATCTCAAAAATCAATTAAATCTATATTGTAAAACTACAACACTCCATTTTCCTTATTTCTGAAACCATTTTTCTTTTTGAAAATCATCCGGCGTTCCAGGCAATTCACCTTTAACGATTTCTTTTAGCTTACCGACTACCGGATTTTCCTCACCGAATTCAGCGAGAAGCGATCTTATGGCTCTTCCTAAAGTTTGATTGCACGAAGATTGAAATTCGGCGACAGCGTCAGCGGGCAGGTCATGATAAGCACCAATCAAATTATCCGCCCACTTTGACAGCGCTGCTACATCGATGGATGTTCTCTTTCTGCGATAAACATATCCCTCCAAAGCACCGGCGGACGCAGCGAATTCATAGATTTTTTGGTGTAAGTGCATTTTGATTGCCTCACGAAGCCCGCCCGCCTCGCACGCTTGTCTGGAGTCCTGCCCTTGCTCGCATGGCGGTCGTGGGTCGCTAAGTGATTATAATTAGGATGTGATTACGACTTCTGTAATTTTATTCTGATTTCATTGCCGCGTGTATCGATCCGGTAATGCGCAAAATTGGTTTTTTCGAGTAACGCAATCGCCTGTTCACGCGTATAGGTTTTAATCGGCTTATGCAAACCGAATAATTGAAACAACCATAGAAAAAATCGCTCTCTTAGATTCAAAGATGCCTTCCATCTTTTGCGGTCCACCTGTGATGCCACTTTGGCCGGATCAAAGATCCAGGCCTCTCTGCCCGCTTTTAACACCCGGTAAATCTCCTGCAGAACTTTCACCGGGTCCTTGAGCGAATGCAGCATGCCGGTACTGATCACCATATCAAAAGATGAATTGTCAAACGTCAACTGACCGGCATTTCCGGATTTAAAAGTCAATCGATCAGCCAGGCCTGCTTTCAGCGCATTTGACTTTGCCATCTGAATCAATTTGCGGCTTAAGTCAACTCCAACGACCTTAATGCCAAAAGACGCCTTTGCGATCTCAATGGGTAGATATCCCGGTCCGGTACCGATATCCAAAATGATACCGCCTGCCAAATGGGCAACGACATCCTTTGCCACCTCGCAATAGTAGGTGTCAATGACCAGGCGTGTGGCTTTTTCGTAAGCGGAAGCCAGAACCCCGGGAATCCGTTCGATTTTAAACCATTGCTTCATCAAAAGAATTAAACCAGCGATATGCTTTTTAGTCAATCAATTTACAGTTTACAGTTATGCGCATATTAGATAAAGGATAAATTGAACCCCAAAAGGAAAACTTCGGAATAGAAAGGAAACAATCCACCATGAAAAAAGAAAACAATGTATTCTACTGGTTGCCGTGTTCTGTGGTTTTCGTCAGCAGCGCCCATGAGGATGAAAGAGATATCATGACGGCCACCGCGATGTTTGTGTCGGAAAAAGAACCGCTGCTGGTAATCAGCGTGGCAAAAAATCACCTGACCGAAAAGCTAATTATGCGATCCGGCAAATTTACGCTGGTAATTGCAGGGGTTGATCAGCAAAAATTGGCCGTGCAAGTCGGAAGCGCCAAAGGTGAAGACACCGATAAGTTTGAGCGTTTTTCAATTAAAGCATCGCCGGGTGCCGTCAGCAGAGCGATGATACCTGAAGGGGCGGCTGCCTGGATGGCGTGTGATGTCGAGAATTCGAGTGAAATAAAAGGTTACCGCCTTTTCATCGGGCGAGTCGTTGAGCAGAGCGATACCGGAAGGCCGCCGCTGGTCTGGCACAAAGATGGGTTCTTTAAACTGGGCGCAGTTTAATGAAAGCATAGGGTATGGTGCATGGCGCATAGGATAAAAAAATGAATCCGACTCCACGTTGAACTATTAAAGGAATTGACGGGCAAATATTCACGCTTTGCGCTATGCGCTATGCCTTTTAACATTGAACCTGAAGTGCACCACCATAAACTGAAATATATCAGAACATAGGATGCAAAATGAACCCAAAGACCACAATAGCAATTGTCGGGACTTTCGACTCCAAGGCTGAAGAGCATTTCTTTTTGAAAAATCGTATTGAACAGCAAGGTTTGAGCGTCTTTACGATTAATGTCGGTACCCGAAGGCCATCTCCTGAACCGGTTGATCTGGATTTATACAGCCTGGTTATCGAAAATAACGCGTCCGTGAAAGACAGCAGGGACAAGGCTATTGCCGCCATGATCGATGCTGCCAGAGCCCAAATCAAAAAACTCTATGCGGATAATGAAATTTCCGGGATGATATCGGCGGGGGGCGGCACCGGTACCCATATCGCAACGTCTATCATGCATGAACTGCCGTTGGGTGTCCCCAAGGTGATGGTATCTACGGTAGCATCCCGTAACATGGCTAAAACAGTCGGTACCAAAGATATTACCATGATACACAGTGTCGCCGACCTGCTGGGCGTCAACAGCGTGTCAGGCCGCATACTGGATAAAGCCGCCGCCGGCATCAGCGGCATGGTCCAAAGCAGTTGGCAACCGGATCAAAACAAAAAACGGATCGCGCTGCCTTTTTTCGGGTTTATTACACCGGCAGCTGAGGCAACGCGGCACGCCCTGGAGAAGCGGGGTTACGAGGTGGTTGCATTCCATGCCAACGGCACCGGCGGCATGGCCATGGAGGAACTGGCGGCTCAAGGGTATTTTCACGGCATTTTGGATCTGGCCACCCATGAACTGGCCGATCACCTGCTCGAAGGGTACTGTGGTGGTATCGGCCCGCAGCGGCTTGAGCCGGTCCCCGGACATTCGATCCCCCGCCTGGTTGTACCCGGGGGGCTGGATTGTGCGGTATTGGAATTCACCCGCTATGATGTTCCCAGCGAATATGAAGATCGTAAGATCTTTTTTTATGATTTCCGATCGGCCATTCGCCTGAACGAAGATGAAACCCAAACGCTGGCTGATCAACTCGCCGAAAAGCTAAATAAAGACGCTGCGAATATAAAAATTTTAATCCCTTTGCATGGATGGTCCGAGGCAGATCGAGAAGGCGGCCCGCTCTATGACCCACCTATGAACATGTTTTTCCGGCAATGTCTCAAAAAGAAACTCGATCATAACATTCAAATCACGGAAGTGGATCATCACATTAATGATCCAGCATTTGCTGAAATTGCAGCCCAAATAATGCATCAAATGATTCGAAAAGAATAAGATCGCGTTACTCAAGTCCCAGTTCGCTCCAGCGCTCCTGAACCCTTTTGACCACCTCGGGATCGAGTTCGATTTTAATCGGCTTCTTTTCCCAATCATATGGAATGGTTGCATCCAGTAGCAGCCGACCAGTTATCCACCGCTGGTCAATGGGCAGGGAAGGATCCAGAGGTGTGGACCGACCCCGTTTAATGACCTGCGAGCGATTGGGTTGAAACCGGAAAGCCAATGCATACAGGACCCTGGGAATGTCCCAAGGATCGATGTCGTCGTCAACAACGATGACCGTCTTGAGACCGTAAGCCCCCATTTCGGTCGATATGGCCGCGGTCAGGACCTGATCTGCGTGGCCCGGATACATCTGGGTCATGGAAATGATGGCAATAAACCGTCCGGCAGCCTCCGGCGGACAGTAAACGGCCTTGATTCCGGGAATCTTCATGTCCGTGAGCTGCTGCCACAGCGTGGAGCCGTATGCAAGCGCCAAGCACATGTGGGTGTCGGTAACGGCCCGGCCCACCGTTGTTGACATGAAAATGGGATTGTTGCGGTGAGTAATACAGTTGACCTTGATAAAATTCCGTGGGTCGGCCCCCACCCCCGAATAATAGCCCGTGTATTCTCCGAACGGCCCTTCCTCCAGAAATTCGTCGGCATCCACCTCGCCCTCCACGACGATTTCCGCCCTGGCGGGAACTATCAGATCGTTGGTCTCGCATTTAACCACCTCAATGGCTTCGCCGCGGATCGAACCGGCAAGGTCATACTCCGACTCAAATGCAGAGAACCTTGCGCCGCCCATAACGAACATGATGGGATCCGAGCCTACTACCACGGCTACCGGCATGGGTTTGCCCATGGCCTGGTACTTTTTGAGCATGATATCTGCATGTTTTCCCTTGATGAACTGGGTACCCAGAATATTCTTCTCGAGCAACTGAAGCCGATAGGTCCCGATGTTGACCCAGTCCGCTTCCGGGTCCCTGGTAATCACACAGTGGGCTGTCCCGAAATAGCGCCCCCCGTCCCTGGGAAAAAACTTGGGTACGGGAAATTTAAACAGATCCACCTCGTCCCCCATCATCTTGTTTTCTTTGCACGGCCCGGTCTCTAACAACTTGGGTGGAATCTTCCTGCTCCCTATTTCCACCCAGTGCCGCATAAGCTCCACCAGAGGCGTCTCTTTGGGCATGCCCATGATAATGGCAAGTCTTTCAGTAGTTGTGCAGGTGCTGGTGATAATTGGCCAGTCATAGCCCTTTACGTTTTCAAAAAGGAGAGCGGGTCCCTTTTTCTCTTCATTGAGCTTGGCAATATGGGAGAGCTCAAGGTCCCAATCTACTTCCGCTTTGATCCTGTGGAGTTGCCCCTCCTCTTCGCATTTGCCAATAAAATCTCTCAAGTCTTTCATGTCTTGCTCCTTTCTTGAAATAAGTTCAAAATATCAATATGCGCTTTCTGATCTTTGCATCTTTAAGAATCGGTCGGATCGCCCGTGATTGACTGGTTTTTCCCCTGATTTTGAGCTCCCAAGCCTCGGCAAAAAACCGACAACCCCATGTCCATACCGGGAGCCTGATCCGGCGACGTATCCCACGGTTGCCGGCGAACAAGTTCCTCCTCCGATCTTTGATTATATTTTAAAAGCATGCGCATTTATATTAAGCAACACTTTTTTCTCGCAACCCGCATCATTTTTAACGGGCATGTCCTCAGAAACAGCAATGGCGCAAGTGGACAGAGCTATGAGAGATATAATAGGTTTTTAAATATTTGAGATTAACAAATGATTTTGATAGATATTAGGAGGGAAAATGTTAAGGCAGACTCCCTGTTTTGTTTCTTCCGCTTTCCTTGGCAAGATAAAGGGCCTGGTCGGCTTTACGAATCAAATCATACAGCATCTGCTCAGTATTACCACTTTCAACCTGCGTTAAATGGAAACCAAGTGATATGGTTATTCGAACACAAGTCTCCTCAAAGCAGAACTCAAAATTCTCGACAGCCTTTCGTATACGCTCGCAATGCACCTGCAGGCCTTCTTTGCTGATCTCACCGCGTGGTAAAATAATAAATTCATCGCCACCATAGCGGCCAAACAGATCTTCAGTGCGCTTATTTTTAATGACCGTGTTGGCAAACTGAGCCAGGACGATGTCGCCGCTTTGATGCCCATATATGTCGTTGACCTGCTTAAAGTTGTCAATATCCATTAGGATAATACCGATTGGCAATTTATGCCTGCTGGCATAAGCCATCTCCATCGAGGCAAGTTTGGTAAAGTGATGACGGTTAGCTATTCCCGTAAGCGCATCCAAAGAAGCTCGATGTAAAAGGTTTTCCTCAGATCGGATCTCATCTTCGGTCTTATATTCAATTTTCATTATTGAATGACCCAGCTGAAGAGAAACCCCCGGTCGCAGAGTGGCGCGACTTACTTTGCGGGCATCTACATATGTACCGTTGGTGGATCCTTTATCTTCGATCGTAAAAGTATCACCCATCGATTCGATGATACAGTGAATGCGGGATATCCGAGCATCTTCAACGGTGATATCGGCCTGTGGAGAGCGGCCAATTGTCATAATACCGTTTCTGAGCATATGGCGGCAACCACTGTCGTTGCCGATATAAATTACTAAATAGGGACGACAAGTCTTAGAATGAACCAACGATTCATCATCGACAGTAACTGTTTTCGCTAGATTAATGAATTGACCCTCTTTCATCGATAATTTCTGCCAAAACGAATTTATAGGAGTCGCTGCATAGTTGTTTATATAATTTTAAGCATGAAGAATTGAAATAAATCTAGCAACTTAAAGCAAAGATCCCTTTTTATTATCGGGATCTTAAAAGAAAACTTTAGAGAAGAATGGATGGAATGAGACTTGGTAGATGGAATTTTGTGCTGAAATAGAACTAACCGGTTAAATCCTTAACCTGGGCTTTGGACGCATTTTTTTTAACGGATGCAATGCCATTCATCATCGACGTTTTGCTGGCATACATCTGACTTTTGCCAATAACCTGCTTATTAGCGGCCAACATTACAAAGTAAGGTTCCCCCTTCTTTGATACCTTCTGTTCAAAACTGGTTTTCTTATTGCAGTTCGCACTCACAGATTTAATTCCATTTTGTGCAGCCGCTTTGGTTTTGTAAGTTTGACTAGTCAGAATCACCTGACCGTTGACTGCTTTAAGATTAAAAGAGAACTTTCCGCTTTTGCCTTTTTTTAATTCGAATTTACCGGGCATAACCCCTCCTTTTGTTTGCGGCGACCGAATAAATACCAAATTTATTCTCTAATTTTCGCCAGAAACCAAAATATCAACCTATTACAGGTTTATTGCGATAACACATAACACATTTTTGATCAAACTAGAAATGTCAAAATTAGCACCATAATTTTGCACGGATCGGAGGCTTTCATTTGTGAGCTTCAGATAGCTGCCTCAATTAAAGCGTCGAAAGATTTCTTTTCTATCCGATTTGTCCCTGTTTCATCCACAAAAAGAAAAAGGCCAGCAGCACCATCCCGTGATCGATTTCCCTGTTTTCGATTTTAGCGGGAATCTCTTTCAAGGGGATTTTTAGAACTTCGATGTCCTCTCCGGAATCCAGGTCCTGAGATTGAACTTCGGCGGCATTTTTCGCCAGATAGAAAAAACACTTATTGGTTAATATTGCCGGCTGCGGGAAACATTCGCTGATCAACACAATTTCATCGGCCTGATATCCGGTCTCTTCCAACAGTTCCCGCCGGGCGGACAATGCGGGGGAATCGTCACCCGGATCCACCAGTCCGCCGGGCAATTCCAGACAGATCTGTTCGGTGCCGTGGCGGTATTGACGCACCATCACGACTTCCTCTTGCGGCGTAAGCGCCAGAACCAACACCCAGTCGGAAAATTGGAGGGTGTGCACCTCTCTGGTCTCGCCCGTGCGGGGTGAGCGCACCTTTTTTTTCGTCAACGAAAAAAGCCTAAAATCCCCAACCTGCTCCCGGCTAATTACCGGCCAGTCTCGAATCATTGCCAGCTTCCCTTTCTCGTTGCTGGAGTTCTTCTTTTGCGATTTGATAGGCCGTCTCTGTAAAAAACCACCTGGGCAAATATTTGCGCAGACGGTTTAATCCTTCAGCGACGGTCTCTTCAAATCGTTCGTTGTCTATCTCAAAGCCTTTTTGGGTAAAGCGCCAGAGTTTGTCAGCATCTTTCACAATCCGGTCATTTAACGAAATAGATTTTTTTCTGGAATCATGACCGTCAATAATTTTGAGTATTTCAGTAATTTTTTCCTTATTATAATTAACTTTCAGCAAAATTTTTTTGGCAATTTTTACGCCTTCTTTCTCGTGAGTCCGGTTTATCTCCGGTGCGGTGGCCTTTGGACCAAATGCTTTCAGATGAAGCGCTACCGGAACTTTTTTCCAGCCGACATCGTGCAGCATGATCGCCGGAATCACAATACTTTCCTGGCCTCCCTCGGCATCTAGCAGCTGATATGCGAGCCGCACGGACATCTCTGTGTGAACATCATTGTGCCGCGTGCTGAGATACGGCCGGGCAAGTTGATAAATTTGCTTAAAAACAGGTCTATCGCTCATGGGGACTTTTTTATTTTGGAAATTTTTCTTTGCTCTTCTTTCCGCTGGGCAAGCATCTTAGCCATCATCAGACCGATTCCCATGGGGCGCAAATCGTCTGACTTCAGCCCGAGTAATGTATCAACAAAGGCCCTGGCAGGAGGTGAAAGCACCTGGTCTTTTAGCCAGGCAATATTGACGTCCAGATAGACTGTCGGGCCTTCCAGGGAAACAGCAGCCAGCCTTTTTTCTTTCAGTTCGTCAGTAACCGCCTCCCTGACCACCAATGAAACGCCTTCTCCGCGCTGCACCAGCTGTTTGATGAATTCGGTGTTGCTGGTTTCCATCAGGATGTCGGGCGCGCACTGCTCGGCTGCAAATAATTCCTCGACCAGCTTGCGGGTCCCGGAGCCTTTTTCTTTCATAATGAAGGGTTCGGCAGACAGATCTTTAAAGGTGACCGCTTTTTTCCTGCTCAAATGATGATCGCTTGAAACGATGACCGCCATTTCTTCCCGGCTAAACGGAAAAAAATGAACCTCCGGGTTATCTTCTGTCCTGGCAATCACCGCCACCTCTATTTTAAAATTCAGCAAACTGTGGATCATTTCCAGCGAACTTCCTTCGTTCAGCTGTATTTTAATGTTGGGATAGCGTTTATGAAACGTGGAGATCATCAGCGGCATAAAATATCGCGCGTAAGCTTTTGTCGTCCCCAAGCTGAGAATTCCGCGCTTCAGTTCACGCATATCATCAATGACATTTTCGATTTCTTTTTCGTATTTAAAAATCTTGGTCGCATAAGCATAAAGGGATTTACCCTCATCGGTCAGGTAGATCCGGCGCCCTCTTTTTTTAAACAGTTTCAGGCTGCAAAACTCCTCAAACGATTTGATCTGAGAGGTAACAGCCGGCTGCGTAATAAATAGTTCACCGGCGGCAATGGTGAAATTCAAGTTTTTGGCGGCATAATAAAAGACACGGAACTGGTTAAAATTTAGCATAGCATCCTAACTTTTTTTTATGGACCAGGTTTATTCATAAATAAAAGTTATGCATAACATAAATTAAATTGGATTGACAGATTAAATTGATTCATTCATAGAAAATAAATCTTATTTACCCATTTAATTTCAGGCTTCTGTGCGCTCACCTCAACTGGCGCTGGATTCCATTCCGAGTCCCAGTTCCTCCGACCGAAAGCCTATAAAATGGTATTCATGTATCTTTTTTGCTCTCAACGCACCCTTTAACCCACCACCGAAAGGAGGAAGAAAATGGCCGAACAATCTGGAAGATTCCCTGACCCTCACGAATTTCAGGTCCCTCCTGAACTTGAAGGCTGGGAAGAAATGTATCCCTCCCATCATCTGTTTTCGGAAGACAGAGCAGACTGGGAAAAAGCCCAATTCTGGTATCAGGACAAAATCCATGCTCCGGAACCCATGCCGCCACTGGATTTGATTTTTCAGGAAGCCTGGCAGATTTCCCTGTCACAGTACACCACCCGCGTATTCTGTATCCCACCGGCACAGGGAATCGCCCAACGAATGGTGGGATGTTACATGTACATCTGCGCCATCGCCCCGCCACCAGAGGAAATCATCGGTGAGAAAGCCGGGCATTTTGAAAAACGCGTATTTTATGTGTTCGAACATTATAATGAACTCTGGGACAAATGGTTGACCAAGTTTAAAGCGCTCGGCGAAGAAATGGCCGCGGTGAAAGTCCCTGCCGAGTTGCCGAAATTTGTGCCCGAGGATCAGGTACTGCCGGCGCCCACCGGGGTTTACGACAGTTACTATTTGATTGAGTCCTTTGATAGGCTGGTCAACCAGATGTTCAAGGGCTGGCAGTACCATTTTGAGATGCTGAACCTGACCTACCTGGCCTATCTGATGTTTGCCGATGTCGCCCGCAAGCTTTTTCCCGGTATCAGTGAAAGTGCCATCGGTAAAATGGTCGCCGGCGCTTATGTCTCCATGTTCAAGCCCGAAGAGGAACTTTGCCGCCTTTCAAAAATGGCGGCTTCCGCCAAGGAAGTTTCCGCTATTCTCAAGAGTGACAAGTCGGTGGAAGATAAGGTTGCTGACCTTCAAAAGTCCGAGAATGGCAAAAAATGGCTGGCAGAGTATGAAAAAGCCAAAGACCCCTGGTTTTATGTGTCCTGCGGCAGCGGCTGGTTTCATTATGAGGGCAGCTGGCTGACCGATCCGTCCATTCCCTACAGCTACATTAAAGGCTATGTCGAACGCCTGGAAAACGGCGAGAACATCGAGCGCTCGCTGGATGAGATTGAAAAACAAAGAGATGAAATTGTGGCCGAATATCGCAAACTCATTAAAACCGACGACGATCGAAAAGCCTTTGATGATGCTTACAACACCGTCAGAACCATTTACACATACGCCGAGGATCACCTTTTCTGGGTTGAGCACTGGTTTCACACCATCTGGTTTGACAAGATTCGAGAATTTGGAAAACTTCTGGTTAACAACGATATGTTAAATGAAGTCGATGACATCTTCATGTTTAACCGCTATGAAATCCCGCAATTGCTGACCGAAGTGTCAACCGGCTGGGCGCTGGGCGTAGATATCCCCATGCGTGGAAGCTTCTATAAGGCGAAAGCCGAAAAGCGCAAAAAAATCCTGGAAGCCGCCGGCAATTGGAACCCGATCCCGGCTCTGGGGGTTCCGCCCGAAGAAGTGGCCGAACCCTTTACGATCATGCTGTGGGGGAT
>Ga0316578_10000708_pt1 | contig 12056 bp, 13 predicted proteins | sample J0NA_2_FD_203076 | JGI IMG/M metagenome (GOLD analysis project Ga0316578, IMG submission 203076) | Rhizosphere microbial communities from salt marsh grasses in Alabama, United States - J0-2_160517rDrC | ecosystem: Host-associated > Plants > Roots > Rhizosphere | place: USA: Alabama | collected... | reverse complement strand
GATAACCTGTGCCGAACCGGCCCTGACAGCCTGTGGAAAACGAGTGGACCATTCGCCGGCGCCACTTTATCCACAGGTATTCCAGGCCTGCAGCGGACGGCCGCCCACAAGGTCGAAAATCGGTAACGCATTGACATTTAGAAACAAATCAAGAAAACAACCAGTATCCACGCCGCTTATTACTACGACGGATCTGAGATCTCAGAACACTAATGATAAGCCGGCAGCCTCGGGCCTTCCCCAGCCCCGACCCTCTCCGCTGTCGCCGCTGGCCGCCCGGCCGTCGCCTGCCTTCGGCAACGACGAGCCCCGGCGACCGCTGCGGTCGGATGGCCCGGATGAAAAGCCCATCCGCTTGCGCTAAAGTGGAAGGTCTTTCCCGACCAGATTCAGCCGACGCGGCCCTGCCCGTCGCCTACTCCCGGAGACCTCCGATGGCAGAAGACCTGATCGCCCCGTCGATCCTCTCGGCCGACTTCGCCCGGCTCGGCGAGGAAGTGGACAACGTGCTCGCCGCCGGCGCCGACATCGTCCATTTCGATGTCATGGACAATCACTATGTCCCCAACCTGACCATCGGCCCGCTGGTCTGCGAGGCCCTGCGCAAGCACGGTGTGACCGCGCCCATCGACGTGCACCTGATGGTCAAGCCGGTGGACCGCATCATTCCGGACTTCGCCGCCGCCGGTGCCAGCTACATCACCTTCCATCCGGAGGCCAGCGAGCACATCGACCGCACCCTCCAGCTGATCAAGTCCGAGGGCTGCAAGGCCGGCCTGGTGTTCAACCCGGCCACGCCGCTGGATCACCTCAAGTACGTCATGGACAAGGTGGACATGGTGCTCTTGATGTCCGTGAACCCGGGCTTCGGCGGGCAGAGCTTCATTCCCGCGGCGCTGGACAAGCTGCGCGAGGCTCGGGCCATGATCGACGCCAGCGGCCGCGACATCCGCCTGGAGATCGACGGCGGCGTGAAGGTGGACAACATCGCCGAGATCAAGGCCGCCGGCGCCGACACCTTCGTCTCCGGTTCCGGCATCTTCGGCAAGGGCAAGGACGGCGACCCCCACCGTTACGACAGCATCATTGCGCAGATGCGCGAAGCCCTGGCCGGGGCCGGACGCTGAGCCGGCGATCCGCCCAGCGACACGCAGCACACCGAAGGCCGACGATGCAGTTCCCGATTCGCCCGGACATGGTCCTGATCGACGTCGACGGCACGCTGGTGGACAGCGTTCCGGACCTGGCCTTCTGCGTGGACCGGATGATGGAGCGCCTGGGCCGCCCGCCCCGGGGCGAGTCGGCCGTGCGCAACTGGGTCGGCAACGGCGTCGAGCGCCTGGTGCACCGGGCGCTGACCGGCGAGCTCGACGGCGAAGCCAGCGACGACGAGTACGGCAAGGCGTACCCGCTCTTCCTCGACCTCTACGCCGAGAACACGTCCAAGCGCTCGGTGCTGTATCCGGGTGTACGCGAGGGTCTCGACCTACTCGCCCGCCGCGGCTACCGCCTGGGCTGCGTCACCAACAAGGCGGCGCAGTTCACCGAGCCTCTGCTGGCGGAGATGGGTATCCGCGCCGCGTTCGAGCTGGTCGTCAGCGGCGATACGCTGGCGGAGAAGAAGCCGAGCCCGCTGCCGCTGCTGTACGCAGCGGAGCATTTCGGCGTACAGCCCGAGCGTGCACTGATGATCGGGGACTCCATCAGCGACGTGAAGGCCGCGCGGGCCGCCGGCTTCACGATCATCTGCATGAGTTATGGTTACAATCATGGCCAGGACATCCGCGACTTCGGGCCCGATGCCGTCATCGACAGCATGACCGAGCTGGACCGGCTGCTCGCCGCCCCGGCCGTTTGAGCCCGATCGGTCCGCGGGACTTGCCGAGCCGCGCCGAGGCTGCCACCATAACAGCGCCGAGCGCGGCGACATCGCGAAGACCACCGGACCCGACCGGCCCATGACTCTCCCAGACCGCTCCACGAGCACGATGAATCCCGGGCGCCGATGGCGTTGCTGAGGCCAGCCTCAGTATCGTCCGTCCCCAAGGTTTCATCTCCCGTGGAGTGCGTCCCATGACCCCCGAACGCTTTCAGGCCCTGGCCGACAAGGGCCTCAACCGCATCCCGCTCGTCTGCGAGGTCCTGGCCGATCTCGACACCCCGCTCAGCTGTTACCTGAAGCTGGCGGCAGGCCCCTACTCGTACCTGTTCGAATCGGTGCAGGGCGGCGAGAAATGGGGCCGCTATTCCATCATCGGACTGCCCTGCCGCACCGTGCTCAAGGTCTACGGCAACCGCGTCGTCATCGAGCGCGACGGCCAAGTCGTCGAGGAGGCCGAGGCCGCCGACCCGCTGGCCTGGATCGAGGCCTACCAAGACCGCTTCAAGGTCGCCGACCATCCGGACATGCCCCGCTTCGCCGGCGGGCTGGTGGGGTACTTCGGCTACGATACGGTGCGCTATATCGAGCCGCGCCTGATGCCCTGCCCGAATCCCGATCGGATGGGCACGCCCGACATCCTGCTGATGGTCTCCGAGGAGGTCGTGGTCTTCGACAACCTGCGCGGTCGCATCTACATGATCGTGCACCTGGACCCCGCCGCCGGCGACACGCTGGAGCACGGCCAGCGCCGCATCGACGAGCTGGTCACTCGCATGCAGCGCGGCGCCCCGCGTAACCCGGAGGCGGTGGGCCGTCAGGTGCGCGAAAGCGACTTCGTCTCCGGCTTCACCGAGGCCGGCTACATGCAGGCCGTCGAGCGCATCAAGGACTACATCCTCGAAGGCGACTGCATGCAGGTGGTCCTGTCCCAGCGACTGTCGATCCCCTACGGCGCACGGCCGCTTGACCTGTACCGGGCGCTGCGCGGCCTGAATCCGTCGCCATACATGTACTTCCTTGACCTGGGCGGGTTCCAGATCGTCGGCTCGTCACCGGAGATCCTGGTCCGGCTGGAGGACGGCGTGGTCACGGTCCGGCCCATCGCCGGCACCCGGCGCCGCGGCTACACCGAGGACGAAGACCTGGCCCTGGAGCAAGAGCTTCTCGCCGACCCCAAGGAGCTGGCCGAGCATCTGATGCTGATCGACCTGGGCCGCAACGACTGCGGCCGCGTCGCGCGCGTGGGCAGCGTGCAGGTCACGGATCGCATGATCGTAGAGCGCTACTCCCATGTCATGCACATCGTCAGCAACGTCAACGGCGAGCTGCGCGGCGGCATGACGGCGCTGGACGTGCTGCGCGCCACCTTCCCGGCCGGTACCGTCTCCGGCGCGCCGAAGATTCGCGCCATGGAGATCATCGACGAACTGGAGCCGGTCAAGCGCGGCATCTACTCGGGCGCCGTCGGCTACCTCGCCTTCAACGGCAACATGGACACGGCCATCGCGATCCGCACGGCCGTGATCAAGGACGGCACGCTGCACATTCAGGCCGGCGCCGGTGTCGTCGCCGACTCGGTGCCGGAGCTGGAATGGAAGGAAACTATGAACAAGGGCCGCGCCATCTTCCGCGCCGTGGCCATGGCCGAGGCCGGCATCGAGCGCCATCCCTGTGTCAGCGCCGGCAACGGCAGTGAGGAGGCCGCGGCGTCCGCGGCCGCGGACGGGTGAGTGCCTTCAGTCGCGCTGGCCGCCCCTCAGCCGGCGCGCCGCAGCCGTGGCCAAAGGAATCCGGTCTCGCTCATGTAGGCGCGGTACTCGGGCAGGGTCGCGAGGAATTTTCGTTCCTCGATCCGGGCCCGCACAACCTGCAGTGCCACCGCCGCGGCGAACAGGTACAGTCCCGCCGGCTTGCCGGACAGGATGGCGATGCCGAAGAGGTGCAGGATCTCGCCCAGGTAAAGCGGATGCCGTACCCGGCGATAGGGCCCGCTGCGTACGAGCTCGCGCACGGCCGTGCGCAGTCCGAACGACCGGCGCAGATAGCTCAGCGCCCAAATGCTGAAGCTGGCGCCCAACAGCGCGATGGCAGTGCCCCCCATCACCAGGTAGAACGGGAACAGCGGCGAGATGCCGCGCATCCAATCCATTGCCGCCGGCGACCATCCCGGCAGCAGCGCCCGCACCTGGGGCACGAACAGCAGCGTGAAGCCGAGCACCGGCACGAACACCGTGACCAGCGGATAGACGTTCTCCCAGAAGCCCCGCGGCCGCGCCCGGGCCTGGCCGCGGGTGACGAAGCTCGCCAGCACCAGCGCATCGAAGGCCAGCGCCGTCACGTAATAGAGGACATAGGACAGGTCCGCGGCCAGGAAGTACCGGGCTCCGGGTCCGAGGCTGTCGAGCCGGCCCAGGTTGCCGAGCGCCGTCCACAACCCCGGATTATCCAGCAGATAGGTGACCAGGAAATAGGACTTGGCCGCGACCACGGCCGCGAAGAACAGGACCGGCGCCCAATTCTGGCGCACGTTCGATGCGAGCGACATACTGCTTTCTTCCGCCGCCCCGGCCCGCATGGTGAGACCTGGCAGCATGAGCCGAGTTGGAGGGAGTGCGCCGGACGCCTCGACCCGCGGATCTCAGGCTTGGCGCGATCTGCGACAGCCATCGCATTGTCACCGTCGCCTCGGCGAATGTTGACGGTATTTCCCCTGGACCCGCCGCCGCCGGGCGTCGGGCGGTGGCTGCGGAACGACCAAGCAGCGCCTCCCGGCCATCGCCACGGGGGCAGCGGTATCGGCACGGTTTGTCTCCATGCCGATCTGCGCAACAATGCGTCCATCCTCTCCGTGCCGGCCACGCTCCTGTCCCGGCCCCTGCATTACGACCTGGCTATCCGGCGGACCTGAGCACCATGCTGTTGATGATCGACAACTACGACTCCTTCACCTACAACCTGGTGCAATACCTGGGCGAGCTGGGTGCCGAGGTGAAGGTGGCCCGCAACGACGAGATCAGTGTCGAGCAGGCCCTGGCCATGAACCCCGAGCGCATCGTCATCTCTCCGGGGCCTTGTACGCCCAATGAGGCCGGCATCTCGGTGCCGCTGATCCGGGCCGCCGCCGGCCGCATGCCGATCCTCGGCGTTTGTCTGGGCCACCAGTCCATCGGCCAGGCGTTCGGCGGGCGCATCGTCAAGGCCCGGGCCGTCATGCACGGCAAGACCTCGCTGATTCACCACGGCGGTGCCGGTCTGTTCCGCGACTTAGACAACCCCTTCGAGGCGACCCGGTACCATTCCCTGGTCATCGAGGCCGCAACACTGCCGTCGGAGCTGGAGGTCACGGCCTGGACCGAGACCGGCGACGGCGAACACCACGAGATCATGGGCGTGCGCCACCGCGAGCTGCCGGTGGCCGGCGTGCAGTTCCACCCGGAGTCCATCCTGACCCGGTACGGCCATGACCTGCTGCGCAACTTCCTGAACGACGACCTGTGACGCCGCCGCAGACCACGCCCCCCGCCTGAGCATCGAAGATCACCATGGACATCAAGACCGCCATCGCCCGCGTCATCGACGGCCATGACCTCGACGCCGACGAGATGACCCGGGTCATGCAGAGCATCATGACCGGCGGCGCCACGGCGGCGCAGATCGCCGGCTTCCTGGTCGCGCTGCGCCTGAAGGGCGAGAGCGTCAGCGAGATCGCCGCTGCCGCCGCCGTCATGCGAGAGCTCGCCGCCGGCGTGGACATCGGCGGGCTCGATCACGCCGTTGATATCGTCGGCACCGGCGGCGACGCATCCGGCACCTTCAACGTCTCCACCACCAGCATGTTCGTCGCCGCCGGCGCCGGCTGCCACGTCGCCAAGCACGGCAACCGCTCGGTGTCGTCCAAGTCCGGGGCCGCGGACGTGCTCGAGGCCGCCGGCATTCGACTGGACCTGACGCCGGATCAGGTGGCCCGCTGCGTGCGCGAGGTGGGCGTCGGCTTCATGTTCGCACCAGCCCACCACGGCGCCATGAAGCACGCCATCGGTCCCCGTCGGGAGCTCGGCGTGCGCACGATCTTCAACGTGCTCGGGCCGCTCACCAATCCGGCCGGCGTGCCGAACCAGCTGCTCGGGGTCTTCAGCGCCGACCTGCTGGAGCCGCTGGCCGAGGTGCTGCAGCGCCTGGGCTCCCGTCATGTGCTGGTGGTGCGCTCCCGCGACGGCCTGGACGAGATCAGCTGCGCCGAGCGCACGGATGTGGCCGAGCTGAAGGACGGGCGCATCAGCCGCTATAGTGTCGGCCCCGAAGACTTCGGCCTGCCGCGTGCGGACCTGGACGCGATCCGTGTCGACGGCCCGATCCAGAGCCTGGAGATGCTGACCGCCGTGCTCGACGGCCAGCCCGGGCCGGCCCGCACCATCGTCGTCCTCAATGCCGGTGCGGCCATCTATGCCGCCGACTGCTGCGACACCCTGGCCGACGGCATCGCGCTGGCGGACGAGACCATCCGCGGCGGCAAGGCTAGGGAGCGCTTCGATGCCCTGGTCGAGCTGACCCGCGACCTGTAACCGCGCGGGAGCCAGTGATGACGGATACTCCGGATATCCTCAAGCGCATCATCCGGCGCAAGGCAGAGGAAGTGACCGAGCGCGCCGAGGGGCTGCCGTTGCGCGAGCTCGCGGCCCGGCTGGAAGGGGCGCCGCCGACCCGAGGTTTCGCTGTCGCGCTGGAGGCGAAGCTCGCCGCAGGGCAGCCCGCCGTGATCGCCGAGATCAAGAAGGCGAGTCCCAGCAAGGGCCTGCTCCGGGCCGACTTCCGCCCCGCCGATATCGCCCGCTCCTACGAGGCCGGCGGTGCCGCCTGCCTGTCGGTGCTGACCGACGTGGACTTCTTTCAGGGCGCCGACGAATACCTGCAGCAGGCGCGTGATGCCTGCACTCTGCCGGTGCTGCGCAAGGATTTCGTCATCGATCCCTATCAGGTCTACGAGGCCCGCGTCATTGGCGCCGACTGCATCCTACTCATCGTCGCCTGCCTCGGCGATGCCCAGCTGCGAGAGCTTGCGGGGCTTGCCGCCCACCTGGACCTGGACGCGCTCGTGGAAGTCCACGACGCCGACGAGCTGGAGCGCGCCCTGGCCGTGCCAGGCCGCCTGGTCGGGATCAACAATCGGGATTTGCGCACGTTCGACGTGAGCCTGGACACGACGCTAAGCCTGTTGGCGCGTATCCCGGCGGGGCGTCTCGTCGTCACAGAGAGCGGCATCCACAGCCGCGGCGATGTCGCCCGAATGCAACGGGCTGGTGTGAATGCCTTCCTGGTCGGCGAGTCCTTCATGCGCGCCGATGATCCGGGCGCCAAGCTCAGCGAGCTGTTCGGCGGCGGCGCAAGAAACCAGGGAGACTAGTCGCAGGCCGCTCAGCGCGTCCCGAAGACGACGATGGTCTTGCCCGATACGCTGATGTGGCCTTGTTCCTCCAGGCTTTTCAGGACGCGCCCGGCCATCTCCCGCGAGCAGCCGACCATGCGGCCGATGTCCTGGCGGGTGATGCGGATCTGCATGCCGTCCGGATGGGTCATCGCATCCGGCTGCTTGCACAGCTCCAGCAGCGTGCCGGCGATGCGGCCGGTCACGTCCAGGAAGGCCAGATCGCCCACCTTGCGGCTGGTCTGGCGCAGCCGCAGTGACAGCTGGGTGCCGATCGCGAACATGAGCCCCTTGGCATGCTCGTTGAGCTCGCGGTCAAGCAACTGTTCGAGCCGCTTGTACGTGATCTCCGCGACCTGGCACTTGGTGCGGGTGCGCACGATGACGCTGCGTGTCTTCTGCGGCAAGAACAGGCCCATCTCGCCGATGAACTCGCCCTTGTTGATGTAGGCGAGGGTCAGCTCTCGGTGGTCCTCGTCCTCGATCAAGGCCGCCACGGAGCCGTCCACCAGATAGTAGAGGCTTTCGGCGGGCTCGCCCTCGCGGATGAAATCCACCCGCTTGTCGTAGTGTTTCATGTGGCAGAAGCTCAGGAACGGAGCGAGCCACGGTGGGTCCTGTTTGGGAATGAAAGGCGGCATTGGAGAGGTCATAGTGTGGCGACCTTGGCTGGAGCGGCCATTTGGATTCTACCAACGTCCGGGCAGTTGTCGATCCGTGTTAGCCTTCGGATTCATACGCGGCGCACCGCTGCGATGGGCGTGGCGGGCGCGCGCACTGTTCGGGGGACCGATGAAGGCACGCGTCAAATTGGTTGAAGGGGTGACCATGCTCGGCGAATCCGGCAGCGGGCATGCCATCGTGATGGATGGGCCGCCGGATTTCGGCGGGCGCAACCTCGGTATTCGTCCCATGGAGATGTTGCTGCTCGGCATGGGCGGATGTACAGAGTTCGATGTACTGCTGATCCTACGCAAAGCGCGCCAGCAGGTGACGGACTGTGTCGTTGAGCTGACGGCCGAGCGTGCGGAGACGGACCCCAAAGTGTTCACGCGCATCCATGCCCATTTCATCGTCTCCGGCCGCAACCTCAGCGAACAGCACGTGGAGCGGGCCATCCGCCTCAGTGCCGAGAAGTACTGCTCGGCGTCGATCATGCTCGGCGCCACCGCGACCGTCACCCACGACTTCGAGATCCGCGATGCCTGACACCCGGGCCGCGTCGGGCGCGTTCGACCATCTGGCCGGGGACTTCTTTTCGGTCTGGCTGCGCTACCATCCCGATGCCGCACTGGCCGCCGGGATCGCGGATTTCGCCGACCAGCTGCCGCCGCGCTCCGACGACGACCAGGCGGCCCTCGCGAGCTACCTGGAGAGTCTCATCCTGGCACTGGAGGAGCTCGACGCCGATGCCCTGGATGAGCCCCGTCGCATCGACCTGGCGCTGCTGTCCGCGCTGGCGTTCTCGGAGCACCGCGAGCTGCTGAGCTCGGACTGGCGTCACCGTGATCCGCTGCGCCACCTGTCGCTGGGCGTCATCCATCGCCTGACCATGTTGAATCCGGACAGGCTGCGGGATGCGCTGGCCGCCATGCTCGGGGGGATGCCCGGCCATCTGCGGCTGGCCCAGACCCAGCTGGCGCAGAGCGCGGAGCTGGTGCCCGCGCCGCTGGCCGAGGCGGCGGTCGCGGCGGCCAGCGATGGCCGGCGCTACCTGCGGGAGCTGGCCCGCAGCCGGTGGCTGCGCAAGCACTGTCACGGCTACGGCGAAGTCGAGACCCTGGCCGAGGCGGCGGCGACCGCGCTCGGATACTTCGGCGAGACTCTCGCACGCGAGGTATTGCCGCGGGCGGCTGGCCGGGTTGGCTGCGGTCTGCCGCAACTGCGGCTGCTCCTGAGGCAGCGACACTTCCTGGACGTAGAGCCCGCCGCCTGCGGCGGACTACTGGAGGCGCTGGCCGCCGGGACCGAGGCGGCGGCCTTCGGCGACGGGGGCGTAGGCGGGGTCCCCGAGGCCGCCCGTGCAGGGCAGACCCTGGAGCTGGTGCGCACCGAGTCCGCGGCGCTGGCAGCCCGTCTGGAGGCTGAGGGCATCGCGACGCTGCCACCGGTGCCGCTGCAGGTCCGCTCCGGTCCCGCCTGCCCGAGGCCGGGGCGGCCTTGCATCGATTACGTCCCTGACCTGAGGCGCGGCGAGGGCGTTCTCTGTGTATCCGAGGCGGGAGACGGCATCGCGGTCACTGCCCAACGCACCGCCATCCGACTGGAGTGCCTGCACCTCGGCTGGGGTGGCGCGCATCTGCTCGGCTTCGCCGGCGGCATGGCGGCGCGCTCCCTGCCGCGCAGGTTGGCGGCCTCGGCGACGCTGGCCGGCGGCTGGGGCCTGGCACTCGACCGGCGCCTGTTCGACGCGGACGGCGCCGATCTCGGCGATCGCAAGGCCGTCCTGTCGCGCCGCGCGCGAGCCATTCGATTGGCGCGCGTGGATCTGGACCTGCACGCTGGCCGGCTCAGTGCGAGCGCTGCTCTGGACGACCTGATTGCGTTGGGTCTGGACAGGTCCGTCGCCCTCGGGGCCCTCGCCGGCATCATCCAGCGCCCCGGCGATGCGCTGGCCCGGGTGCTCGGCTGGCGCATGATCGAGCTGGCGCGGAAGGACAGCTCCGGCATCGACGAGCGTGCCTTCAACGACCGTCTGCTCACGCTGGGACCCGTCCCGCTGCCGCTGGCACTGCGGCACGCCGTTGGGGACGAGACGGAGCGCCGGGCGGCCGCCGCTCTGGTCACGGAGTACGCCGGCTGACGGTTGCTCGGCCGCGCGCGCCGGCGCGCTGGTCGGAAGCGCTGCCGCCGGCGACCGGACCGGTTGCCGCACACACCCTCAAACGTACTTGTAATCCGCGCCACGTGGGCGTAGCGTCCGCGTCCCCTTCCCGGAAATGTCTCACCATCCCACCCTGGAGCCGTATCCGAGGGTCACGATGCCCAAGCCGTCCAAACGCCTGAAGCTGCATGGGTTCAACAACCTGACCAAGTCCCTGAGCTTCAACATCTATGACATCTGCTACACGGACTCGCACGAGCAGCGCCGGGCCTACATCGACTACATCGACGAGGCCTACAACGCCGAACGGTTGACCGGCATCCTGACGGACGTGTCCAACATCATCGGCGCGAACATCCTGAACATCGCGCGCCAGGACTACGATCCCCAGGGCGCTTCGGTCACCATGCTCATCGCGGAGGAGCATCCCCACGACCAGACCCTGTCCAACTCCGCCACGCCGGGACCGCTGCCGGAGGCCGTGGTCGGCCATCTGGACAAGAGTCACATCACCGTCCACACCTATCCGGAGAGTCATCCCCACAACGGCATCAGCACCTTCCGCGCCGACATCGACGTCTCCACCTGCGGTCTGATCTCACCGCTGAAGGCGCTGAACTACCTGATCCATGCGCTGGAATCGGACATCGTGATCATGGACTACCGGGTGCGCGGCTTCACCCGCGACGTTCGCGGGCGCAAGCATTTCATCGACCACAACATGAGCTCGATCCAGAACTACCTGTCGCGGGACACCAAGAACCGCTATCAGATGATGGACGTGAACGTGTATCAGGAGAACCTGTTCCACACCAAGATGGTCGTCAACGACTTCCGTCTCGACGATTACCTGTTCTGCATCGATCCCGCCGACCTGTCGGACAAGGATTACGACCGCATCCAGCGCCTGGTGCGCCGCGAGATGATGGAGATCTTCTACGGCCGCAACATTAGCCGGGACATCGCCTGCTGGAAGACGCCGCGGAGGACGTAGGCAGTGTCGGGGCTGGGTGGCCGGCCGCTCTCAGGACCTCAGCGGTGCGTTCTCGCTCATCAGATCCAGTAGGCGCCGTTCGTCATCACCTTCGATACCGCCTTCATCGCCACCTTCACCGGTGCCGGGAGCTCGGCGCCGCCTGCGTCCAGCGCGACGGTGGCGTGATGGATCTCGTCGTCCTTCATCTGCTCCAGGACCGAACGCGTGCGCAAGTCGTCGGCGGGCACCTGCGCGATGTGAGACTCCAGGTGATCCTCCACCTGGCGTTCGGTCTCGACGACGAAGCCCAGGCTCCACTTGTCGCCGGCCAGTCCGGCCAGTGCGCCGATGGCGAAAGAGCCGGCGTAAAACAGCGGATTGGCGAAGCTCTTGCGACCGCCCAGCTCTTCGATGCGCTGCTCGCACCAGGCCAGGTGGTCGTTCTCCTCCTGTGCCGAGCGCTCCAGGCTGTCGCGCACTTCCGGCAGCCGCGCAGTCAGGGCCTGCCCCTGGTACAGGGCCTGCGCACAGACCTCGCCGGTGTGGTTGACCCGCATCAGGCGTCCGAGGTGACGGCGCTCCTGCTCGGTGAGGTCCACGTCGTCGTGGGGCGCCGCCGGGTTGGGCCGCTCGGTGATGCGCGGGCGGCCGAACAACGTGCGCACCGCCTGGTCGAGGTTGATCAGGGCATGGTCGAAACGGGAGTAGTGGCGTGTGGTCATGATCCAAACGATGGTGGGTGGATGTTGGGATTCGGACGTTCGTCCAGTCAGTCCCTGCTCAGCTGTCGCGCCAGCAGCTCGACCGGATGCAGCACCTCGCAGTCGAGACCGGCCTCCCGCGCCTGCGAGCGCAGGTGCAGCGCGCAGCCGGTGTTGGTCGTCACCAGCACGTCGGGGGCGAGCCGGCGCAGCGCCTCGATCTTCGGCCGCGCCAGCTCGACGGCGGTCTG
>Ga0316578_10000707_pt1 | contig 12057 bp, 11 predicted proteins | sample J0NA_2_FD_203076 | JGI IMG/M metagenome (GOLD analysis project Ga0316578, IMG submission 203076) | Rhizosphere microbial communities from salt marsh grasses in Alabama, United States - J0-2_160517rDrC | ecosystem: Host-associated > Plants > Roots > Rhizosphere | place: USA: Alabama | collected... | reverse complement strand
GCTGCTTGGGCAGCAGTTGCCGAACGCTGGTTTAGATTTAGTATCAACCGACGGTTATGCCAGCTTGCAATTGACGTCTTACTGTCTATTATAGAGGGCAGACCTTTTCGTTTCAATCATTTCAATTTTGTAATTCTCGCAGGGTTTAATGTTCATTATGATGAACAAAAAATTTATGAACTTTAGCTTTCTGCAAGCGTGCCGGATTGGATAATGCTTTATAATTAAAAAATTAGCTTGACAAAGCGGATTTAAATGATAGGATATCACACTCTAAACGTTCATTTAGGTGAACAGGCTGACCGGGAAATCTGCTTTAAAGAACCCTGCACTCAAACTTCTGGTACGATTCGATATCAAGGATAAATGATGGATAAGAAAATATTGACGATTGATCCGGAAAAATGTACGGGCTGCCGCAACTGTGAACTCGTTTGTTCGGTCATGCATAACGGGGTCAGCAACCCTTCTTTAGCCCGCATTCAGGTTGTCAAATGGGAAAATATCGGCGTTTATATTCCCATGACCTGCCAGCAATGTGAAGATGCGCCTTGCATGGCGGTTTGCCCCAAAGACGCCATTTACCGTGATGAAACGCTGGAACGCATCCGGATTAACCACGAGCTCTGCATCGGCTGCAAGATGTGCGTTGCTGCCTGCCCATTCGGCGCGGCAAAGTGGGATTCGAAACGCGGCCGTGTATTCAAATGCAACCTGTGTCATGGCGATCCGCAATGCGTTCGCTTCTGCTACACCAAGGCGGTCGATTATCTTGAAACCGGCAGGCTGAGCACCGATCGTATGCGCCAGGCTGCCGAAAATGTGGCCAGCGCAACACGTAATCATATCCGATAACCCTCTGCTTAGGGTTATCGGATCTGAAGGATTGCGTTTCAAGTCACGCTAAAGCGTGACGCTCTTTTATCGAGCAATTTGAATATTGGAGGGACCCATTTTGAAAATCCAGGTAGAATCTCTCGGGTTGCCGACACTGTCAAAATTAATCGGAAAAAAGTCCGAAATAGAGATGGCTGACGGGACGGTGGCGGACCTGATTACGCATATTGTGAGTCGAAGTGGTCGGGAGGCGCGAAAAATACTGCTGGATCAAAGCGAACAACTGGATATGACCATCCAGGTGATGGTCAATGATGAAGGCTTTGTGCCGAGAAACGAGTTGTCACAGCGGGCGCTCAAAGACGGTGATTCGGTTAAGATCATGTTGCTGGTCGGTGGTGGATAAGCCCCGTCTCTCTCACCGGCAAAATTTAATTTTATAATGCAAAGCTGGCGGATGCATAAGTTAATTGCTTTAACCATCATGGCCGAGCCGGGGAAATCCGAAACCCTAAACTCTAAATTCGAAAAAAATTCGAATGACCAAAGTACCAATGATCAAAAATTCGGCTTGCTTTTGTTTTGAATTTTGAACATTCGTATTTTGATATTGTTTCGAATTTCGAATTTCGATATTCGAATTTACAAAAATATTGAGTTTTTTCGAGTTATTTTTATAGCACGGTGAACCTTTATGTCTTATTTTCGTGTAAATGATAACTGCAACGGCTGCCTGTCCTGCGTGGAAAATTGTCCAGCGGCGGCATTGGATTTTGTTGATCAAAATGACGGACGAACCCTTAAACACAATATGACCAAATGCGCCCGTTGCGGTCAATGCTGGCGGATTTGCCCTCAGGAAGCCATCGAGTTTCAGCATCTCTTAGTGGGCGAGTGGGATGATGTTATTACACTTGATTTGATTCATTGTCGGGTATGCGGCGAACCGTTGTATTCACCGGCGTATCGACAAAAAGTGGAAAGCACGCTTAATTCAAGCGCTGAAGCCCTCTGTCCGAAGCATCGGCAGACCGATGCGGCCTCGAAGCTCCTGCATCCCGGCCGGGGCAGGGCAACTTTTAAATCGGGGGACAAATGATAGTCGGAGATTTAAAGCCACTGGAAGAAATCGTTTCAGCCATTAAAGAATTCAAGCAGGTTCTTGTTCTGGGCTGCGGCAGCTGCGTGACGGTTTGCCTTTCGGGAGGCGAAAAAGAGGCTGAACAGCTCAGCCGCGACCTCTCTCAAATAAAGCATTATCAGGGCCCTCCGCCGAAATTTGTGGTCGGCTCTATTCTCAGGCAGTGTGAAACGGACCTGGTCCATGAATATCAGGAAATCCCCCCCGGAACCGATGCTGTGTTGTCGCTTGCCTGTGGAGCCGGTGTTCAAACCCTGGCAGATGCCTATGAACCCCTGCCGGTGATTCCGGCCCTGAATACGACCTTTCTGGGGGCGTCGGACAAGCCGGGGACCTGGACTGAAAAATGCAAAGGCTGCGGGGACTGTATTTTGATCCATACCGGCGGTATCTGTCCGATTGCGCGTTGCGCCAAGAGCCTATTCAACGGTCCCTGCGGCGGATCCAAAGGGGGCTACTGTGAGGTCGGCCAGGACACTCCCTGCGCCTGGACCCAGATTGTTGCCCGGCTCAAGAAAATGGGCAAGCTGCACTGTTATGAGGAAATTCGCTCGGCCAAAAATTGGAAACCGGGCGGCGCGGCCGGGGTGCGCAGGCGGGTGCGAACCGGTCTGGCTGAGGGATCAGAGAACAGATGACGGAGGTCAGGAGACAGAGATCAGATGGAATCCGGAGAGTAGGGCGGCCCTCTCTGGCCGCCGGTTGAGGTCTGCACAGTGGCCGACCATACTTTCTGTCCTCTGACATCTGTTATCTGTCATCTGAATCCCGGACCCTGAGCCCAGAACCTCTGAACCTGTGAATATGGAAATAAAAGAATTTGACATACTTTCCGTTGGCGTGGATGTTGGAAGTTCAACCAGTCATCTGGTTTTTTCCAAACTGGTGCTCAAAAAAGATGAGCGGTCGGATACGCGGCGCTTCAAAATTGAGGAAAGAAACATCGTCTATGAAGGCCGAATCATCCAGACACCGCTACTTGATGATAATACAATCGATATCAGTAGCTTAACCGAATTTTTTAATTCTGAATATAAACGTGCTGGAATTGATCCGAATGATATCCAAACCGGCGCGGTAATCGTCACCGGCGAGTCCGCCCGAAAAAAGAACGCCCGGCAGATTGCCGGAGCACTGTCCAATGATGCCGGGAAATTCGTGGCGGCAACGGCCGGGCCCAATTTCGAAAGCTTACTTGCCGCAATGGGTTCTGGTGCGGCGGCACGATCAAAGGATCATAACAAGACCATCATATCCTGTGACATTGGTGGCGGGACGTCAAACATCGCCGCGATCCAAAACGGGCAGACCATCTCGACGAGTTGCATCTCTGTCGGTGGGCGGCTGCTGGGTGTCAGTTCCGGAGGAAAAATATGGCGGATCGACAAACCGGCCCGCAAGGTGATGCAGCATCTGGGGTTGAACCATAAAATCGGGGATCGTATTTCAAAGCAAGACATCAAAAGAATCAGCGCTGCATTTGTCGAGGCGTTATTTGAGGTGATCAAAGGCCCCGCAAATTCACCGTTAGCAAAACAACTCATGTTGACCGATGACCTGCAATTTCCCGGACGCATTGACGAATATTCATTTTCCGGGGGGATTGCGGAATTGATGTACGGGGGACCAAATCATTATGACGATATCGGGCAAATTCTGGCCGACCAGATAAATGCGTTAACGCCCGGATTGACTGCTGTGGTTGTGGAACCCGCCAATAAAATCAGAGCGACCGTCATTGGAGCCGGCGCCTATTCCTTATCCATATCCGGCAGTTCTTGTTTTATGGATGATCAGATTACCTTCCCGATAAGAAACGTACCGGTCATTCGGGTGGACGTTGACGGGTCAAAATTAAGTCTTGAACATATCGTATCACAGATAAATGCCGCCTTCCGGCGATTTGACCTGGTCGAAGGTGAGGAGGTTGTGGCCTTATACTTTAAGGACCCGGTTCGGGCGTCTTATCCCCAGCTGGAGTTGTTTGCCCGATCAATTGAAGCGGCATTGGCAGATTCAATTCAGAAGGAAATACCGATTATTTTGATCTTTGAAACCGATATTGCCTGCGGCGTCGGCAATGTCATCCGTCGCGAAACCCGATTAAAAACAAATTTGTTGACCCTCGATGAGCTAACCTTGAAAGATGGTGATTGGGTCGATATCGGAGAGCCTCTGGTGGCCGGTCAGGTGTTTCCGGTTACTGTGAAGTCACTTGTTTTTCACTAGAAATGGTTTCAATTTAGGCAAGCGTAGATTAGAGCGTTGATCGGTTGGCATTGCGCGGGGTGAGGAGCTGTTTTTGAATCCGTCGGCTGATGGTCTTGGCAGCCTGCTGGGTCTGAACGGTAAGTGCTTTCATCTTTTTATCATCAAGACTGGCCTTGAACCCGACCGTCCAAATGGCAGACTTTAATTGGCCCAGACCCATTAGCGGCGATGCCACCGCCCGGACGCCCGGAATATATTCCTCGTCATCAACGGCGAACCCAATTTCCCTGACATGCTTTAATTCCTTGAAATACAGGGCCGTATCGACGATCGAATTATCCGTGAAGCGGGGCAGCCCTTTGGCGTTGATCATTTTGCGGGCCTGTTCGTCATCCATCGATGCCAGAAAAACTTTGCCCACGGCTCCGGCCAGCATGGGTATGGATGTACCGACCGAGGCTGTAATTTTAAGATCCTGTCTGGACTCTACGATATCCAGCACGGAAACGTGGTCCCAGTTCAGAATGCCCAGAAAAACAGATGTCTGGTTTTTTTCCATCAGTTCTTCCATGGTCGGCCGTGCCGAAGTTTGGAGATCAACCTGGGAATAGGCCGAACGACCGATTTCGAGCAGGGCGAAACCCAGTTTATATTTTTTGGTGAGCGGGTCCCGCATTACGGCACCCAGCTCTTCCAGGGCCGATGTCATGCCATGGACCGTGCTCTTGGCCATCTTGAGTTTCTTGGCCAGTTCGCTCACACCCAAACCCTGATGGGATGAAGAAATGGCACTGAGGATGGCAAAAGCCTTTTTTACGGAAGGTGCATCATATTTTTTCATTTGTTAAGAATACAATCGGACATCCATATTTGTCAACGAATTTCGTTCATCTTAATGAACGCAATTTTTATAAATTCAATTTACCCGAGCATCATGCTCGTTGGCCTTAATCCGGAATTGATTTTATAATTGAGAAATACAAGTCTAAAAATATGGCAAAAAGCATATTTTCGCTTGATCATATAGGCGCGCTGTGGTATCAAGTTCAGTAATTCAAATTGTTCATAATAATGAACATAAGAACAAAGGAGAGTAAAATGGCGACCGAAAAAAAAGGCCTTTCAACGGCCGAAAATCTTCGAAAGACCCGGACCTACGGTAAGTTCAGATGCCATAATCCGAGCTGCATGGAAAGGATTCAGCCGGAAAAGGGGTGCAAGACCGCCAAATGCCCTACATGTGGCATGGAATACCGGATCCACTGGGTCAATCCCAATTTGCCCCGTATCCGGGGACCGGTCTGGGAGGTCAATAAGAAATTGGCAGAAGCAAAATTAAAAGAAAAGGGGGTAACCTAATATGGCGTTAAACAGAAAGATCGCATACATTGATCTCACCACCGGTGACATCCAGACCAAACCGATTCCGCTTGAGATCAGAAAAAAATTCCTGGGAGGCCGCGGATTGGATGCCTATCTGCTTTATAACCATACCAAGAAGGGCTGTGACCCGCTGGGTCCTGAAAATACCCTTTTGATCAGCGGCGGTATCCTTACGGCCACCTGCGCTTCGGCCACTGCCAGAACGCATGTCATGGCAAAATCGCCGCTGACCGGAATGCTGGGCAGCACGAATATGGGAGGCTTTTTTGCGCCCGAGCTTGCCTGGGCGGGCTTTCACCATATGGTCATCAAAGGTAAAGCCAAACACCCCGTTTATATTTCTGTTCACAACGGTGAGATTGAGATTCGAGACGCCCGCGGCATCTGGGGTAAATCCGTGACCGACACCCAGTGGGCCATTCGGGAAGACCTGGGGGATGAGGAGGTCAAAAGTTGCGTTTGCGGGCCGGCCGGAGAGAATCTGGTTGCTTTCGCCAACGTCATGACGGGAATTAAAAATTCCGGTGGACGCACAGGGATGGGCTGTGTCATGGGTTCCAAGAATTTGAAGGGCGTCGCCGCACGCGGGACCATGGACATCGAGATTGCTCATCCGACTGAAGCCCTGGAATACAATAAACGCTTCATCGACCAGATTGTCAGCGCCAAAGTCAACCAAACCCAGGGAGTGCTGGGGACGCCTTTCATCTGGGGTGCGACGAATTGCTGGGGAGGCGTCCGGACGCGGAATTTTCAATACAACCAGTGTGAATATTCAGATGACATTGAACCCGAGCGTATCGATGAAATTGCCGAAGAGACCATGGGCCCCCATCATATGACGGGCTGTTTCGGTTGCCAGGTCCATTGCCGGGCCAAGTATAAAATTCCGGGAGGCCCCCTGGCCGGTAAATACGATGAAGGGCCGGAATACACCTCTCTGGGGGCGTTTGGGTCCGAGACCGACACACCCCGGGCTGAGACGGTTCTGACAGGCAATTATCTGGTCAATCAGTTCGGGATGGATAATCTTGAAACCGGCAGCCTCATTTCCTGGGCGATGGAGCTTTACGAACTGGGCATCATCACCGACAAAGAAACCGATGGGCTGGATTTGAGCTGGGGAAATGACGAGGCGGTCCTCGAAATGGTCGAACGGATCTGCTACCGCAAAGGCTGGCTGGCAGATGCACTTGCCGACGGCGGTATCCCGGCTTCGAAAAAGATCGGGAAAAAATCTTTTGATTATCTCGTTCAGGTCAAAGGCATGAGCAATTTGCATTCTGATGAACGGCCCACCCCGGCGCTGGCGCTCAATGTTGCCACCGCATCCAGAGGTTCGGACCATTTGAGAAGCAGGCCGGCCATCGATTTATACCATTTGCCGGAAGAGGTTTTACGAAAGATTTACGGCAGCCCGATCCCCTATGACGGGCCGTTGAGTTCCGAACATACCGAATATGTCGGCAAACCCTGGCAGGTTTTCTGGCAGGAAAACTGTTACATGGGCGTCGATTGTCTCGGTATCTGCAAATATCATACAACCTTCCTGGGACCGACACTGCCCAATTTCGAGGATTGGTCAAAAGTGCTTTACTATAATACCGGCCTCGAAATGACACCCGAAGAGATATGGCAAGTCGCCAGGAGATGCAACATGATCGAAAGACTCTTTAATTTAAGAGAGGGGCTGAGCCGAAACGATCTTGAAAAAGGCGATATGTTGAACCATCGCTATTTCGATGAGCCCTGCAGGCGGGGTGCCATTGATGTGATCGGCATGAAGATTGATAAGAAAAAATTCATCAAGATGGTCGATGAGTTATACAAGCACCAGGGGCTCAATCGAGATGGTGTTCCTAAAAAGGAGACCTTAAAAAACCTCGGCCTGGAAAATGAGCCGTCCCATTTACTGTAATCCCAATGAGTAAAAACGCATTGGGTGTTATTGGTTATTTGTTACAAGTTATTCGGTTTGATGGATCAAAACCCGCATCCGAATAACGAATAACGATTAACAATTAACTTCAAATTGAGCGTTCACGCTCAATTTGACTGGAGGAAATAATGGCTAAAGTATTACATGTAGATCACCAGAAGTGCACGGGCTGCCGGCTGTGCGAGCTTGTGTGCGCTGTTTCGCATGATGGAATCTCCAATCCTGCCAGAAGCCGGATACGGGTGGTAAAATGGGAGGCTGAAGGTCTGTATATTCCGATGGTCTGCCAGCAATGTCAGGATGCGCCCTGTTTGAATGTTTGCCCGGTCAAGGCCATCTCACGCAATGAGGAAACGGCACAGGTCGTTGTTGATTATGATGTCTGCATCGGCTGTCGGTCGTGTGTGAGCGCATGTCCTTTTGGTGCTATGAATTTTAATCCCACCGACAGACAGGTCTTCAAGTGCGACCTCTGTGACGGCGATCCGCAGTGTGTCCGTTTCTGTGAAGAAAAGGCCGTGGATTTTATCGAGTCAGATAAAGTGGGCATTAACAAGCGGCGCAAAGCGGCGGAACGGGTATCGTCGGCAAGTAAGGAAGCCGCCGCCCTGGAATCACAGATCTAGCGCCACCTTAAAGTCCACGGTTTTATTTTGCATACGTGATGGAGGTTCCCGGTTGACCCGGGAGCCTCTATCTTTTTGAATGAGAAAATAAGATAATGGCAGCCGCCAGGACAACATACCGCTTTCCCCAGAAAATGGCCATCATTACCAGCTATTTTAAAGATGAGACATACGGGCTGCTGGGTCCCCAGATGGCGGCTACCATCATCGAAGCTCATGGCGGCTGCGAATGTATTGTCATTGCCGTCAGCCGTGAAGACGATAAGACCGCACTCAAAGCGGTATTGGCGGATTATTTTGCAGCCCGGAGACCCATCATCGGGTTTTCTGCTTTGAGCGGCCGCGAAGATCTTTTCACCCTGGCCGGGGAGCTGAGGGCCGAGGGCGCCACCACCATCCTCGCAGGCCCGCAGGCCGATGTTGATTTTTCAGGAGAACAAGACTGGCGCAATCACCCCCATCGCTTTAAGGGTTTCAGGGAATGCTTCAACTACGGCCTGCAGGGGCCGGCGGAACAGGTGATTCCCCTGTTAAGCCGTCTGAATAAAAATGACAGGACGTCCATCACCGGTCTGCTGTATACGGACAAGGCAGGCAGCCTCAGGCAAAACCGGGTCAAAAACTGGGACCGCAACTATCTGGGTCTGGTGCGCTGGGATAATATCTACCGGCTCATCAAAGACGGGATTGCGCCTTTAACAATCAATACGGGCCAGGTGCTGCAGCACATCGGCTGCCCCCACGCCGCTAAAATAACCGAACCGCAGATCGATTATCCGGCTTCGATACGAAAAAGGCAGGGACAAAAGATAAAACTCCATCTGAAGGGCTGCAGTTTCTGCGATGTGGCGGCGGACAAAGGCTTTCACGGTAAACTGGATATGGAAACGGTGATCGCTCAAATACAATGCCTGCCGCAAGCTTCGGACGGCAGAAAAATTCCGTTTGAACTCATCAATGAAAATCCGCTGCCCGCGTTCCCCGACCTGTTGCAAGAAGCACGTTCACGTGAAATCGGAATTTCACAGATCAATCTCACCTTGAGGGCGGATGGACTGATATCCGGAATGGAGCACTTAAGAGCAGCACTGCAGATGGCGCGGGAAATGGGAATTAATGTACTCTTGAGCTCGATCGGGTTTGAGTCCTTTGATAACCGCATTCTGCGAAATCTGAACAAAGGGCTGAGGGTCGAGACAAATCTGCAGGCAATACGCCTCATCCGGCAGCTGAAAGAAGAATTTGGCGACACCTTTGGATATTCGACCGGGGAAGGGGCCAACCACGGATTTATCCACCCCACCGCATGGGACACCGAAGAAACCGAAGCTGAAATCCAAAAAACCATTTATCTCTACGGCCTGCAAAACGATATCCTGCCGCCTCACAGTACCCCCCTGATTATCCATCACGCCTCGGGTCTGGCGGACTGGATCAGAGAAATTGAGCGCCGGGAACGGCTCCGGTTCAAGAGATACGGCACGGTTATCGGCTGGTGGGATAAACCGCGCTGCATTTGAGTAAATTTGCTTCGCTCATCGTATGCAGCTATGGTAAAGCGCTTAATTCCCTCTCTTGAAAGTTGCACCCGTCTTTGATATTCATGATTTGTCAAAAATTTTTGGATATAGTTCTGAAATTTTTCCTTTTTAGTTTAAAATCCTTAAGTACGATGAAGGAGGAGTTAAATGCCGAAAAAATACGATGCAGTTATTATTGGTTCAGGTGTTATTGGGTGCTGTGTAACCTTTGAACTGACCAAGCGCGGGTATAAGACACTGAGTGTGGATAAACTCGGTGACGCCGGCATGGGTTCCACGAGCGGATCGTGTGCCATCATTCGCTTCCATTATTCTACAACCGAAGGCGTGGCGCTGGCAAGAGAAGGCTATTACTACTGGCTGGATTGGCCTACCTATCTCGAAGTCAGAGATCCCCAAGGCATGGCCACTTATCGCAACACCGGGGCTCTGGTCATCAAAACGCCCGTCAATAAAAATCTCAGCCGTGTAAAAGCGGCTCTGGACGAATTTGGCGTGGGGTACCTGGAGCTGGAACCGGAAGAGATCAGGCGTTACCTGCCGAGCGCCAATCTGGCAAGCTATTTTCCCCAAAAATGGGTAGACGATCCACAATTCGGTCAACCCACTGCCGAGAAGATCCCCGGGGCCCTCTGGATTCCGGAATCCGGATATATCTCAGATCCCAAACTTTCCGCCCATAACGTTCAGGTGGCGGCCCAGGCCAAACAGGCTGAATTTTTATATGGGGCCGAGGTTTCTGAAATTCTGAAGAAAAAGGGGCGAACCGCCGGTGTTAGGCTGGCCGACGGCAGTGAAATCGAAGCACCGGTGGTGGTGAACGTGGCGGGTCCCCACTCTTTTTTGATCAATCGAATGGCCGGTGTAGAAGCGTCGATGAAGATCAAAACACGGCCGATGAAACAGGAAGTTGCCCATGTGCCGGCACCCGAAGGAATGAATTGGGAGCGCGATGGCTACATGCTGTCTGACGGGGACATTGGTTGCTATTCGCGCCCTGAGGTGGGCAACCACATTTTGATCGGCAGTGAAGATCCGGAATGCGATCCGCTTATGTGGGTGGATGACCCGGACGATTATGACACCAACTTTACCGATCAATTCAAGTGCATGGTCATGCGCGAAGCCATGCGGGTCAGTGACCTGGCCATCCCCAACCAGTATCAGGGCGTTGTGGATCTCTATGATTGCAGTGATGACTGGATTCCCATTTACGACAAATCCGATCTGCCCGGATTCTACATGGCGATCGGCACCAGCGGCAACCAGTACAAAAACGCCCCGGTTGCGGGGGCCATGATGGCGGAACTGATCGATGCCTGTGAGAAAGGGCTCGATCACGATGCAGCTCCGTTCCAGTTTCATCTGAAGTATACGCGGCGTGATCTCAATGTGGGATTTTTCAGTCGAAATCGCGAAATCAACACAGATTCCAGTTTTTCGGTCATTGGATAAGGCGCACAGCCGCTAACAGCTTTTATCGGAGAGGTCGCAATAGAGTCGAAGAACTTTTTTACCAGATCCACAGGATCATTTCTTTTGCGCCAATAAAATTCGGTTTTTCTTTTTAGCGGGTTTTTCTATCTGCTTGTTTTCCCCCCAGCGTTTGAACAGATTGTGCTCAATACCCATGTAGTCGAACACTTTGCCGATGGTCTGGTCAATAATATCTGCGATGGTCTCGGGCTGGTGGTAAAAGGAAGGTACCGGGGGCAATATGTGGGCGCCCATTTCGGCAGCCAGGGTCATCAGGCGGAGGTGGCCCACATGCAGCGGTGTCTCCCTGACCACCAATACCAGTTTGCGCTTTTCTTTCAAGGTCACATCCGCGGTCCGGACCAGCAGGTTTTCATTATAGGAATTGGCGATACCGGAAAGCGATTTAATGGTGCAGGGTATGACCACCATGCCTTCGGTCAAAAACGAGCCGCTCGCCAGGGATGCAGCCATATCATTGTGGTCGTAGACAAAATCCGCCATGGCTTCAACCTCTGCGGGCGAGTAACGGGTTTCGATCTCGATGTTCAGCCGGCCGGCGTCGGAAATGATCAAATGGGTTTCAAAATCCGTTTTCCGCAGCACGTCCAGCATGCGAACCCCGTAAGTGACCCCGCTGGCCCCGGATATGCCGATTACAATTCGTTTTGTCATAAATATGTCCTTTTCGATTTTTTTACCGCAGACCCCCGCAGACAGACGCAGACATTATATTAGTCTGCGAAAGCCTGTGTACGTCTGCGGTTAAAAAAAAACAAACTCTGCGTCTCTGCGGTGAACAAATGCAAAATTAAGCTATATTAATTATAACCTATTTTTTATGCGATGGAAATTCTTCAATACATCGCTGCAAAATCATGTCCACCAGAATTTCACTGTTCT
>Ga0316578_10000706_pt1 | contig 12058 bp, 11 predicted proteins | sample J0NA_2_FD_203076 | JGI IMG/M metagenome (GOLD analysis project Ga0316578, IMG submission 203076) | Rhizosphere microbial communities from salt marsh grasses in Alabama, United States - J0-2_160517rDrC | ecosystem: Host-associated > Plants > Roots > Rhizosphere | place: USA: Alabama | collected... | reverse complement strand
CCACCAGGACAGATCGAATCGAGCCGCCCTGAGATAACTACCGCAGGAGGGGCATTTCAGACGTCCGAACCACGCCGCCCAGCCGAAACGCCGCCACCGCAGGACCTCCGCGGTAAAACCGTCCTCAAACCGAACCTTGAAGTTCTTGTCCCCGAGTCCCACGCTCTCCGCAACCGCCGCCAGTGCACCGTACGCATAAGCCGAGAGCTTGGCCCCCGTGCTGCGGTAGGCTCGCTCCCGAGTCAGGACCTCTCTCCCGTAACGCCAGAAGGCCCGTTCCTGGAGACCGGCCTCTCCCACACGGATCAGGATCACGTTCCCCACAGCCAGAAGCGCGATGTTCTCCGTCCGGGCAAGCACCTGCCCCCGGTCCTTGCATACGCGCTCCAGACCGGGTATCGCTCCGCCCTGTTCCTCGGGGGGCCAGAGATTCCACCGGAAGCACGAATCGCAGACGATCCAGACCCGCTCCCTTCCGGGGTCGAAGGCGATGCGCCAGGCGGGGGGGAGCGACCCGAACCGCCACCCCTCGTCGAAGCGATTGTGGCAGAAGAGACAGCGGTGGACCGGTTTCGTGTCAGCCATGGTTGTCCGTCCCAGGGGAATCCCAGCCCCTACTCGTCGAAGGGCGAACCCTCCAACAACCCCTCCAGGCTCCTCTCCTCCGACCCGTTCTCCGTGCAGACGGCGAAGCGGCTCTCCTGGGCGCCGTAGAGGGCCACCCCCGCAAACTCTCCGGCCTTGTCCAGGACGAAGAACCGTACGTCGAAGTTGGGCAATCCACGGGCATTCAACAGTCTTTCTTCCACCGTGTTACTCTGGATTCTCCTCAGTGCAGCCATGCCTGCGTCCTTCGGGTGCATTCCCTGCCTCATGGATTCGACGATTAGGAAGGAGCTGAGGTTGTAGAGGTTCGCCTCTCCCCGCCCGGTGGACCCGGCGGCTCCCACGGCTCCGTCGACGTAGAGACCCGCCCCCAGAATCGGCGAATCCCCGGTCCTCCCGGGGATCTTCCAGGCGAGGCCACTGGTAGTCGTGACGCCACAGATCTCTCCCGTGGGACCGATTCCGTTGGAGTTGGTGGTTCCCCAGAATGAGTCCCCGTCGATGAGACCCTCCTTCACCATCTGGAGCCCTGCCTCGTATCCCACCCGGCTTCGCCTCTTCGGATCCAGATAGTGGTCGGGATCGATTCTTCGCTTCCATTCCAGCCAACGCTCCCGGGAATGGGGGGTGTTCAGATCGTCCTCGATGGTAAAGCCCAGGAGGCGGGCGAAATCCTGGGCCCCCTTCCCTACGAGAAGGTGATGGTCCGTGTTTTCCATTACGGCCTGGGCAACCAGGGAGGGGGTGCGGACCCCCTCCAGTGCAGCGACCCCTCCGGCCTGCTTCCTCGGACCGTGCATGCAGCAGGCGTCCAGCTGCACGACACCCTCGGCGTTGGGAAGCCCGCCGTAGCCGATCCCGGACTCCTCGGGATCCAGCTCCGGGATGTTCACGCCCGCGATGAGAGCATCCAGGACGTCCTCTCCCTCCGTGATTCCCCTGAATGCCCTTTCCAGGGAGTTCTCCGGCCCGCCGTTTCTATAGCGGGATCCGCTGACGTCGGAGATCACCACCGGTTTCACGCTCCGGGGGGTGTGGACCAAGGGAGCCATGGACCATTTCTCTCCTTCGGGTCCAGGCCTTCCACCCATCCCTTCCACCGGGGCAGGCAGGGCCGCAGCCATCCCCGCAGCGCCGGCGGAAATCACGAACTCCCTTCGTGTGAACTTGCTCTTCATCGTGTGCTCCCGTTCCTCTCCTGCGGGTCTACTCATCAGACAAGACAGGATCTAGCGGGGATGCGGGAAGCCGTGCAAGGTTGGGGGCATGCCTGAGAAGCCGGAAGGCCTGGGAAGGGCATGCCTTTCCCATGGGGATCGTCCTTCATTCCCGCTCCCGAACCAACGAGAAGATTACCCTTGGACGCACTCATCTCACTCCTGGGATTGAACCTCGGCATCGTCGCCCTCGTCATGGTCCTATTCTGGATGGTCAGCGTCCGTACCCGGGACGTGAGCATCGTGGACGTGGCGTGGGGGGCCAACGGTGCCCTCATCGCCGTCCTTACCTTCTTCCTGACGGATGGCGCCCTGCTTCGGCGGTTCCTCCTCACCGGGATGGTGACGTTGTGGGGGGTCCGGCTGGCGCTCCATATCGCCCTTCGAAAGCGGGGCAAGGGAGAGGATTTCCGGTATGCCGCCATGCGGGAAGCGCACGGGGACGCCTTCCCGGTGCGGAGCCTCGTCACGGTATTCCTCCTTCAAGCCTTCCTCATCTGGGCCATCACCATACCCGTGCAGGTAGGTCAAAGATCGGAGGTTCCGCCGGTCCTGACCCTCATGGACCTCCTGGGCTTGGGCATCTGGATCCTGGGCTGGGGGATGGAGGTGACAGCGGATCGACAGCTTCGACGCTTCCTGGCCGACCCCTCCAACCGGGGCCGGGTCATGGATCGCGGACTCTGGCGATATTCCAGGCACCCGAACTACTTCGGGGAGAGCTTGGTCTGGTGGGGTGTCTTCCTGGTGGCAGCCGCGACCCCCGGGGGCTGGGTGACCGTCTTCAGCCCCGTCCTCATGACCTACTTCCTGGTGGAGGTTTCCGGAGTACGCCTGCTTGAGCAGGCACTGACGGAGCGCAGGGCGGGATACCGGGAGTACATGCAGCGGACCAGCCCCTTCATCCCGTGGCCCAGGAGGGACCCGGAGAGGTAGCCCTATCCGGAAAAGGGTTCCCGATCCCCGGCAGAGCCACCCCCGCCTCCTCCGCGGCCCAGCACGCCCGCCACTCGGGGCCCCACCGCGAAGAGCATCAGACCCAGAAGCAGGCCGCACACCGCATCGATAGCGTAGTGGAATCCCCCGTACACGGCTCCCAACCCAAGGCCGGCCGTGGCTACCACCAGCACCGGAGCCGCCCTTCGCCAGACCAGAAACGCCATGGCGGTCTGAACCACCGCCACACCCACATGGGACGATGGAAAGGCCGCGCCACGGCTGGATCCTGCCTCCAGCACCGCGTGGGCCAACCGGTACATGATCCCTTGTGACAGCTCTCCCCCGGGGGGCGGGAAGAGGTATCGGGGTCCCTGAACCGGAAAGAAGATGAATACGAGATAGTGTCCGAGGAAGGCCAGCATCAGGGCGAACACCACCCTCTGGTGGTCCACGATGCGGTGTCGGAGATAAAGGTAGAGGGGCGGGCCAAAGATGATCAGGTAATAGGACAGGTAGCAGGCGTGCAGGACCTCCGAGACGACGCTGGACGAAAAGGTCGCCGCCAGGTCCCGACTCGGTTGGCCACCGAACAGCCAGAGCTCCAATCCCTGTATCCAATCGTCGAAGTATCGTCCCCCGTAGACGGCGGCGTTGACGGTTGCCACCTCCAGGTAGAGGAAGGGCATGAGCGCCAGGGCATACCAGTCGGCCACCACGCCGGCCACCCGGGGCAGACTCCCGGCCGCGCGCCGGTAGACGGCCCGGACCGGGGATGGCTGCACCAGTAGCACCACCCCGGCGAAATGCAGGAGAATCAGAGGGAGCCACCCCTCAGACCGGTGGGGGAAGAGGAGTGCGCATCCGGAGATGATCAGGTACGCAGCGATGAGGCGCCTCAGGGCGAGGCGGGTGGCGTGCTCGGAGATCTCTCGCCACACCGTCATCAACCAGATCCTCGGATCGGTCTTTCGTAGACCCGGTACACCTTGTACACCCTCCCTCCGATCCGCTCCAACCCCCGCCGCATGGGCATGTTGTCTTCCAGGATCCAGCCGCACTCGCCTCTGGGGTAACCGGCCCCGAGGCTCTCCCGGAACAGGTGAAGGATCAGCATGGTGTCCAGGCCCTTTCGGCGATATCCGGGTTTGATACCCAGCGTCAGGACCCGCGCCTGGTCGATCTTCCGCTTGTACAGGAGGAACTTGAGCCAGCCGAGGGGAAGGAGGCGCCCGTTCATGCGGGCGAACGCCTGATTCAGGTCCGCTAGCTGCAGGGCGAAGCCCACCGGATCGCCTTCGACCTCTGCGATGACACAAAAACGGGGATCCAGGACGGGTTTGATGGAGCTGGCCATGTGGTCGAGCTCCGCGTCGGTCATGGGAACGAAGCCCCAGTTCCGCTCCCAGGCCGAGTGGTACACCTCCTTGATGCGTCGGATATCCCCACCGAGATCCTTCAGGTTCAGGGGCCGCAGTAAGACCTTCGCCCGGCTCCTGAGCCGGGCGACCCCCTCCAGTAGCCGCTCCGGCGGCGCTTCCGCCTCCAGCCAGTAGGAGAGCAGGTCCTTCGCTTTCGCGAAACCGCAGGCCTCCATCAGGGCGGCGTAATAGGGAGGGGTATGTCCCATCATCAGGACAGGAGGGTGGTCGAACCCCTCCACCAGGACACCCGGAGAGCAGAGCTCGTCGTTGGTGGAGAAGTTGTAGGGGCCCTGGAGGGCCTTCATACCGTGCCCCCTGCTCCAGGATTCCGCTGCATGCAGGAGGGCTCCGGCGACCTCGACGTCATCCACACACTCGAAGAAGCCGAAGTTCCCGATCCTGGTGTGGTGGAAGTCGTTGAAACGGTGGTTGACGCTCGCCGCAACGCGTCCGACGACCTTCCCGTTCCGGCGGGCCAGGTAATACTCCACCTCGGCGTGGGCATGAAAAGGGTGCTTCGAACGATCCAGGACTTTCGCGACTTCGGAGAGGAGCGGGGGGACCCACTGGGAATCCTCCTCGTAGATCCGCCATGGCAACCTCAGGAAGGCCCTGAGATCCCGGCGACCGGATACCGGACGAATCTCGACCCCGGAGGCTGGACCGTTCATACTCCTGGACTTGCCGCTCCTGAGAGCCGATTCCTCATCCTTCCGAGTCATGGCCGCTGGGGCTGAACGCAACGCATCCTGCTACTCCACGTAGGTCAGCCACTGATGCGGGTCCGGGGTCTTTCCCTGAACCATGTCCATGAAGTGCCTCTGGATGGCCAGGGTGATGGGGCCGGCCTTGCCCTCACCCACCGGGATCCGGTCTACGCTACGAATGGGAGTCACCTCCGAGGCGGTGCCGGTGAAGAAGAGCTCATCGGCAGTGTACAGGGCTTCCCGGGCCACCTGACCCTCCCTCACCTCGAATCCGAGATCCCGGGCGATGTGGATGACACTGTCGCGGGTGATCCCCGTGAGGTTCGTGCCGTCCAGGAACGGGGTGAGGATCATGCCGTCCCGGACGAGAAACACGTTCTGGCCGCTCCCCTCGCTTACCAGGCCCGATGGACCCACGGCAATGGCCTCGACATACCCGTTGGCCAGGGCTTCCATCTTCATGAGCTGGGCGGCGTTGTAGTGCCCCGCGGCCTTCGCCTGGACCGGGAAGGTGTTCGGGTGCGCCCGCATCCAGGAAGACACGCACACATCCACTCCCTTCTCCAGCGCACCTTCCCCGAGATATGTGCCCCAGGGCCAGGCGCAGATGTACGTCTCCACAGGACTGGCAGCGGGATTGAGGCCGGCGGATCCGTAGCCCCTCAGAACCATTGGACGGATGTAGCAATCCTTGAGTCCGTTCTTCCCGACGGTGGCCGCGCAGGCCTCCTCGATCTCCCCCATGGTCTGCTCCGGGGTCATCCGGTAGATCCTGCAGGAGTCGAAGAGCCGCCGAATGTGGGGCTGGAGGCGGAAGATGGCTGCTCCCCGCTTCGTCTCGTACGCCCGTATCCCCTCGAAGACCGAGGATCCGAACTGGATCGCCAGGCTCAGTACGTGCGTCTTCGCCTCATCCCAGGGAATGAACTCCCCGTCCTTCCAGATCCACTCGGCTCCCGTCAGTCCCGTCGACATGGCATGCTCCTCTCCTCAAAGCCCCCCGATATGCCCTTCGGCCGGCTCCCCACAACCGGGGCTACGGACCTCTAGGTCAAAGCAAAGATCTGATCCATCCTCCGTCCACGGCGATGGACTGGGCCGTGACATAGCTGGCCTGCTCAGACGCCAGGTAGGCGACCAGGGAGGCCATCTCCCGGGGGTCGCCCACACGGCCCATGGGAATCTCCCGGTGCCACAAGTCCCAGATGTCGTCGGGGGTACAACCCTTGATCTGGGCTCTCTTCTCCGCCAGCTCCGTCAGGCGGTCCGTTCGGGTGAACCCCGGCATGACGTTGTTCACCGTGATCCCGTCCCCGGCAGTCTCCGTCGCCAGTGTACGGGCGAAGCCGGTGACGGCGGCTCGGACCGAATTGGAGAGAATCAGGTTGTCGGAGGGCTGCTTCACCGCGATGGAGGTGATGTTGATGATCCTCCCCCATTTCCTCTCTCGCATCCCAGGGAGGACGGCCCGGACCAGGTTCAGGACACTGAAGAGGTTCTGTCGAACCGCCAGATCCCAGACCTCCGGTGCATGGTCCTCGAAGGGCCCTGCCGGAGGGCCTCCGGTGTTGGTCACGAGCACGTCCACCCGGCCGAAGGCCTCCATGGCCCCACCTACGACCTTCTTCACCCCCTCCGGCTCGGTGAGATTCGCAGGGATCGCCCTGACCCTCACTCCATGGAGCTCCAGCTCACGGCGGGCTCGTTCCAGGGGCTCCTCACGACGGGAGCAGATGACCAGGTCTGCGCCTTCCACCGCCAGGGCTTCGGCTACGGCCCGGCCGAGGCCCTCGCTGGAGGCAGCCGCCAGCGCCACCTTCCCTTTGAGTCCCAGATCCATGGATCATTTCCCCCTGAGATAGTCGTCGGTTCCGTTGAGCCAATCCTCCCGGGGAGGACTGAAGACGTCCACGTCCAGGCAGTCCTCCAGGGCTTCGGCCTCGTGCGGGAGGTTGGACGGAATGTGCAGCACCTCCCCAGCCCGCAGAACGATCTCCTCTCTCTCCTTTCCGACCCAGAACTTCAGGACGCCCTCCAGGAGGTAGGTGATCTGTTCGTTGTGATGGGAGTGCATCGGGACCCGGGCCCCCTTGTCCAGATAGATATGGGCCAACATGGCCCGATCCCCCGTGACGATTCGCCGCTTGATGGTGGGCGAAACAGTTTCCTTCTCCATGTCATCCCACCGGAAGTGGGTTACAGCCAGTTTGTCTGCCATGTTACCTCCCAGACGGTCTTTTCGGGGGGAAGAGGGCTATGAATAACGGCTCCAGGGGGCTCCACCGCAAGCCCTGCGGTGGGAGGCGGTACGGGAGTTGCTGTGATGACACCAGCGGACACACGAGAAGCGGGAAGGAGGACTCTTGCCAGGCACCGCCGCCGCTGTCAGCCAGAATCTGGACCAGGTCCAGGGCCGGCTTTGCCGGATCCGGGAAGAGGGTCTCTGGCCCAACGGGCTCCGGGACCTGTGGGCGGATGCCCTGGGGGTGATCTGTCTCCTTTCGATTTTCCGGATGACTGGGGAGGAGCGTTATCTGGCAGAGGCCGAATGGGTCGCCCAGGAAGTGGACCGGGTGCTTGGCCGCAGGAGAGGCATTCGCCTGGCGGAGCGGCCCGATGGGACGGGCCAGACCTTCCGTTCCCAGGCTCTCTGGGTATTCGCCCTGCACCGGCTGGGGCAGGTCAAGCCTCAGTATAAAGCAAGGGCCCTGGGCCTGGTCCGGGAAGTCCACGCAGCATTTGTGCGGCCGCGGGCGGGAATCATATCTCGAATGGAGGAGAATCTGGCCGCCCCCTTCCCCGGGTCGGACGCGGGCCGCCTGGAGGTCTTCCTGGGGCTGGCCGTCTACCGGCAGCTCGATGCAGCGGCTCTGGCTCCAGAAATCGAAGAGCTGGACAGCATGGTGAGGAGGACCTACCAGTCCCTCGCCCCGGACCATGGAGCGGATCTGGGCCTCTTTCTCTGGGTCACCCACCTTCTTCCCAACGAGCCATGGTCTCTCCTCCTCAGGGAACGGGCGATCTCGGCGCTGGAACATCGGTGGGTCGACCCACCCGGGTATTTCCGCCGGGACTTCTCCGAGCCATGGAACGGCCCTGTGCGCTCCAACCGTTTGGCCATCACCAACCTGAGCGCGTCCATCGGCCTCCAGGCGCAGGGACTCTGGGCCAAGCGGGTGCAACGCCTCCACCATTACTTCACGTGTCAGTTTCCATGGGAGACGGGCCCCGATGATCCGTTGTCCCCCATCCTCCTCTGCCTGTCCCTCAATCCGGGGCTCCTTCTGGCGGACTGACGCGGTCCGGCCCCTCACCCCCCACGCGATCTTCGATTAGCCTCCTCCATCAGTTTCAGTCGGGTCTGCATCTCCAGGGGCTTCGCCTTTTCCCACCCGTCTTCCGCGCTCCCGCATCACGAGACCGTACGCGAGGAGGTTCGCGGCCACCACCAGAGTGCCCAGCCCGATCTGGAGCGCCCGCGTCAACTCCACAGGGTAGAGGAGGGGAAGGATGTAGTTCTCGATGAATCCCCCGGAGTACCCTGCCTCCCCACCCAGAACCCGGAGGTGCACCTCGAGAGGCGTCACAGGGCAGATCCAGCCTCCGAATTCCACCAGTGCACCCCAGATGGCGCAGGGGAGGTGGACCCAGGCCAGCCGCCTCCATCGCAGCACCAGCAGCCCTCCAAGCGCCACGAAGAGGACGAACGCCACATGGAACAGGACCAGACCGTCAGCCAGAGTGCGATAGAGCATCGATCCTCCGGTTAATCCATAAGGCCGCATCCTCCCATGGGGAATACCGTCCCTCCAGAGCGCAGCCCATGCCTCGCGGGGAAAAGGGGGAGCGGGCGCAGTCCGGTTTTCCCGAAGCCAGCCTCCAGAAGCGAACGGGATGCCTCGCGGCCACAAGGGGGAGCGGGCGGAGCCCGGTCTCCCGCAGCGAGCCTCCAGAAGCGAAGCGCATGCCCCGCGGCCACAAGGGGAGCGGGCGGAGTCCGGTTTCCCGCAGCGAGCCTCCAGAAGCGAAGCGGATGGCCAGCTCGCGAAGGGAAAACCGGACTCCGCCCGCGGGCCCACCTTGAAGTTCCTTCCCCACAGTGGGACATTGTGTCAACCGTTTCCGACACCTCCCCGGGAGCCCCGGGAATCCCCTCTGAACCTCTGGGAACAATGAACAGACTCCAAGGAAAGACCGTCCTTGTCACCGGCGCCTCCGCTGGGATCGGAGAAGCGACGGCCAGGGCCTTTGCCGCTCTGGGATCGAACCTCATCCTCTGTGCGCGCCGGGAGGATCGCCTCGCGGGCCTGAAGGGGGAGTTGGAGGGCAGCTTCGGAATCTCGGTGCACACACACGGCCTGGACGTCCGGGATCGAGGGGCCGTGGAGAGCTTCGTCGCGACCCTGGCCTCGTCTGGCGTCGTGCCGGACATCCTGGTGAACAACGCCGGCAAGGCCCTGGGCCTCCATCTTCTACACGAGGGCCTCGTGGAGGACTGGGAGGAGATGATCGACACGAACGTGAAGGGCCTCCTCTACCTCAGTCGGGCGGTGATCCCCCTGATGGTGGAGCGGGACTCCGGCCACGTGGTGAACATCGGCAGCGTTGCCGGCCACCAGGTCTACCAGAAGGGCGCCGTGTACAATGCGTCCAAATTCGCGGTCAAGGCTTTGAACGAAGGGATGGCGCTCGACCTTCTGGGGACCAACGTCAGAGTCAGCAGCATCGATCCCGGCCTGGTGGAAACCGAGTTCTCCGAAGTCCGCTTTCATGGGGACACGGAGAGGGCCACGACCGTCTATCAGGGATACCAGCCCCTCGCGGCCGAGGACATCGCCGAGATCATCACTTTCGTCGCGAGCCGTCCGGAGCACGTGAACATCCTGGACCTCATTGTCCTCCCCACGGCTCAGCGGAGTGCCCACATGGTCCACAAGGAATCACCACCGGAGTGAACGTCCCAGCTCCGACGCAGATCGATGAGCGGTCCCGTTCCGGGCCCTGAGGGAGCCCAACCGGGATCCGAAATGTGCCCGGTTACTTCGTCGGACGCATGGGAGGCAGAACGGACCTTCTTGAAGAAACGGGACGCCTCACCTTACCTCATCGTCTTCTCGCTGTGGCTACTGGTATTCTCCGCCAGTAGCCAGATCATGATCATATCCCCCATCCTCCCCCAGATCGGGGAGCAACTAGACATCGCCGACACGCTCCTGGGCACGCTGGTGACGGCCTACTCACTCATGGTGGGCCTCTTCGCCGTCATCTCGGGCCCTATCTCCGATCGCATCGGGCGGCGCCGTATCCTGCTCATGGGGACGGGGATCATGGTGGTCTCTCTGGTCTGTCACTATCTGGTGGTGGACTATTTCTCGTTCCTGGCTGTGCGGGTGTTCTCAGGTGCGGCTGGGGGAATCCTCAGTGGAGCCGCCGTCTCCTACATCGGTGATTGTTTTCCCTACAACAAGCGGGGGTGGGCGGTGGGGTGGGTCATGAGCGGCTCTGCTTTCGGCCAGATCTTCGGAATCCCCCTGGGTGTGGTCCTGGCCGGACACTTTGGGTTTCGGGCCCCCTTCTATCTCTTCGCCATCACGATGGCACTGACCTACATCCTCATCTGGTTGCGGCTCCCCCAACCGCCCATAGGCAAGCGGGAGGGTCGTCTCACCCTCAAGGGGGCCGTCAGGGACTACTGGGCCATGCTGATGCGGAGGGAAATCGCATCGGCTGCCGTCGCGTTCTTCCTCGTGTTCCTCGGGTGGAGCATGTACGTGGTCTATCTCCCAACCTGGTTGGAGCGAAGCCTGGACTTCTCCCCCAACCAGGTGGCCACCCTCTTCCTGGTTGGCGGGATCGCCAACGTGATCTCGGGACCGCAGGCGGGGAAGCTCTCCGACCGCATCGGGCGGAAGCTCATCGTGCTCCTCTCGTGTGTCGGACTCTTCATCGTGATGCTGGGAACGACGCTGGTCATTCGGAGCTTCTGGATCGCCTACCCTGTCTTCTTCGCCACCATGGTCCTCATCGCCATGCGGGTGAGTCCGTTCTCGGCTCTCCTGACCGCTCTCGTCCCGGACCACAACCGGGGCTCCCTCATGAGCCTCACCGTGGCCCTGGGCCAGGTTGGGTTCGGTCTCGGGGGGGCCCTGGCCGGCCCCTTCTACTCCCACATGGGTTATGGAAGCAACACCGCCATGGGAGCCGTATCCGTTCTGGGAATGGGACTCATAGTCTGGTTCCTGGTCCCGGAGCCACGAAGGGACGCCCCCGTGCATGCCTGAGTCCATCCGCCGATCCGCCCGGCTCTGGCCTCAAGACCCGTGCTCCTCCCTCGGAGAATCGTTACCATGGAGAGAGGGCCGTGGGGTATGTGCCCTGACTCTTCACCCGTTACAGCCGCCGACACCATGACCGCAGGCGAAGGCAAGAAGGCCCAGATTCTCCTGGTGGAGGACAATCTCTCCGATGCGATCCTCATCCGATCCCTGCTGGAAGAGGATGAGAATGTCCGGGTCACGTTGGCTCAGGACGGAATCCGGGGCTGCCAGCTGGTGGAGAACCAGCGCTGGGACCTGGTCCTGACGGACATTAATCTCCCGGGCCGGGACGGCATCGAGATCATCCAGGAGTGCAAGAAGCATCAACCCGACACACCCATCCTCGCCACCTCAGCCTATGGTGAAGCCTCCTACCTGGACGGCGCGTTCAGAGCGGGCGCGAATGAGATTCTCAGAAAGCCCATCGATCGGGATGAGCTCCTGGTAATCGTCAAGGACCTGCTGGCCTTGAAGGCCAGGGTCGATGCCCGCCCCAAGAGCATCCTGGCTGTGGGCGCCCTGCCCGGGGACGTTGAAGCGGGGTGCGGAGGGATTCTCCTGAAGCATGCAGCTTCCGGCGACGAAGTTCGGATACTCGTCATGGCAGCGGGAGCCATGGGGAGCGAAGCGGAGAATCGGGGGACCGCGGCCCACCGAGCGGCTCAGGTCATCGGGGCCGAGCTGATCTTCCCCCATGAGGGCGCACCGGAGATAGCCGATCTGGATTTCATGGTTATCCGCATTCAGGACGTGATCCACGAATGGCAGCCGGAGATCATCTTCGCCCCGTCGGCCCAGGATGTGAGGGACAGTCGCACCAACACCTACCAGGCAGTTCAGATCTCGGGGTC